>ENA-UABQ01000082-UABQ01000082.1-human-gut-metagenome-genome-assembly--contig:-NODE-82-length-37988-cov-9.842459_pt1 | contig 37988 bp, 63 predicted proteins | sample MGYA00243869_ERZ654205 | MGnify/ENA primary metagenome ERZ654205 (study PRJEB26926, sample SAMN06165207) | human gut metagenome | biome: ENVO:00009003; feature: ENVO:2100002; material: ENVO:00002003...
GTCTGTTTCCCAACGTACTGGCACCACGCCCATTCCAGCATGGCGCCGCGGCTGTACACCATCAGCTTGTCGCCCTGGATCTCCATCCTGTCGGCCTCGATGTTCGTCAGATCGTGGCAGCAGTCACAGACAAATCTCATGTCTTATTCTCCTGCCCGAATACCACAACCATGCTTGGAAACGGCGCGTTGTGCTTGCCGCCGCCGAATTTCAGCCGACCGGCGATAAAGCGGATTTCCGCCTTTCCGTATATGTATCGATGAAACCACTTTGTATCCGTCCGCGCGGGCAGCAGCATGACAACGGTTGCCCCATTTTTGTTGGCGGACATTGCTGCTTTCTGCACCCATTTCCCGATCTCCCGCCCATACGGCGGGTTACACCAGCAGACGCCCGTCCACGTCTGAGCAAGGCCGTTGTCCTCCGGTGTAAAATACCGCGCGCATTTTGCATTCTCCGGCAGCGCGCAGACGTCCGTTTCAAAGCCAAATTCTTCGTTCAGCGCGTCAAAAAAGCTCTGCGGCGTTTCCCACAAATCCGTCGCGCTGGAAAACATCACATCTTTGTTCATACCAGCGCCCCCGGCCGGGTGTCCGGCGTGTAGTGGAGCTTGGTCGCACGGGCGTTCTGATGGTACTCCGGACGGGTGAATTTATAGCCCCAGTGCTTGGCGGCGGTAAAAAGGGCCGCATAGCCGTCCTCGGCGCGGACGGTTAGTTTCTGGTCTCCATATGTAACGGAAAAGTGGTTCTGGCCGGTGTATCCGGCCTGGGCGATCACGGCGGGGCGCCGCGGCGCCCGCTCGCCGGGGTAGTCGATGCTATTTCGCAATGTGTTTGCGCCTCCTTATCTGGTTGTCGGCATGGACCATCTGCTTTCCCGCTGCAAGATCGGGCTGCAGGCTGTCCCTGTCGCGGTGGTTTACGTCGTAGATGTGGTTCCGGATGCTCTCGTAGAGCGTCCATGTGCAGCACCCGACGCGGCATGTGCCGCTTCGGTCCGGGCAGTTCCGGCCGCAGGGCGGCGGGATGGGCCGCATGCGCGGCGCAAAATAATTCACTCCGCTTCCTCCTGTACGTGCTGCAGCCATGCCGCTAGCGTTTGCAGCGCCGTCTCGCGCTGCAGCAGGTCTTCGACCGTGTCTCGGTCGACGCGCGGCATGCTCTGCAGGATCTCCCGGTCGTTGGCACAGTCATCGGCAAAAGCCAGGACGGCGTCGATGATGTCTGCCAGCTGATCCGGCCGGAGCTCGACTGGGATCTTCGGTTCGTCCATCACAGGATCCCGTAGGTCGTCAGGCCCAGCGCGATCGCGCCGGTCGCGACGCATGCGTCGGTCATCTCTGCGTACCCGGCGATCACCGCCAGCACAAAGGCCGCGCCTCCCAACCACACGCAGCAGGTCTTCACCACCCGCCGCATGGCCTCCCGGTACCGCAGCTCCTCCAGCAGCCGCTCCTGCCGCTCCCTGGTCTCTTCCTCCGGCTCATACCCGAGCCGCTCCGCAAGATTGGTTCTCATTTCTTCTCCTCCGTTCCGTCCTGTACGCTGTCCGCCGCCTTGATCTTTTCCAGCACCAACTCGATATTCCTGCGCTCCTTCTCAATGCTCTCGAGCTCTTTCCCAATGGCTTCCCGCCTTGCTTCGCTGCCCGGCTCTCCCTCTTTGAGACGGAACGCATCCGCATCCATCCGGATCATGTTCCTTTCGAGTATCCACTTGAGATACAGCCATTCAGCCGTTGTCAGAATCAGCTTTTTCATGCCTTCGCCTCCGTCTCCTGTATTCTCTTGACCACCCGCATCAGCCGGGCGTTCATGCAATGCAGCTTCTGTGCCTCGAGATCGTAGCCCTTGCGCTGCATGGCGCGGGCGTCCTCGGCGTTCTGGCACTCACACACCAGCGCCGCCTCGATCACGTCCCGCAGCTCCTGCGCATCCAGCGTCAGGGTGTAGGTCTTGACGTTTGCCATAATATCGACTCCTATGTACGCGCCTTGCGGCGCGTTTAATTGCTGGCCGCGGGCAGACGCCCTTCGGCTGCGGCCCGCTCGAGGATCTGCCACGCCACGCGGCGGGCGGCCTGCCGGTTGGCTTCTTTCTGCTCCGGCGTCAGCCGGCGCAGGTAGTTGTCGGCGATATACGCCGTGCAGTTTGGAAAATGATACTCGGCCACGATGTGCGGCTCTTCGTCCGCGATCGGGTCATACGGCTTTCTCATGGGTCAGCCTCCTTTCGGCGTTAGTTTTTCCAGATTTTACAGCTTTACGCAGTCTGTTCGTCCTGCTCCTTCTTTCTCTCCTGCGCCAGCATCATGCCGTAGGCGATATCGCTCAGGCGCTGGAGCTGTTCGTCGGTCAGATTCCCGGACTGTTTTTTCAGGTAGTCCATGACCTGCTTTTCCTTCTCGGACATTGTTCTCACCTCGCGTTGTCGCAACACTTTATTTCCGTGTTTTGTATTGTGACTACACTGTACCACCATTCTGATGTTTTGTCAATACATGTTTGCAAAATATTTTGCATATTTTTGTATTGACAATACATCCATCGCGTGTATAATATAGTCATGAGGTGATTTCAATGACCATCAACGAGCGAATCAAAGAGATCCGCAGATCTTCCGGACTCTCTCAGACCGACTTTGCCGAACGTCTCGGCACGACCCGCGGCGTGATCACAAACCTCGAGGGCGAGAAAACAAGCCCCAATGAGCCGTTCATCAAGCTGATCTGCCGGGAGTTTAACGTGAATGAGGACTGGCTCCGCACTGGCGATGGCGAGATGAAACAGAAGCTGACGCGGAACCAGGAGATCGCCGAGTTCATGGGCGTCGTCATGCACGACTCGGACGACTCGCCGCGCAAGCGGTTTGTATCGATCATCAGCAAGCTCAGCGCCGACGAATGGCAGCTGCTCGCCGAGATCGCAAAAAAAATGGCCGAGGACGGATGACCGCCCTCGGCTCTTTTTTCTCTATGCAACCAGTCCGCGCAGGAAGCGCCAGACCAGATCGAGTTGTTCCGTCGTCGCAAGCCGCAGCATGCGGCGGATGTCCTGCAGGTAAAAACTTCGCGTCATCCTATCCATTCCCCCATTCTTCCACAAAAAGACCGTTCATTTTTTGTTCATTTTTCCGGTTGTGCTTTCTTCGGCGGTGGCTTACAATATTTGTAGGTTCCTTTTCCTGACTCGCATGATTATATTAGAACATACGTTCGTTAATTACAATTATGAGAGTCTACAAAAATTTACATATCAAACTGGAGGTTTTGCCATGAAACAGACATGGCGCAGGGTTCTGCTTGTGCTGGTCTGCTGTGTGCTGGCCTTTGTCGGCTGGGTCGGGCTGCTCCGTCTGGCGGACACGATCTCCGCAGCCCGCTCTTACAAATCTTCGCCCGCAGAGCTTCGCGCGGCGGCCGACGCCGCTGTGCTCCCCGCCGCGGATCCGGCCTTTACCGGCAGCGCGGAATATACAGACACGGAACAGGCCGAGGCGCAGGCCGAGTATTACGCCAGCATCGGCGGTGACCCGCTCGACGTGGAGCCGCTGGAACCGATCGTCGGCGATTTTGTTTCGTTCCTCCCTGGCACGCTTCCCGCAGAGGCTCCGGCCATCTCCGGTGCGACCGGCGACAGCATCCACACGTATATCTACAACAAGTCCAGCGGCGTTTTCCATCTTCCCGGCTGCTCGCACATCGACCAGATGAACCCCGAGAACCGCGGCAGCTTCACCGGCTCGCGTGAAGAGGCCGCCGCGCTTTACACGCCGTGCAAGGATTGTGATCCGTAGGAGGTTTTATGTACTGTAACAAATGTGGCAAGGAGATCGACGATGAGGCTCTGATCTGCCCGTACTGCGGCTGCGGGACCGTGAATTACATCCGCGACCAGGCGAAGGCCGAGTCCCGCGCGCGGGGTTCCCGCCAGCCCGCGCAGAAGAAGCGCTCGACTGCGCTGCTGCTCTGTATCTTCCTCGGCGGCCTCGGTGCACATCGGTTTTATGTCGGCAAGATCTGGACGGGGCTTCTTTGGCTCTTTACGCTCGGCTTTTGGGGCATTGGCACGCTGGTTGATTTTTGCCGGATCTATGATAACAGGTTCACAGACGACGCCGGTCGCCCGCTCTACGATGAGTACACGGATGGCATGACGCCTGAGGAATACGAGTCCGCCGTCGCTGGTCCCCGCAGAGTCCGGAAAGTTATCATCGTCATTGCCCTTGCGCTTTGTGCCGGCTGCTTCCTGTTCGTCCGCGTCATCCCCGGCCTCATGTACGCGCTTGGTTTTTGAGATGTCGCCCGCGCCGCTGGCCGAACAACGGCGCGGGCTTTTGCTTGCGCAGGCGACCGGGAGCCGTCTGTAACTTTAGGATAGCCTGTCCACGGTAGTCTTGTAAAGATATGGCAGTTGCTTTTTGCAGTCAGACGTCTTGCTTTTTTGGGGGGAATGACATGTTTTGAATGAAAAATTATCTGATTTGTGCCGTGAGCAGAAGCAGACGATCACTCCGCACAAAACAAATCAGGACGTCGCCGAAAATACCGACCTTTCCGTCGGCACCGTCTCCCAGTTCTTTCGCGGCGACATCAAAAATCCGTCTGTTTACACGGTCGGCCCGATCTGCCGGGAGATGGGCGTTTCTATGGATGAGTATTTCGGCATCCCGCATGATGAGCCTGCCGAGCCTTCCGAGCCTCCCGATGCTGAAAAACTCCGCGCCGAGAACGCGGCGCTTCGTGTGCAGCTTGCTCAGCATCAGAAGTCCCTGCACATGCACCGACTTGTGACGCTCATCCTCTTGGGCATTCTTTCGCTGTGTGCCCTCGCGCTTGTGGCCGACGTACTCAGCCCATCGATCGGCTGGTTCCGCGCATAAATCAAACCGCCCCGGCCCAGCGCCGGAGCGGTATCCGTATAACCTTTTGCCCTTGTGGTGAGAATCTGCTTATGAAATTTACATCTACCTGGAAAATCGCCGACCCGCTCGCGCAGTACATCATTTACCTGCGCAAGTCCCGGAAGGACATGGAGGCCGAAGCCCTCGGCCAGACCGACACGCTCAAACGGCACCGGGCCGCGCTTTTGTCGCTGTCCGAAAGCCGCGGGCTGAACGTCGTGGAGATCTGCGAAGAGGTCGTGACCGGCGACTCCATTGCCGTCCGGCCGGAGGTGCAGAAGGTCCTGCAGCTCGTTGAGACCGGGAACTATGCGGGCGTCATCGTCATGGAGGTCGAGCGTCTGGCGCGCGGCGACACCATCGACCAGGGCATTATTGCCCAGACCTTTAAATACTCCGACACCCGCATCATCACGCCGAACAAGACCTACGACCCGAACAACGAGATGGACGAGGAATACTTTGAGTTCGGCCTCTTTATGTCCCGGCGCGAGTACAACACCATCAAGCGCCGCCTGTCGCGCGGCAAGGAGGCTTCTTTACGCGAAGGCAAGTGGATCTCCGGCAAAACACCCTTCGGCTGGCTGCGCGAGAAGCTGCCGAACGACAAGGGTTATAAGCTCGTCCCGCACCCGGAGCAGGCCCCCGTCCTGCAGCAGATCTACAACTGGTACACCGGCGAGGGCTGCGCGCGCATCGGCGCGAAGGCGATCTCCACGCGGCTGAACAGCCTCGGCGTCCCGACCAACTCCGGCAGCTTCTGGCGCGCGGACTCTGTGCTGGATATCCTGCGCAATCCGGCAAATGCGGGCTGGATCAAATCCGGTGGCCGACCGGAGACGAAGCGCATTGTTGACGGCTCCGTCGTCGTCAGCCGCCCGCGCACCCGGCAGGAGGATCTGAAGCTTTATAAAGGGCTGCACGACGGCCTGATCCCGCAGGAGCAGTACGACAAGGCCGTCGCTCTGAGCTATTCCAGCGCCAGCCCGCGCGGCAAGGGCGCATGGGGGACCGTGACGAGCCTCGCCGGGCTCGTCCGCTGCGACCAGTGCGGCCGCGTGATGGTACGCCGTCCGTCGTCCGGCAACCGCCGCGATACGCTCCTTTGTCCCTCCTACGGCTGCACGACCGTCAGCGCGTGGTATGATGATGTGGAGGACGCCGTGCTGGATGCTCTGCGTGGCTGGCTGCGCGAGCTGGAGCTCGGTGAGGCCGCTGCGCCAGATGACACGCCCATGCGCACCGCGCTCGAGTCCTCGATCGCCGCCGACCGCAAGCAGCTTGCCAAGCTGGAGGCGCAGGAGGCCCGCGCGTATGAGCTGGTCGAGACCGGTGTCTATACACCGGAGATCTTCCTGCAGCGCTCGCAGGCGCTCGCCGCCGACAAGCAGGTCATCGTCGACCGCATCGAGGCAAGCCAGACCACGATCACCGAGCTGGCCCGTGCCAGACAGGCCCGCGCCCGTCTGGCCCCCGCCGTCCGCCGCGTCCTCGAGACCTACCCGCTCGCCGCATCCCCGCAGGAGAAAAACGCCCTCCTGAAAACTGTCCTGCAGAAGGTCCTCTACCATAAGCAGACCAAATCCTACACCAAATCCGGCAGCGACATGCACGTCACCCTCTACCCCCTCGCAGATTGACGGTTATACATTTATTCGGTACGCATGAATGAATCCCATCTAAATATAGATTCTATAGCAAGCTGAAATCCCTCCTGGTGACAGGAGGGATTTCTTTATTTTGCGATATGCTCATAATACGCCATGAGCTTCTGTTCCGGCCCCGGGCCGTCTTTATCGAGCAGAAACGCTTTTGCCAGCGCGGCGTAGAACTCCGGGCGGTTGAGTCCGAACTCTACGGCGACGGGGTAGTAATCCGAGTACATCATGTTCATGGTCACGCCCCACGCCCAGCGCGGGACCACAGGCGCCTGAATGCCCATGCTCTCGGCCACGGCCGTCGTCTGTTCCATCGTCCAGTGCGGGCCGGTCGAGCCGTCGGCGTTCTTCATGCGGGCCTTCCACGCTTTTGCGTCGTCCTCGGTAAATTCCATCATTTTCGTGGACTCACGAAAATGGTCGTCACCTAGCTTATGCAGCGCGCAGATAGTATCCGCATACACCATAACTTCCTCCGCGCGCCCCAGCGTCACCGGACGTTCCATGATCTCATGCAACTCCTTATGGAGTTTTTCAATATATTCCTGCATATCATGCCTCCTGAATGTACTTGTATAGACTGTCAATATCGTCCGCAACAAAAGTTAGTTTGCCGATAAACGGAATCCTTATCGGGAGTTTTCGTCCATCGAGCCGAGGTCTTGCCTTATTATAGAGCCTGTCAATGTCAATATCCCCGTGCTCATCCATAATTTGCATTGCTTTGACCCACGGGTTATCTCTCAGTACAAGCAGTTGCTCTTTGCTGCCGTCTGCCAGCAAAGACAACCCAACGCCTGCCACAAAGGACCGCACCTCGTCCATATGTGGGGATGCTACTGTATCAAAAAAGCGCAAAATTCCGCGCATGGCCTGATCTATCGTCACTGTCATTGCAGTTTCCCTCCTTTAAGGATGGGGCGGCGATTGCCGCCCCGTTTGCTTATTTGTTGCAGCAGCGCTGGATCGGGTTGTAGAGAGTCTGCGCCGTGGTCGCGGTGCCCGTGGTGACGTCGGCGACCTGCTTTGGATAAAAGGTCGCGTTGACGTAGGTGACAATGGAGTTGTCACCGCAGCAGCGGCGCTCGGCCTCCATCTTGACCGCGTCAAGCGCTTCCTTGCGGACAGACTCGACGTCCTGCTTGACCAGCGTGAAGCTGTCCTCGGTGCGCTGGTTGTGGACGGCCTGCTTGCACAGCGCCTCACGGACGTCCTTGAGCTGCCCATCGATATAACCGTACACCTCCAGCATCTTGCCGTCGTTGTACGTGTTGGCCTTGAGCAGCGCGATCTCGCTGTCCTTCGCGGCCAGCTTCTGCTCCCGGTCGAGATCGTAGCGCGTGACCGGCATGTTCTCGCTGCACGTCGGCTCCTGCTGGCGCGAAGCCAGCGCAGCGGCCAGCGCTGCCATGGCGGGCGTTGCCGCAGCCGCCGTCACTTCTGCGGCAGCCGCCCGGTTGTTCTGTCCGAGGCCGCCCAGCAGATTGCCGAGCCCGCCGTTTGCCAGACTCATCGCGGCGCCGCCGATGCCAAAGCCCAGCGCAGTCCCCGCGAGTCCCTTGCTTGCGTATTCCATAAAAAAATCCTCCGGTAAAAGTAGTAAGCTGGCCAGCTCCTACTCTCATTCTGCCGCTTTCCCGGTTTTTATGGGGGACAGTTCCGGGACATCTGTGTACCATTTGTGGGACATGCTTTCCTCTTAAAAATTTTCCCAGTACCCCTCTTGACTTCTACACATTTTTGAGTTTATACTAGGGGTGCGGAGAGATCCGCGAAAGAATCCTGAAATCTGGCACCGCACGATCCGCGGCACAACCATTTCAGGAATCTACAGAGATTGAACGTCGCCGTTCATCATCTGCCCATGAAAGCGGAGATCCCTTGCCGTTAAATAGGGAGCTAAAAAAGCGGAAATCCCTTGCCGTCAAGTAGGGAGCCAAAAAAGCGGAAATCCCTTGCCGTTAAGTAGGGGCTTAAAAAATCATGGGCAACTAAAAGCGAGACTTCTGCAGTCTCGCTTTTTCTTTCCCGGAAAGGTCGAATCTTGGAGAATCTTTTTATCTGCCACATCAGTGAGCGCTATATTTCCTTCCTCCATTCCCGTGACTTCCGTGTCCCGTTCAACAAGGGCCAGCGTCGCCCCTATGTCGGCGTTGTTCTCACTGTCGGAAGCTTCCGCTATTTCGTCCCCATGGAATCCCCGAAGCCAAACCATGCCAATCTAAAGCCCGGCAAGCACATCCTGAAGCTTGACGGTGGACGCCTCGGTCTTCTCGGCTTCAACAACATGGTCCCTGTTCCTGATTCTGCGATCCTTGAATACGACATTTCCGCAGAGCCGGATGTGAAGTATCGCAACCTGCTCCTGAACCAGATCGAGCATTGCAACCGTCAGAAGCTTGCCATTCTGGATCATGCCAATCGTACATACTACGATGTCGTCAATGGAAAGAGCAGCTTCATCTGTAAGATCTCCTGCGACTTCCGCGCGCTGGAGCGCGCATGCAGATCGTATAACCCGAACTATCGTCCGAAAGCCAATCCCGGAACATAGAAAAAGCGCCATGAGCCGTTGCTCATGGCGCTTTCTCTTTGTCCGTTTTCCCTACCAGACGGCGGGCGATATTGTAGATGTGCGGCAGGCGGCGGGAGATGGTTTTGCGGTCGATACCGATTTCACCGGCGGCGTCCATCTGCGGGAGCCTGCACACGATATAAAGCTTCACGATCTGCCGATCGATCACGTCCAAAAGTCCCTCGTCAGTGACGCGCTCCCAGTCGCTGCGCGTGAGGTGTTCCAGCTCCTTCGGCAGAGCCAGCCGCGCAGTTATGCTTTCGTCACTCCCTTCGGCCCGCCGCCGGGCAGGGCTTACTTCATGGCCGCAGCCAGCTTTTTCAGGAGGTCGTCGCCGTATTTGTACTCGGCAAGATACTTGATCGTGCTGTCTGCCAGCCCGGCTTTTGCCTTGATGGTCTTCTTGGCGTCCTCGACGGCCTTGTCGACGGTTTCCGTGTCGTAGTCGACCCACGGGAGCTTTCCGTGTTTCTTCCACACACGGCTGTTGTAGCCGCCCTTGACGCCGATGTTGCCGACGCCGGTGATCTGCACGCCATTATCCCAGATTGGCGTGCATTCGACCGCAAGGCCGTCTCCGATGTACAGGCCCCAGTGGCCGGGCATCCACAGGCCCTCGCCGGGAACGAGCTTATCCCAGCCGGATGCGGATACGTCCTTGCACTTGGCAATCATACCGTCTGCGGATACGTCCGGGACGGCGTTTCCGGCGTAGCGGGCGCCGCCGTGGTAGGCGTTTTTGTTGCCGTTCCAGCCCCACAGGATCCCCTTCGTGAGATTCACGCAGTCAAAGCCAAAGTAGCCCTTTCCGATCAGCCCGCGGAATCTGGCCTGCTTTGCGGCGTCGTACCAGTCCGGGTATTGCTTTGCCTTCTCAGTGATGATCCCATCCGTGACCGGAGAGCCGAAGCAGCCCCACATGTACACGGTTTTGTAATTCTTTGCAACGTCGATGTGCTTTTTTACAAGCTCGGACGCTCTCATAACGTAACTCATGCCCGCTCACTCCCGTACAGCTCGTGGTGCAGCTGCAGCACGGCGGCCTCAATCAGCTTGTCGATCGTTTCCACATCAAATTGAATGCCCTTCTCGGCGAGGAAGTTCACAACATACGCCTTTTTCGCTGCGCCGTCCGTCGCGGTGTACAGCTGCTCCGCCGCCTTTACGCCGATCTCAACGTAAGTGCGGAGCGTTTGCAGCTTGTCCGCGTCGATCTTGGTTTTGAGCCACGGGATCAGAAATGCCGAGACGAGCGCGCTGATGAGCGCGATCACTGCCGAGATAATTTGCGTGTAGTCCATAAGTATGCTCCTTTCAATCTTTCAGCACGATCTCCGCGATGCGTGCTGCCGCTTCCGGGCCGTATTTCTCGGCCCATTTATCCATGTACTTCTGCGCGTACTTCGCGCGGTTCTCGTTCTTTGCCTTCCAGAGATAGAATCCGCTGGAAGCTGTTGTTTCAGCCAGCACCGCAAGCGTGATCTCCGTCAGGTCTGCGCCTGCCGCGCAGGCGATAATGAGTGCGAGGCTGACGAGCGCGCTGCAGATCAGCCACTTCTTGCTAAACTCCATTGTGCTCACACTGCTTTTCGAGCTGGTGCAAAAACTTTTTTACATCGCCGTTGCCGCCCAGCTTGACGTATTTCTGCCCGGCGATCAGGCGCTCGGCCATTGGCATTTCCTCTGACATGATGGTCAGCCGGAGGATCGCCAGATACTGCTCGTCTTGATGCTCCTGCATTTTCCCGAGCTTTTTGTCGATCTCGGCTAGGTGCGCCTCCTGCGTCGTGGCCTTGCCGCGCTTTTTCTGTATCGCGCTGACGACGGCATTGACGACCGCCGTCAGCGCGGACGAGCCGAGCACGGCACAGACGAGCGTAACTATGATGGTCTTGGTGTCCATGGCTATGTACCTTCTTCCGTGATCTTCTTCCACCCGTCCGGGTTGACGGACGGGGTGTAGACGTTGGCGGCGAGCAGGGACTCGTAGAGCTCGTCCTGCCACCAGCCGCGCTCTCCCTTGGCGAAGGCAAGGGTCGCGGTGATGGTCTCGGGGATGAGGCGGTAGCCCTGCTTGTACTGGATATCCTCCCAAAGGTTCGGGGTTGCGTCCGGGGTATTTTCGGCCGTGTCCCAGATGTCGACGGCTGCGCGCTTGATGCCGCCCTGCCAGCAGATGCGCGTGCCGGACTTGACGAGACTGCCGTCGCCCGTCAGCTGCGGGAACAGCTCCGGGGCCTCGGACGCGTCCTTGTCGGGCAGGCTGGCCGCGGCCGTCACGATGGCGGCGCGCAGGGTCTGCGCTCTGCTCTCGCCGATGGCGGTATAGACGGGCATGCCCATGAGGGTCGCGGCGGTGTGCTGGGCGGCGGCTTTTTCTGCCTCTGCCCGCTCGAGGGGCAGGGGCTTGCCCATTTTGACGGTGATGGTGCCGTCGCGGTTGTCGGTGACGGGACCGGCGAGGATGAAATCCGCGTAGTCGTCCATGTAGCGGTCCTCGGCGGTCTCGGTCGTCGACTTGACGGTTCCGTCCTCGTTCATCTGGACGTTGCCCTCTGCGTCCAGCACAGGGACGGCCGTGGTGTAGCGGTGGATCATGCCCCAGACGGCGCCGTCGCAGAACAGCGCCAGCGGGTCTGCAACCGCGCTCTTTTCGATGGTGACGGCGCGGCTCTCGCGCCCGCCCCAGTCGGCGTCGCGCATGCGGCCAGCGGCCGGTCGCGTCTCGATCTCCTGCCCTCCGATTGTGATGTACCAGGTGTCCATAAGTTCCTCCTGTCTATTGCTGCACGGCATTGGCCTGCAGCCATGCTAATAGTGCGCCTGTTGGCATTTCAGCGAAAGTCACTGTCCGGAATGCCTCTTGCGTCCAGCTCCCGTTGAAATATGCGTACCAAATATCGCCTGGCCCGTAAGAGTAAACAATGCTTGGCCGAGAGCCTGCAGTGATCATGAAGTAGTCAAATTTTTTCCCGTTTGATGTAAAATCAATGGCTTGCTCAAAAACCATTATTTTTGGGGACTCATTTATGATCCACGTCAGCCCGTCGCTGAACTTGACCTCATACGCTGTCCCATTCACCAGCGTTCGACCCCCCCGATTTGGTAACTTGTACCAGCAATCAGGTCGGTGCCGCCTTTGATGGCGTAGGATGTGCCGTCTTTCAAAATGTGGTTTGTGCCCATGTGAGACCTCCTTTATGCTGCTAGGGTGTAGGTGCCGTCGGGGTTTTGAATCACGGGGAAGGTGCCGGGGAGGGTAAAGGCGGGGCGGACGCCGTTCCCGTTTCCACAGTACTGTTCGGTGACATTCCCGGCGGTATCCAACACGTACACGTCTGTACTTGAATATTCTTTTGGGGTTCTGGTCCATTGATGAATATTAGATCCATTTAGTTTTGCGGCAGCAAGCAGGCTACGCACCGTCTGGTCCAATGGAGTCCCATCTCCGCCGCCGCCCTTCAGCTCACCTATGGACAGTATAAACGCATTTTTCGTTAATTCTCTCCTCGTTTGATATTCATCGATGTAGCAGTAAATTTTTGTTTGCCCTGCCGCGCCTTGAATGGCAGAGTCCAACAGCCCTAACCATGTATCCGCGAGGAAAGCGGATACAGTGGATGTTGGGAATAGGTTGGAGCTGCTCCACTGGGAGAACGCAATTCGTTCGTAGCATTCCTTGCGCACAATCAGCGTGCGCCCAGCCCCGTTAAGCCCGCTCTCGTAGTCGTGCTTGGCGATATAAAACGGCACGGGGCTGCCGGATTCGTTCAGGTACAGGATCGCGCCGGGGGTGATGGTGCTCAGGGGAATGCCCTTCGAAAACGGTACGGTGAATGCCGTCCCGCCGATGAGGGTCTTCCCGGCTTTGCAGCCGTAGCCTGTGCCGCCGATCAGCTCCCGGCCGCCGGTCACGGAATAGGCCGTGCCGGAGATCAATGTCTTGTGCGCCATGGGGCCTCCTCACTCATACTGCCAGTTGATGGCCATGTTCTCGGTCGGCGTGGTCTCGGCGGAGACCAGGGTCTGCTTGGTGATGTTGCCGGTCTTCATATAGTCCGTGCCCGCCACGGCCACCGCCCAGGCCGTCGGCTTCCCGCTGGCGTCCACCGCCTTGACCTTGATCAGGTCCCCGACGGCCGCGCCGGAGGCGAGAATCATATCTTGCTTTCCGTTCCACGCGTCTTTGTTGCTGCGCACGTCGGCGATAGCCTCGTCGATCTGCGCGCCGGTAAACTGGCTGTTGTAAGCCATACGATCACTCCTTCATACACAGAAAATCCTCGCCGTCCGCGGTCTTCAGCGCCTGCGACTCTCCCAGCGGGATAAAGCCGTAGTTGTCGTTCCAGCTGCCGTCCGCGCCCTGCGCGAACAACGAAATGCGGTATTCCCCATCACCGGAAAGCAGAAAATCGTCGTAAACCTCAAAGGTGCGCTGCGTGCCCGCCGGGGTCTGTGAGAAGGACGCGATCAAAGCGCCCTTCCCGCGGCCCCAATCCTCGCCGGACTTCGTCGCGCGGCACTCGAAGGCCGTGTAGGCGATGTCCGACGAGAAGGAAACGGTGATCGAGTCGAACCCCGAGACCGCCGAGATCTTGTTGCCCGTGATGGAGAATGTCAGCTGCGGCGCGGCCATCAGGCGGCACTCCAGGTCCCGGCGGCGTTCTTGACGAAGACCTTGACGATCTTCGTGCCGTCGCCGGAAGACGCTGCCTCGAGGTCCGCGCCCTTGACAGTGACGTTGATGGCGGTGTTCTTCTTGTAGCCTCCCTCCGTGCCGCTGACGTTGGTGGAGCCGCCCGTCGTCGGGATTTGCGTGCCCGCCGTGTGCAGGCTGCTCGTCGCCGGGACGACGCGAATGGTGTATTCCTCAAAGTCCACGTCGCAGACGAAGGAGAACGCCGCTGCATCGTAGCCCGTGACCTTCGAGATCCTGCTCTTGTCGGGGCCGGTGATGTTCACGGCAGGAATCGACGTGTTGAGCGTGATCGTGTCGCTGACTGCGGCCGTTTCGTTGCCGACGTCGTCGCGCATCTTGACATAGATCGTCTTGAGGCCGTCGCCGTCGGGCAGCGTGATGGATTTTGTCGTGGCGAATGTCTCCCACGACGCTTCCGCCTCGGTCTCCGCCGTCTTCGTGCCCCAGATCTTCATCTGGTAGCCCGTCGTTGTCTCGTCGGAGACAGAGATCTTCGCCGTGACGGTCGCGCTAGTCGCGTACTGTGCACCGTCGTTCAGGATCAGCGATAGGCCGGCAGGTGCCAGCGTATCAAGTGTCAGATTGAAAAAACTTGCCATCTGGATTTATCCCCTTTCTTCGCTTGTGAGTTCAATGTACAAAAATCCGCCCGGTCTTTCGTAGATGGTTTTCGTGCCCAGGTGGGCGGATTTGATGCCCATGGAGCCGATGAACAGCTCCAGAATGCGTTTGAGTCCAACTGCCAGCATGTTATCCCTCCAACAGATACAGTGTCCGCGCGTCCTTTTTGTCCAGCGCGTCATATTCGGATTTTGTCATCACGAGGATCGCGTCGATCTGTGCCGACTGGATGCCCCCGCCACCAGAGCCGCCGCCGGAGCTGCGGGCCTCGTTGATGGCGTCGACGAGGTTGCCCTTGTTGTAGGTCTTGAGGTCGTCCAGATCGCCGATCTGCTTCTGCAGCTGCGCCCAGACGGGCAGGGACGGGTCGGCCGAGGCGTCGCCGGACGGATCCGCGCCGGGCTGGACCTTGCCGAGGCTCACCCAGACGGTCGGCAGGACGACGCCGCTTTCGTCCGCGCCATAGACGCCCACGCGGGCGTGGCGGCCCGGGACGGCGAGAACTTCGTGCGGTACGGGAACGGTATCCCCGTCCCAGTTCGCCGCCAGAACGTCGACGGTGGTTTTGCCGTTCGAGAAGACGGCTGTCTTCGTCAGCCCGTCCCACTCGGGCGAGAAGACGAACTCAACGGTCACGGCCTTGGCCATGCCCGCCGTCAAAAGCTCCGGCGGCGACGCCAGATGCGCGCACGCGCGGGAGCAGTGGATGGTGATCATGCGTTATCAGCTCCTTCGAAGGTCACAAACGGCTCAAGGCACTTGATATCCCCGGCGGAAAGCCGGATATCGAGGTCGAGTGGAAGCGTGATGTGCGGCAGCTCGGGGAGCGTGTCGGCGTCCAGCTCGTTCAGCTCCGCCTGCGGCCGCCCGCTCATGAGTTGGTTTCCGTAGAATTCGAGTGTTGGGTTGAGCCTGGTCGCCAGCATGGCGAGCTGATAGGCCTGCCGGAGCGGCAGGTCCTGTTCGATGAGCTTCTGCAGTGGCTTCGCCGCGAGCGCGATGTCGTATAATTTCATGATGCCCTCCTTAGTTGATGGCTGTGCCGTTGACGGTCAGCTTCCCGGATGAGTTGCACGCAAGGGTGCAGTAGCGGTATGAATTGTAATACAGCACGATTTCGTCTCCCCTGACTGTCACGGGATAGCTCGATGTCCCTATCTCAAAGCCGTTCGAGGACGGCGTCAGGGTTTTTGTTTTCAGCTCCAGCGAATTGTATCCGCTCTTGAGTCCTGCGGCGGATACCGTGCCCCACTTCGCGGCGTAGGCCGTCGATCCGTTTTTCAGGAGCACCTGGCCGTCGGTTCCGCCGCTCGGAAGCGTTCCGGCGACGTCGCCCCACGTGCAAGCGTAGTTGGTGTTGCTGGATTTTTTCAGCACCTGACCGGATGTTCCGCCGGTCGGGAGCGCGCCGGTGATGCTTCCCCACTTGGCGGCGTAGTTGCTCGCGCCGTTTTTGAGCAGGACCTGACCATCGGTGCCGCCGGTCGGCAGGATGCCGTCGGGGCTGCCCCAGGTGACGGCGTAGTCGGTGGCGCTGGATTTTTTGAGCACCTGGCCCGTCGTTCCGCCGGAAGGCAGAGCACCGTTGATGTCGCCCCATTCGACGGCGTAGTCGGCGTTGCCTGACTTTTTGAGGATCTGTCCGCTCGTTCCGCCGGTCGGCAGGAGGCCGGTAATGCTGCCCCAGGTGAGCGCGTAGTCGTTGTCGGACGATTTTTGGAGCACCTGCCCGGTCGTACCGCCAATTGGGATCTTCGCCGGCGCGTCCGCGCCGGGGTTGCCGATCGGGAACATGACGACCTTGCTGCCGGACAGTTCGAGGACGGCCACGCGCTGTCCGGCGGCGAAGTTGATGCCGGTGTTGCATTTAAAATGCTTCTCGGTCGGCTCCTCCGCGCCGTCAGGCGTGAGGGTCAGGCCGTCTTCCTCGACCGTCGCAATGACGGCCAGCTGGAACGGCTGCTGCTGTTCTTCGGTCTGCTGCTCTTCGGGTTCTTCGGTGTACAGGCTGTCAACGCCTTCCATTATGCAATCACCGTCCTTTTTGCAGAGTGTGTCATCAGGCTTCCGGCTGACAGCTGCATCTGCCAGCCGGTCTCGAGGTAAATGCCGCCGATGTCGTCGTGCGTGAGCGCGAGGACGTCACCGATGCCGTGACCGGGGTCGTTGAGGGTATAAAACGTGATGGCCCGGGCGGACAGGAGCGACTCGTTGCGCATGCGGTCGGCGTAGGCCTGCAGCTCCTCCTGCGAGGCGATGTTGTCGACCTTGATGAGCGAGGCGATGCGCATGTTCCGCCGGAAGGTGGACTTGCGCGACTGCGGATTGTCATTGACAGCCGTTGCGACCATGGGCTGCTCCAGATCCGGGTTGGAGCAAACGCAGATGAAGACGTTCGGCGCGTTGAAGATGTCTTCCTCATCTGAGAAGTTCGGCCCCGGATGCCGGTCCGGAAGGAAGAGATCCGTCGTGCCGTAGGACCAGTCGATGTTCTGCGCGCTCGGCTCCTGATAGGGCTCGAGACGGGCGACGCCGGAGGCGTCGAACCAGAGGCTGTTGTAGTTGATCTCGGCCAGCAGGTCGTTGACGATGGTCAGGTAGCTCGTGCCGATATCCCAGTCCTCGCGGTCGGTCTGCAGCGTCGCGTCCGACGGCGTCGCAATGACGAGCGCGACGCCGCAGGCGGTGAGCAGCTTGCGGATCTCGGTGAGATAGGACGCACCGGCGGACAGGTGCAGGATGGTCTCGGTGCGGTTGCTGTAGACGCGCCAGCAGCGGTCGTAGGCCTCGACCTCGACGCGCTTCTGACCTGCCGCGCCCTTGATGCTCGGGGTCGCGGCCTGATAGATACCGAGGGGCGTCTCCTGCCCGTCGATGGTCATGACAGGCTGGAGCTCGTCGGAGAGGTAGTCGACTGCGTCGTTGACGAGGAAGGTGCCCTTGATGCTGGTGTGGATCGTCGCGTCGCGGCTGGCGATGATCTGCGGGGCGCTTCCGGTGTCCCATTGGAGGTGGGTGATGGGTGCGCCGTTTCTGAGTACGTCGACGCGGAAGCGGACGTCACGGGTCAAGGGTGATCGCCTCCTCCCGGTTCGTGTGCGATATGGTAAAGGAATAGCGGCGCATGAACTCGTCGCAGTTGCTCTCGAGCGACGGGAGCGAGCCGACGACCATGTTTCCGTATCGGTCTTTGAGGCAGACGAGGCGGCCGACAAGGGCCTCCAGCGCGAGGGCGGCGGCCCGCTGCGCGTGCGGCCAGGCGCAGGCGACGGACAGGGCGCGGTCGCGCTGCTCGCTGCGCTCCTCGACGGGGTAGGCAAGGCCCGCCAGATGGACGGTCGAGACACCGGCCGAGAAACTGGTGCGGTTGGTGCGCAGCTGCGTTTCGGACAGGCGCATCTCGAGCCAGACGCCGGTCTCGAGGTCGCAGATCATGTTGGTCTCCGGCAGAATTTCGACGTTGGCCGAATTTGACACGCCGTAGTTATCGCTTTCGTCGTAGCAGCCGCGGACGCGGTAGGTGACGGATCCGATGCTGGTGTGGTCGATGTACTGCTTTTGGACGGTGCGGGCGATGGCCACGCCGCCCCGCTCGACGAGGTAAAAATCGTAGCTCCCGGCGGTCTGCCAGGTGAGCGCGGCCTCATGGCCGGCGGTGGCGGTCAGGGTGATGGCCTCGCCCTCGGTGTGCGAGATGGGCAGCGCGGCCGCGGACCACTCGGACCACATGCCGTACTTGTTCTGCACGCGGACGCGGACGGTGTAGCTGCCGTCGGCGAGGTAGACCGGCGAGCGCCATGCCTTCTCCGTGCCGTAGACCGTGCCGGAGGCGTAGCCGCTCGAGAGCGTCAGCTGATAGGCCTCCTGCTCAGAGGTCTGCCAGGTGATGCGCGGGCGCGGGCCGGTGGAATGGATGACGATGGACGGGGCCGATGGGGCGTTGATGGCGATAAACTCGGCCTTTTCGCTCCACGTCGAGGCCGTGCCGTCGGGGTTGTAGGTGCGCACGCGCCAGTATTTCGTCCCGCTCGTAAAGGTGTTCGCTGGCACGTCGTAGTACTGATTTTCGCCGGTGACGGTCGCGAGCGTGTTCCAGGTCGTGCCGTCGGCGGACCACTGCAGGTCGGCCTTGCTCTGCGGCGTGCCGGTGGAAATGATGTGCTGCCACGAAAAGCGGTTGACGATTGTCGCGTCGATGACGATGCCGGAAGGGGAGACAGGCTTGGCCGTCGGGGTAACGTCTGTTGTCGTGATTCCCTGCCATGCGGACGTTGTTGTCGTGCCGCTGTTCGCCGTCACCTTTACGCGCCACTCGATCGTCCCGGACGGGAATGTATTTGCAGGGACTGTGCAGGCGGTCGTCGCGCCGGAGACGCTGATCGTGTTTGAGGTGCTCGCATTTTTGACGCGCCACTCGAATACTGCAGAGGTTTGCTTTATCTCTGCGAAGCAGACCTGCGTGGGCTCTGTGTCATCCTCGGCGTCCCATGTAAATGTGTTTTTTTGCGCTCGATTTACGAATGCCCCTGCCGATGGCGATAAATTGTCTGCTTTTATGCCGACATTATCATTCGAGTATTCACACGTCAGGAATGGCTTGCGTGTTGACTTTTCTCCGTAAAAAACAGCTTCGCTTGTTCCTGATACAGCGCCACGAAACGCAACGACAAACCCGTTTTCTATCCCTTCTTTTACTTCTTCCTTCTTGCTCCTGTATTGTGCCAGATCAAAAACCGCGTTCAGCTGCACAATTTCGTTTAGCGCAGTCCACTTTCCATCTGCATGCTCTGAAATCCCGGTATATGTTTGGCTGACTTCCGGTCGCGTTGCATACGTTATCGCGCTCGTATCAAATTGGCTTTTCAACGCATTTACATACGTCCAGATTTGCTTGTACCCATTTCCGCTATCTTCTGTCGGCTGTGCGTAAAACGAAAGCGTTACTTTGCTTACCCGCTTAAACTTGTACGCATCTCCCGGTACAGGGAATTTGATATATATGTTATCCCCTTGTTTGATGTTTCCTGCTTCCCCCGTAAACGGGTCAGCGAACAGCTTGTACTGCGTAAGATTTGAATAGTTTGTGTTCGGGTGGTTCTTCGCGACTGCTGTCGAGCCGCTTGCCTGCACTGTAAACGTCGGCATTTACTTCGCCCCCATTCTGGTTGTGATGCGCGCGTTTTTGGCGATGCGGAGGATGGTGTCGAGGTCTTCGACGTGGTCGACGTAGACGGTGGTGTTGTAGGTATCGCCGGAGGTGTAGCGGGTCTCGCTGGCCGTCTGGATGCGCGAGCCGGAGGGGAGATAGATCCGCTCAAGGCCGTTTTCGTTCACCCGTGTCCAGCCGCCCGCCCAGTTGTCCGTGCCGGCGGCGTTGCCGCGCAGCTTTTTGAGATATTCCTGCACCCACAAATCCTGCGACTTGCCGAGGATGGAGCTGTCTCCCGCTCGCACGAGCGCTTCATACTGCGCGTTGGCGTAGGCCTCCATATTGCCGTAGGCTTTGCCGGTGTCGGTGTCGAAGTAGCTGCCGTAGCCGTTCGCAGCGGTCGCGCGGTTCGTATCCTGCTGCATCCACTTGGTATTGAGCTTCTGTACATTCGACATCTGGCCTTTGCCGTAATTCAGGCCGAGCGCTGTGCCCATCTTGTTGAAATCGAGCGTCAGCAGACCGGACAGGAAGTCCCCGGCGTCGGCAATTGCCGCCATGACCTCCGACAGCGGGCGCAGTGCCTTCGTCAGAGCCGGGACCTTGTCATTTGACAGGGTATCCATCGGGTTGATGATCTCGCCCGCCGTCTCGAGCAGCATGCCGAATGAGTCGACCAGCCCTGATTGCTGCAGCACATCGCCGCTATACTTGATTCCGCTGGTGACGTCGCCGTAGAATTCTTCCAAATATGGTGCGAACTCTGCGGCCAGCTGATTCTTGACGCCCTCCTGCGTATTTTGTAGGCGAGAATAGGCGTCGTCGACGCCCTGCAGGGATTTGAGCGCGTCGTTGTCAAGGACATAGCCCATATCATGCGCTTCCTGCGCGTAATCCCGCATTTTCTCGCCGCCGAGGTCGATGAGCGGATTGAGCTCCTGCGCGGACTCAGACATGAGGTCCATGGCCAGCGCGTCCCGCTCGGTCTGGTTTTTGATCTCACCGAGCGCGTCGATGGTGTCGTAAAAGACGTCTTGCGCGCTGCGGAGGCTGCCGTCGGCGTTGGTGATCTCTACGCCCAGACGCTGGTACGCATCATAGGCGTCGCCGGTGCCCGCTGCGGCCTCCTGCATTTTGTTGGTGGTCTCCTTGAGGCTGTCCTTGATGCGGTCCATGGAGACGTCCGTGAGGTCCGCCATGTAATTGAGCTCCTGCACGGAGTCGGTCGTCATGCCGGTCACGGAGGCGAGCGTGAGCAGATCGTCTGCATTCGAGGCTGCTTCCTTCGTCATGGAGATCAGCGCCTTTTCCGCCTTGACGATGGCCGTCGCGACGGCGGCAAAGCCGCCCGCCAGCGCCAGAGACGACGCGTCAAGGCTCCCCATGGCGTTCATGGAGGACTTCATGCTGTCCGGCAGCTGGATGCCGAGCTTGGACGTCAGGCCGTTCACCACGTCACCGAGGTTGCCCATCTCCTTGCCGGATTCCTCAATTTTTTTCTTGTTTTCGTCGAATTGGTTGTTGAGGTTGTTGAGGTCGGCCTCTGCGTTGTTGAGACTTGTCTGCCACTGCATGGTGCGCTTGTCTGCCTCGCCGTATTTCTCGGCGGACTGCTGCAGGGCGGCACGCAGATACTCGATCTTTTCGGTCTGCGTGGAGATTTTGCGCCCGAGCACGTCGTTTTTTGCGCTCAGCGCCTCGACGCTGTCGGCGTTCTGCGCGTAGGCGGACTGCACCTTGCGCATCTCCGAGTTCAGGACGTTCATACCGCTTCCGATCTCGGAGATGGCCTGTTTGTATTCTTTCTCGCCCGAAAGCGTAAATCTTGTGTTGATGTTTGGCATATTACGTGCCTCCGTTGATGTAGGCCGAGAGGCTCTGCGGCTCTTCCGGCTTTTTTGGCGGCTCCAGCGCGTCCAGCAGGAGCGTCAGGCGGTGCGGGCTCATGGTCTTCCAGAAATCCCGCTCCGGCAGGCGCAGCCGGAACAGCCACATGGCGAGGAAGCCGGGGAAATCAAAGCCCAGCTGCTTCGGTTTCCCCGGCGGTGTCAGTTTTTTTCGTCTTCCGACGTTTTTTCACCGAGTTCTTCCTCCGGCGGCTCGACTGCAGCCTGAATCAGCTGGTAGATCCGCGTCCCGGCCTCGAGCGTCTGGTGCATGGTGAGCTTCCGGCCCAGCTGCTTGCTGGTAAAGCGCAGCGGAAGGCCGTTTTCGTCGGTGATGCCCTGCGTGTCTGCGGCATCGGTCAGCATGGCGGCCAGGAAGGCCAGCGTGCTTTTGAGGCCGTGCACCGTATTCAGCGCGCGCAGCAGATTTCCGTCGTATTCGTCCTGCACGTCGGCAAGGACGTTCATGTTGCAGGAGAGCCGGTAGACCCGGCCCTCAAGTTCATAGTCGACGGTGTTGAGCTTGGTCGTCTCCATCAGGTCTCACCCAGCTTTCCCTTGATCCAGGCAACGGCCTCCGCCGCGGTGTCGACGGTCTCGGTCTCGAGCAGCAGCTCGTCGGCGGAATCGTCCGCGAGGAATTCGCCTGTCGTGGTCGGCGTGTTGAACTGGATGTTCTCGCCCTTGGTCTTATAGCTCATCGAGGGCGGGCCGAACAGCGCTTTCGGCACCCAGACGCAGGTGTATTTTGTCACGCCGTCGAACTTATCCGGCGCGTAAAAGCCGACGCCGACATAGTTTGCGATGTCTTTTGCCGAGAATTTCAGATTTTCCTTGCTCGTATCGGATGTGCAGCCGTAGAGCATGGCCTGTGCGGCCCTTTTGATGTACTTGACAGCCAGCGAGATCGTGCCGCCGGTGGCAAGCTTGATATACTCGGCAAGCTTGGATTCCGCGTACAGGCGGCCCTCGGCGAACTTGAGTTCCAGATGCACGTCCATGGCGTCGCCGACGTCGGTCGGCTCTGTGTAGGTCACGGTGCCGGACGTGTTTTTATACTTTCCCGCCCGGATTCCGCGTAAGTCAAAACTAGGCATTTATAATAGGCCCCTTTCTTTCAGCTTTTGTGTAAGGATCTTTTCGAGCTCCGCGTTTACGCGCTTCTGCGCGTTCCTGACGCCCTTTGTCCAAAAATAAGTTCCTGTGATCTGCCCGTGCTCCTTCGCGCGGCCGTAATTCAAAACAAAAAGCACGGTCGCCCTGCGCGTTCCGTGCTCGTTTTTGCCGACTGCGGTGATGGAGATGTACGGGTCTCCGTTTTTGTCGCGTTTGATGGTTTTGCGGTATTTTACGCTGGATGCATATGCCTCGGTCTGAAACCCGCTCGCCTTGACCATTTTTTGCAGTTCCTCGACGATGATATCCCCGGCGGCGTACAGGAGCTCCTGCTGCATGTCCTCATCAAAAACATTCGCTTTCTGGAGCGTGGCCATGAGCTCGTCGACACCGGTGATGGAGATGTTAGCCATAGGCTGCGCCCTCCGTCTCGGCGATGAGCGCGATCTGCGTGCGGCCTGTTTCCTTGTCGTAGGTTTCCATGTCGACGGTCGCGATGTAGCCTGCTGCCTCCAGCGCGGCTTTCGTGCGCTGGAGCAGATCGGCGGCAAAGCCCTCGGCAAAGATGGAAACGGCGTACTGCACGCCGGTCTCGGCCTCTCCGCCCTCGGCGTAGAGCTGCCCGGACTGGCCGAGCAGCTGATAGGTGATGTAGGTTTCTTCTCCGCCCTTGTATGGCGGGTGGCAGGCTGGTACGCCCAGGTCTGCCAGCGCCTCATAGATCATCATGCGCCGTCCCTCCGTTTGCAGGTCAGCTCTACCTCTTCCGTCTCCGCGCCGTAGCTGCGGACGACGTCAAAGACGTCCGAGCCGCAGGTGAGCTGCTGCTCGCCGCCGTATTCCGCGCTGTGCATGCGGAAAATTGCGTCCGTGCGCTTGCCGGCCTGTGCGGCCTGATAATACTCGGCGCGGTTTACGGACTTGCGGGCAGCCCATACGGTGGTTTCTCGCTCTAGCTTTTCCGTCGTCTGGCCGTTTACGATGGGGTAGGAGAACAGGCGCAGCGTGATCTGGGTGTCAAAGATCACAGCACGCGCCCCCTCCCTCGGTGCCCGGCGAATAGTCGTCGGACAGGCCCATCGCGTCGCGCAGCTCCTCAAAGCACGTCTTCCATTCGTCGCCGCGGCCGCAGAAGTCATGCTGCCAGCGGACGAAGGCTCGGACGGCGTCTTTGACCAGCGGGTCTTCGTCCGCTCCCTCTGCGCCCGCAAGGTGCAGGCGCAGGAGGCAGGCGTCAATCTCGTCGGCGAGCTCGTCGTCAAGGGCGTTTGTGGTCAGCCGCAGGGCGGTTTTTGCAACGTTGATCAAAGCCATTGGTTATCCCTCCCTGTTGGCCGCGCGCCGTCAGGCCTTCTTCTTGGTCAGCGTGACGAGGCTGTTCTTGTCGACGACCTTACCGTCGACGAGCGCCAGCGCGACGGTGACCTCGTCGTCGGTCGCGTTGTCGGTGTACTTGCGGAAGGTCATGCCCAGATTTTCGTTCCAGAGGTAGTCCTTGAAATCGAAGATAAAGGCAAAAATCGTGTCTGCGGTCACGCTCGCCGCGAAGGACGGCAGATAATCGCCGACGAGGACGACCTCGCGGCCAAATAGGGAATAAACGGGCTTTCCGTTCATGCCGTAGTTGGTGCGGGCAATAGGCTGACCATCGCTGTCAACCATGCCGACGATCTGCTCGAAGAACGTTTTCTTCGTCATGCACCAGACCGCGCCCGCGTCATATGCCTGCGGCACCGCGGCCTCGGCTGCGGTGATGTCCTTGTAGGTCAGCGCGGTCGTCGCGGCGGCAATGTCGATGTTCTGGCCGGTCACGACGGTTTCCTTTGTGATGCCCTTCGGCTGGCCGGAGCCGGAGCCGCTGATGATGGCCTGTTCCTCGGCCTTGACCATGGCCTCGGCCACGTTGGCGACAAACTGCGACTCAAACATCGGGTAGGTCACGATGGAGACCTCAAGCGACATGGAGATCGCGCAGCGCAGCTTGTGGTAGGCAAACGTGATGGAGCCGAGCGCCTTTTTCTGCTTGTCGGAGCCTGCGCCTTCGGCAACCCAGGAGGCCGTCGGCTTGGCCGAGCTGGTCGGGACGGTCACGCCACCCTTGTAGGACGTGTGCGTCACGCGCGGCAGGATCATGCCGGTCGCTTCGATCTTTTCGTAGATCTTCTGCAGCGTCGTGGTCGGGATGGCTGCGCCGACGTCGGAGGTCTTTGTGTTCGCGTCCGCGTTGGTCAGCTCTGCCGGGATCTTCTTGCCGGTCAGGACGTAGTTCATAAAGGCCCGCTTGTACTCGTCGGTATCGTACCGGTCGAGCACGTCCGGAGTCTTCGCCGTGCCGGACAGGTCGATGGACTGTGCCACCGCAGCCGGAGCCGCGACCTTCTGGCCTGCAAGTGCGTTGAGGTTCGCCTGGATCTTGGCTTCCTCCTCAAACTTGGCGTCGAGGGCCTCGACTTCTTTCATCTTGGCCTGTGCCTCTGCGGTCTTGCTTTCGTCCAGCAGCTTCTGGGCTTCGTCCATGAGCTTCTGGCGCTGGATGTTGTAAAGTTCCTTCGTCATTTCAATTCTCCTTTGAGTTTTAAAAATTTCAGTTTTGCTTCTGCCTGCGCCCGTTCGGGCATAAAAAAATCAGGCTCTGCGGCCTGACCTTTTAAAAAGTTTTCCGCGCGCCGGAGCGCGTCTTCGCTGAGCATGCCGGAATAAAAATCCGCGGCCAGCGGTTTTTGCTCTCCATCCGGCTGCATGATGCGGTCGACGAGGCCGAGCTCTACGGCTCGCTCCGCCGTGATCCAGGTCTCGGCGTCCATCATGGCGGCGATCTCCGCTTCCGGCCTTCCGGTCTTGGCGACGTAGGCCGAGATAATGGCGTGGTTGGCGTCGCGCAGGACACCGGCGGTGTGCTCCATCTGTCGGTAGTCGCCGTCGGCGCTGGACTGTACGTTGTGGATCATCATCATGCCGGTCGGCGTCATTTCCGACTCGCCCGCCATGGCGATGATGGACGCGGCCGAGGCCGCAAGGCCGACGATGCGGATGTGGACGCCTCCGGCGTAGTTGCGCAGTGCGGTATAGATCTCGCTCGCGGCAAAGATCTCGCCGCCGCCGGAATTGATCTCGACCTCTGCCCGCTCACCGTTTCCCTTGGCAAGCGCGTCGGCTACGGATTTTGGGCTTGCCGCTTCCATGCCGTAAAACTGGTAAAAACGGTGGTTGTTGCTGGATACGATTGGCCCGCGAATGCTGATCTTCATGCGGTTTCATCTCCCTTCTGGTTGGTATTCTGATTGACCGGCTGCGTATCGAGCCGCCGGATTGGCTTGTCGCCGCCGTCGACCGGCGCGAGGTTAAAGGCGCGGCGCCATTCGTTCGGCGTCAGCGCGCCGCGGTCAACCATCTGCAGGAGGTTGAGCTTGGTCGAGGTCGAGGCGAAGTCCCACGCGGACGCCTCAAAGACGATGCGGTTGCCGCAGCCACGCTCGCGACGGGAGAAGAGCTTGCGGGTGTACTCGCCGCTCAGCTGCTTCAAAACCGGCTCGATCTCGGCGTCAAAATAGGCGTTCTGCTCATCCTCCGTCGCAATGGATGTGACGATGTGCGGGTTGGTATTGAACAGGGCATAGATGCGCTGCGTGGTCTTATCCATCTGTGCGGCGTTCGGGACGTAGTCCTTGGGGTCGATCTGCTTGGCCTCGGCCTTTGCGTCGACGGCCGCGACGCCCGTTCCGTTGGAAACATTGAGGAAGCTGTCGGCAAAGTCCTGCGCGCGCTTCTTGATATCCTCCGCGCGCATGGAGGATGCGAACATCAAAAGCCAGCGGATGACGGCGCTATTCCGGATGGCCTTGACGATGCCCTGATCCGTCGTCGTTACGATCTCCATGAGCGGCACGATGGCCGGGGCTATCGGGTCGCCGAAGATATCATTTTCGTAAAAGTCCCCGCGCAGGTGGATGATATCGTCATAGGCAAACGTCAGGACGTTGCCGTTCTGCATGTAAAACTTCAGGTACAGGTTCCCGCCCGCGTCGTAGACCGCGTCGGCCTGCATGGCCGCGACTGGGAAGATGGCGTTCGGTAGGCCGTTTTCATCCCGGAGGATCACGGCAAACGCGTTGTTGTTTAGTACCAGCTGCGCGGCCAGCTTCTCCTGCAGCAGCTGGCCTGTCATGTACTGGTTCGGTTCCTCGAGCAGGAACCGGATATACGGCTCCGGATTTACGGCGATCTTCCGCGTCTGGGCGGTGATGGTCTCCCGGATGTGCTTGGCCGTCAGCTTTCCGATGGCCTTGATCTTTGGCCGGATGCAGGCGCGGACGATATCGGACTGATACATTTTGCCGTTGTAGCTGTAAAAGCCATTCCCGCGCTCCTGCACCATCTGAACGGTCGAAACGCGCTTGGTCGTCGTGATATTCGTCAGGAGGTTTTTAAAAAATCCCATTGTCTCACTCCTAGAGCATACTGGTGTATTCCGCCTGCTTCTGATCGTAGATCGTGTAGGCATCGAGCAGGGCCGCCGTTCCGTCAATGCGGCGCGTGGACTTGCTCGTTTTGTGCGGCTGGATATTTCCGTTTTTGTCCTCGTCGTAGGCGGTGTTTGCCATGCACCACTTGTCAATCGGGTTGTTGTTGTAGACGATCCGCTTGGACTCCAGATCATTCCCGCATCGCTTCATCGGCTCGGAAAGCGTTTTCACGCCCTGATGCACGGGGATCATGGCCTCTGCTCCAAAGTAGTCCGCCATGCTGTCCGTCCAGTAAGACGCCGACCACGCATCATAGCCGATAAAGGGTATAAAAATATCGAGGTCTTCCTGCACCTCGACGAACCATACTTTGACGTCCTCATAGCGGATCTTGTTGCCCTCGGACAGTCGGAGCAGCCCTCGCTCATGCCACTTGTCGTAGGGGATCTTGTCCTCCGTGACGCGCTTTTCCAAAAGGTCCTGCGGCAGCCAGTACATCTGCAGCACAAACAGGATCTCCGGCAGCTCCGGCACCTGGAACAGGACCTTTGCCGCCGTCAGGTCAGTGGTCTTGGAGAGGTCCGCGCCTCCGATGCCGTATCGCGGGTAGGAAAGCACGCGCTCCTGCGTCTTGCCGTCCGCCATGTGGTGCTGCCAGATCAGGCGGCGGTTTTCCTTGTCGAGCTGGAAGGTGTCGCGGTTGTCCAGCTGCTCAAAGTTGAGCCATGCTTCGCTGGAGGTCTCGCGGATGTTGAAATCCTTGCAGACGAGGTTGCGGACGAGGGCCGGGTTTTTCTCCGCCCGCTCGACCCGCTCTTTCAGCGCCGTGTAGCTCTTGATCGTCCCGAGGCCCGGATTTGCCTTTTTCCAGCAGTCCGGGTCCGTCCACTCGCTGCGCTTGTCGAGCTCGTAAATAAACGCGATCCGGCGCGGGTCGTGGTACCCGTCCGGATCTTCGTAGCCGTTTATGATGCGCTCGGCCTCTTCGTATTTTTCGTCGTAGATGTCCTCGCGGATGGTGCCCGCGGTGGAAGTGATAAAGATCAGCGGCTGCTCACGGGCCGTCACGCCGTCGGCGATGATGTCGTACAGGGCGCGCCCGCTCTTCCACTGGTGGATCTCATCCATCATGGCCCCGTGGATGTTGAGTCCGTCGAGAGTGTCACTGTCAGAGGCCAGCGGCTTGAAAACGCCGTCGTTAAAATCGCTGTCCAGCTCAGCAACCAGACTGCGCATCCGGCGGCAGAGCGCCGGGGACTTCTTGACCATCCGCTTTGCTTCCTGCCAGATGATCTTCGCCTGGTCTCGCTTGGTGGCCACGGCGTAGACCTCCGGGCCAGCCTCACCGTCCGCCGTCTGCAAATACAGTCCGACGCCGGATGCCAGCAGCGATTTTCCGTTTTTCTTGCCGACAATGAGGATCGCTTCGCGGTACTGGCGGTTGCCCTCGATGTCGATAAACCCGAAGACAGTCGCCAGCAGTGCTTTTTCCCATAGCTCCAGCCGGACGAGCTGGCCGCCCGCCTTGCCCTTGGAGTGGTGGCAGTAGTTTTCAAAAAATTCGAGGACGTGGTTTGCCCGGCGCGGCGAGTAGTAAAACTCGGAATCTGTGTTTTCCAGCTGCTCTACAACGTGCCTGTAGGTCTTCTGGACTTTCATGCTGACGACCTCGCGGCCGCCCTGGATGGCCTGCCAGTATTCGAGGATGGGGTTGTAGGTCGCCGGGTAGCGCGTGAGTTTCATTCCTCGTCACGCTCCCGGACAAAGCTTGCAAAGCCGTCGTCCTCCTGCTTCGGCGCGGTGTCCGGCTTCGGCAGGAGCGCCGTGAGCTGCTTGATGATCTTCTGGTAGTTCGCGTTTGTCGAGTTGTACGCCTGCCCGATCGGCCGGGCGCGGTCATATGGCTCCAGTCGCTCCGACTGCTGGAATTTCTCTGTCCAGCCGTTTTCCCGCAGGTCGTCTGCCATGTCCTCGCACTCGATGCGCATAAAGGCCGCCTGATCGATGAGTCCCGCGACAGTCCCGGCCGCTTCCTTCGGCAGAAGCTTGTAGATTCTCCGGAGCCTGGTTTTCTCGGCGCGGATACGCTGTTCCTTTGTCTTTTCCTGCCTGTTCGCCACAAAAACCGCCTCCTTTTCGCGTGATTTTTGCCGTCTGTCCGCGCGTGCGCGTAGATTACTTATCGCCGCGCTTTTGTAGGGGGGGCTCGCGAACGGCCTGCGTATTCTTCCGAGGTAGGGCGTGCGGTGATCTAGCCGGCGCCCCGGCCTCGCGCGACGGTGGGGATCGGGTCTCCGGCGGCGTCGAAGAAAATTTTTTGCGTCAGAGATCTTGCGACGCCGTGACCGTCGAACTGATCGTGACAGTCTTTACAGACAAACTCGAGATTGGAGTAGGACAGGCTGACGTCCGGGTCGGTGATGTTGTCCGGCGTGAGCGCCCGCTTGTGATGGACGATATAGCCCGGCTTGTCCCGGCACTCTTCGCACAGCCCGCCATCGATGGTCCGGCGGAACTTGATATACCCGGCGCGGCATTTCTTCCAGCGCCCGGACGCGTAAAAGCGTGCGGCCCATGGCTGCATCCTGTTCCCTCCAATTCTTCACGCTATCACTGTAGCACAGATTTTAGGCTCTGTTAGCTCAACTTTTGCGGTAGCCCATTGCCCTCGCTGCCTCGTAGACAAAGCGGCTGTACATCCGCTTGGCCGTGGATGTGCTCACGTGTACCTGTCTGGCAGCGGACTCCAGACTCTCGCGCGGCCAGATCCATGTATGCAGGCGCACGATCTCCAGCACATCGCCGCCGTCCCGCCAGGTCTGCGCGGTGTTGATGGCGGACTGGATCGCCGTGTAGTCCTCGTACTCCCGTGAGGACAGTACGCGCACCGCAATGTCCTCGACGGTGCGGCCGGAGGATTGCCCGCCTGGCTGCGAGGAATAGCCCGGCGTGATCTTCTGCCGGCTCATATCCCGAACCTGTCGGCTCAGTTTCGGGTATTCGCCGATGGTGCGGCAGACATTCCCGTACCACCAGTATCTCGGTTTCGACATCTGTTCAGCTCCTTCCTTCTTCGTCGCAAAACTCAACACATTTACAAGGCTTAAAGAAGGCGGCTCCCGTTCCGCTTATGTGTCTCGTTTTTGGGATCCCATACATATTTGAAATATAGGAATCCATACTGCGTGGCTCTGGACTCGACGAGGATGTAGCCGCGCGGGGCGACTGGCGGTCGCGTCGGGCTGTAGTCCCGGACCGCCTCGGTCGCGGGCTCCGGCTCCGGCCGGACGCAGCTGCGACTGGCCTTGTACCGGTGGCCGCCGAACTCCTTGCGCCAGTGGCCGTGCAGGTAGTTGGCCAGCGCCTTGTAGTCCTGCCCGTGGTCGACCTTATTTCCGTTCTCATCCAGATAGTAATTGTGCTTTCGCAGTGGCTTGCAGTCGATGACGCTGCCGAGGCCCCAGAGCTGGCCCAGCGCATCGGCAGGAATCCCGTCCGTGATCAGGTGCAGATGGAAGCGGTTGGTCGATTTGCCCCGGCCGTAGACAATGACGATCTTTGCGTCCGGGTAGCGGTAGGCCATGCGTCTGTAAAAATTATCCCGGATCCTGCGCATCTCCTGCGCGGTATGTACCTCATGTTCGGGGTCGAGCGTAAGTGTGGAGTAATAGCTCGACGGGGAGAAGTTGGCGTTGACCAGCGCCGCGAACTTTGCAGCCGAGATCCTGGTGTTGAATTCCTCGCGTTCTTCCTGCGACTGGAACCGCGGCTTCTTCGGCCGGCTGGTCTTCGGATTCGTGCCGCCCGCCACCGTGTACACGATCTGCTCGCAGACCCTCCCGGAAAACTTCCGGCGCTTGTGTCTCTTTACCATATCTCCTCCTGCCTCGGTTTATTTCCCGAGGCTCGCAATGATGCCCTTTTCACATTCAGACAGCTCCCAGACGTGCGCGGCGGCTTTCTCGGCGGCAGCTTTCTCGGCGGCAGCTCGGTTTGACAGCAGCAGCCCGCCACCAAAGATTTTCTTTCCCGCTGCGCGCTGACTGTCCAGCTTTTCAACGTACGTGCAGTCCTCGCGCTTAACCGCAAACTCTATACCGTAGTTCGCATATTTCTGCAGCATGGCTGTCGTCAGCACATGGTCCGGATATGTATATTTCGGCAGCTCCTTTTTTGTCTCCGCCTTAATCTGCCGCATCGCCCGTTCGACCGCTTTTCTGAGCGTCGGGGCGCTCTGCGCGATGTTTCCTCCGAAACTTGTTACAAACGCCGTGCGAACGACTGCGCCATTTTCATACGTGATGTCTGCATCGCAAATGATATGGTTCATCCTCAGCACAACTGATCGGCCGGAGAACGCCGTGAGCGATGGCGCAAAAAGAAAGAACGCAATCCCTCTGTCTATGTAGAATTCGCAGATTTTTGAAAGAATCGAAAAAGGCGGGTTGTCCAGCACGACGCAGCCGTCCGGATAGTCAAAACGTTCATAGTCCCCACCCGGATAGAATGGCCGCACGATGCATGCCGGGTCAATCCCATATTCACTGCACGCCCAATCCCGGATCGCCTCATAAACAAGCGGTGGCGTGTAGCAGTCGTCCGTTGTCTTTTTGGGTTTGAATTTCGACGTGAACGCATCGTATTCCGGGTTGTCGTCGAATAAGCATCCATGTTCCCATTGCATGCTGTAGCCCTCCTTTGTTTTTTCTGCCCGCTCAAAGCGTGGCCGGAAATTCCGGCCATGCGTTCAGCGGGCCGTTTCCTCTCGTATTTTCATTTCTGTGTATTCTGTTGGCGTTATCGGCGGAAAGCCGAACGCTGCCCTAATCTCGTTCGGGGTGTTCTTGCGCCAGACCTTCTCTTCTTGTTTAATGCTTTTCCAGGCTGCGGCGTCCAGTGTCTCGAGCACTACTTCTGCCTGACGTTTCAGGCTCCGCAGTTTGAAAAACACCAGCACGCCCAGCGCGATCCACTCCAGCGCGGCCGCAAGGTTCAGAATTTCAATCAACACGGTTGCCACCTTCGTTCCTCTCTGGCTTTTTCGATCCGCATTTCCATTTGATACTCCCTTCAAATTGTGATGATCTCCCGCCTCGACTGGCGGGCAAATTTGCGTTCCGGGCAGAAGCGGCATTCGGTGCAGCTCCAGGCGCCGCGGTAGTTGTTGCGCGTCGGGCAGAGTGGGTTGTAGCAGATCCCGGAGCCTGCCCGCTGCGGGCCGCGGCCGAATTTTTTCTTCTTCGGTTCGGCTTTTGGCTTTTTGGCTGGATCCCTCTTGGTGACGAGCGTGGCCGCGCGTTCTTTCCGGAAGCAGCCGCAGCTTTTTGCATGCCCGTTCCGGAGGTATCTGCCGTCCTTGCTGCAGACGGTCCCGCATTTACACCGGCAGATCCAGTGTGCCGTGTCTCCTTTTTTGCTGGTATCCCGCCCGATGACGTGCAAATATCCAAAGTCCGTGCCCGTCAGATCGACTACGTGTGACATTTCCATTCTCCTTTCGTCAGGGGCCGGTCTCCCGGCCCCTATGCAGAGCGGACTTGCACCGCCTGCGCCTGCGCGTCCCCCTGTCGCCGCAGACGAGCTGCCCTTGTCTGCTCAGGCAGCTTTCCATAAGGAGGTAACACGATGCCGCCGGGCGATCCCGACACCCGGCGTGGGGTAACGTTGACGGTTCCCATTCGCGCGCACGTTCCACACGCGCTTTTTATCCCCGGCCCGCGGGCTTGAGGTTTCGCGGGCCGGGTGCAGAGCCGGGGTGATCCTCCCGCAGCCGTCTCATGGCGGAGCGGCCGCGGCCAAAGTCCGAAAAAATATGGTTCCCCGGCTGATTGCTGGTCTTAGTCCTCGGGCTGGCTGATATCCTTGCGCCGCAGCCCGTCGGCGTTCTCGGTCAGCGGCAGCGCCTGCCGCCGCGCGTGCTCATCCGGGTTCCAGCCGCACCGCGCGCAAAGAACCGGCGCGATCTTTGCATACGGGCAGGCATTGCCCTGCTTCGGCAGCCCGCATGCTTCGCGCGGGCTGCTCTCGTTTTTTTCTGGCATGTTAGACCTCCTGGATCTCGATCCCGAATTTGGACCGCATGAATTTGCGGTTCCGCAAATACTCCTTTGTCCGCGTCGGCTTGGACTTCACATCTTCGACGACGAGCTTGCCGCCGAATTTGTACGAAAAGTCCGCCGTGTACCGGATCGCGCGGATCCGCTCGCCGGTCTCTGTCACATAAGATTCCTGCAGCGTGAATTGCGGCTGCAGCCGCAGGTCGGAGATGATCCCGGCCCGCAGCATGACCATCAGCTCGTCATACCGCCGCGCCTCCTTCTGGCTGTCGAAGCGCAGCTCGCCGCGCTCGGCTGGCGTGCTGTGATACTTCGAGGCCTTCTTCGGCCCCGCGGCAGCCCCCGGCATCTGCTGCCGTGCATAAAGCTCCCGCATCCGCGGCGGCATTTCCGCCATGCTCTCAAACCGCAGCCCGCTCATTCGGCAGCTCCATCCATCTTCGCTCCGCAGTTGGGGCAGTATGAGAAACCGCTCGCCATTGGCGCACCTTTCGTGATTCTGTAGCCCTTATTGCAGCCTGTGCAATACCAGTTTGAACGTACCCGTTCCCATCTTGCGTGCCCCACCTCCGCAACGTCGGCGGCGGGCATTTCCCGAATTTCGGCATATGCGCGTTCCAACCGTGTTAGTGCCGTCATGCTTCCACCGCGTTCTGCTTTCCGCAGCGCAAACATCGCATCATCGCGCCGGATATAATCAGCCATAAGGCATACCTCCTGCAATAACTTCGGCCATCCCATCCGGCATGGCGTGGAATGGGTCGATTGTTCGTATAATTTTCAGCCGCAAGAGCATTTCCGCCTGCCGCTTGGTCAGCCGCCGCTCTCGCTTCTTCGGCGGCAACTCACCATTCTTAGCCGCAATGGCTGTAGGATTATGTTTGTGCTGGCCCATCCGCCGCCCTCCTGTTCCAAGCCTCTCTAGCTTCCGTGTACGGATTTTCTACAAACGTTGCCCGGAACTTAAATTCGGTTCCGCATTTTGTGCAGATCATGCCAAGCGTGATAATCTTCTTCCCATAATTGCACTGCACGGAATTGGGCCCATCGATTTCACCGCCGCAGAACGGGCACGGGCGAAACTCAACCATTCCTCTTTTCCTCCATCGCCCGCTCGACCTCAATGCAGGTATAGTGGCGACTGAAATAATCCCAATTTGTCACGCAGTCGCTTCCCGCATCGTCCGGCGTTGCGTCCTCATAATCAAAGTAGATGTTGATGTTCGTCCCAAATGGCTCTATGCTGACGATTACTGCGGTTATTCGCACTGCTCGACCGTCCTCATCTGTCCAGCGTTCTCCCACCTTGCACGGCAGCACGACCACGCGCCCGTCCTTGTCGGCCTCGGCAAGCTCTACGAGCCTGCTGATTGGCGTATTGTTGAGCGTTTCGAGGTCTACCAAATGCTTTGCGGCCAGCGCAAGCTTAACCGTTTCCACTGCTTCCGGTTCAAGCCCCGTGTCCTCGTAGGCCGCTAGGCGCAGAAACCGCTCCTCTGGGATATTCCGAGGATACCCGTTTGCAAGGCGGCGCTCGTACTCTTCTCGCTGCGCGTCGGCTTCGCGTTTATTTGTCAGTCGTTCCATAGTTCTTTCTCCACATACCGCCAGCTCTGCGGCGGGCGGGTAATCGGTCCTGGTGCCAATCCGAATTTTGTCTCCCGCAGGCCGGTAAACTCCCACAGATCGCGCGGGTGATCGTAAACGCGCAAATCTGAGATGTGCCAGCCGTATAACCCATGCGCACCATTTGCGTATTTTCGCATTTCCGCAGCAGACAAACATGTGTGTAAAACATCATCCTCGTCCAGCCAAAATCTGCTGTTTGAAAAAAGGTTCGTTACCCTGTTGCAGGTAAACTCTCCGATAACCTTCCCGTTTCCAAGTGGGCAGTTCATCGATTTCATTGAACCAGTTTCCAGATAATCACGCATAAGCCGCTCCTGAGAAATCGGGATGTTCAGATCAGGTCTGCCTGCCGTGCAGTAGATGTAGCACTTAAACGGCGTATCCATCTTCGGGAGCGTCTTGCGCACCTCGATCGTCTTCCGCCCGTTGATGATCTTCTCACACCACTCCGGGCGAATGCTGATCAAAACAGCTTTGCTCATGCTCTTGCCTCCTGTTCCAATTCTGCGCGGAACCGTTGTTCCAGTTCAAACACGCCGCGCGGCTTGCCTTTGTAATAGCCTTTCATTGGCCTGTCTATTTTCCGTTGCAGGTCTTTCAGGCGCTCCCAGTATTCCGGCAGGTAAATATACATATTCCGCAGTTCCCGCAGGTTCTTGTTGCAGCAGCACCAGCACGAAACACGGTCCAGCACGTCATAAAGGCGGATCGTGCCCTCCAGCCACGAAAACCCGTTTTCATAGCAATATGCCATGGCGTCGGCTTCCGGCATGCCCCACTCTGCCAGCGGGTGCAGTTTATACGGCTTCCGTTCTTTTTCCAGTCGTGGTGTTTCGTCGGCAGCTATGCCAACGTAAACCATAGCGTCCCGCGCCTCCGCGTACCTGTCTATGGCTTTCAGCTTCCCCGTGGTTCCCCAGCGGCAGAGGCCGCCACACCAGCCATAACCTTGGTGTGTGCCTTTCTGCTTACTGCAAACCGGCCTTTCCAGCATATCAAACAGGAACGGGTTTTCCGGCTCCAGTCTGGTGTACTTGATCCCCAGCTGCTCCAGGCGGGGTAGCATTTGATCCCGTGTGTGGTAAATCGCCTCAAACTCCATTCCGGTATCGTAGAAAACCACCTCATTCAGCGGGTGGCCCTTGGCAATCAGCATTAGGAGCATGGCCAGGCTGTCCTTGCCCCAGCTGACACTTGCAATATGCCATTTCATTCCGCTTTTGCACCTCCAAACGCCGCCAGGTCGAAACAGGTCTGTTTCCCAACGTACTGGCACCACGCCCATTCCAGCATGGCGCCGCGGCTGTCCTGGTAGTCCTGCATGAACAGAACCACGTCCGCCGCCTCCATCATGGCGAAACACAGGCGCATATAATCCACGGGGCGCAGCCCCTCCGGCGCCGTGGCGGGGTTCAGTACGATATGGCCCGCCGCCGCCAGCTTCTTTTCCACCTCTCGGAACTTGGCTTTATAACGCCTGTCCCCGGTGATCTTGCCTGATATGTAGATTTTCACAGAAAACCCTCCTATTCGTTGAAAATCTCGAAATACTCCTGGTATGGGTAACCGCTGATCTCATGCCACCCGCTCCGGCAGGTGGATCCGTCGTCGAACTTATACAGCACGGCGCCCTTTCTCGCTTTCGGGTCCTTTCTCCAGCTGGACGCAGGCACGGCGGTGTATGTGATTTCCGGCTTGTCCATGTTCTGCGTTTTGCTGTACCGCTTCCCGCGCTTGCCGATCTCTCTGTACCTCTCCATGGTGGAACGGCTTTCTTTCATCAGGTAGGCGGCCAGCTTGTAGTGGTTGCCGCGCCTGTCCATAGGCTTGAAGCTGATACCTCCGCCGCCTCTTGGGACATTCTCCCACGCCTCCGTGATGATCTCCGGATCCATGCGGGAAATGATAACGTGAATGTGCGGGTTGGTCATGCGCTTGGTTTCTATGACCACCACGGCCTTGAACGTGATCCCGTGCTTTTTGCAGAGTTTCCGCAGGTTCCGCAGAAAGGCGGCCTTGTTCTCCAGGACCTCCTCGAAAGAACTGTCCTTGACGTAGTAGTGTAAAACGGCGTGGAGATCCCTATGGCCGAAATTGGCGTTTATATCCCAGCGCAGGTGTTCCTCTGCCACCCGCTCGTTGATCCGCTCCTGCTTCTCGGTGGTGTGCCCAGTATTGGGGCCGCGCTTCACTCCTTTGGTGTGAACCCGGAAAGATTGCATTTTCTTGTGTTCGACACACGGACCAGCTTTCACCACCCTATGAACGTAGGCCATGGGTGCCTCCTTTTCTGCTGCTGGTCACTTTACTAATCACTCTTACCGGCGCTATACGGGGCCGTGGCCCCGTCGCTTTTTCCGGCTTGTATTCCGTCCGGGAACCTGATATAATATAGGTATATCGGACGGTTTTCCGTCGTCTATATTGCCACCTGCGCCGTGTTGACAGCACCGGGCGCAGGTGGCTTTTCTTTTTATGCCAGGTAATCCTTGGCCATTTCCAGCAATTCCGCCGCGTGGTCCTGGTCAATGATTTTGACCTTGCCGGGCTTCTTCGGATCTGCGTCGATTGCCCAGCACGTTTTCTTTGCCAGTATTTCCCGCTTGTTCAGTTCCTTGTCCAGCCTGCTTTTGTAATAGTCCCGGTCTTTCCCCCAGGCCACAAACTCCAGAAACTCCTCTGCGGTCATATTTACAGTTACTTCCACGGTGCCCTCCTTACGGCGTGGCCGCCGCTATTCTGTCAGCTGCCATTTGTGCATAGTCGTGGTTGATCTCGCAGCCTATGAAATCGCGCCGCAGGCGCTTGGCCACCACTCCGGTGGTGCCGCTCCCGGCGAACGGATCCAAGACCGTGCCGCCCAATGGGCTGCCTGCTAAAATACAGGGTTCAATCAGCTTTTCAGGAAACACGGCAAAATGGGCGCCGCGAAAGCCGTTTGTGCTTACGGTCCACACGTCCCGCTTGTTCCGGCGGCCCGTCTGGTTTTCTCGGTTCCCGTGGCTCTCGCGCTCCACTTGGGCGCTGTTGTCGTGTGCCCGCCCGCCGGTGTAGGCACCGCCGCCGCGGAACGTCCTGGCGTTGCCCTTGGTTGATGTAACGGGTTCGCTGATCGCCGCCGCGTCGAAATAATAGCGTTCCGATTTGGAAAGTAGAAAAATATATTCGTGGCTCTTGGTGCAGCGATCCCGGACGCTCTCCGGCATACAGTTGGATTTGTTCCATATAATATC
>ENA-UABQ01000124-UABQ01000124.1-human-gut-metagenome-genome-assembly--contig:-NODE-124-length-31468-cov-5.404832_pt1 | contig 31468 bp, 9 predicted proteins | sample MGYA00243869_ERZ654205 | MGnify/ENA primary metagenome ERZ654205 (study PRJEB26926, sample SAMN06165207) | human gut metagenome | biome: ENVO:00009003; feature: ENVO:2100002; material: ENVO:00002003...
ACGAGATCATGCCTAGTCTCGTGGGCTCGGAGATGTGTATAAGAGACAGCTGTCTGGGCGCGCGCTTTTTTCACATTTTGAAAAACACGGTTTTATTTTCATATAAACGGAGGTATTATGGAACAACAAAATTTATCTTACGACCAGGGCGCGATACAGGTCCTCGAAGGGCTGGATCCCGTCCGTAAAAGACCGGGTATGTACATCGGCTCGACCGACGAAAGGGGCTTGCATCACCTTGTTACGGAAGTCGTCGACAACAGTATCGACGAGGCTCTTGCCGGATACTGCGACAAAATCATCGTTTCGATTGAAAAGGACGGCAGCTGCAAAGTCATCGATAACGGCCGCGGAATCCCCACGGGCATTATCCCGAAAGAGGGTAAATCCGCCGTTGAAGTCGTTCTGACGAAGTTGCACGCCGGCGGAAAATTCGGCGGCAGCGGCTATAAAATCTCGGGCGGACTGCACGGCGTCGGCGTATCCTGCGTGAACGCATTGTCCGAATGGTTGGAAGCCACCGTTTACCAGAACGGCAAAATATACAAACAAATTTTCAACAGGGGCATCGCGCAACGTCCGTTGCAGGAAGTCGGCACGACCGACCGCACCGGCACGACGATTCAGTTTTATCCCGATCCCGAAATTTTTGAGACGCTCGATTTCAATTACGACACGATGAAAATCCGCCTGCGCGAACTTGCGTACCTCAACCGCGGGTTGACCATTCAGCTTATCGACCGCCGCGAAGAGCCCGCACGCGACGAAACTTTCCATTACGAAGGCGGTATCGTCCAGTTTGTCGAAAGTCTGAATAAAAACAAAGAGACCGTTTTCCCGGAGGTCATTTATTTTGACGAAAGTTACGAAAACGGCGAGGTCGAAATCGCGATGCAGTACAACGACAGTTATTCGGAAACCATTTTCGCGTTCGCCAACAACATCAATACCGAAGAAGGCGGCACGCACCTGGAAGGTTTCAAAAACTCGCTCACCAAAATCATCAACGATTACGGCAAAAACAACAATATCCTGAAAGGCGACGAAAAACTTTCGGGCGACGACGTCAGGGAAGGCTTGACGGCGGTTATTTCCGTGAAACTCACCAACCCGCAGTTCGAAGGTCAGACCAAGACGAAACTCGGCAACAGCGAAATGCGTACGGTCGTCGCAAAGGCTATGGCCGAAGGGTTGGGCTCGTATCTCGAAGAACACCCCAAAGAAGCCAAAGATTTGATTATGAAAGGCGTTCTCGCCCAGAAGGCACGAGAAGCCGCAAGGAACGCGCGCGACCTTGCAAGGCGCAAATCCGCCCTTGAAAGCACCACGCTCCCCGGCAAACTTGCCGACTGTTCGGACAAAGATCCTTCTCTTTGCGAAATTTACCTTGTCGAGGGCGACTCCGCAGGCGGCAGCGCAAAGATGGGGCGCGACAGACGTTTTCAGGCAATACTGCCCCTCCGCGGTAAAATCCTGAACGTTGAAAAGGCAAGGCTCCATAAGGTCCTTGAAAACGAAGAAATAAAGACGATGATCACCGCGTTCGGCGCGGGCATCAAGGAAGATTTTGACGAAAGCAAGCTTCGTTACAACCGTATCATCTGTATGACGGATGCCGACGTTGACGGCAGCCATATCCGCATACTTATGCTCACGTTCTTCTTCCGTTTCATGCGCCCGCTCATCGAAAACGGCCACGTTTATATCGCGCAGCCCCCGCTTTACAAAGTCACGAAGGGCAAAACCGTCAAATATTGTTATTCCGATGACGAACTTAACGAATATCTCGACTCCGTCGGAAGAAAGGGCAACGAAATTCAGCGTTACAAAGGTCTTGGCGAAATGGACCCCGAACAACTTTGGGAAACCACGATGGATCCGAAATCCCGCACGCTGCTGCGCGTAAATATGGACGACGCGATCGCCGCGGACGAAATATTCACCGTTCTTATGGGCGAACAGCCCGAACTGCGCCGTCAGTTTATCGAAGACAACGCGACGCTCGTAACAGAACTTGACATTTAAGGAGAGATGAAAAATGATAATCAAAAATAACGATTCTCAGAAAGATAAAGATTTCGTCGAACATCTCGGGATGTCGAAAATCGTCAAAATCGACCTTGACCAGGAAATGAAAAAATCGTTCATCGCCTACGCAATGGCGGTCAACGTATCCCGTGCGATTCCCGACGTCAGGGACGGTCTGAAACCCGTACACCGCCGTATCCTTTACAGCATGAGCGAACTTAATCTGACCTGCGACAAGCCGTTCAGAAAGTGCGCGCTTATCGTTGGCGACGTTCTCGGCAAATATCACCCCCACGGCGACATCTCGGTTTACGACGCTCTCGTAAGGCTTGCTCAGGACTTCTCGATCCGCTGCCCGCTTATCGACGGACACGGCAACTTCGGCTCGGTCGACGGCGACCCCGCGGCGGCTTATCGTTACACAGAAGCAAGGCTTTCCAAAATCGCCAACGAAATGATCCGCGACCTTGACAAACGCGTCGTGGACTTTTGCCCGAACTTCGACGACACGCGTGAACAGCCCGTCGTGCTTCCTTCGCGTTACCCCAACCTTCTCGTGAACGGTTCGGACGGTATCGCCGTCGGTATGGCGACGTCCATTCCCCCGCACAATCTGGGCGAAGTTATCGACGCCACCGTCGCTCTTATGGAAAATCCCGAACTGGAAGTCGAAGACCTTATGAAATTCGTTCCCGCGCCCGATTTTCCGTCGGCAGGCATAGTTCTCGGCCGTGCGTCCATTCGTCAGGCATACAAAACCGGTCGCGGCGGCTGCATAATCCGCGCCCGCACCGAAATCGAAGAAATGGCAAACGGCAGGACGAGAATCGTCGTTACCGAACTTCCGTATCAGGTCAACAAGGCGCGCCTTATCGAAAATATCGCCGACCAGGTCAAAGACAAGCGAATAGAGGGCATTTCGGACATTAAGGACGAATCCGACCGTCACGGTCTCCGCGTCGTAATCGACATCAAAAAGGACGCGAACGCGCAGGTCGTTCTGAACACGCTTTACAAACAAACCCAGATGCAAATCAGTTTCAGTATGATTATGCTTGTCCTTGCCGACAAAAAACCGCGCATTCTCAATCTGAAAGAAATCCTGACTTATTACATCAAGCACCAGGAAGACGTCATCACCCGCCGTACGAGGTTTGACCTTGAAAAGGCGGAAGAAAGGGAACATATCTTAAAAGGTCTTGCAATCGCGCTTGCGAACATCGACGAGGTCATTAAGGTTATCAAAGAAAGCGCCGACAACGACTCCGCCGCGAAAGCCCTTATGGAAAGGTTCCTTCTCAGCGACAAACAGGCGGCGGCAATCCTTGAAATGAGACTTCGCAGACTTACTTCTCTGGAAGTCGAAAAAATCAACGACGAACTTGCCCAAAAAGAAGTCGAAATCGCCAACTACAAGGAAATTCTTGCCGACATCAACAAAGTCAACGACATCGTCAAGGAAGAACTTTTGGAGGTCAAGGAAACGTACAATACGCCGCGCCGCAGCGAAGTTTCCTACGATTATTCCGAAATCAATATCGAAGACCTTATCGAAAAGGAAGACATCGTCGTTTCAATGACTCACGGCGGATACGTCAAACGTCAGCCCGTTGCGGAATACAAGAGCCAGCACAGGGGCGGCGTGGGTATCACCGCGCACAAGACGAAAGACGAAGACTTTGTGGAAAGCATCTTCACGACGTCCACCCACGACGACCTTATGTTCTTCACCAACTTCGGCAAGGTTTACGTCATCAAAGGGTACGAAATTCCCGAGGCGTCCAGGAACTCCCGCGGGCGCGCAGTCATCAATATTTTGCAGCTCGATCCCGGCGAAAAGGTCGCGACGCTCCTTCCCGTGCCCGAACGCGGCGAAGGCTATCTGATGCTCGCAACCAAACAAGGGCTTATCAAGAAAACGGCATTATCCGAGTTTGAAAGCATCAGAAAGACCGGTAAAAAGGCGATTCGGTTGGTTGACGGGGATGAACTCATCGCGGCAATGATCACGAAAGGCGATGAAGAACTTATCATTGCGTCGCACGAAGGCAAGTGTATCCGCTTCCGCGAGGCAGACGTCCGCGCAATGGGCAGAGACTGCCAGGGCGTACGCAGTATGAAACTTAACCCCGGCGACTACGCCGTCGATATGGCAATGGTCGAAGAAGACAAAGAAGTTCTGACAATCTCCGAAAACGGCTTCGGAAAGCGCTCCTCGCCCGACGAATACCGCGTGCAAGGCCGTGCGGGTATGGGCGTTAAAGCGGGCGTGTTCAACGAGGAAACCGGAAAACTCGTGTGCCTGAAAATGATCAACGCCGACAACGATATTATGATTATCGCCGACAACGGCATCATTATCAGAGTCGCGGCGGACGAAATTCGCAAGATCGGCAGGGATACCAAGGGCGTCAAAGTCATGAACCTCAGGGAAGGCAGCAAGATTATGTCGATTGCGGTCGTCCCGCACGAAGAAACCGAAGAAGAAGTCGTGCTTGACGAAAACGGCAATCCCGTGACGACGACCGAAGACGTGACGGAAGTAACGTCTGCGACAGATTCCGAATTCCCCGTCGATAACGAAAGCTCGGAAGAAGCGGCGGAAGTCAACGCCGAAATCAACGCCGTCAACGAAACCGTCTCCGACGAAGAATAAGACAAATCAAACAAAACAGAAAGCATCGCGAAAGCGGTGCTTTTTTATTTGGTGTTTACGAATTATATAAGGATATAGCGTTATCGACACGGCGAAAACCTTGTCGCGAACACGAAATTACCGAAATTTTAAGTATCTTTTATGAAAAATTTTTAATAAAATTAAGGCTTATGCTTAAAAATGAAAGAAAATGGAGCAGGAACATGAAAAAGAGGATTTTGAAAGTTTTGGTAGTAACGATTATTGCGATATGTTCGTTTTCGCTTGTCGCCTGCAACAGTGAAAACGACAAAAGCGGCGGACTGAAAAAAACGACTGCCGCCGCGCCGACAGTTTACGACGTGAGCGAAAAAGAAAGCGCGGTGGAAAATGCGGCAACAGTCGATTTGTCGACTCTTTCAAAAGACGTGAACGCGGACGGAGCGACCGTGCTTTCAAACGACGTAACGACGATTACGAGCGCGGGCAGTTATATATTGACGGGCGCGTACGCGGGGATAACCGTGAGCGTCGGCAACGGCGAAACGGTGCATCTGTTTCTGAACGACGCGACGATATCGGGCGGCACGGGAATCGCGATTTCAAACACGAATAAAAAATCGACGCTTATAATCACCGCGTGCGAAAACACCGAAAACGAAGTGGCAAGTAAGGGTGACGACGTGAACGCGATCCACGTCAAAGGCACGCTGAAAATCAATGGCACGGGCACGATAAAAGTAAGCGCGAAAAAGAACGGAATAAAGGTTTCAAAAGGGCTTTCGATTGCGGATTCGACGATAAATTTGACCGCCGGAAACCACGCTTTATCCGCAAGGTTTATCGAGGCGGAAAACGCGAAAATAAACGTTTTATCCGCTGGAAAAGACGCGTTAAATGCGGAATGTGACGACGAAACGCAAGAGTTTACTTTGGACGAAGGATACGTTTCTCTTAAAAGCAGCAAGGTTTTCGCAAGCGTTTCGGGCGACGGAATTCAGGCGGACACGTTCGTATATATCACGGGCGGAAGCGTGGATATAGAAACCTCGGCAACGTTTGTGAGTTACGGCGCAGAAAGCATGGCGGCATACAATCTTTCCGAGGACGATTTCAGATATATCAAAAGCGGCGATACCTATAAAAAGACCGACGACGTAGCGACAAAGGGCGCGCGATACGCTATGATTCAAAGCACGAAAGGCATCAAGTGCGGCGAAATCAAATATGAAATCGACGGCACGGAATACGCCGTCACAAAAAACACGAATTACTTTATCGTCATTGACGGCGCACGCGTGAAAATAGATTCGTCCGACGACGCGATCCATACGAACTCCGGAAACGTGCTTATAAAAGGCGGCGCGCTTGACCTTACGACTCTCGACGACGGAATCCACGCCGACGAACTTGTGAAAATCGACGGCGGCGAAATCACCGTGAACGGCGCATACGAAGGAATCGAGGGCGCATACGTTGAAATAGGCGGCGGCACGATTTACATCACCGCAAGCGACGACGGCATAAACGCCGCAAGCGACGATGAAAGCGTGAACGAACATATTATTATCTCGGGCGGAACGATAACGGTCGACGCGTCGGGCGACGGCTTGGACAGCAACGGCACGATTTACGTCACGGGCGGCACGCTTATCGTATACGGCCCCACGACGGGCGCGGACACAGGACTTGACGCAGACGGCGGAATCCTTATCGACGGCGGCAACGTATTCGTCGCGACAACCAAAGAAATGATTGAAATCCCCGCGTCGAACTCAAAATCCAACGTGCTTGTGTACGGTGTAAACACGGTTCAGGCGGGCTCGGAAATCATTCTGACAAACGCGGACGGCGGCGAAATGGTCCGCATAACGCTCAAAAAACAGGCGCAGGCGATAATCCTGTCAACGCCCGAACTCGCAACCAACGGCACGTACAGTCTGTATGCGGACGAAAACCTTCTTGCAAGTTTTTCAGTGACCGATACGATAACGGCAATCGGCGTGCGGTCGAACGGCGGACAGGGCGGAAATCCCCCCGCGCCCCGAAATTAACATTGATCACAATCCATAATTCCTTAATCCTAAAACACATCAAAAGACAATACCACCGCAACCGCGGTGGTAATGTCTTGCCCCACGGCGCACACTTCGCTTTTGAAATCACGTTATCGCAAGCGATAACGCTCACTCTTATGCTTGTTTGCGCCTTTTTCTCCACGCAAGTACAAAAGTATCTTGCGTGGTTTTTTAATGAGGTGTCCCTTCCGGGAGATTGCCACGTCGCGTTGCTCCTCGCAATGACATAGTACTTCGTACGCAATCGGTAAAGTTTTTTTGCTTCACTTTTTATGCTATACCGTGCAACGCACTTTTTGTCATTGCGAGCGTAGCGTGGCAATCTCCCGGAAGGGCTACCTTGTGAAAGAATGGTGATTACCAAACGATTGCAATGACATAAAGTGCGTTGCGCGGAATTGCATAAAATGCGTACGGAATTTTTGTTTTTGTTGGTTTTTGCGACGAAATTTGGCGTTTTTTACAACTGTCGCAAATTATTTTGGTTTCGTTTGCGGTTTTTAACGCTCGGAAAACACAACATATTGTGGTCGGAAAAATTTTGGAAGATTTTCGGTATTTTTCGTAGAAAAAAGTAACAACATTGTATTGACGGCAGGCATTTTTTCTTGTAAAATATAATTATCTATATATGTGAAATTGTGCAGGCCACGTTTCACGCACGCATATATATGCGCATAAGGAGGCTATTATGAAACGCAACTCGATTTACAAGAAAGCGTTAGTGCTTGCGGCGGTGCTCGCCCTTGCGCTGATTCTTCTCGTAGGTTGTGGGCAAACGACGAGCGGGGATTCCAACCTCAATCAGTTCGTTAAGCCCGACACCGGTTCGCAACAGCAGACCGAAACGGTAAAGACGGCATTGTCCGGTAACGCGGCACGACAACTGTTGCTGACCTCGATCATCAACGCAAAGACGATCGAGCCGAATTCAAGGTACATAACGTTCTCGTTCGCACCGTACGTTTACGTCGAAAAGGAAGGCAAGACGGATAAATACACCGTCAGCGTCAAAGGTTCCATCGACACTCTCGGCGGACGCGATGACAAGCAATATCCCGTCAACGAAAGCGTGATGTCTTTTGAAATAATAAAAGGCGAAGTCGACCAGCAAGCGCTGATCAACAATGAGGTTGTTGAAAAAAATGTTGTCCTTGGCATTTACGCAAAGGGCGGCGATATATATATCGACTTCAACGACTATGCAACGGGCAAGGCGGTGCATCGTTACTACGTGTCCGATTCGGATATCGCATACGTAGTGGGGCTTTTCAAGGATATTCTCAACCAACTGAAAATCGAAGAAGTGTTGACGGATTACGACCTTGGCAGCCTTATTAACGACGCAGGCGTTAAAAACCTTATTTCCACCATTCTCGGCACGAAAAGCGACGATAAACTCACGCTGTTCAATATCCTGCTTTCCCTTATTTCCGAAAGCGGCAGTTACTCTGTAACGAACGCCGACGGTTCGGTCGATCTCGTGATGCCCACGAAACTCAACGCGATTTTCACGAATAAGACCTTGCTTGAACAAGTCGGCAACGTCGTCAACGGCTTGCTGGGCGGACAATCCGACATTATCAAAGGCGTCGTCAACTTCCTTGTCGGCGATATTTTGTCGGGCAAAAAGACGCTTAACACGGCGCTTGTCGCGAATATCAGCAACAACCGTTTCCAGAAACTTGCATTGAACGTCGTCAGCACGAAAGGCGGCGTCGACAAGACGATGGAACTTGGCATAGGCGGGCTTTCCAAATCGGCGGACTTCGCAAACGAAGTCAAAAATTCCATGCCCGAACTTGTCAAAGCGGACAGGAAGAATTACAGCTTCACGACGCTCAGTGCCGACCTTAACATAAATCTCGACATTGCAGAACAAAAGTACAGCATCGAAAACATCGACGGCGCCGTTGGCGGCGCGATTGCCAAAGCCCTTGAAGGCATTACCGGCACGGAAATTTATAAAAAATCCGATGCTATTCAGATTCTCGAACCGCTCCAAATCAGCCTCCATCTCAAATTGCGTGCGGAAATCAACCTTAAAGATAACAAGAAAACCCGTGCAGTCATCGAACTGAACGGAAAAGATAAGAAAGGCAACGATAGGACCTATCTCGGTCTTTACTACATCGGCGCGGACAACGCGCTTTATGCCGATATGTCCGGACTCGGCGGCGGCAAAGCGATGATCCCCGATATCAACCTTAATCAGATTTTGAAAGACCTTATCGCGGCGAAAATCCCCGAAATCCCCAGCATAATGGAAATTATCGGCGGCAAAGGTTCGGGCGCGGCATCGGGCGACGTCATTAACGCAGGGCTTATCGAAGCGGTTCAAACCGCAATGGATAACGGCGAACTTGTCGTGACGCACTACGGTCTTGCGGCGGGCGACGAAGATTCGGCTGCTGTCGAAGAAACGGCAAGCCTTGACATCATGGCGCTTATCGGCTGCTTGAATATCGTCAAAGGCGACTCGACTCCGCTCACGGTGGAAAGCATTTCCGCAAGCCTTACGAAAGACGTAATCGCAGGTCTTATGGGCAAACTCGGAATGAAACTTCCCATTGACCAACTTGACCTTAAAATTTACCAAACCCGTGAAGATTATCCTCAGGGCGAAGAAGGCTGGAAAATCGACGTCGCCGTCAATATGGCGACCGAAGAACGCGGACAAATTCTCGGCGCGAACGTCGGATTGTTCCTTAACTACGGCAACCCCGATCCTTCGCTTGACGGATATCTCGAAGGAAAGGAATTCAAGAGTGCCGAACAAGGCGGCGAATATATCAACGCCGGCTCGTTAACCTACAAAGACGGCGAATTCGACTTTGACCTGTGGGTAAGTATCGGGCTGGAACTCGAACTTGAATTTAACATCAGAGAAAACAGCGTACTTGACCTTTCCGCACTCGGAAAGCTTTTGTACAATCTTGCGTTGAAAGTGCAGTCTCCCGACGGCGTCAATGCGAAATTCAACCTTAAAATCAACGCCAACGCCAACGTAATGGCACTTGTAAACGCGATTAAGAACGGCGCGGACGTTGCAAAGATCCTCGCCGCAGTCGACGCACGCATCGACATTACGACGGGCGAAGGACAAAACGCAAAAACAGCCGTATTGCTGCTTGAAGACGGCATGCTTTATCTCAACAGCAGCGACGGCGAATTCAGAAATTATAAAATCAATATTTTGGAAGCCCTTGGCGGAAACTTCAAACTTTTCGGCAAAGACGTTTCGGGCACCGGCAGCGCACTCGCATCGGGCGAAGGCGATACAACCGAAGGTGAAGGCGGCGACGCTCCCGCAACCGAAGAAAAGGCGAAGTTCGATATCGTAGGATTGCTTCTTGCAAACATCAACTGCATTTCCGTAAACCGCGACAGACTGGAAGTTGCGATTGCGGATACGCTTATCACCGCGCTTCTTAACGGTCTGGGCGTCGATACGGAAATCGTGAAAGGGCTTAATTTCTCAAACAGCGGCACCGCGATTTCTCTGGAATACGACGGACTTAACCTGTCGAAACTCTGGCTGAAAGCAAACGTAGGCATTCAGCAGGGCGACAATGCGGCGCTCGGTCTCGGACTCGGTCTCGGACACATCGTGCTTACGGTCGGTAAGCGCAACCTTGCCGCACTTGGCGAACGTAATATTTTGGAAGACGAATATCAGGATCTTTTGAACGGCGGCAACGTATATCTCGGCCTCGGCGCGGAAATCGACGTAGCGCTTGACGACGAAACTTACGTTCTTGAAGACTTGTTGGGCGCACTTGTCGCGAACTTCGCGCTTGGCACGACAATCGACATCAAGGACGAAATCAAGGGCGGTTTGACCTTCAACATCGTTGCGGATATCGACATTTCCAGCAAGCCCGACCAGAACGACTCCCGTATTCTCATCGAAATCAGGAAAAAATCGAACAAAAAAGTCTTCCTTGGTCTTTACTATGACCAGAAAACCACGACGCTGTATATCAAAACGGACGACGGCACGATTATTCAACCCGTCGCGTTGAAATTCGACCTTATCGGGCTCCTTGAAGGGCTTATCAACAAGGGCGACGGCACGGCGTCTGCGGATATCGACTTGTCCGAACTCAACCCCGTAATTCTCCTTGGCAACAAGGGCTTGCAGATTCAGGTAATGACGGGCGTTATGAAGCTTCTTGTCGGCGTGCTTGTCGGCGATATGAACGATTATATCGAATACAATGCGGGCGCAACGAGCTATAAATACTACGCTTACGACGCAAACACCGATTATACGATTTTGCAAAACGCATATCCTTTGGCAAATCCCGTCGGACAAAAAGACCTGTATCAGAGAAACGTCGATAAATATGTTTATGAAAACGGCGAATTCACGCTTAATAACGATTACGTCGGCAATGACTTCTTCGTAAAAGCGAAAGAAGGCAACTTCTTCTACGTATTGAAGGACAATGCTACGGGTATCGACGAAAAATACTTTGAAAAGAACGCCGACGGAACTTTGAAAGAGTTTGCAAACTCCGGCAGAAACTTCACGCTCATCGACGCTTCTAATAAGGATATATACGCGAGCGCGCCTAAGTACTATCAATCCGAATTCAAACGTGCGGACACTCTCATGTTCGATATGGATAAGGACGTGATGGAATTTACGAAAGGCTTTATTCCCGCGTACAACAAGACAAGCGGTCTTACCACCTACGTCAAAGTGGACGCTTCCAGACAGGAAGTCGCTCTTTACGAAGTCTTCACGCAAGGCTACACGATGAAAGACGTCTTTGACGAAAACGGCAACCCCACGGGCGAAACCAAGAGAATGGAACTTAAACTGCCCGAACTCGGCGCATCCATCGTCATCGGTCAGATCGAAGACGGCGACGTGTCCGTGGTTGAAGGCGGCACAAAATTCAGTGGTATCGGCATCGGTATCTTCATCATGAGAAACGGTCAGTCCGATCCTCACGGCGTTCATTACGTAAAGATCGCGGCAGACGAAACCTATACCGGCACGAGATACAATCTTGTCGACGGCACGTATCAGGAAGCGGCAGACGGCGAATATAAGCAAGTCGCAAACACCGCCGCAAACGTCGCAATCAAACTCGGCAACATTCAGCTTTCCGAAAAAACGTTCAAGGAAAACTACGGAGTAACCTTTGAACAGTTCATCGACGGTCTGAAAAACGAAAACCTTCCCCAAGCGGACGCAACGAATATTGCGGACCTTACCGTATACGTCAACGTGGAAGCGGGCATCGAAATCGGCGCAATCAAGACGGCGGCGAGCGGAGACACCTGGGCGATCGGCGGCTTGCTTTCGGGCATTGTCGGCGGCAGCGATAAAGATCCCAGCGCGCTTGCAAACTTCCTGAAATCGTTGCTCATTAAGTTCAACGTTCAGGACGAATTCAAAGACGTAATCGGTCTCAGAATCGCCGGCAACGTGAACCTCGGCGCGCTTTTAAGCGGCAACACAAAAGATACGATGCAAATCGTCAAGGCGCTTTTGACGAAGAGCGACCTTGCGGTTGAACTCACCGACGGCTATCCGTGGGAAGCGAAGAAGACGGTTGTCGGACTTTACGTCACAGAAGGCACGATTTACATCAACATCGACGGCGAAAAGACCATCAAAGACACCAAACTCAAAATCGGCGTAGATAAAGTCCTGGGTATGGTGGGCGGCGCGTCCACGGACGCACTTGCATCGGCGGATCTCGGCGTTGAAGGCATACTTTCAATCATCAACAACATCGTCAAAGAAATCAGCATTTACAGAAACGACGAAGCGTCGGGCATGACGATTTCTCTCAGCAAGAACATGCTGGGCGCGATTCTGAAACTCGTTGCGGACATCGACGGCGTTGACCTGAAACTCAACGAAACGAACAGCTTTATCGAACTTAATACGAAAGTTACGGATAAAAAACCGTACCTTTTGAAACTCAGCGTCGGTATCGACCCCTTGGTACTCGGCATTGCTCTTGGCGGATTGAAGATCGGTCTTGCGGCAAACAGCGACGTACTTAAAAACCTTAATAAAGCCGACTACAAAGGACTTTCCGAAATCGAAACCATGGCGCTTGACGTCGAAATCGGCGTTGACCTTGGGCTGAAACAGGGCGAATTCCCCATCGGAAAACTTGTTTCCGGCATTTTGCAGGCAACGGGTACCGACCTTGAATTCCCGCTCAATCTCGATATTCAGAACGAACTTGACCTTGACCTTCGCGTAAGGCTCGCGGGGAACCTTAACCTGAAAGAATTCGGTAAATCCGACCTTATGTTGCAGGTGAGAAACGCAGCCCCCGGCAAAGAAAAGACCATACTCGGCTTGTACTTCACGTCCGAAAACGACGTGCCTTGTCTGTACGTCGAAACGCAATTCTTCAGCCAGAGCGCACCCGTAAGAAGCAAGGTTGAAAACTTTGACCTGCTCGGAAGTCTGCTCGGCAAGACGGTCAGCGGCGTTGTGGAATACCTTGGCGGAAAAGTCGAAGGCACAGGCGCTGCGCTTGCGTCCGACGACGGAGCCACGACAAACGAGGCGGAAATCATTCTGGAACTTGCGTCAAAGAGCATTCAGGTGAAGATCGCGGAAGAAACCGTGAAAGGACTGCTTGAAGCGCTTGTCGGCGACAAGGTCGGCGACGACATTATCGAAATCATCAACGGTCTGGGACTCTCCGCAGAAGTCGCGGTGAACCTGAAAGACGAAAACAAACCTTTGCTTTCGGTCGTTGCGACGTGCTCGTATCTTGACCTTGGTATTCTTGTCAATAAGGTAAATCTCAGCACCCAAAAACAAGATATCTTCGGCACGACACTTTCGGGCAACACCTGGACAAAGACAGAAGACACAACGAAGAGTGCGCTCGGCGTACAATTCGGCGTTGAATTGAGTTACGATATCTCAAACGGCAAGCATAGTCTTGACGCAATCCTTAGCAACGTCGCGTCGGCAGCGGCTTTCGAAAAAGACGCAACAATGGCAACCGTCGGCAGCATACTGAAAGCGGTATCTCTTGACGCGATTATCAAAAACACGCACGGTTCAATCGGTATCGACGTCGTACTTAACGTCAAATCCGAAAAAATGACGGAGTATCTTGTGCCCGCAGGTCAGGCTCTTTACGAACTCGTAATGGGCAAACTCGGCGCGGAATACACTGCCGGCAATGAAAAATACGATCCGCTCCAACTCCTTAATATGGTTGAAGCATTGATTAAGATCAACCTTAACGGCAACCCCGTTTTCGTGAGCTTGAAGGACGGCTACGTTTACGTTTCGCTTTCTGCGGTCGGCGGCGACAACTTCAAAGCGTCGCTTAAAAACATTATCGACCAGATCAAGAAGACGACGGGCAGCGGTTCAAGCGCGCTTGCGACGGGCGAAGGCGACGGCGAAGACAAAAAGGATGACAAGAAAACCGATTACGTGCTTGTCAACAAGATTTTGCAAAATCTGCTTTCAAGCGCAAGCATCAGCGATACGGGACTTGACCTTGCTCTTGCTCCTAACCTGATGAACGTATTGCTTGAAAACGTTGTCGCGAAACTTCTCGGCGACACGTTCGGGTTCAGCGACGACGTGAAAGCAATGTTCACGCTCAGCAGCCCTTATGCAAAACTTTCGGACGGCAAAACTTCGGTCGACGACGTCCTTTACACTGAAAAAGTCGAAGAACGTTTCGTCCGTTACAATGCGGCGTTCGAGTCGCAACAAGGCAGCGAACAGTACTTCTTCGACGCGGAAGCAAAAGTTTACAGAAAACTTTATAAAGCGGACGCCGTTGACGCGACGAAGTACGTCGTTTACACCGGCGGCGAAGTCCAGACGTTGTATTATTTCTCCGACGCGGACGAATACGTCGCGCTTACCGCGGAACAGTTGGCGGCAGCCAGATTCGTGATGTACAGCCACAAGAGTTATCTTGCGGTGTACGACTCCGCCGACAAAGCGACGAGAAACGTCGTGAAAGCGGCAGGATTCGTCGCGGGCACGACGGTTTACGACGCGAACGGCAACCCTGTCGCGGAAGATAGACTTTTCGTCAAAGTCAAACACAGCGGCATCGGCTGGACGAAAGACAACGGCATAAGCATCGACCTTGTGTTCGACAACCCGAACACGACGAAAGCCCCCGATTTCAGCATCGGTCTGGGACTTGACGCAACCCTTGTTTTGCAGGGCGAAGCGATTGAAGTTATCCCGTACTTTGTGAAGAAAGCGGGCGCGACAGCTCTTGACAATCAGGAAGTCAAAGGCTACTTCAAGGAAGGCACGGCTTTTGTCGAAATTCCCGCCTCGGAAGTTTACACCGGCACGAGATACACGAAAATTGTCGAAGGCAACACCATTACGTTCCAGGTTGACGAAAACGGCAAGTTCAGAAAAGAACTTGTTGAGGGAACGGAAGCCGATCACGACCTTGTCCTTATCGAAAATAAATTCCCGGAAGTGTCCGAAACCGTCGGCGATGAAAAGATTTATCTCTCGATGGAACTCGGGCTGACGCTTTCCGGAACGAAAGGCGAAAACGACAGTATTCTTGACTTTGTCGCAGACATTATCGACGTCTCCAACCGCACCAGCACGACGATGAAATACGTCGAGTTTGCAGAAAACGAAGATAAAGCAACATACGAAGGTCAAAGATATTCCAAAACCGGCGCAATGTCTTATGCACAGGATGTAAACGGCACGTTTAAGCGTGGCGCGTACTACCTTGCGGAAGAAGGCTACGTCGGCACGAAATTCGTGAAAAATACGGACGGCACGTTCACAGTTGCAGACAACGGCGCATATAAGTTCGTAGCGGACGATTCGGCAAAGACTTACTTCCCGATTCTTCCGGAAGAAGCCGAAACCTATCCTGCCGACAAGAAGTACAGAGAAGACGGAAAAGGCTTTGTGACCGACGCTAACGGCGATTTCAAGGCGGGCGAATACTCCGTAACCGACAGAACGAAAGGCGGTGCAAAATTCCGTCTTAACGCCGCAACGGGTAAATACTTCGTCTATGAAGCCACCGGCATAACCCTTTATAAACAAGGCAACTACTACGAAATCGACAAAGACGAACTTGCAACGTTCAAGGGCGTCAGATTCGACTTTGACAGCGTAAACAAAGTCGCAACCGTCAACGCTACCGGCAAATATCAATTCGTCGCGGAAGAAGGCGCGTATTATCCCGTGCTTGAAAACGACGGCTACACCGGCAAACTGTATCGTGTGTCCGAGGCGTCAACCCCTGATAATACGATTTATATCGAAGACGTGATTTACAAATTCACCCCCGCGTTCACCGGCAAAGACCTGAGAGACCTTAACGCTCTTGCGAAGCTCCTTGTCAGCATCGGCGAATTCGAGGCGGAAGCGCGTATAAAAGTTACGGTCGGCGCAAACGTTGCGGAACTTGTAAAGGCGTTGTCCAATACCGCAAACATCGATATTGCGGAACTTCTGAAACACGTTGAACTCGCAATCGAGTCGCTTGATTCTAGAGGAACCGTCAAAGGCGGTATCTATCTGTATAACAGTACGTTATATATTAAATATATCAATACAAGTCGCGGTATCTTCTCGATGCCCGTGTCCGAACTCTTCGGCGCAATCGCGTCTGCAAGTGCGGATGAACGCATGCCTTACGAAGCGGCAATGCTGCAACTGTGGGTTGGCGAATTCATCAAACTCAACGGCGTGTACACGACGGGTATCGCGGTTCAGGCAACGACAAGCCTTGTCGAAACGCTGCTTGAAACCTTGCTCGGCTTTGACAAAGGCACGATAAGCCTTGAAGCGTTCGGCGCAGTCGGCGTGGAAGTCACCATCGTTACGGCGTCTCCCATCTTCCCCGAAAACGCGGACGGCGAAGTTTATGTAAAGAAAGCGTATGACTTTGTAGCGCTCGCGGACGGCGAAGTTTACGACGGCGAGAAGTACGTATTGCTTGAAAACGGCGAATACGGCGAAATCGCAAATGGCAGCGAAGATAAATTCAGCGGTCAGACGCTGTATAAACGCGTTGCAAAGGCGGAAGCAGACGTGTCTTACGTCAAACTTTCGGAAGCCGGCATTCTTTCGGATTGCGAAGGCTATGATTCGGCATACGCGGAAGCATTGACCACAAGATATACGAAGGTCAACGGCATTTACGAAGAACTGAAATTCGGCTTCGACTTCGATTCGTTCGGTATCGGCATCGGGCTTAAAATCGGCCACGTCGGGTTCAACCTTAACATCGGCAAAATCGATATCGGATTGATTGACGGAACACAGTCCATCGTGCCCGACGAAGTTAAGAACGCGCCCATCGCACAAGAAACGGTAATCGACCTGAGCCTTGAAGTAAATCTCGGCTTGGAATTCATGGATAAAAACACCAATGCGACGACAGGATTCGACATCGGTAAATTCGTCGATAATCTCGGCGTGCTTACGGGTGTGACGCTTGGCGAAGACTGGCTGAAACTCACGGTGCCCGAAGGCGGCGCGGAAGTCAGATTGTCGCTTCGCGTTGCGTTGGCGCTCAACCTTACGAACGTCGACCACTCGGTTGCCGCAATCGAAATCGTCGGTCAGATCTTTGAAGGCAACGAAAAGATAGGCGAAAAAACCATTATCGGCGTTTACTACAAAGACGGCAACGTCCTGCTGAAACTCGACGGACTCGGATTTGACAATATCTGCATCTCGGGGCTCAGACTCAGCGATTTGCTGGGCGGCTCGAACGGCGTCGAAATCCTTAAAAAACTGCTTGGCGGCAGCGGATCTTCGTCCGCGCTTGCGTCCGAAGTCAACTTCACGGTTGTAGGAAACGACGAATTCGGTTCGCCGGCGGCTGCGCTTATCCTTGACAGCAACCGCATTGCGGTTGAAGTCGGCACGCTGTTCATCGAAAAACTGTTGGGAATCGCGGCGCTCGGTCTTGACGAAAACACTCAAAAACTCCTGGGCGGGCTTAACCTGAAAGCACTTGTCGAAGTCAACTTCGGCGAGAAATTCGTCACGGCGGAAGAAAGCTACACAGGCACGAAGTACGCATACGATAACGAAACAAAGAAATATTATATCGACGAAAACGGCACGTTTAAGCGCGAAAGCAACATCTCGCTTAAACTCAACGCGGAAGCCGCAGAACTTCTGGGCATAAACGTTGCGGTCGAAAATATCAAGATCGGCAACACGCACGTTGAAGAACGAGTCAAAGCAATCGATATCAACGATTACGTCGAATTCATCGAAATTCTCTTTGGAACGGAGAAAGATGAAAACGGCAACGAAATCGTCGACGCAAACGGCAAGCCCAAAAAGAAGATAGTCGGGTTCGAGCCGAAACTGGAAGCACTCACCTTGTCGCTTGACATTGACCTTGGCGCAATGTTCACCAACGGTATGGCGATGGGCAGATCCATTCTCGACAGCGAAGGCAAGACGGTTCTCACCAACGTATCGTCGGTCGGCGCAATCGGAAACGGCAACATGGGTATCCGCGCGTCGGTCAAACTTGAAATCGCCTTTGCGGCGCTTCTCAACAAACTGCAACAAGGCTTCGATTCGTCGGATATTTTCGCGGCGATCGAACAGGCATTGCCGCTCATAAAAGCGCAAATCTCGATTTACGCACAATCCGACGGCGACGAACTTATCGGTATCTACGTCGCGGACGGCAACGTATACCTGATGCTTGACGGACTCGGAATGCCCAACATCAAAGTTACCGGCGAATTCCTTATGGATATCATCAGGACGGCAACGGGTTCGGGCACCGCGCTTTCGTCGGACGAAGCAACCGCATCTGTCGAAACAAGTCAGATTATCGATATCGTAAAACAAATCGTCGATGGCATAAGCGTTGGAGGAAAGGCTTTGAAAGTCGCGTTCCAGAACGACTACTTCGCAAAGCTTGTCGACGCATTAGTGTCGATTGTTCTGAACAAGGAAGGATTCAAATATTATCAAGACGTATTGCCCGACGTGCCGACCGATGTCGCGTTCAGCGGACTTACGATAAACCTTGCCGGGATCGAAGACAAGTACGAGCCTATTTACCGCAAGGACGGCAAATACTATTTCGACGCAGGATGCACAAGCCAATATTACGGCATGGTATTCTTCAAAAACACCGTAACAAATCATATCGAACTGTTCAGTGAGAAAGAATACGTCAAACAATTCGGCGAAGTTAACGAAACGACGGAGTTCTATCGAAGCATCAGAAACGGGCTTGTGGAACTCGATCTCGTCGCGTACTCGACGCACCTGAAACTTGCCGTCAATATGCCCAAACTCGGCGCACAGAAAAACATTATTTCTTCGCCGGAAGTCGCAGGCGTAGCCTTTACGGAAGCAGACGAAGTTACCGGCGTCGCGCTTGGTCTGAAAGGTCAGGTCAAGATTGACAAGCAACCGGGCATCGCTCTTGCAAACATTCTGAGCGGCGTTGTCGGCGACCTTGAAACCAAACTCGTCATCGAAGAAGATATCGACATTCGTTTCGCAATCGAAGCGGCGGTCGGCATCAAATACAGCCTGAAAGACAAGAACTTTGCGCTGAACGCGGTTGATCTCAGAATTTCCCTTACGAGAGTCGACGCGACGTTGGGCAACGTACCGCTTGCGGTTCTTACCTACATCAGTTCGGAAGGCACGCTTTACGTTGACGTATCGCACTTCTTCCAGAAACAAAACGCGGGTAACAACAAGAACCTCGGTATGCTCAAAATAACGGGCGTAAACGTGCTTGATCTTATCAACGGACTTCTCACGGGCGAAGGCTCGGCGACTTCCGTTGCGCTCGGTTCGTCCGACGCGTGGGTTGAAGACGAGCAACAACCGTACACCTACGTATATTACGAAGCAAACGCCATTAACTCCGCTGCGCCCGCAAAGTTCGTGCACGTCGCACAGTTGAACGAAAAAGACGAGCCGAGAATGGTTTACAGAAACTACACCGGTGCTATTTCCGCCGACTATAAGACGGAAAGCGGCAAAGACTTGTACGTACGCGACCGCGCAAACAAGGATACGGGCTACACGCTGCTCAGCGCGGAAAACGCAGAAAAGTTCAGCCACAAAGCGAAATACACGCACGAACAGGCGATGACTTATACGAAACTTACCGACTTGTACGTAAAGGTCGGGGAAGATTACGTATTGGCTGCCGGCGATGCGGACGTAACTGCGACTGTGCTTTACCAGAGAGTCATTAGCAATTACGTAAAGATTGCGGACGGAGAAACCGTTAACGCAGAAGACAAATACGAACAAAACGACGACGGCTCGTTCACGCAGAACGCAAACGGCACCTTCAAAGCGGTTTACAAATTCGTAGAAGTAGCAGGCGGCAGCGCGTGGTATATCGAAGAATACAATTCGGAAACCTGCAAGTACGAATATAACGTATACGACCCGGCAAAGGAAAGCCACAACGCACCCAAACTTTATCACTACGACGAAACCGAGAAGAAGTACGCAGAAGGCGCAGGCGAAGGCGGCGCGAAGTCGTACGTCAAAGTGCCCGTTTACAGCATTTCGGCGGTCTGGGCTGATCTCAGAAACTATGGTATCGCCGACAACGTTGCGGGTTATGACGTGGCAAGCAACGCAAAAGTCAATATCACGGGCAAAGCGATGCTCGGTCTTATCGGCGGCCTTATGGGCAACACAGGTCTTGAAGACATTCTCGACGCATTGCTCGTAAGCGTCCATGCAACGAAAGATCCGTTCATCTTCGGCGCGGATATCGGCATCCTTGACGTTTACAACGATTACAAACTTGCGCTCAACGTAGGATTGAACATTTTCGGGTTCGACTTTGAAAAGAGAGAAGGCGCGGGCAACACCGACGGCAGCTATCTTGAATTCCTCGACGCCGAAAACACGATTTCGTTCAGACCCGCAAACGCGAATAGTTATCGTCAATTTGTCGACGTCGACCTTAACCGTATTCTCTCCGCATCGGAAATCATGGACGTCCTTGTCGACAGCCTTGACTTCGGTAAGAGCGGAAAGATTTATCTGAACCTGTCGCTTGACGCGGATTCGTTCGCAAAAGACACTGGCGACAACTTCGTCCCGTGGGAAAAATACTTTGCGGCACTTCTCGGACTTAACGAAAACAGCGCAAGGGTATTGTATCAGGTGCTCTTCCCCGAATCCGAACTTGACGGAAAGGGCAATTTCAGCATCGACATCGCGGCGGCAATCGACGTGAAGAAACTGCTTGGCGGACTTATCGCAGGCACAGGTCTGAACCTTGAAGGCACGGAAATCCGCATTACGATCAATTCCGATACGATGTTGTTCTCGGAAGATTCGCGCAAAGACGGCAGCAAGATCGTCATCACCGCAATCGGTGAGGCGGACGGCATTTTGTCGGTCTTTATCGACAACAGCGGATACCGCGGAAAGGGCAAACACGTCGCAAAACTTGACCTGAACGCAATCCTCGGAACGGCGACGTCGAGCGCGGCATACGCAAGCGCGAACGAGAATACGGGACTTATCCCCGAAAACATCTTCGGCGTTCTGAACGCGCTCCTTGGCGAAGTACGTCTGGGCGGCGGCAAGATCTCGGTCGTTTTAAGAGAAAACTTCATCGGCGCACTTCTAAATACTTTGGTCGGCACTGATATTACGGAACAACAATCCCTTGTAAAGGGTGAAATCTATATCGACCTCAGAAACCTGGAAGTCGGCATCGAAATGATTCTCGGCGACGACAACTACGTTTCGGAAGGAGAACGCGACTTCTATATCGGACTCAGAATCGGCGGCATCAACCTGACTGCTCCCGACGGATTCGATATGACCGAATACACCTTCATCAAGAAGGCGGAACGCGCGAACTTCAAGAACATTAAACAACTGAAACTGGATATCAACTTTGAATCGGAATGGTATTACGAAGCGACCAGCGAGACGGAAGGCTTCGATATCAGTCCTGTCGTCGATATCCTTGAAACCATATTGAAGAAGGAACTCTTCCCCGACAGATTGTTGCAAGTCCTCGTAAAAGACGACAAGATCGACGCCGTTTACGCCACTGCGATAAGCGCGCACATCGACCTTGCGGACTTCAACAATATGAAACTTTCGGTTGAAATTTTCAAGTCGACCAGCGAAGAGCCCGTAAGAGAGCTTAAACTCGGCGTGTACCTTGACGGACAAAGCGTTTACGTTGATTTGTCGGGTTGGGGACTTCCCAAGATTAAACTTGGCGGTCTGAACCTTGGCAACACCATCAACGACGCATTGTTGCCGCTGCTTGATCAGTACCTTGTCGGCGACGACAACAAACGCGGCGGCGAGACGGCTGCTCTTGCAAGCAGCTACGTCGGAGACTACGACAAGAACCATATCGAGTATTCGGACTTCGTCGAAGCGGCAGACGGCAAATACGTGCTTGTCTATACGGAAAGCAACAGCGGCGGATACGTACTTGTCGACGGCAAATACGTGAAGTACAATGCAAAAGAACACGCAGGCGCAACCCGCTACGCAAGAAAAGTTGAAGAATACGACATGGCGAACACGGCGCATCAGAACGTAACCCGTTACAACGTGAATAAGGGCGCGTTCAGATCAAGCTGGGGCAAGGTATTGTTCCCCGTTGCGTACGAAGAAGACGAAAACGGCGGATACGTCCTTATCGACGGCAAATACGTGCCGTACAACGCAGAAGAACACGCAGGACAAAAGCGTTATAAGGAAGTTTCGGGCAACAAACCGTACATCTCGTTGCTTCTTGCAAACAACCGCTTCGGTTTCGGCATCAATGCAGACCTTATCAACAGCCTGCTTGAAACCATTCTGGGCGCGTTGAACCTTGATATTCAACTTCCCGACTTCGGCGACGCTGTCTTGCTGTTCGATTCCAGAAAAGATCTGAACGGCGACGGTTACGCCGACACGCAACTTGACCTTGCGGTGCAAGTCAACGACAACCTCTATTTCGGATTCCGCACGACGAATCTTGAAATCACAGGCAACTCCACCGAAGTAAGCCATGCCGAAAGAAGATATGCGGAAGTCGTAGGCGACGGAAAGGAATTTGTCACCGTATACGACATTGAAAAAGGCGAAATCGGTCTTGAAACGGTTGCGCTTGGCTTCAACGTACAGATAAGACAAAACTGCGTCGACAACGGACAAAGCGACTTCGAGAAATACCTCGGCGTACTGCTTAAATCGCTTTTAGGCATCAACAACTTCACGCTGAACCTGCCGTCAAGCGGCGAAATCGGTTGCGACATCGACCTCAGAGTATCTCTGAACATTGCAAACCTTGTCAAAGCATTGCAGGGCGGCAACGTCGACTGGTGGAGCGATATCGAGTTGTACCTTGACCTGAAACCCATGGACTACGGCTCGTTGCTCACGATGTATAAACAGAAAGGCGACGCGGACGTTTACGCAGACCTTTCGGGCTTGTCCTTGTTCAAGGTCAAGATCATCGGTTTGCAGAGCCTTATCGGCGGACTTGTATCGGCGTCGGCAACCGCGCTTGCAAGCGGTGATAACGAAGTCGCGATTGCATCCGCATCGGGCGATATTGCAAAACTTACCATTATCCCGGGCAAAGTGGGCTTCACCATTGAAATCGGCTGGGGCTTCATCGAAGGACTTCTGACGAGCCTGCTCGGCGATACGTTGCACGTGGCGGACGGCACAGGCGAACTTGAGGGTTACAAGACCATCACCATCGGTGAAGGCGCAACCGCAACGGTTATTCCTTTGCCGAAGATGAATAACGACAGAGCATTGTCGCTTTCCATCAACCATGCGTCTGCAATGTACAACAGATCTTTGGAAATCGACCTTAGACTCGGTTTCAATAAGAACGACGAAAGCGCGGTCAACCTGAAAATCCACAACTTCGTGCTTACAAGCGGAAAAGATAAGTCGGAAAGGTACATCAGGTTCGGCGCGACGAAGGGCAATATTAACGAAGCCGGCACAGGAAACGGCGTACTTGACGCAATCAACGGCACCAATGCAAACGCGTTCTCCGGACTTGTGTTAAGCGACGCGAAAGGCATCAGCCTTGTGAATATCCTGACCTCGGTGATTAAGGGTATCGACCCCGACATTACGATTGATTGGCGTAAGAATACAAACCATTACTATACGGATAGTAAAACAGAAAGTTACAACTCTAATCAATATGCAACAATCGAATTGTCGCGTACGAACAAATCGTCCGAGCACATGACCGGCGGCGTCAAGACTTACGCAGGCAAGTTCCAGGCTTATATCAACAACGATCAGAACCGTGAAATCGGCGCATGGCTGTTCAACAATCAGTTGTACATCGATATAACGAGGACGCTTAACGTCACATTGGCAATCGGCGCATTGAGAAAGATGAAGGTTGCGGACCTTGATATTCTGGGACTTCTTGGCGGACTCGGCTCGGCATCGGCAACAAACGCCATGGCAAGCGACGAAGCAACCACCGAAAAGAGCCTGAAAGACACGGTATCCGGATTTGTCAAAGGCATTCAGGTCAACTGGTGGAACAACCAGACGGTCGCAGGTAGTGGCGTCGGCGACAAAGCGATCACGACAATCCGCGTCGACCTTAACGGAAAAGGACTTAACAACATTCTTGCAAAGGTTTACTACCTGCTTTACGGTATGTACGACACGAACGCTCCCGCTGCGGAATTGTTCAGCGAAGAAGCGTTGTATCAGATGGTTTACACCGAAGGTCAGGACGTAACGCTGAAAGACGGCACGGTTGTGAAGAGTGTGAACGCTCACGGAAAATGCGTGTTCTATCTGCAAACGTTTGCGGCGAATATGATCGGCGAAATGGCAAGCATTCTTAAAGACATGCTTAAACCCGGCGGATCGTTCGGCGACGTTCTGAGAGAAATCCTTGGCAGATTGCTGCCGCTTCCGAAACTTGACGAAGCCGAAAACGGAAGACCGAGTTACGTCGAAATCGTAATCGACAAGAACCGTCTTGCAAGCGGAAAGGGCGTTCTTAAACAAATCGCACTGACGATCAATAAAGAACGCACCACCAACAACGGCAGCACGATAACGGCGGTTGGCAACAACAACGACACTGCGGAAATCGTCATCAACCTTGACAACAACGTGACGTTGCGCTCGGTATCGGCGGTAAGAGACTACAACACCAACAGCACGAAGCCCAACGAAGACTCCGGCAAGACCATAAACGTCGCGAACCCGTTCGATCCTGTCGAACTCACGACGGCGGCATTGAACTCATCTGGTCTCCTTGACAGAGTCGCGGCAGACTTCTATGGTATTTCGGAATACGATTCGAAATCCGAAAAAGGTCAAAATGACTCTTACGCGGAACTCGGCGGAACGCCCATCGTCTGGGATACGTCAACTGCGATTCTCGAACCGGGCAAAGAAAGCGAAATCTGGGGCTATGCGCTTAACTACAAAGTGCAGAAAGTCAAAGTCAAAGTAAGCAACAGCACGGGCTTCCTGCGTCTGTTCGGTTACTTCAAGGCGGACGGCACGACGTTTGTCGAAACCAACAAGATTACGGTTGATCCGACCAAAGATCCGACAGGTACAGACAATATTTCGGCAGGCTTGCCCAGAATTATCGTAATCATGAGAAGGGACGGCGAATTGCAAGTTCTGTCCAGAGATTACGACAAGGATAAGCCCGGCACCGTCAATATCAACGGCACCGATTACACCGTCGACGGCAAGTTCAACTGGATTGACGAAGACACCGTCGAAGAAGGTGCAACGGTTGAAAAACTGTTCTGGTATCAGGTCGGTTACAGCTCTCGTATCCAGAAGAGCATAAAGGTCAAGTACAACAACGTCGATATCGTTTCGGGAAGCTTGCCGAACGACGACAAATTCGGAATTCTGAACGGCGGCACGGCATTTGACTTCACGCCCGAAAACTTCGATATCGTCGGCAACCTCGGACTCCCGTCCATTAAGGCAAGCGAAACATTCACGAAGAATGGCGACAAGTTCTCATACGTCGGATTTGACGGCAGCACGTACGAGTTCATCCCGGGCACCGCGCCTACTGATGAAACCGAACTTGCGGAGTGGAACAAGCATACGCTTGGCGGCAACGGAACGTTCACAAGGTCGTTCAACGGCAAAGTGCTCCAAAGCGGCACGTACACCTACGTCGCTGCGGAAAGCACTGCGGCAGGCATACTTGACAGCCTTGGCGGACTCTTCGGCGGAAGCGGCGCGAATACGGATAACGGCAAGTACGATCTCACGGTAACCGATACGGGCTACACCGGACTTAAAGAAATCACCGTAAAACTCGGCACAGGTAAGACGACTACTGTCGACGTGATCGAGTGGAACTACGACGACTTCAAGTACGATATGAGAAAACCGCAAAACGGCGCAAGCGGAAGAATCGTTGCGGTCATCAATAAGTACGAAATCAAACGTACGACAGGCTTGGTCGAAAAGACGGAAGTCGTGAACAGCAAACAAAAAATCAGGCTCGACGTCGGTATCACGCAAGAATCGCTCAGCGCGCTTGCGGGCGGCGACCTTAAATTCAACCAGTACGAAGACGCGTTCGTATTAAGCGCGACGGGCGACTACGTCCTCGAAACAAGAGACGCGTTCATCCCGTACGATGAGACTTTGCACAAAGACCAGAAGCAATATGCGCTTGTTGACGGCACGTACGTTGATGATTTGACATTGGCTGCGGCGGACAACACCGCAAGATACGTCGAAGGCAAAGTTACCGGCTATGTTTACGACAAGTACGCAGACGGCAAATCCGCAGACAACAGGTATGCGATCAATATCTTCGACGCGGAAGAACTTTACGTCAAAGTTAAACATTCAAGTATTACTTCCGAGACGCAACAGTTCCACGTCGACGACTTCAAGTTCTATACCGACACGTTCACGGCAACCGACACGCAGACTCCGTTCACGATGTTCGTCGTGCCGGAACTCGGCGTAAAGACGGAACGTAATATCACCGTGAAAGCGTTGTACGACGTAAACGGCGCGTACGAACAAATCTTTGACATCAAAGTCGTCGTAACGCCCAAGGTCGCAACCAAGGTCGTGTTGCTTATCGATAACGACCAAGTGATTGACAGAACATATCTTGAATCGACCGCGGAAGTCACCGTTTACTACAAGGACGGCACCGAAAAACAAGGGCTTGCAAAAGACCTTATCCGCCTGACCGACAAAGAAATCGAGAAGATTGCAAACGCGAAAGATCATCTCGGCATAACTTACGGCACGGCAAGCGTGTTCAAGAAGGGCAGATACGAGCTTATTGCGGCGGGCGAAACGTACGACGGACAAAGATTCGACCTTGTCGACGGCAACTTCGTCGAAGCGACGGACGGCGAGTACAAGTTCGTTGAAGACGAAACATTCGTCCAAAACGGCGTAACGTTCGAAATCAGAGTGTTCAGCAAAAACTGAATAAATCAAAATTAAAATCGGCTCCCGAAAGGGAGCTGATTTTATGCCCGAAACGCTTTAATATTTCTTACGGTTGTGATAGAATAAGGCTATGAATTTTGAAATCACGGGATTAAACGCGCTTATGCTCGTCGCGCTGTGCCTGCCTGGTTTTTTCCTGACAAAGGCAAACGTGCTGAAAGAAGAACACATCAAAGGTTTTGCGGTGTTCCTTTTGTACGTGTGCAGCCCCGCGCTGTCGATATACAGCTTCCAGCAGGCGGAGTGCAACATGGAAATCCTGATAAACATCGGCATACTTTTGCTTGTTACGACGTTTATGCAGGTGCTGATAATGGGCATCGGCTTCCTTATCAACATAAAAACTTATAAAATCGACGGGGCGTCGCGCGTGGCGACCGTTGCGGCGGCGTTCGGAAACGTCGGATTTTTCGGCGTTCCCATATTGCAGGCGTTGCTTCCCGACCATCCCGAAGCCATGGTTTACAGCGCGGTTATGAGCGTCATGATGAACCTTATCGGCTGGACTCTTGGTATGTTTATGATGAGCGGCGACAGAAAACACGTTTCCGTCAAAAACTTCCTGATAAATCCGACGACGCTGTGTCTGCTGATTGCGTTGCCGCTGTTTTTCACAAACACGTCGCTCCCGAAGCCCGTCATGAACTTTGTGGAGTTCTTCTCAAAAATGTCCACGCCCACGGCAATGACCGTGCTTGGCATGCGGCTGGCTTTCGTGAAGTTCAGGGATTTAATGGATTACAGGCAAGTCGTCGCGATTTTTCTGAAACTTATCGCGTTGCCGCTTATAACGTTCGGGATAATGTACGCGCTGCCTGTCGACGAAACGTTGAAAATCTCAACGTATATTCTGTCGTGCATGCCGCCCGCGGCAATCACCTTAAACTTTGCCGAGCTTTCAAATACGTCCCCGAAAACCGCCGCGAATATCGTCGTTGTCGGGAGTTTGCTTGTCGCGATAACGCTCCCAGTATTGTTGCTTATTGCATAGAAAATTATTGAAAAGTCTGAAACGTTGTGATATAATATATTAAAACGAAAATAAGGAGTCTTATTATGGCATTCAATTTTATAAAAAGACAACTCTTGAAGGTTATTGAATGGACAGACGAAACTCAAAATACCATTTTGTATCGTTTTGACGTCCCCGACAGATACGCGATTATGCGCGGCTCGCAGCTGACCGTCAGAGAATCGCAGGTTTGCATCTTCGTCGTGGAAGGCAAAATCGCCGACGTTTTCACGCCCGGCAGATATAAACTCGACACCGAAAACCTGCCGGTTCTTACGGCGTTGTACAGCTGGAAATACGCCTTTGAAACCCCGTATACCGGCGAAGTCTATTTCGTGAATACCAAACAATTCACAAATCAGAAATGGGGCACTTCCAATCCCATTATGATGAGAGATAAGGACTTTGGCGTTATCCGTCTGAGAGGCTACGGCATTTACAGCTATAAGGTTGAAGACGCGGTCAAACTCATGCGCGAACTTTCCGGCACGAACCAACAATTCCTGACCGAAAACATCGCTGACCAATTAAGGAAAATGATTTTGTCGACGGTCACTGACGTCATCGCCGAATCGGGCATTGCCGCGCTGGATCTTGCAACGCAGTACGACGAACTGTCCGGCTCCACGAAAGATAGACTTGCCGACAAATTCACCGAATACGGCTTCAAACTTATTGATTTCTATATCGAAAATCTTTCGCTTCCCGAAGAAGTCGAAAAAACTTTGGATACCCGCACGTCGATGGGCGTTCTGGGCGACAAGATGGGCACGTTCACCCAGTATCAGGCGGCACACGCTATGCGTGAAGCGGCAAACAATCAGGGTGCGGGCGGCTCGCTTGCAGGCGCAGGCATCGGTCTCGGCGCGGGACTTTCGATGGCAGGCGTTTTCAGCGAAGCGTTGAAGGGCGCAAAAGACGCTCCCGCGGAAGCAAAAACCAACACCGTAAAATGCACCAAATGCGGCGCGGACGTGAAAGCAGGCAGTAAATTCTGCCCCGAATGCGGCAACAAAATGGCGGAAAGTAGATTCTGCCCCGAATGCGGCGCGAAAGTCGGCGCAAACGCAAAATTCTGCCCGGAATGCGGCAAAAAACTTAACTGATTGACACACGATGCAAGGCAAAAAGGCTGACAAAAAAGTTGATTCGACCGACGTCGTAAAGTGCAAAACTTGCGGCGCGGATATGTACTTCGATATCGCGTCGGGCAAACTCAGATGCCCGTACTGCGATAATACCGTCGAGGCGAAAGCCAACGTTTTCGAGAACGAACACAACGTCGACGGCTTTGACGAAAGCAAACTTCGCCACGAAGACGGAGTCATTACTTATCAATGCCCGAACTGCCACGCAAAGTGCGAAATGCACGGCGTTTTCGACACGTCGGCAAAATGTCCGTTCTGCGGCGCGACCAACGTCTTAAAGGTTGACGATATCCCGGGACTTGCTCCCGACGCGATTCTTCCGTTCAAGATTACGCGCGACGTAGCGTCACAAAACGCACTTAAATGGATAAAAAAGAAACTTTATGCGCCGATTAAGCTGAAAAATAGTTTCAAGCCCGAAAACCTGAACAGCGTATATTCGCCGACGTTCAGCTTTGACAGCGATACTTTCAGCACTTACAACGGGCGCCTTGGCGAATATTATACCGTGACCGTCGGCAGCGGCAAAGACCGCCGTACCGAAACCCGCACAAGATACTTCAACGTCAGCGGCACGTATTCGCAATTCTTCAACGACGTACTTATCGAGGTCAGCCCGAAACTTTCGCAAAAGGAATTTGAAAAGGTCGGCGGGTTCGATACCGATAACGCGGTCGAGTACACGTCGGAATATATCGCGGGACATTCGTCCGAAAGATACGACACGAGCGTCAACGACGCTTACGGCACGGCAAAAGAAAAAATGAACGCACGTATCAAAAGCGCGATTTTGGCGCAGTATCATTACGACGTGGTCGATTACCTCCACATCGACACAAGTTTCAACGACAGCACTTTCAAGTATATCCTTGTGCCTTTGTGGTGCAGCGGTTTCAAATACCGCGATAAGATTTACAACTATTTCGTAAACGGAAGGACGGGAAGAGCGGGCGGCAAAACGCCGATTTCCGTCTGGAAGGTTGCGCTCACGGTGGTTATTATCGCCGCCGTCATCGTCGGTGCGTATTTCGGCTTGAAAAGCGCCGGCATAATCTGAAAATTTTTTAACGAGGTGAATATAATGATTATTACTCCCGATACTTTAATTGGTGACATCATCGAAGGCGACGTTAATATCGAAGCCGTTGCAAACGTTCTCACAAGCGTTGGTATGCATTGCCTGGGCTGTGCAATCGCTCACGGCGAAACGGTCGGCGAGGCGGCAGAAGTCCACAACGTCGACGTAAACGAACTCATCGCGCGCCTTAACGAAGCGGCAAAAAAATAATGGCTGAATCAAAAGATATCAAAGACAGGCTGTATGAACTCAGGACGTTTTCCGATATTTCCACGGCGGAAATGGCGAAAAAACTCGGCGTGACCGAAAACGAATATATCGCGTTTGAAAACGGCGAGGACGAAGCACCGATATGGCTTGTTTACAAATTCGCGTCGATCGTCGATATCGAGCCGTCCTTTATCTTCACGGGAAAACAACCCACGAAAAAGTACGCCGCGGCAGTTTACGAAAACAAGGGCGAACGCGTCGAAAGGTACCCCGGGTATTCTTTCACGTCGCTTGCCGCCGATTTTCAGAACAAGCAGATGAAACCTATGCTTGTCGATATTTCCCCCACAGACAAGCCCGAGCTCGTGTGTCACGCCGGGCAGGAATTCAATTACGTTCTCGAAGGGCTTTTGAGAGTGGTTGTCGGCGACGAGGAGTTTTACCTGCATAAGGGCGACAGTTTGTATTTCGATCCGTCGCTTCCGCACGCGCAGATGGCAATGGGCGACAAGCCCGCAAGATTTATCACCGTTATCAACGAGTAAAAATTACGACTTGTAATAAAAATAAACCGCCAAAAAGGCGGTTTATTTTTGTCTTAATGAAAACAGCCCAAGCCGAATACCGCGTACTAACGAATCGACTTGGATTTCGGCATAGACACCGCTTTTCAGGTTTGTCAGAATAACAAAGTCGTTAGATTTTTTGCTCGCTTCAAACATTTTTCCGTCGCAAAAGCAAACGTAATAATCGCCGGTTGCAAACATTTGTAAAAGCTGTCTCTTATACACATCTCCGAGCCCACGAGACTAGGCATG
>ENA-UABQ01000203-UABQ01000203.1-human-gut-metagenome-genome-assembly--contig:-NODE-203-length-21811-cov-6.258779_pt1 | contig 21811 bp, 21 predicted proteins | sample MGYA00243869_ERZ654205 | MGnify/ENA primary metagenome ERZ654205 (study PRJEB26926, sample SAMN06165207) | human gut metagenome | biome: ENVO:00009003; feature: ENVO:2100002; material: ENVO:00002003...
AGATCATGCCTAGTCTCGTGGGCTCGGAGATGTGTATAAGAGACAGATTTCAAACAGTTCCCAGGAACAGAAAAAGCCCACCGTAATTCTATCGAAATTACGGTGGACTTATGGTGCGAGTGGTGATACAGCATTTTTCAAAAAACACAGTAATATCAATGGTTTTAGGACACCCGAACAGCGAAATTACTTGTATTCCGCCCTCTTGAAACAGTCAATTTCAGCAGCTATTGCTCGGTTCATCTCCCGGTAAGGAGACGACATCCTTGCAATAATCAGTACATAGCGCGTCTGTTACCCAAAGTGGCGCTTGGGTCGGCAGGCGCGCTATTTTTATGCCCAGATGCGGGCGAAGGAGGTGTTATTGTGAAAGCATACGGGAAGTCGTGGGGCTACAACGTATATGACTGCCGGTACTGCCTGTACCGGAAAGGGAATCTCAAGGGCTGCGTCTACCCAGACGGCTGCTGCTGTCCCGTCCCGCAGAAGCCCGAAAGACGGAACGGCATAGAACAAGTTTACGAAGCAGCTGCGGACAGCGCCGCTCCCGTTTCAGAGTGCGAAGGCTGTCCCTACGGAAGGGCTTCCCCCTGCATCGGATGGTGTACCAAAGAGGTCATGCGCGCCGCAGGGCTTCCAAAGGAGCGTGACAAAAGCCATGTATGACTATTTCTACGGCGTGGAAGCGGAACAGTTCTCCTTCTACCGCATCCCCAAGGTGCTGTTCACGGAGGAGCGGTTCAGAAGCGTTTCCGCAGAAGCCAAGGTGCTCTACGGTCTGCTCCTTGACCGTATGAGCCTGAGCTGCAAGAACGGCTGGCTGGATCGGGCGGGGCGTGTGTATATCATCTTCACCATCGAGGAGGTCATGACCGCCCTGGGCTGCGCCGACCAGAAGGCCGGAAAGCTGCTGCATGAGCTGGAGAGCAAATGCCGCCTCATCGAGCGCAAGCGGCAGGGGCTGGGCAAGCCCAACCTCATCTACGTCAAAAACTTTGTGGATAAGGATGTGGATAACGCATCGGGCAGCACCGCTCCCTCCCCGGAATCACGATTCCAGAATCGTGAAAATCACGATTCAGGAGCAGTGAAAATCACGGATCAGGAATCGTTAAAATCACGATCTAATAATACTGATAAGAATGATACTGATTTTAGTGATACTGATTCTTTTCCCTTCACTTCGTTCAGGAGGGATCACGGTCGGGAAGCGAAAGGAAACGAAGCGGCTTTAAGAGAGCGGTACAGAGAGCTTATCGCGGAGAACATCGCCTACGACGCACTCCTGACAGACTATCCATACGAGCAGGACACGCTGGAAGAAATCCTGGAGCTGCTGGTGGATGTGGTCTGTACGACGAAAAGCTCCGTCCGCATTTCCGGCGACGATAAGCCCGCCGAGGTGGTCAGGAGCCAGTTTTTGAAGCTGAGCAGCGAGCACATCCGCTTTGTGATGGGCGGGCTGAAGGAAAACACCACCCGCATCCGCAATATGCGCCAGTATCTTTTAGCCACGCTGTATAACGCCCCTCTGACCATCGGGAACTACTACCGAAGCCTTGTCAGTCACGATATGTCGGAGGGCTTCATCTGAGCCGCAGGTCATCGCCTGCGGCTTTGGCATTTTCAGGAGGTGATGCGACCGTGCCGAAACAGAAACCCAACGAACAGGTACAGCAGATACCGCTGTCAGAGATTCGTCCCTTCAAGAACCACCCCTTCAAGGTGACGGACGACGAGCTCATGCAGCAGACCATCGACAGCATCATGCAGGTGGGCGTCCTCAACCCCGCCATCATCCGCCCCGCACCGGAGGGCGGATACGAGATGGTAGCCGGACACAGGCGGCTCCATGCCGCAGACCTTGCGGGGCTGAAAACCATACCGGCCATCGTCCGCAATCTTGACGACGACGAGGCGGTGATCCTCATGGTGGACAGCAACTTGCAGCGGGAAACCATCAGCCCCATGGAGCGGGCGCAGGCGTACAAAATGAAGCTGGAAGCGTTGAAACATCAGGGAAAACGGGTGGATTTAACTTGTGACCAAGTTGGGCACAAGTTAGATTCCAAAAAATCCATCCAAAAGGTTGCAGAAGATGCAGGTGAAAGTAAGACACAAGTGCAACGCTATATCCGTCTCACCGAGCTTCTGCCGGAGGTACAGAAAAAGGTGGACAGCAAGGAGATCGCGTTCAGCCCCGCCGTGGAGCTGTCGTATCTCACCCATGACGAGCAGAAGCAGTTTCTGGACGCAATGGACTATTCCCAGAACACGCCCTCCCTTTCCCAGGCGCAGCGGCTCAAGAAGCTCAGCCGTGAGGGAAAATGCACGAAGGAGGCCATGCGCTCCATCATGTCCGAGGAAAAGAAGGAGGAACAGGAGCGTATTACGCTGAGCAGCGATACCCTCCGCAAATACTTCCCCCGAAGCTACACGCCCCTGCAAATGCAGCAGACAATCATCAAGCTGCTGGAGCAGTGGCAGAAAAAACAGCAGCGCCGTAACGAGCGCTGAGAAAGGCAGGTTTATCTATGAACGTAACCATCAACATCTACGGCGACGTACACATCCATTGCGACTGCTGCAACGAGTGCGGCGTATATGCCAATGACCTTGAGAAAAGCCCCGAAGCCCCATATGAAGATGCACCCGATACGGAGGACGGCGGCGAACAGACCGGCCCGACCGCCGAAGAAGCGGAAGCAGCGGTAAAGGCATTGGCGGCGTTTTTTCTTCCGCTTTTTTCGGAGGAGACCGGCGAGGGAGGCGGCGCGCATGAAGGAATTTGACGTGACCATCACCGAAACGCTGAAGCTTACCGTGTCCGTGGAGGCTTCTTCCAAAGAGGAAGCCCGGCAGATGGTAAGCGACCAGTGGCACGCCGGGGATCATATTCTGGATGCGGACAATTTCGTGGAGGTGGAGTTTGAGAGCAATGACGGCAGGGAAATCTCCGCCGAAAGAGCGCCGGATGACACCATCGAGGTGCTCATGGTGGAGCCGGGCCAGTACCCGCGCGTGGAGCGCATCGGCTCCGACCTCGCTTCCTTGCAGAAGGCGGTGGACGGCTATATCGAAGCGATTTACCCATATGACGACCCCGTGGCGCTGATCTGCGGGGAGGAAGCCAAGCTGGAGGGCAAGCCCCTGAACCGCGCCCTGCGGGACGGGGACGGCGATATCTACGATATTGTGGCCGGTAAATTCTTCATCTGCGGTCTGGGGGATGAGAACTTTGCGTCTCTGCCGAAGGAGCTGCAACAGAAATACGAGGAAAAGTTCCGTCAGCCGGAAGCCTTTTTGAAGATGGGCAGCAAAATTATGGCGATTCCCACCGAGCCCGCCAAGGCTGCGGGCAAAGGCAAGACCGCTCCGGTGACAGAGCGATGATACCATCAATCCCACTGCGAACGGAAGGAGGGAAAACTCATGCAGGAAGAAATTGAAAACAGAACTGTCACTCTGATCATCTCCGCCGTCAAGCTGACCGCACGGGAGCTGAAGGCCGGGATGGATAAATATCTTTCCGAAAAGAAGAGCAAAGCCATGGAAAAGGCGCGTGCCGCACCTGAAAAGCCCAGCGGCAAGCAGACGGTGAGGCAGCTCATAGGGCAGAATCAGGGTGTATCCAACATTGAGATCACCAACAGCAATATCAAAGGCTTTGAGCGCATAGCCCGGAAATACGGCGTGGATTTTGCCGTTAAGAAAGACCGCAGCGTTTCACCGCCGAAATACTTTGTGTTCTTTAAGGCGAGGGACGCGGACGCACTGACAGCGGCGTTCAAGGAATACACGGCATATGAGCTTAAACGCGCCGCCAAAGCGCAGAACCGTCCCTCCGTGCTGGCGCATCTGCAAGCACTCAAGGCGAAGGTTCAGGCTATTACGCCGGGTAAATCCCGAAACCAGAACAGGGGCATCACGATATGAAGAAACCTCTGAATATCAAGAAGTTCCTGCTGCCCAATATCCCGTATGTCTTTATCGCCCTCTTTGCCACCAAGCTGGGGCAGGCGTGGAGGCTTGCCCCCGGCACGGACTTTTCGGGGAAGGCGCTGCACCTCATGGAGGGCTTCGCCGCCGCGTTCCAATCGGCGCTGCCCAGTTTTCACCCCATTGACCTGTGCGTGGGCGTTGCAGCCGCTCTGCTCATTCGTCTTATCGTGTACGTCAAGGGCAAAAACGCCAAGAAATTCCGCAAGAATCTGGAATACGGCTCTGCCCGTTGGGGCAAGCCCGAGGATATCGCCCCTTACGTCGATCCGAAGTTTGAGAACAACGTCATTCTCACCCAGACTGAGCGGCTCATGATGTCCAACCGTCCCAAAGACCCCAAGACGGCGCGGAACAAAAACGTGCTGGTGGTGGGCGGCTCCGGCAGCGGCAAGACGCGGTTTTTCATTAAGCCAAACCTCATGCAATTACACAGTTCATACGTTGTCACCGACCCGAAGGGCAGCATCGCTGTGGAGTGCGGAAAGCTCATGCTCCGTAATGGCTACAAGGTGAAGATATTCAATTCCATCAACTTCAAGAAGTCCCACCATTACAACCCCTTTGCGTATATCCACAGTGAGAAGGATATTCTGAAGCTGGTCACGACCCTCATCGCCAACACCAAGGGGGACGGGAAATCCGGGGACGACTTCTGGCAGAAGGCCGAGACGCTGCTCTACACGGCGCTCATCGGTTATATCCACTACGAAGCCCCCGAGGAGGAACAGAACTTCGCCACGCTCATCGAGTTCATCAACGCCATGGAGGTGCGTGAGGACGATGAGACCTTTGAGAACAACGTGGATCTGGCCTTCAAGGAGCTGGCGCAGCGGGAGCCGAATCACTTCGCCGTGCGGCAATATAAAAAATACAAATTAGCGGCGGGCAAAACAGCTAAGTCGATCAATATTTCCTGCGGCGCGCGCCTTGCGCCCTTCGATATCCAGGAGCTGCGGGAGATCACCATGTACGACGAGCTGGAGCTGGACACCCTTGGCGACCGGAAAACGGCGCTGTTTCTCATCATGAGCGACACCGACAGCACTTTCAATTTCCTCATATCCATGATTTACAGCCAGTTATTTAACCTGCTGTGTGAAAAGGCCGACGACGTGTACGGCGGCAGACTCCCCGTCCATGTGCGCTGCCTCATCGACGAGTGCGCCAACATCGGGCAGATACCGAATCTGGAAAAGCTCATGGCCACCATCCGCAGCCGCGAGATCTCCGCCTGTCTCGTCTTGCAAGCCCAAAGCCAGCTAAAGGCTTTGTACAAGGACAACGCCGACACCATCATCGGCAACTGCGACAGCTCCATATTCCTGGGCGGCAAGGAACCCGGTACGCTGAAGGAGCTGAATCAGGCGCTGGGGAAAGAGACCATCGACACCTTCAATACCGGTGAGAGCCGTGGACGGGAGGTGTCCCACAGCCTGAACTATCAGAAGCTGGGCAAAGACCTTGCCACGATAGACGAGCTGGCGGTGCTGGACGGCGGCAAGTGCATCTTGCAGCTTCGGGGCGTGCGCCCCTTCCTCTCGGATAAGTACGATATCACCAAGCACCCCAATTATAAGTATCTGTCGGACGCAAACCCAAGGAACGCCTTTGATATCGAGAAATACCTATCCACAAGGCTGGTGCCGAAAGCGGATGAGGTCTACGAGGTGTTCGACGCGGGCCGCGTCTGAGCGTACAAGCCCGCCGCCCTCATGCGGCGGCTTTTCATATAGATACAGATGAGAAAAGACGCTTCCTCGCTTGCAGGGTCGGAACGAATCCACGAACTAAAATTTGAAAGGAGAAGCCGGAATCGGGGCTGCATCGCAGCTTTCGCTCCGGCTCCTGCTGTATCCGCGAGATTTCAACACAACCAACACCCAATGATTCCGGCAACACAAATATGGAATTTTTCAACTCTGCTGTCGGCGTTCTTCAAACTTTGGTAATTGCCCTTGGCGCAGGTCTCGGCATCTGGGGAGCCATCAACCTGCTGGAAGGCTACGGAAACGACAACCCCGGCGCTAAATCCCAGGGCATGAAACAGCTCATGGCCGGGGGCGGCGTGGCACTCATCGGCGTTATCCTCGTACCCCTGCTCAAAGGCCTGTTCGGTTAATCGCCCGCACAAATCCTTCGCGGCGTCCGCCCCTCTGGGCGGGCGCTGCGGGAAAGGAGGGTAAAGCCCATTGGATTTGATATGGCAGAAATTCACCGAATGGCTGAAGGAGCTGCTGGTCAGCGGCATCATGGACAACGTGAACGGACTGTTTGACAACGTGAACAGCCGCGTGGCGGGCATCGCCGGACAGGTGGGCGCAACGCCCCAGGGCTGGAACAGCGGCGTCTACGGCATGATCCGAACGCTGTCGGACAATGTGATTTTGCCCATCGCGGGCGTTGTCCTGGCCTTTGTCATGACGCTGGAGCTGATTCAGCTCATTACGGAAAAGAACAATATGCACGACGTGGACACCTGGATGTTCTTCAAGTGGATATTCAAAACCGCCTGCGCCGTGCTCATCGTCACCAACACATGGAACATCGTCATGGGCGTGTTCGAAGCGGCTCAGAGCGTTGTAAACAGCGCGTCGGGCATCATCATATCGGACACGTCCCTGACGTTCAACGAGCATATCGCGGGATTTGAAGCTGCGCTTGCGGAAATGGAGGTCTGGTCGCTGCTGGGGCTGTGGCTGGAGTCCGTGGTCGTGCATCTTTCCATGTGGGCGCTGACCATCTGCATTTTCATCATCTGCTACGGCAGGATGATCGAGATCTACTGCGTGACATCCATCGCTCCCATCCCCATGGCGACCATGGCCAACCGGGAATGGGGGCAGATGGGCCAGAATTACCTCAGAAGCCTGCTGGCGCTGGGCTTTCAGGGCTTCCTCATCATCGTCTGCGTGGCGATCTACGCGGTGCTGATCCAGAACATCGTGGTGGAAAGCAGCGTCTCGGCGGCCATATGGACGTGCATGGGGTACACGGTGCTGCTGTGCTTCACGCTGTTTAAGACGAGCTCCCTTGCCAGGAGCCTGTTCCACGCCCACTGACGGAGGTGATGAAATTTGGCATATGTTCCCGTACCCAAGGACTTGAACGCGGTGAAAACCAAGGTCATGTTCAATTTAACAAAACGGCAGATTCTGTGCTTCGGCGGCGGCGCGCTCATCGGCGTACCGCTTTTCTTTCTGCTCAAGGGCCATATCGGCAGCAGCGCGGCGGCCCTTTGCATGATGCTGGTCATGCTGCCCTTCTTCCTGCTGGCCATGTACGAAAAGAACGGTCAGCCGCCGGAGAAGCTCATCCGCAACATCGTGCAGGTATGCTTCCTGCGCCCCAAACAGCGCCCGTACAGGACGAACAATTTCTACGACCTGCTGAACCGGCAGGATATTTTGGATAAGGAGGTCTACGCGATTGTCCACAAACAAAACCCCCGCAAGAAAGCTCACACGAGCCGAGCGAAAGCAGATCGACGCGGCGATTGCAAGAGCCAAGCGTCAGGATAAGCGAAAGAAGTCCGCCCAGGACAGCATCCCCTTTCAGCGGATGTACCCCGACGGCGTGTGCCGCGTGACGGACAATTACTACACGAAAACCGTGCAGTTTCAGGATATCAACTACCAGCTCAACCAGAACGAGGACAAGACCGCCATTTTCGACGGTTGGTGCGATTTCCTCAACTATTTTGATTCCTCCATCCGCTTCCAGCTCTCCTTCATCAACCTCTCCGCCACGCGGGACACCTACGCCCGGCGCATCGCCATCCCCTTGCAGGGCGACTGCTTCGACAAGCTCCGCACCGAATACACCGGGATGCTGCAAAGCCAGCTTGCACGGGGCAACAACGGGCTTATTAAGACCAAGTACCTGACCTTCGGCGTGGAGGCGGACAGCCTGAAGGCGGCAAAGCCCCGTTTGGAGCGCATCGAGACGGATATCCTCAACAACTTCCGCCGTCTGGGCGTGCAGGCGGAGAGCCTGAACGGGATGGAGCGACTGCGCCTGCTGCACGGGATGCTCCACATGGACGAGCCGCAGCCCTTCCGCTTTTCGTGGGACTGGCTGGCTCCCTCCGGGCTGTCGGTGAAGGACTTCATCGCGCCCAGCGCCTTCGAGTTCAAGACCGGCAGCAGCTTCGGCGTGGGCAGCAAGACCGGCTGCGTATCCTTCTTGCAGATTTTAGCGCCGGAACTCAACGACCGGATGCTGGCGGATTTTCTCGATATGGAAAGCTCCCTTATCGTCAGTATGCATGTCCAGTCCGTGGATCAGGTAAAGGCAATCAAGACCATTAAGCGCAAGATCACCGATTTGCAGAAGATGACCATTGAGGAGCAGAAAAAAGCGGTGCGTTCCGGCTACGATATGGATATTATCCCCTCCGACCTCGCCACCTACGGCACGGAGGCGAAAAAGCTCTTGCAGGAGCTGCAAAGCCGCAACGAGCGTATGTTCCTTTTGACCTTCCTTGTGGTGAACGTGGCGGACAACAGGCAGCGTCTCGGCAACAATGTCTTTCAGGCGGGCTCCATCGCTCAGAAGTACAACTGCCAGCTCACACGGCTGGACTTTCAGCAGGAGGAGGGCTTCATGTCCGCGCTTCCGCTGGGGTATAACCAGATCGAAATCCAGCGGGGGCTGACCACCTCCAGCGTGGCGATCTTCGTGCCGTTCACCACCCAGGAGCTGTTTCAGGACGGCAAGGAAGCCCTGTACTGCGGGCTGAACGCCCTTTCCAATAACCTCATCATGGTAGACAGAAAGCTGCTGAAAAACCCCAACGGGCTGATCTTAGGCACGCCCGGAAGCGGCAAGTCCTTCTCCGCCAAGCGGGAGATCGCCAACGTGTTCCTCGTCACAAACGACGATATCATCATCTGCGACCCGGAGGCGGAGTACGGCCCGCTGGTGGAGCACCTGCACGGGCAGGTGGTAAAAATCTCGCCCACCTCCACCGACTACCTGAACCCCATGGATTTGAACCTGAATTACAGCGACGATGAAAACCCGCTGAGCCTGAAATCCGACTTCATCCTGTCCCTGTGCGAGCTGATCGTGGGCGGCAAGGACGGCCTCATGCCGGTGGAAAAGACCATCATCGACCGCTGTGTGCGCTCTGTCTACCGGGAATACCTGAGCGACCCCCGCCCGGAAAAGATGCCGATTCTGGAGGACTTGTACAACGAGCTTCGCAGGCAGGATGAAAAGGAAGCGCAGTATATCGCCACGGCGCTGGAAATCTACGTCACCGGCTCACTCAACGTGTTCAACCACCGCAGCAACGTGAATATCGAAAACCGCGTGGTCAGCTTCGATATCAAGGAGCTGGGCAAGCAGCTCAAAAAGATCGGGATGCTGGTGGTGCAGGACGCGGTGTGGAACCGCGTCACAATTAACCGGGAACAGCGCAAGTCCACCCGCTACTATATCGACGAAATGCACCTTCTTTTGAAGGAGGAGCAGACCGCCGCCTATACGGTGGAGATATGGAAGCGCTTCCGCAAGTGGGGCGGCGTTCCAACGGGCATCACCCAGAACGTCAAAGACCTGCTCTCCTCCCGCGAGGTGGAGAACATCTTTGAAAACTCCGACTATGTGTATATGCTCAACCAGGCTTCCGGCGACCGGCAGATTCTGGCGAAGCAGCTCAACATCTCGCCCCATCAGCTCTCGTATGTGACCCAATCCGCCGAGGGCGAGGGGCTTTTGTTCTACGGCAGCGTGATCCTGCCCTTCGTAGACCGCTTTCCCAAGGATACGGAGCTGTACAAAATCATCACGACCAAGCTGTCCGACCTCTCCGAACAAACCGGGGAGGAAGCGAAGGACGCAATTACAGAGTAAAGAAGGAGAAAAGAATATGGATAACCACCTTATGATTTTTGAAAGCGCAGATTTTGGTCGGGTACGTTCCGTGCTGAAAGACGGTGCTCCTTGGTTTGTTGCGGTTGATGTGTGCAAAGCTCTCGGATTGAACCAGGTTACGCGCGCAATGTCCAGATTGGACTCGGATGAAGGTGGGTTACTTGAAGTACCCCACCCCCAGAACGCCGATAAGACGATTGAAATAAATGCAGTAAGTGAAGCCGGACTCTATCATTTGATCCTTTGTTCCAAAAAGCCGGAAGCGAGAGCCTTCAAGCGCTGGATCACCCATGAGGTCATTCCCTCCATCCGCAAGCACGGCGCGTATATGACGGACAGCCTGTTGGATGCGCTGGAGGAGCACCCCGAGGCCGTGCCGGAGTACCTGAACCGTCTGCGCAGCGAAAACGCCCGAAACCGGGAGCTGACCCGCTGTCTCCGGCTTGCCCTCCCCAAAGCGGAGTATTACGACGCCTTTGTTGACCCTGCGGACTGCACCAATATCCGCACCACCGCCAAGGAGCTGGGCGTTCCCGAAAAGCAGTTTACCCGGTATCTGGAGGAAAAGAAGTATCTGTTCCGGGACAAGAACCGCAAGCTCTTTCCCCGTGCGGTCAAAAAGAGCGCCGGTCTGTTTCTGGTGAGGGACTTCTACACCGAGCGCGGCAAGCTGGGACACTATACCCTCATCACCCCGGCGGGCAAGCGGCATTTTCTGGAGAGAACGGATGAAATTCTGTTTGAATAACGCTTTTAACCCATCAGCAGTCCCATCAGGAGGTGATGAATATGGCAAAACGCTCGCCAAGGCTGATTTTCACCGAGGAAGAACGCGCCCTGCCGAAGCTGGAGCGCATCGTCCGCAAGGCGGACAGGGCGGCGGTTAAGCTGGAAAAGGCCGAAGCGAAAATTCCCAAGAAACCCGTTAAGGTCAAAAAGCGCGTTGTGGACAGTGAGAGCGGCAAGGTCACGACGCGCCTTTTCTTTGAGGAGGCGGACAAAAAGCGTCCGCCCTCCAAGCTGGCGCACGCCGCAAGGAAAGCGCCGCTGGATACCGTCCGCAGCGCAGTCCACCGCAAGCTCCGGGAGGAGGGCGGCGACAACCCCGGCACGGAGGCGGCGAACACCCTGACCGAGACGGCGGAGCGCACCTGGCGCATTGCGGAATCGGCGCACCGCTCCCATGCGGAAAAGCCCTACCGCAAAGCGGACAAGGCGGAAGCCGCCGCAGACAAAGCTAATCTCAAGGCGCTGAACAAACAGTACGAGCAGGAATACGGCAGGGCTTCCAACCCCTATTCCCGCTGGCAGCAGAAGCAGGCCATTAAAAAGGAATACGCCGCCGCAAAAGCGGGGAACGGCGCGAGGAATACCGTCAAAGCGTCCGAGACCACCGCGAAGGCGGCAAAGCGCGCCGCCGAGGGGAGCAAAAAGGCCGGCAGCTTTTTTGTCCGGCACAAGAAGGGCTTCCTCATCGCGGGCGGCGTCGCCGCCGCGATACTGCTGCTCATGACCTGCATTTCCTCCTGCTCCACGCTGTTTCAGGGAGGAATATCCGGCATTGCGGCCTCCACCTATCCGCTGGAGGATGTGGATATGCTGGCGGCGGAAGCCGCCTACTGCGCCATGGAGGACGAGCTGCGGGAATACCTGAACAGCTACGAAAGCACCCACGATTACGACGAGTACCACTTCGACCTGGACGAGATTGAGCACGACCCCTATGTGCTCATTTCCATGATTACCGCCCTCAAGGGCGGAGAATGGACGATTGACGAAATAGGCGGGGTTCTGGAGATGCTGTTTGAAAAGCAGTATATCTTAACGGAAACCGTCACCACGGAAACCAGATACCGCACCGAAACGCATATCGGCTACTACACCGACGAAAACGGCAATCTGCAAAGCTACGAGTACGAGGCGGAGGTTCCCTACACCTGGTATATCTGCCATGTGGAGCTGGAAAACTTCAACCTCTCCCATGTGCCGGTGCATATCATGTCCCACAATCAGCTCTCCATGTACGCCGTGTATATGAGCGTGCTGGGCAACCGCCCCGACCTGTTCCCCGGCTCCCCGTATGTGAACCGGTACTACCACACCCAGTATGAGAAGTACGAGATACCCCCGGAGGCGCTGGCGGACGAGCAGTTCGCCGCCATCATCAAGGAAGCGGAAAAGTATCTGGGCTACCCCTACGTCTGGGGCGGCAGCTCGCCCGCCACCTCCTTCGACTGCTCCGGCTTCGTTTCGTATGTCTACAACAACTGCGGCCTGCATTGGAGCTTCGGCAGGCTGGGCGCGGAGGGGCTGCGGGGCATGTGCGCCTATGTCTCCCCGGAAAGCGCCCGTCCCGGCGACCTGATATTCTTTGAAAAGACCTACGACACCGCAGGCGCGTCCCATGTGGGCATCTATGTGGGCAATAACAGGATGCTCCACTGCGGCGACCCCATTCACTACGCTTCCATCGACACAAGCTACTGGCGAAGCCATTTTCTCCAGTTCGGCAGATTACCTTAACAACAACCATATCAACGCAAAAAGGAGGATGTTATGAACCCGCGACTTGAAAAGCTGCGTCAGGAGCGCGAGAAGCTGGCGGAAAAGCTCACATCGCTGACCGCACGGCTCAAAGCCCTGGACGAGCAGATTCTGAAGCTGGAAAACACGGATATTGTGGGCATCGTCCGCGAGAACGGGCTGACCATCGAGCAGCTCGCGGCGCTGATGGAGATGCTGGAAAAGCGTCCCACGGCGGCGCTGCCCGACGAATACAGAAAAACGGAGGAATTTGTGGATGAAGAATAAATGGAGATTTTTTGCCGTGACGCTGGCCGTCGTGCTCTGCATGACGGTCTTTTCCGTTACCGCTTATGCAGGCGGCGGCGATATGGATGAGCCGACCGATACCATGCAGCCGGAGGATGCGGAGATCTGCGTACAGGGCTGTGAGTTGACCGACATCGAACAGACCCTGACGGTGAACGTGACTGAGAACGCGGACGGAAGCCATACCGTGACCATCGGGGATCGGAGCTGGACGCTTCCCGCCAAACGGGAGCAGGCCGGAAAGGTGGTCAACGTCCGCACCTATTTGAACCTGCGCACCGGCCCCGGCACGGATTACACCGTGATCGGGCATCTGCTCAACGGCGCGGAGGTGAAGGTGCTGGAGGAAAGCAACGGCTGGTACAAGGTGGTCGTGCCGGAGCAGACAGGCTATGTATACGGCAAATACCTTGACGTCATGAACGCGCCGACAGAAAACAGCGGAAGCGATACGGATATGGCGGGACTTCTGGAGATACTGCTGCAATATTACACCGCTGCCGGAGGTTCCGCTCCCCTGACCCCGGACGGCAACCTGACGCTCATGGACGATATCGGCTCCGCTTTCGGCGCAGGCAAGCAGTTCATCACCGTGACGACCAAGGGCGGCAACACCTTTTATCTCATCATCGACCGGGACGATAAGGGCCATGAGAACGTCCATTTCCTGAATCTTGTGGACGAGGCCGACCTGCTGGCGCTGACCAAGGACGGCGAGAGCATCGTCCCCGCCTGCACCTGCACGGACAAATGCGCCGTGGGCAAAATCAACACGGGCTGCAAGGTGTGCAGAACCAATATGAGCGAGTGCGCAGGCAAGGAAGTGACGGAACCCACGCCACAGCCCGCCGAGCCTGCGGAGACCGCGCCCGAAAAGAGTACCGGCGGCGCGGGGCTCATTGTGGTCGTCCTCCTGCTCCTGCTGGGCGGCGGCGGTGCGCTGTACTGGTTCAAGCTCCGCAAGCCAAAGGCCGACACCCGTGGGGCGGACGACCTGGACGATTACGACTACGGCGAGGACGAGGAAGATGAGGATTACGAGTTTGAAGCCGATGACGAGACGGACGCCGGGGAGGATGCGGAAGAATGAGAATTTTGAATATCGCGGGAATGAGCCTGATCGCCCTGACCCATCTGCTTTTCCTCTGCTTCATCGTTCACGAGTTCTGCCGGACGCTCAGAGGAAAGAAGCACAGGGCGGATGCGCCTGTATTCGAGGGCTTTGCCGCTGCGGAGGAGGACGAGCCGTATATCCCGAAGCTCAGCGCCGATGCGCTGCAAAAGCTGAAGCCCGGACGGGAAGCCTGTTTCGTGGAGCAGGAGATATTTCCCGCCGTTCCGAGGATGCTGTCCTTTATGACCATGGAGGAGCGGGGCTGGGCGCGCATGGCGTTGAGTGCGTTTATCGGATTCATTCTGGAAATCAGCGTGGAGCAGGAGAAGGATTTTACCACGGTGCTGGCACTGCTGGAAAATGCGGCAATCCCGGAGGCTGCGGACGAGGACTGGAAATCCGTTGCGGATTTGGTTATGGAGGATCACAAAGGATTGTCATGCTATTCGATTTTTGCGTTCTTCCGGGAGCACTGCCCCGACAGGCAGCGTATCTATTCCTTCTGCATCCAGATTGTGAAAACGCTCTGCGTAAATCTGTACGGGTTCGTCCCCCTGGCATTTACCGGCAACCCGTTGAGAACGGTTGTGAAAGGAGAAAGCGAAGCATGACACAGACAGTCAGCACAGAATCGCCCATGGAGCTGTCTCCCCGCGAGCGGCTTATTCAGATCATGAAGCGCGAGCAGGCGCTTTTCATTCGGCAGACGCTCTCCCAAAAGCCCGGATACCGGGGCGGCAAGAAAGCCTTTGAATACTTCATCCGGCAAAAGATCGTAAAAGCCGTGGAAGCGGGCTGCGGGGATGCGGAAGCGCTGCTCCGCACCCCCAAGCCCGTCAAATCCATCTACTGCGACTTCAAATACTATTTCGACGAATACAGCTACGCAAACTACGACCTGTATGTGGAGAAGGCCATCGAGGACTGCGGGAACAACACCCTGCGCAAGGAGTTCCTGCGGGCAAAGGGCTGGGACGCGCCGGATGATTTCGATATCAACGATGAGGAGGAATAAAGGAATATGAACGAATACCGATTGGTTGTGTGTGAAAAGCCCTCCGTGGCAAGGAGCATTGCCGCCGTTCTTGGCGCAGGCAGGCGCGAGGACGGTTTTCTTTCGGGCGGCGGCTATCTCGTTTCCTGGTGCTTCGGGCATCTTGCGGAGCTTTCGGATGCGGACGCCTACGATGAAAAGTACGGCAAATGGCGAAGGGAGGACTTGCCCATCCTGCCGGATAGCTGGCAGTACACCGTGGCGAGGGACAAGCAGAAGCAGATGAACACCCTGCGCACCCTCATGCACAGAGAGGACGTTTGCGAGGTCATCAACGCCTGCGACGCCGGGCGCGAGGGCGAGCTGATCTTCCGCACGGCGTATAATCTCAACAACTGCCGCAAGCGCGTAAAGCGGCTCTGGATCTCCTCCATGGAGGATGCGGCTATCCTTCAGGGCTTTGACAATCTCCGCGACGGCGCGGAGTACGACAACCTCTACGCCTCCGCCCTCTGCCGCAGCAAGGCGGACTGGCTGGTGGGCATCAACGCCACCCGCCTGTTTTCCGTGATGTACCACCGCACCCTGAACGTGGGGCGCGTGGTATCGCCCACGCTTGCGCTGCTGGTACAGCGGGAAGCGGAGATCAATGCCTTTCAGCCGGAGAGCTTTTACACCGTCCATCTGGACTTTGACGGCTTCTCCGCCGCAGGCGAACGCATGAAGGAGCAGGCGGAGGCGGAGCGGCTTGCCGGGGACTGCAACGGCAAAACCGCCGCTGTTACCTCCGTCGTGCAGACGGAAAAGACAGAGAAAGCCCCGGCGCTCTACGACCTGACCACGCTCCAGCGGGATGCGAACCGCTTGCTTGGGTACACGGCGCAGCAGACGCTGGATTATCTGCAAAGCCTGTATGAAAAGAAGCTCTGCACCTACCCCCGCACCGACAGCCGCTACCTCACCGACGATATGGAGGGCGGCGTAAACGCGCTGGCGCTGTGCTGCGCGGGCGTCTGCGGCGCGGAGCCGCCCGCAGACGTCTGTTCGGAGCAGGTGTGCAGCAGCAAAAAGGTCAGCGACCACCACGCCGTCGTTCCCACCATGGCAGCGGGCGAAACGGACTTGGATGCGCTGCCCGCAGGCGAACGGGAGCTCCTGCGCCTTGTTTCCCTTCAGGTGCTTATGGCGGTCAGCGCGCCCTTCGTCTGTCTGGAGACCGAGGCAAGGCTGGCCTGCGGCGGGAACACCTTTGCCGCCAAGGGGAAAACAATCCTTAATATGGGTTGGAGGGCATACACGGAAAAGGGCAAGCAGGACAACACCACCCTCCCGGAGCTTTCCGAGGGACAGTCGCTTCCCGTTTCCTCCTGCGCGGTCAAAGAGGGAAAAACGACCCCGCCCAAACACTTCACCGAGGATACGCTTCTGTCGGCTATGGAGACGGCGGGCAAGGAGGATATGCCGGAGGATGCGGAGCGGCGCGGGCTGGGAACCCCCGCGACCCGGGCGGCTGTCATTGAAAAGCTGGTGGCCACGGGCTTTGCGGAGCGCAGAAAGGCGAAGAAATCTGTACGCCTCGTTCCCACCGAGGCGGGCGTGTCCCTCATTACCGTGCTGCCCGAACAGCTCCAGTCCCCGCTGCTCACCGCCGAATGGGAGCACCGCCTCAAGGAGATCGAGTGCGGCGAGCTGGGCGCAGACGAGTTCCTTGCCGGCATCCGCGATATGGTCGCAGCGCTGGTTCGGGACGCTGCGCCTGTGGACGGTGCGGAGGTACTGTTCCCCTCCGGCAGACCCGTTGTGGGCAAATGCCCCCGCTGCGGCGCAGAGGTCACGGAGAGCAAAAACGGCTATTTCTGCGAGAGACGGAGCTGCAAGTTCGGGCTGTGGCGGGACAACCGCTTCCTTGCCGCCAAGAAGATCAGCCTGACAAAGAAGATGACTTCCTCGCTCCTGACGCAGGGACGCGCCTACGCCAGCGGTATCTACTCCGAGAAAACCGGCAAGACCTACGACGCATTCATCGTGCTGGAGGACGACGGCGCGCGTTCCTCCTATAAGCTGGACTTCACCAAGTGACCCTCACAGGCTCCCGCACGGGCGTTTCATTCCCCTGCGGGAGCCGCTGTTTTTACCATGATCCAAAGGAGGTATGCACGAAATGGCTGAAAAACAGACCAACAAGGAACGGCTCAAAGACATCACCGACAGCATTGAGACGGGCATAAAGGAGCTGTTTGAGAGCGACAGATACAGGCAGTACCTTGCCACCATGAGCCGCTTTCACCGCTACAGCGTCAACAACACCATGCTCATCTATATGCAGCGCCCCGATGCCACCCATGTGGCCGGCTTCAACAAATGGCGCGATCAGTTTGGAAGAAGCGTCAAAAAGGGCGAAAAGGGCATTAAGATCATCGCCCCCACGCCCTTCAAGAAGAAAATCGAGCAGCAGAAATTAGACCCCGACACCAAGCTCCCCCTGCGGGACGAGAACGGCGATATTATCACGGAGGAAAAGACGGTGCAAATTCCCATGTACAGGCCCGTGGTGGTGTTCGACGTGCAGCAGACCGCAGGCAAGCCACTGCCGGAGCTGGCGGCGAACCTTACGGGGGACGTGCAGAATTACGGGGTGTTTATGGAGGCTCTGCGCCGCAGCGCGCCCGTCCCCATCTTCTTTGAGAAGCTGGCGGAGAATATGGACGGTTACTTCTCCGTGGACAAACAGCGCATCGCTATCCGCGAAGGCATGAGCGAGGTACAGACGGTCTGCGCCGCCGTCCATGAGATCGCCCACTCCAAGCTCCACAATAAGGACGAAATCGGGGAAAAATATCAGCAGATCGAGCTGTTCGGCAAGCCTGCGCTGTTTTCAAACGGGCGCATCGACCGGGATAAGCTGCCGGAGGGCTTGTATGTATATGACCTGCGCGGCTCGGATTACGATCCGGGTATGCCGGTAACGCTTGAAAGCCATGTCACCGTCAATCACGCCGCCTCTGTCATCACAGCAGCGCCCATTGAGCTGCCGGAGCAGGGCTTTCTGTATCTGGGCGAGGACGGGCTGAACTTCACGGGCGGCGAGCAGACCGTGAAGGAGTTTTGGCACGCACAGTATCCGGAAAAGGCAAAGCTCTCCCGCGCCGCCGAGGAGATTCAGGCGGAGAGCATCTCCTTCGCCGTCTGCGCCTATTACGGCATTGAGACAGGCGAAAACAGCTTCGGGTATCTGGCGACCTGGGCAAAGGACAGGGAGCTGACCGAGCTTCGCGCATCGCTGGAGACCATCAACCGAACCTCATCCTCCCTGATTACGGATATCGACCGCCATTACGCGGAAATCTGCAAGGAGCGCGGACTGGATAAGGAACCGGAGAGCCTTGCCGCCGAGCCGGTGCAGGAGATCGCCGTGCAGGAGCCGGAGCCGGTCACAGCGCCGGACAACGGCTGCGTCCCCGACCCTGCGATTTCTGTTGAGAGCATGAACGCCTACGGCTACACCGATTCCAATATGCTGCCGCTGACAAAGGAGCGCGCGCTGGAGCTCATGGAACGGGATGTAAGCGTGTATATGCTTCACACGGACAACACCGAGGCCATGGCCTTCGATGCAGAGGATATCCGCAGCTTTGACGGTATCTTCGGCGTGGAAGCCTCCGAATGGGAGACGGTCAAAGACCGCTTCGCACCGCCGGACTATGAAAAGGCGTTTCTCAGTAACCCTGCCGACAGCTTTGCCATCTATCAGCTTCGGGATAATGATAATACGGCGCAGCTTCGCTTTATGAACGCCGAGTATCTGGAGAAGAAGGGGCTTTCCATTGAAAAGGGAAATTACGCCGCCGTCTACGCGGGCGGCCTCGACCGCAGGGGCGATACGCAGGACAGGTTGGACGAGCTGTATGAGACCTTCAACATCCGCCGCCCGGAGGATTTTCGCGGTCACAGTCTGTCCGTCAGCGACATCGTGGCGCTGAAGCAGAACGGCGTGGTATCCTGTCATTACGTTGATTCCCGGGACTTCAAGGCGCTGCCAGACTTCCTAAAGCCGGAAAACTATCTCAAAAACGCGGAGATGGCCATGGAGGACGACTACGGCATGATTGACGGCGTTATCAACAACGGGCCGAAGCAGACCGTGGCAGAGCTTGAGGAACAGGCAAAGTCCGGCAAGCCCATCTCCCTCATGGAGCTGGCGCAGGCGGCGCGCCGGGAACAGGCGCAAGCGGCGCGCCGGGAACAGGCGCAGGCGGCACGGCAGGAGAAGAAGCCCTCCGTGCTGGCAAAGCTCTGTCCTCCCGTCAACGAGCCGAAAAAGACAGCGCGTTCAAAGCGCGCGGAAAGAGAGCTGCTATGATGAATTTTACCAATGATGAAATGAACCTCATGTGCATCTACCAGAGCGACAGCCGCAGCGGGCTGATTGCCGCCCTCACCGAAATGCGCGGATATCTGGACGAGGACGAAGCCGGGCTGCGGGAGCTGACCGACAGCGCCCTGCAAAAGCTGGGCGAAATCACCGATGAGGACTTCGCGGAGCTGGAGCTAATTCCCGACTTCGATACGGACGAATAAGGCGGATGCGGCGGGAGCGGCCTTCGGGTCGCTCCGGCTTTGCTTTCACGATTCTATTTCCCAAAATCGAAAAAATATTGATTTTGGGAAATAGAACGGGTATAATAAGAGCAGAGGTGATGAATATGAAACTGATAGACCGAGGTGTGTATCTACGAAAACTGATTGGTGTCATCGGAACGCCGGATATCAAGGTTGTCACAGGTGTCAGGCGCAGCGGAAAGTCAAAGCTGCTGGAAGCGTTCAAAGGGTATGTAGAAGCAAATATCGCGGACGCAAATATCGTGCATATCAATTTTAACCTGACAAAGTATGAGCAGTTCAAGGACTACCATGTCCTGAACAATTATATTGAAAGCTCCTATATCGATGGCAAGCAGAACTTTGTTCTGATCGACGAGGTGCAGATGTGTCCTGGGTTTGAGTTTGCTATCAACAACCTCCATGCGCAGGAAAGATTCGACATCTATATTACAGGCTCAAATGCTTTCCTTCTAAGTTCCGACCTTGCCACACTCTTCACGGGTCGAACTTTTGAAGTGAAGGTGTTCCCGTTTTCTTTCAGTGAATTCTGCGAGTATTATACCCTTACGGACAGATATGCCGCTTTTTCCCGTTATCTGCGAGAAGGCGGTATGGCCGGCTCGTATCTTTATCAGGACCCGGAAGCCAAGTACGACTATATCGCGGATGTATTCGATACATTGATCGTCAGGGACATACGGCAGAAATATAAAATCCGCAACCCGATCCTGATGAACCGCATTGTCGATTTTCTCATGGACAATATCTCAAATCTCACGTCTGCGAGAAATATTGCAGACGCTCTCACGGGCAACAAGGATAAAATCAACCACAAGACCGTCGGAAACTATATGCAGTATCTGTGCAATGCCTTTGCTTTCTATCGCGTTCGCAGGTATGACATTCAGGGGAAAAAGTATCTGGCCTCCAGTGATAAGTTGTATCTGAGCGACCACACCTTCCGGTATGCGAAGCTGGGAACCAAGAATCTGGATTATGGGCGCGTACTGGAAAACATCGTTGCTATTGAACTGCTTCGGCGCGGATATGAGGTCTATGTCGGGGTCTTATACAAGAAGGAGATAGATTTTGTTGCCATCAAGCGCAACGAAAAGCTCTATATTCAGGTTTCAGACAACATCAGCGACGAGAAAACCTTTGAGCGCGAAGTAAACCCCCTTCTTCAAATCAAGGACGCTTATCCGAAGCTGGTACTCGCCAGGATCAGAGATGAAGCGTACCAGTATGAGGGCGTTCAGATTATCGATATTGCGGACTGGCTGGCAGAGCAGCCGTCTACTTCCCAAAAATGAAAATAATCTGATTTTGGGAAACAGAAAACCAACATATAAGAGAAAGCGTCCCGTTTCCTGCACAGGATTCGGGGCGTTTTCATATATACTGCTTATACATAGAGCGTCCGTTCCGGGCGCTCTAAATTTTTGCCATGAAGGAGGAGCAATATGCCGAGCAAGCTGCAAACGTATATGCAGATGGCGGACGAGGCGCAGCGGCAGATCACCGGCAGCTACCGGGGCTGGACGGGCTTTCTCACCACCGCCGCAAGGCTGTACAAATACCCCTACGCCGAGCAGGTCATGATCCACGCTCAGCGTCCGGACGCCACCGCCTGCGCGGAGTACGACTTCTGGAACGAAAAGATGGGCCGGTATGTCCGCAGGGGCTCCAAGGGCATCGCCCTCATCGACAGCAGCGGCGAAAGGCCGAGGCTTCGGTATGTGTTCGACGTGTCGGACACGGGCGGCAGAGAATTTCCCAAGAGCCGCTACCTGTGGGAATACCGGGAGGAACACGCGGACGCGGTAAGCGCCATGCTGGAAAGCCGCTACGGTGTGGACGGAAAAGGAGGGCTTCCTGACCAGCTTGAGCGCATCGCGTCTCAGCTTGCGGAGGAATACTGGCGGGACTATAAGCGGGATATCCTCGCCATCGTTGACGATTCCTTTCTTTACGGGTATGATGAATTTAACGTAGGAGCGGCCTTCCAAAGCGCCGCCGCCGTCAGCATTGCCTACTCGCTCATGTCCCGCTGCGGGCTTGAAGCGGACGACCGCTTCGAGCATGAGGATTTCCTGAGCATCTTCGATTTCAACACCCCGGAAGCCGCCGCCGAGCTGGGCACGGCGGTGAGCAGGATCAACGGAGAGGTGCTGCGGCAGATCGAAGTCACCATCAAGAATTACGAGCGCGAGAAACTCGCGGAAAGGAGCCATAGCCATGACAGAGCTGACCTACACCAAGAACGGGGACTACCTGATTCCCGACCTGACGCTGAGCGAAACGCCGGAGGACGCGAGACCCCTGGGCAAGTACGGGAGCTGTCTCTTATACACATCTCCGAGCCCACGAGACTAGGCATGATATCGTAT
>ENA-UABQ01000223-UABQ01000223.1-human-gut-metagenome-genome-assembly--contig:-NODE-223-length-20173-cov-8.061139_pt1 | contig 20173 bp, 17 predicted proteins | sample MGYA00243869_ERZ654205 | MGnify/ENA primary metagenome ERZ654205 (study PRJEB26926, sample SAMN06165207) | human gut metagenome | biome: ENVO:00009003; feature: ENVO:2100002; material: ENVO:00002003...
CATACGAGATCATGCCTAGTCTCGTGGGCTCGGAGATGTGTATAAGAGACAGGGAACTGTCGAAAGAAGGCTTTTCTGCGCTGGCTTCGACCATAGAAACACTGGCCGCCGCCGAGCGCCTGACCGCCCACAAAAATGCCGTTACTTTGCGTGTTAACGCCCTTAAGGAGCAAGCATGAGCACCGTGACTATTACCGATTTAGCGCGTGAAAACGTCCGCAACCTGACGCCTTATCAGTCAGCGCGTCGTCTGGGCGGTAACGGCGATGTCTGGCTGAACGCCAACGAATACCCCACTGCCGTGGAGTTTCAGCTTACTCAACAAACGCTCAACCGCTACCCGGAATGCCAGCCGAAAGCGGTGATTGAAAATTACGCGCAATATGCAGGCGTAAAACCGGAACAGGTGCTGGTTAGCCGTGGCGCGGACGAAGGTATTGAACTGTTGATTCGCGCTTTTTGCGAACCGGGTAAAGACGCCATCCTCTACTGCCCGCCAACGTACGGCATGTACAGCGTCAGCGCCGAAACGATTGGCGTCGAGTGCCGCACAGTGCCGACGCTGGACAACTGGCAACTGGACTTACAGGGCATTTCCGACAAGCTGGACGGCGTAAAAGTGGTCTATGTTTGCAGCCCCAACAACCCGACCGGGCAACTGATCAATCCGCAGGATTTTCGCACTCTGCTGGAGCTAACCCGCGGTAAAGCCATTGTGGTTGCCGATGAAGCCTATATCGAGTTTTGCCCGCAGGCATCGCTGGCTGGCTGGCTGACGGAATATCCGCACCTGGCTATTTTACGCACACTGTCGAAAGCTTTTGCTCTGGCGGGCCTTCGTTGCGGATTTACGCTGGCAAACGAAGAAGTCATCAACCTGCTGATGAAAGTGATCGCCCCCTACCCGCTCTCGACGCCGGTCGCCGACATTGCGGCCCAGGCGTTAAGCCCGCAGGGGATCGTCGCCATGCGCGAACGGGTGGCGCAAATTATTGCAGAACGCGAATATCTGATTGCCGCATTGAAAGAAATCTCCTGCGTGGAGCAGGTTTTCGACTCTGAAACCAACTACATTCTGGCGCGCTTTAAAGCCTCCAGTTCAGTGTTTAAATCTTTGTGGGATCAGGGCATTATCTTACGTGATCAGAATAAACAACCCTCTTTGAGCGGCTGCCTGCGAATTACCGTCGGAACCCGTGAAGAAAGCCAGCGCGTCATTGACGCCTTACGTGCGGAGCAAGTTTAATGAGTCAGAAGTATCTTTTTATCGATCGCGATGGAACCCTGATTAGCGAACCGCCGAGTGATTTTCAGGTGGACCGTTTTGACAAACTCGCCTTTGAACCGGGCGTGATCCCGGAGCTACTGAAGCTGCAAAAAGCGGGCTACAAGCTGGTGATGATCACCAATCAGGATGGTCTTGGAACACAAAGTTTCCCGCAGGCGGATTTTGATGGCCCGCACAACCTGATGATGCAGATCTTCACCTCGCAAGGCGTGCAGTTTGATGAAGTGCTGATTTGTCCGCACCTGCCCGCAGATGAGTGCGACTGCCGTAAGCCGAAAGTAAAACTGGTGGAGCGTTATCTCGCTGAGCAAGCGATGGATCGTGCCAGTAGTTATGTGATTGGCGATCGCGCGACCGATATTCAACTGGCGGAAAACATGGGTATTAATGGTTTACGCTACGACCGCGAAACCCTGAACTGGCCGATGATTGGTGAGCAGCTCACTAAACGAGACCGTTACGCCCATGTAGTGCGCAACACCAAAGAGACGCAGATTGACGTTCAGGTGTGGCTGGATCGCGAAGGTGGCAGCAAGATTAACACCGGCGTTGGCTTCTTTGATCATATGCTGGATCAGATCGCCACCCACGGCGGTTTCCGCATGGAAATCAACGTCAAAGGCGACCTCTATATCGACGATCACCACACCGTCGAAGATACCGGTCTGGCGCTGGGCGAAGCGTTAAAAATTGCCCTCGGCGATAAACGCGGTATTTGTCGCTTTGGTTTTGTGCTACCGATGGACGAATGCCTTGCCCGCTGCGCGCTGGATATCTCTGGTCGCCCGCACCTGGAATATAAAGCCGAGTTTACCTACCAGCGCGTGGGCGATCTCAGCACCGAGATGATCGAGCACTTCTTCCGTTCGCTCTCATACACCATGGGCGTGACGCTACACCTGAAAACCAAAGGTAAAAACGATCATCACCGTGTAGAGAGTCTGTTCAAAGCCTTTGGTCGCACCCTGCGCCAGGCCATCCGCGTGGAAGGCGACACCCTGCCCTCGTCGAAAGGAGTGCTGTAATGAACGTGGTGATCCTTGATACTGGCTGCGCCAATCTGAACTCGGTGAAGTCTGCCATTGCGCGCCACGGTTATGAACCCAAAGTCAGCCGTGACCCGGACGTAGTGTTGCTGGCCGATAAACTGTTTTTACCCGGCGTTGGCACTGCGCAAGCGGCGATGGATCAGGTACGTGAGCGCGAGCTGTTTGATCTCATCAAAGCCTGTACCCAACCGGTGCTGGGCATCTGCTTAGGGATGCAACTGCTGGGGCGGCGCAGCGAAGAGAGCAACGGCGTCGACTTGCTGGGCATCATCGACGAAGACGTGCCGAAAATGACCGACTTTGGTCTGCCACTGCCACATATGGGCTGGAACCGCGTTTACCCGCAGGCAGGCAACCGCCTGTTTCAGGGGATTGAAGACGGCGCGTACTTTTACTTTGTTCACAGCTACGCAATGCCGGTCAATCCGTGGACCATCGCCCAGTGTAATTACGGCGAACCGTTCACCGCGGCGGTACAAAAAGATAACTTCTACGGCGTGCAGTTCCACCCGGAGCGTTCTGGTGCCGCTGGTGCTAAGTTGCTGAAAAACTTCCTGGAGATGTGATGATTATTCCGGCATTAGATTTAATCGACGGCACTGTGGTGCGTCTCCATCAGGGCGATTACGGCAAACAGCGCGATTACGGTAACGACCCGCTGCCGCGATTGCAGGATTACGCCGCGCAGGGTGCCGAAGTGCTGCACCTGGTGGATCTGACCGGGGCAAAAGATCCGGCTAAACGTCAAATCCCGCTGATTAAAACCCTGGTCGCGGGCGTTAACGTTCCGGTGCAGGTTGGCGGCGGCGTGCGTAGCGAAGAAGATGTGGCGGCGTTACTGGAAGCGGGCGTTGCGCGCGTAGTGGTCGGCTCCACCGCGGTGAAATCACAAGATATGGTGAAAGGCTGGTTTGAACGCTTCGGTGCCGATGCCTTAGTGCTGGCGCTGGATGTCCGTATTGACGAGCAAGGCAACAAGCAGGTGGCAGTCAGCGGCTGGCAAGAGAACTCGGGCGTTTCACTGGAACAACTGGTGGAAACCTATCTGCCCGTCGGCCTGAAACATGTGCTGTGTACCGATATCTCGCGCGACGGCACGCTGGCAGGCTCTAACGTCTCTTTATATGAAGAAGTGTGCGCCAGATATCCGCAGGTGGCATTTCAGTCCTCCGGCGGTATTGGCGACATTGATGATGTGGCGGCCCTGCGTGGCACTGGTGTGCGCGGCGTAATAGTTGGTCGGGCATTACTGGAAGGTAAATTCACCGTGAAGGAGGCCATCGCATGCTGGCAAAACGCATAATCCCATGTCTCGACGTTCGTGATGGTCAGGTGGTGAAAGGCGTACAGTTTCGCAACCATGAAATCATTGGCGATATCGTGCCGCTGGCAAAACGCTACGCTGAAGAAGGCGCTGACGAACTGGTGTTCTACGATATCACCGCTTCCAGCGATGGCCGTGTGGTAGATAAAAGCTGGGTATCTCGCGTGGCGGAAGTGATCGACATTCCGTTCTGTGTGGCGGGTGGGATTAAATCGCTGGATGACGCCGCCAAAATTCTTTCCTTTGGCGCGGATAAAATCTCCATTAACTCCCCTGCACTGGCGGACCCGACGTTAATTACTCGCCTGGCGGATCGCTTTGGCGTGCAGTGTATTGTGGTCGGTATTGATACCTGGTACGACGGCGAAACCGGTAAATATCATGTGAATCAATATACCGGCGACGAAAGCCGCACCCGCGTCACTCAGTGGGAAACGCTCGACTGGGTACAGGAAGTGCAAAAACGCGGTGCCGGAGAAATCGTCCTCAACATGATGAATCAGGACGGCGTGCGTAACGGTTACGACCTCGAACAACTGAAAAAAGTGCGTGAAGTTTGCCACGTCCCGCTAATTGCCTCCGGTGGCGCGGGCACCATGGAACACTTCCTCGAAGCTTTCCGCGATGCCGACGTTGACGGTGCGCTGGCAGCTTCCGTATTCCACAAACAAATAATCAATATTGGTGAATTAAAAGCGTACCTGGCAACACAGGGCGTGGAGATCAGGATATGTTAACAGAACAACAACGCCGCGAACTGGACTGGGAAAAAACCGACGGACTTATGCCGGTGATTGTGCAACACGCGGTATCCGGCGAAGTGTTAATGCTGGGCTATATGAACCCGGAAGCCTTAGACAAAACCATCGAAAGCGGCAAAGTCACTTTCTTCTCGCGCACTAAACAGCGACTGTGGACCAAAGGCGAAACGTCGGGCAATTTCCTCAACGTAGTAAATATTGCGCCGGACTGCGACAACGACACGCTACTGGTACTGGCGAATCCTATCGGACCAACCTGCCATAAAGGCACCAGCAGCTGCTTCGGCGAAACTGCTCACCAGTGGCTGTTTCTGTATCAACTGGAACAACTGCTCGCCGAACGCAAATCAGCCGACCCGGAAACCTCCTACACCGCCAAACTGTATGCCAGCGGCACCAAACGCATTGCGCAGAAAGTGGGTGAAGAAGGGGTGGAAACCGCACTGGCAGCGACAGTACATGACCGCTTTGAACTGACCAACGAGGCATCTGATTTGATGTATCACCTGCTGGTGTTGTTGCAGGATCAAGGGCTGGATCTCGGAGAAGTGATTGATAATCTGAAGAATCGGCATTAACGCGTTGGCCCCCGCAGCAACGGCGGGGGTAGCATCTCTCAGGATTTGCTTTCCAGCAATGTAGTGTAGAGATTGACATAGGCGTCAATCATATGGTCGGCAGTAAACATCTCTTCAAAACGACGACGCGAGTTTTCGCCATAGCGGTTGGAGGTTTCCTCGTTATTCCAGAGCTCATTCATCGCCTCCACCAGCGCCTGGCTATCATTCGGCGGAATCACGCAACCACTCACTTTGTCCTGGTTAATGAAAGAGGTACCTGTACCAATCTCACAAGAGATCAGTGGCCTTGCGAAGCGTGCGCCTTCCAATAACGTAATACCAAACGCCTCAGAGCGCAGATGCGAGGGGAATACCACGCCCCGGCAGAGCTGGAAGAGAATGTACTTATCTTCGTCGTTGAGCATGCCGGTAAACATCACATTGCTCAGCCCGCGCTGCTGCGCTTCACGCCGCACTTCCGATTCCAGCGGCCCGCCCCCTACAACCACCACTGGCAGTCGGCTACGCTCAGCGGCATCCATCAGAATATGCAGCCCTTTGTAGTAGCGGAAAGTGCCGACGAAGAGAAAGAACTTATCGCCGACAGTTTCCCGCCAGTGCGCGACCCTCTGCGGATCGTGCTGCACGTCCTGCTGTTCCAGACCAAACGGGATCACCACCGTTTTATCCAGATATTTTTTCAGGGTCTGGCTGGAAGCCACATAATTGGGCGACGAGGCAACGATGCAATCTACGCCGCTGAGAAATCGCTCCTGCAGCGGCTGGTACAGCTTCATTAACCGTTTTTGTTTCACTATATCAGAGTGATAGGTCACCACAGTCCTGGCGTCAGGCCGCGCCGAAAGATGCAGCATATCCATAAAGGGAAACGGAAAATGGTAGTTGATGATATCGTAGTCATCTTTAATCAGCTTAAAACGCTTTAACGCTTTCAGCGAAAACGGCGTGGAGGCAATTTCAAAAAGCTGTTTATTATAAATGACCCGATGATCTTCGTAAGCGACAGGACCTGTATCTTTGTCCGGGCTAAAAGTGAAAACATCGGCTGCGATTCCCCGGCGGGCGCAGCCCTGACTTAGCTGATAAATTACCTGCTCAATACCGCCGTAGGTATCGGGATAGTAAGTCTTATAGACGTGTAGAACTCTCAACTGACACCCTTAGAGTAATTTATAGGCGTTAATGGTCTGTGTCGCACAGTTCTCCCACGAAAACTGTTTCGCCTGAGCAAGACCGCGCGCGGTGGCGATTTCCCGCCAGCTATCATCTTGCAGGCTCTGCAAAATTTGCGCGCTAATCGCGTCTATATCATTAGGATCGGCAACGAGGCCGGCATCGCCAACAACCTCAGGCAAAGAGGTGACATTGGAGCATACTACCGGCACACCGCAAGACATCGCTTCAAGAATAGGTAAACCGAATCCCTCGTAGAAGGAGGGATAAACAAAGACTCTGGCCGCTGCGTACAGATACGGCAGGTCTTCATCCGGAACATATCCGAGGTAACGGATCCAGCCTTCCCGAGTACCGAGCTCGACTAACTGCCACAGCACATCGTCTTCCCAGCCGCGATAGCCGCTAAGGATTAGCGGATAGCGCATGCGGATCTCCATCGGTAGCAGCTGATAGGCATGCAGCAGGCCTCGGATATTTTTACGTGGCTCCATAGTGCCGATATATAGCGCGTAGGCCTGCCACGCCAGCTGATATTTCTGCAGTACCGGCAGACACTCTGCCGGGCTGCGTGGGATATAGTCACTGCTGCAGGCTAGCTTGGTGGTTACGATCCGCTCCTCCGGATAGTTGAACAAGCGGATAATTTCACTGCGCGAGAAATCAGAAACGGTCAGGATCAGCTTTGCCGAATCCAGACTCTCATGCAGGGACTTCTCCATATAGCGAACCCGATCTTTTGGATGATATTCCGGGCAGGTAAAAATGGATATGTCATGAAACGTGGTCACGGCGCGTTCCAGTTTATGCGGCAGATAAAAATTGGGGCCATGGTAGATATAATCCTTATAGTCGCGCAATGCCCACGCCTGGCGCCGCGGATGCAGCAAGCGATAAGCCTCAATCAACAGCGTCTGTCGGCGTAGAAACGCCGACAGACGACCATGATTGCTGGCTTTGGTATCGCTTTTATTCTCCACCAAAGGGATCTGTTCTATAAACGACGCACCGTGAAATAGCTTTAATTCTTCAATTTCGCGGGCGACCGCCAGCCGCTTAACCAGCTCCAGGGAATACCGACCGATGCCCGTTAATGGGTATTTAATTGGCTCAGTAGCAAAAATAATTTTCATAATAAATGACACATTATCTAACCCCTCTTGTATTCAAAGGCAAAAAATACAAGAGAGATATTTTTATTTAAAATATTTAGCTTTAGCTAAGCCTTGACACATATTAACCAGACGGCGTGAAACAGCTTGATAATCATGTTGTTCCCGCCATGCATCGGCACGTTGTTGAGTCCTGGTTGCCCAAGAGTTCTGTTCACGGATGGAATTCAGGATCCGGTCAATCCCCTGACTGATATCATCGACGCTGCATCCATCAAATTTAAAGACGGCATCGTCCAAATCATCAAATATCGCCAGGGGCGTTACCGCAACAGGTTTTTGAGTCGCCATACCATAACGTACCGCCCCGCTAGCAGACTCCCCAGTATTCTGATAAGCAAAAATCAGAAGATCGGCTTCTGAAAGCAACCGCAGACTCTCCGCATCAGGTAGGAAATCATTATGCATCTCAATCAGATCGGTAACACCTAACCGCTGAGCAGCAGCTTTAAGCTCTGCCACCAGATCGCGTGACTCCCCAACAGGATACTCTGCGTTCACCAGTCGTAAACGAACCGGTTTACCGGCTTGCTTGAGTCTATGGACGGATTCTACTAGTTCCATCAGGCCCTTATGCGGTAAGCAGAAGCCATAGCTCGCAATTAGCGGTAAAGACTGCTGTTGACGTGTGACGCTCGCTGCGGAGTAGTTGATAACACCGTGCGGGAATAAAGCAACATTCGCAGTTAAGCCTAAATCTTTAAGGCGGTTCATATCGGCAATCGAATGCACCAACAACCGGTCGCAAAGTGCCAGCGCCTCTTTCATTTCAGCAAGACGGAAATTCCAGCTCGGCTCTTTTTCCAGCGGATCCACAGTTGAGTGCATCGTCATAACAACTGAACGACCGGCGTCATGCTGGCGACGAATAAACACCGACAGTTCTCGATGATTAAAGAATCCATAGTTGAATTGGATCACAATGACATCGAGTTTCAGAGCATCAATGTGTGGCTGGAGGTTTTCCAGATAGTTGCTCTCTTTACCTACAATCCAGTTGCGAAGTACAAACTCTTCGTCTGCACACACAAGATCGCCAGCGCTGACCTGGGGAGCAAAAACAACATCCGCGCCATGAGGTGCGCTTTCCACCAGATGCTGGGAATAGGTTGCGATCCCACATTTCGTGTTCCAGGTCGTCAACCAGCCAATGCGCGCCCGATGCTGTGCAATATCAATATGCGCACGCAGAGTCTTGACCGCCTGGCAAGAACGATCAGCCACCGCTTTCCAGGTAAACTGCTGCAGAAGAAGCTCGCGACCAGCATTGGCCATGTCACGCAGCACTGATTTATCGGTTGAGGCTGCCGCTTTTAATGCATCTGTTAAGTTGTCAATATCCACACTGGCCCAGGCTGAGGAAAACAGACCAAAGTGCGTTTTTACCCGAGTGAACTGATAGTCAACCAGCCATGAATTTTGTGAATTAACAAAATCAAGTTGCCCGCTCCAATTGGTGACGATAGCCGGTAGCCCACTCAGCATTGCTTCAGCAATAGGTAAACCAAAGCCTTCAGCGCAACCTGGAGCAACCAAAACATCACAGCTTTCATAAAGCCCTTTAAGCTCGGTGGCTGATATATCCTCTTTGATCACTTCAACTTTGGGATAGTCTATGAATTGAGCCTGGGCCTGAGCCAGCCATGCGTCAATTTCATTGTGCGGATTGTTAAAAGTCTTAATGATTAAGATAACATTGTCACGACGAGTGAACGCCTTCCCCCAAGCCTGAAGCATTGCCTGTATCCCTTTGCGTGGGAAACAAGAAGAGACGTGCAGGAAACGGAATGTTCCGTGATCCACATCTTTTGTCGTCTCGGCTGGGATATTGAGCCAATGGTCACAGCCATTGCCAACAACAAATGCGGGCACATTCAGTCCGTTATCAATCAATATTTTACGAACATGTTCCGAAGTACACAGCACTCCGTCAAGTTCCCGATTAAATTCATTGATCCACGGTTGCGGAAAGCCCGTTTCTTCCCAAGCATAACAATGAAGGAATTTTACTTTGGCATCCATTTTGGTAACCCGCGGTGGATAGATATTTCTGCTAAGAATATCTATCTTTTCGTTACTCTTGCGGGTCTGACATTGATTATAAAATGCCAGAAGATCACTATTTTCCGACTGTGCCATAAAGGAGGCATCTGGGGCAAAATCACCCGGTCCTTCAGTGGAATGCAATAAGACCTCTACACCATCGGCTGAGAGTGCCCGGGCAAATTCGCGGTTGACCAACGCCAGACTATATGAGCTATCGAATGGGCCTTCCACACGCCAGTTCAGCGATTTATCGTCGATTTGATAAAGTTCTGCCGTTTTCAGATTGTAATCAATGGCCGTTGCGCACAAGCGCAGATCGCGGTCATCTGGCTGCCCTTGTGTGATAGCAAGGATCTTCTGAATCAAAGCTTCAGGCAAAACCTGCGCAGTACCGGTGTCTTCTACCGCGATCTTTTCGAAAGCCTCCAGAGCAGTCACCGCAGCTTTATCCCAAGAGAAATTACGCGCTTGCTGCTGCGCCATTTCTTTCAGACGCGCGAGGAAGGTATCATCAGTCAAACATTGCGCGATCTTATCCCTCATGGAAGAGACAGAATACGGGTCGAATAATGCCTCAGGATTACCGATGACTTCAGGAATACTGGTGACATTTGAGCCAATCACCGGCGCACCGCACGACATTGCTTCCAGAACCGGCAACCCAAAACCTTCATGTAGTGAAGCAAAGATGAACAGCTTACATAGGCGATAGAGCTGGATCAGCTCATCTTCCGGCACATAACCAGTGAGTACCAGTTCGCCTTGCTGTAAACCATTACCTGACGCAAGGGATTCCAGATACTGACGATCACCGATGGAAAGCTTACTGACGATAACCAGTTGATGACTGCGACGTAAGGCATCACTGAGCCCGGCATAGGCCTCAATCAACCGTTTAAAGTTTTTCCTTGAGTCAAATCCTCCGGGCGCATACAACATGAACTCGCGCTGAATACCGTAATGGCCAAGGACGGTCTCTTTTTCGCTCGCTGTCACCTCCGCCATACAAAACTGAGAATCGACTGCGGCTGCAATATTCTGCACATGATCGCCCTGTAAATGCAGATGCTCGATCGCTTCCTGTGCGGTATAAGCAGAGTTAGTCAACAAAAGGTCAGCGTTTTTTAACCACTCAACTTTCTGTAAGTAGTAGGGTTTGTATACATCGTCCTGCAGATAGGTTTCCGCCTGCACGAGGGGGATAAGATCGTGGTGCAGTACGGCTACTTTATACTGACGACTAAATTTGTGTACCGATGTAGCCGCATCGTCGACATGACCTTCAAACAAGCTCGTAATGAAAACGACATCTGGACACAATGATTCAAGAAACGCTTCCCGAATCAGTTCTGCGCTCTCCCGACGCCATTCATTACCTTGGTCCATCGCACGAACAGGGCCTACGGCATGCCATACGACTATATTTTCTGCCGGCAGGAGATCGGCAAATTGCGCCTTAATATCCGCAATCGACTCATCCAGCATGGCGGATAGCGCGATGAAAATCTCATGCCGGCTGTTATTTCTGATTATGCCTCTGGCGATTGCGATACTATAACGACCGATGCCACGAAAGCGGCTTTCCGTCTGTGCGCCTTGTAAATCTATGACAATACGCATCGTTATTTCTCCGTATTTTTATTTTTTAATTCGTTATAAATACTCATCGCGCGACTTGTCATTTCTTCAGTACCCACATCATATCTTCTGGACTGCATCATCATCGTGTCAGATTGCACCAGCATTACGCGTTGGAACAAACGTTGTAGCAATGTATAGCAGCCAGTTTTTCTCAGAACCTTAAACAGATAAACCTTAGACTTAGGGTAACGATGGAAAAAGACCAGCGAGAGCGCCATCCCTTTGCGCAATATTTTTTTCGCAGCCCTACGGGCTCGCACTTTAGCCCCTTCCTGACGTAATAATTGACGTTGCAAAGACAACCAGCGTAGTGGTTGAGTAATACGCCATGAACGACTGTTATGTAAATCCGCCATTTGCTGATGAAGCTGATGGTTCTGATCGATGACATGACTCAGATCGTCAACCTCACCTTGCAAAGTCTGAATAGTCTCTGACATTTGGCTTATCTGTTGCATATAGGTTTGGTTCAACGTCTCCAGCCGTGAGACAACGGACGAAAACTGTTGGCGCAAAATCGCATCGTAACGGTTGCTCAGAGCATCCAGCGTCAGACCATACTGCTGGGTAAACAGGGTGTCAAAGCGTTCAAGAATATCTGTTGGCGCTGCTTTCTGAGCAATGATGCTGTAGTCGGGGCTCACCCCTTTGAGTACATCGACCAAATTAACGGCTGCATCCGGAGATTGAAGAACCTCTTTTTCCTGCAGACGAACGGTAATTGCTCTGTTAAAACCATAATGAATAGGTAAAAACTCAAGCAGTGGCGGTGGCAGAGGATGATTATGCGTTGGATCCATATAAAATGAACAGGTGCCGACGTTTACATTCTCCGGGTTCGGCGTTTCGAGGATCAGCAAACCACCTGGTTTCAGCACCCGTAGGGTATGCATGACGAGCTGCTGCAGGACCTCAAAAGGCAAATGCTCAGCAATATGAAAACCGGTCAACGCTATCAGGCTCTGATCCGCCTGACTTTGCAGAAACTGCAGACAATCCATTTTCTGCACATTCAGTCCGGCCTCCCTGGCGCGCGCCAGCATGCCATCATCGAGATCGACGCCGATGTTCGCAATGCCATTTTCAGTCAGGATCTCCAACCATTCGCCACGTCCGCAACCAATATCCGCAATCACGCCATCAGGATAAATGTCCTTCAGACCTGCAAGAAAAGGTAAATAAAAACTCAAGCGGCGCTTGATTTCTTCAACCGAACCTCTGTGTCGTTCTTCAAATGAACGATAAAACGACGAACCCATTAAGAAATCTCCAGTTCAGGCGGCAACCAGGACACGCCGACAAACTCTTGTTGTTCCGTGTTAACGACGTTGAATACCACGGCCAGATCGCGCCATTCATAGTTTTTGCCGAGGTGCGTACTGGAAGTATGCAACGCGACAGCGACAGAATAGGAGCCAACCCCCAATCTCGCATCGAAAGAAAATAAGAACGAACGCTTTTCTCCTTTTTTCAGGGAGGTGAGTGTCTGATTGAGATGGTACGTATTGGTCCCGAAAATCGGCTGTCCAAGTCGATCCTTAATCATATATCCGACAACAAGCTCAGGAATATCGTCCTTGACCTCAACGTTGACCTGCAAGCTGACACGATGCCCTACCGAAACAAATTCAGTCACATTGCCCTGTTCATCGAGAAGATGAACCTCAGAGATAGTCACCTCACCAGTGCCTGAAACAGTTTGCGTTTTACCATTATGCTCAACTTGTTTAATGGACTGATTTTGTTTATCGGCCAGAAGCGCATTGTAATAATCCATCACTGCTTCAGGTTCACCTTCCATTTCAATTTGGCCTTTATTCAATAAAATGGCCCGGTCGCAAATGCTTTGGATCGCTTGTTTATCATGGGATACCAGCAACAGCGTGGTCCCTTCCTGACGAAATTTTCGAATACGCTCAAAGCTTTTATGCTGGAAATATGCATCCCCAACAGATAATGCCTCATCGATAATTAGCACATCAGGACGGATAGCCGTCGCTACACTAAAAGCTAATCGAACTTGCATCCCACTGGAGTAGACGCGCACAGGCTGATCGATATAGTCCCCAATCTCAGCAAACTCTTCAATTTGCGGCATCAGTTCAGTTATTTTCTCTGACGATAACCCCAACAGTTGCCCAGACATATAAACATTCTGCCGGCCAGTGAAATCAGAATGAAACCCCATCCCCAATTCGAGTAATGCAGCGACACGTCCGGAGATTTCAATTTCTCCAGTCGTCGGCCTGGACGTCCCGGTTATGAGTTTAAGCAGGGTACTCTTGCCTGCACCGTTGATACCGATAATACCGACAGCCTCGCCCGGAGCGACTTCGAAATTAATCTCGCGGAGGATCCATTTCAAGTTATGGCGTTTGGTATTCAGAGGGGATAACCATTCGATCAGTCTCCCGGTCTTTGAGTGATACTGGCGATACGCCTTACCGACATTATTTACTCTGATATAACTCATTATAATTCATCCACCATATCCGCCGCATGCTTGCGGAACATCCTGAAACCGATGACACAGAAAATAATGGCGAGAGCCAATACTGGCCATAGCGAATACCAGTTGGGGGCCAGATGATAGGCGAAGATGGACTGATAAGATTGCATGATCCGAGTCATCGGGTTATACATCATCAGATTTTTTGCCCATGCAGGTAATGAATTCAGTACATAAACAATGGGTGTGAACCAAAACCAGAATTGCAGCGCAACGCCAACCAGTTGCCCCACATCCCTGAAAAAGACGTTCATGACACCAAGGATCATCCCCAGCCCACCGGCAAACAGGATTTGCAAAAGCAGGACCGGTATCACCGAGAGAAAGAGCCAGCCGGGGAAGTTACCGGTGACAATGATAAAAATTAGAAACAGACTGAAAATAATCGCGAAATTTAGCACCGCCGATAACGTCACGATGATCGGCAGACAGATTTTCGGAAAACTGAGTTTCTTGATCAGATTAGCATTGTTAATAAATACGCTCTGACCTTTATCCAGCATCTCAGTAAATAATCCCCAGGTCAGTACCCCGGAACAGAGATAAATACTATAGGCAAACGACCCGGTATTATCGGGCATTCTTGCCTTCATCACCTCGGAAAAAACCAGGGTATAGACCAGAATCATAGAGAGCGGTTGTAAAACGAGCCATAGTGCGCCCAGCATACTAGTTTGATAGCGCGCCTGAAAATCACGTTTAACACTGCTCCAGATAAATCCCCGATAACGATAAATCGTCGTTAGTAAATCTCTCACCTTATTCCCCGCTTAACAGGTGTAACAGCTCGGTCGTTTTTTCATTCATAAGCGCCACATCAGCTCTGGACTCAACGTTCAGACGCACCACCGGCTCGGTGTTAGACGTGCGCAGGTTAAAGCGCCATTCAGGGTATTCAATACTGATCCCGTCCGTTGTGTCGATGTGTGCAGCCGCCGGCTCATACTGCGCCCGGATGCGGGCGATCGCCTCAGCCGCATTCCTTAGCTTGCGGTTGATCTCTCCCGACGCAGGGAACGCCCTCTGGCGGTCCGCCACCAGCGATTTCAGCGAGCTGTTCTTCAGACACAGCAGCTCCGCCACCAGCAGCCACGGGATCATCCCGCTATCGCAGTAGGCGAAATCGCGGAAGTAATGGTGCGCACTCATCTCCCCGCCGTAGATAGCGTCTTCCTGACGCATCCGCTCCTTGATGAACGCATGCCCCGTCTTCGACATCACCGGCTGGCCGCCGTTGCGGGTCACGATGTCTACCGTGTTCCACGTCAAGCGCGGGTCGTGAATGATTTTCGCTCCCGGCTGCTTCTGCAGGAACGCCTCAGCCAGCAGGCCGACAATGTAATACCCCTCGATAAACGAAGCTTCGTCATCGAACAGGAAGCAGCGATCGAAGTCGCCGTCAAAGGCAATCCCCATGTCTGCCTGATGCTCGCGCACCGCGTCGGCGGTATCCTGGCGGCACTCCGGCAGCAGCGGATTCGGGATACCGTTAGGGAAATGGCCATCCGGCTGGTGATGCACCTTGATAAAGGTTACCGGCACCCCAGCCGCCGCGAAGCGTTTCTCCACCTCATCAATCACGTGCCCCGCAGCCCCGTTTCCGGAGTTCACCACCAACTTCAGTGGACGGGTGAAGTTCGAGAAGTCCACGTAGCTCATCAGATGGTCAACATACTCCTTCAGTACCGATATCTTGCTCAGGGTCCCGCGACGCGCCGGGTCCACTGGCGGGAACTGGTTTTCCTCCGCCAGGCGCTGGATATCCCGCAGGCCGGTGTCGCCGCTGATGGGCTTCGCATTCTCGCGCACCAGCTTCATGCCGTTGTAGTTCATAGGATTGTGGCTCGCGGTCACCTCGATGCCACCATCTACCCCAAGGTGGAAGGTGGCAAAGTAAATCTCTTCGGTACCGCTCAGGCCGATGTCCAGCACGTCGGTACCGGCGTCCATTAACCCGCGGGCCAGCGCCAGCTTCAGCGACTCGCTTGTGAGGCGCACATCGCCCCCCACCACTATCTTCCCGGGTTTCAGAAATTCGCCGTAGGCGCGACCGATACGGTAGGCGATGTCCTCGTTCAGTTCCTCACCCAGTTCACCACGGATGTCATAAGCCTTAAAACAAGTTAACTGTGTCATTCTGCATCTTGTCCCGAAAATAATTAGCAACGACCATACTGGTCTTTAATACGAATAATGTCGTCCTCGCCAAGGTACGCCCCCGACTGGATCTCCAGCACTTCCAGCGGAATACAGCCAGGGTTTTCCAGGCAGTGCTCGGCGCCAATCGGAATAAAGGTGGACTAGTTCTCGGACAGCAGGAACTGCTTACCGTTGACCGTCACCTGACCGGTGCCGGCGAGAATAACCCAATGCTCGGCGCGATGGTGGTGCATCTGCATCGAGAAGGCACCGCCTGGTTTCACCGTGATGCGGTTGACGTTGAAGCGCGGGGTCTGGACCACTACGTCGCAACGGCCCCAGGGGCGGTAAATCTCACGGTGGCGCTTGTACTCGCTGCGCTGGTTCTGCTTGAGGAACTCGACCGCCTTCTTCACGTCCTGGGAACGCTCGCGATTCATCACCAGCACGGCGTCCTTAGTGCTGACAATCACCAGATTCTCTACGCCAATGGCCGCCACTAGCTTCTCGTCGCTGTTGATGTAGCAGTTTTCGCTGTTGTGTACCCACGCGTCGCCACTAAGGACGTTGCCCTGCTCGTCTTTCGGGCTGACCTCCCATAGTGCGGACCAGGAGCCAACGTCGCTCCAGTCAGCATCGAGACCGACCACCACCGCATCAGCGGTTTTCTCCATAACGGCGTAGTCCACGGACTCATCCGGGCACTCGCAGAAAATATCATGTGGGATATTGATGAAATCGCTGCCATTATCGGCGGCATTCACCGCAGCCTGGCAGGCTTCCAGGATATCCGGACGGTATTTGGCCAGCTCGATGAGGTATTTCTTGGCGCGGAACATAAACATGCCGCTGTTCCAGTAGTACTCCCCGGAGAATCCTGTAAGTTTTTCATACGCAGCGCGATGTTGTCTTTCAGATCTTTTTCAAGTTCATCATTTACCTGGTCGTCAACTTGCTGGATATATTGAGCCAGCTGTTTCTGCGCAGCTTCAGGCGATTGCCCAACATAAGACACCGCTAAAGGTAATGACTGATTTTTTACAGTAGGTTCAATAGTCAGTTTTTCAGGTTCTTCCTGATTATCAAGCGTTTCTGCTAATGCAGAAAATGTCGTGCTGAAGCGACCAATTAAAATCGACTGGATCTCAGACACTTTCGGCGCGGCTGAACCATAAATCACATTTATGGCATTGTTATAACCAGCGATTTGCCCCACATCAGGTTGAGTAACGATAGCTGTGGAAGTCCATTTTTCTTTGGCAACGACCAGATATCCTATTGCCAGGACAATAGCGACAATGACAGAAATGATGATTGTCATCTTGCCACGCCATAGTTGCACCAGTAAATCAATCAAATCAATCTGTTCCGGGTCAAGGTTTTGCCCAGAAACATTATTATTTTCTACTCTCATCATTACCCTAACGGACGATATAATTTTAGGTCTGCATAGTGTAGTGATAATCTTAGTGAATACTATAGGATAAATGATAAAAACAATGAATTATTGCACGGGTTACAAAAGACAATCAGGGCGAAACCGCCCTGATCAGAGAAGATTAGTCGCTGCCAAAGAGATCTCGTGTGTAGACTTTGTCTGCCACATCCTTAAGCTCTTCTGCCATACGGTTGGAGATAATGACGTCGGCTTGTTGTTTGAAGGTGGCGAGATCACGTTCCAGGCGAGAGTTGAAGAATGAGTCTTCTTTCATCACCGGCTCGTAAATGATCACTTCAACGCCTTTCGCTTTGATACGTTTCATAATCCCCTGAATGGAAGACGCACGGAAGTTATCTGAACCGCTCTTCATAATCAGACGATAAATACCCACCACTTGCGGTTTGCGTGACAAAATGGCATCGGCAATAAAATCTTTACGCGTGCGGTTAGCGTCTACGATTGCCGAGATCAGGTTATTCGGCACAGACTGGTAGTTCGCCAGTAACTGCTTGGTATCTTTCGGCAGACAATAACCACCATAACCAAACGACGGATTGTTGTAATGGTTGCCAATACGCGGATCGAGACAAACGCCTTCGATAATCTGGCGAGTATTCAGACCTAAACTTTCTGCATAGCTATCCAGTTCATTAAAGTATGCTACGCGCATCGCCAGATAGGTATTAGCGAAAAGTTTAATCGCTTCTGCTTCAGTGGAGTCGGTAAACAGGGTTGGGATATTTTGCTTAATCGCGCCTTCCTGTAATAACGCAGCGAAACGTTCTGCGCGTTCTGAACGCTCACCGATGACAATACGTGACGGATGAAGGTTATCGTAAAGGGCTTTACCTTCACGGAGAAATTCCGGAGAGAAAATAAGGTTATCGATACCCAGACGTTCTTTAATTGATTTGGTGAAACCTACCGGAATTGTAGATTTAATCACCATTACCGCGTTGGGATTAATTTCTGTCACATCACGGATGACCGCTTCCACGCTTGAGGTATTAAAATAATTTGTTTTCGGGTCATAATCGGTAGGTGTGGCAATAATAACGTAATCGGCATTTTTATACGCGTCATACTTATCTGTCGTAGCACGGAAATTGAGATCTTTAGTCGCCAGATACTCTTCAATCTCCTTATCAACAATCGGTGACTGCTTCTTGTTAAGCATGTCCACTTTGGCCTGAACGATATCCAGTGCAACCACTTCGTGATTTTGCGCAATCAGAATACCATTTGAAAGACCAACATAACCTGTTCCTGAAATTGTTATTTTCATTAGCTCTGACTTCTTCCGGTTAAACATTTAGAGTGGTCATTAATCCACCACCACATCTTCATCTACTGCGGGATTTTTAACGCTGATGTAGATGAACTGTCAAGGTAGCGATCCTGCTGTGCGGCTCTGTATTATATCGCTTTTTTAATCATAAATTATAAAAAAAAGCCATAACCTGCCGCTTTGTATAATAAAAAAGCCCGGAGGGTTTCTCCGGGCCTTGCATTGATTAATTGATTTAAATCAGATTAATCCAGCCATTCGGTATGGAAGACACCTTCTTTATCAATGCGCTTATAAGTATGCGCACCGAAATAGTCACGCTGTGCCTGGATCAGGTTCGCAGGCAGAACAGCGGCACGGTAGCTGTCATAATAGGCAACCGCAGCGGCGAAGGTAGGAACCGGGATACCGTTCTGTACTGCATAAGCAACGACATCACGCAGCGCCTGCTGGTAGTCATCGGCAATTTGCTTGAAGTACGGAGCCAACAGCAGGTTAGCGATCTGCGGATTTTCGGCATATGCATCGGTGATTTTCTGCAGGAACTGCGCACGGATGATGCAGCCAGCACGGAAAATCTTCGCGATTTCGCCGTAGTTTAGATCCCAGTTGTACTCTTCAGACGCGGCACGCAGCTGAGAGAAGCCCTGAGCGTAAGAAACGATTTTGCCCAGATACAGCGCACGACGAACTTTTTCGATGAACTCAGCCTTGTCACCTGCTGGCTGCGCTTGCGGACCAGAAAGAACTTTTGATGCAGCAACGCGCTGATCTTTCAGAGACGAGATATAACGTGCAAACACAGACTCGGTAATCAGCGACAGCGGTTCGCCGAGATCCAGCGCACTCTGGCTGGTCCATTTGCCCGTACCTTTATTAGCCGCTTCATCCAGAATTACATCAACCAGGTAGTTGCCGTCTTCATCTTTTTTGGTGAAGATATCTTTGGTGATATCGATCAGGTAGCTGCTCAGTTCACCGTTATTCCACTCGGTAAAGGTCTGCGCCAGTTCTACGTTGGAGAGGTTCAGACCACCTTTAAGCAGAGAATAGGCTTCAGCAATCAGCTGCATATCGCCGTATTCAATACCGTTGTGAACCATCTTCACATAGTGACCTGCACCATCGGCACCAATATAGGTAACGCATGGCTCACCGTCTTCAGCCACTGCGGCGATTTTAGTCAGGATTGGTGCAACCAGTTCATAGGCTTCTTTCTGCCCACCTGGCATAATGGAAGGACCTTTCAGCGCACCTTCTTCACCGCCGGAGACACCGGTACCGATGAAGTTAAAGCCTTCTGCAGAAAGCTCACGGTTACGACGGATGGTGTCCTGGAAGAAGGTGTTACCACCATCAATGATGATGTCGCCTTTATCGAGGTATGGCTTGAGAGAATCAATAGCAGCATCCGTGCCTGCACCTGCTTTCACCATTAACAGGATGCGACGAGGCGTTTCCAGAGATTCAACAAACTCTTTCACCGTATAGTAAGGAACCAGTTTCTTGCCTGGATTTTCGGCAATCACTTCTTCCGTCTTTTCACGGGAACGGTTGAAAATAGAGACGGTATAACCACGGCTTTCGATGTTGAGCGCAAGGTTGCGCCCCATCACTGCCATACCGACGACGCCGATCTGTTGCTTTGACATTGTTTACTCCTGTCAGGGGGTGTTGTCTGCGGGTATGTTCGGTTAGGGTATAACTATACGCAAATAACCTGTCTCTTATACACATCTCCGAGCCCACGAGACTAGGCAT
>ENA-UABQ01000267-UABQ01000267.1-human-gut-metagenome-genome-assembly--contig:-NODE-267-length-18175-cov-5.977870_pt1 | contig 18175 bp, 10 predicted proteins | sample MGYA00243869_ERZ654205 | MGnify/ENA primary metagenome ERZ654205 (study PRJEB26926, sample SAMN06165207) | human gut metagenome | biome: ENVO:00009003; feature: ENVO:2100002; material: ENVO:00002003...
ACGAGATCATGCCTAGTCTCGTGGGCTCGGAGATGTGTATAAGAGACAGCTTAATATCCTGCTCACCATATATATTAATAGCAACACTGTCACCGCGTCTCTCAGAATGTGCCATCTTACCGAAGCATCTTCCGTCTGGGCTTGTGATACCTTCAATAGCCATGTATGAACCATTGATATTCCACTCTTCATCCATAGATACATTACCGTCAAGGTCACAGTACTGTGTAGCAACCTGTCCGTTAGCAAAGAGCTTATCAAGCCATTCCTTAGGAGCAACAAATCTTCCTTCACCATGTGAAGCTGGGTTGCAGTATACTCCGCCAAGTTCAGCATTAGCAAGCCATGGGCTTAAATTGCTGACAACCTTAGTATATACCATCTTAGATATATGACGGTTAATTGTATTAAATGTAAGTGTAGGTGACTGTGCATCCTGTCCTGTAATCTTACCATTAGGTACAAGACCAAGCTTGATAAGTGCCTGGAATCCATTACAGATACCAAGTGCAAGACCATCTCTCTCATTAAGTAGCTTCTCAACTGCTTCCTTCATCTTGGCATTACGGAATGCTGTCGCAAAGAACTTGGCAGAACCATCTGGTTCATCACCTGCTGAGAATCCACCAGGGAACATAATAATCTGTGCCTGGTTAATAGCCTTCTCAAATTCATCTACAGACTCTCTGATACTCTCAGCATCAAGGTTCTTGAATACCTTAACGATTGTATCAGCACCGGCTCTTTCAAATGCCTTGGCACTATCGTACTCACAGTTAGTTCCTGGGAATACCGGGATAAATACTGTTGGCTTGGCAACCTTATTCTTGCATACATGTACGCTTGGTGCTTCATATAACTTGCTTTCAACCGGTGTAGTTTCCTTAGAAGCCTTAGTTGGGAATACACCCTCAAGGGTATCAGCCCATACGCTTAATGCTTCTTCTACATTAATTGAAACTTCCTTGTATGTGAACTTACCATTATCCTTAACAGTACCAACCTTAGTATAAGCTGTAGTAATCTCACTAAGCTTGTCCGATGGAACTTCTGCAACGATACAGCCATAAGCTGGTGCAAAGAGGTCATCTTCCTTAACGTCTGCGCTGATCTCAAAACCTAACTTATTACCAAATGCCATCTTGCTGAGTGCTGGCACAAGTCCGTTAGCATCAAGAACATATGCAGATACGATTGCCTTCTTCTGGATAAGCTCATGTATTGCACTGTAGAGTGCCTTAACCTGTTCGAAATCTGGAAGATCATACTGATTCTTCTTAATATCAAATCTGACTAATACATCACCATCATTCTTAAGTTCAGGAGTAATAATATCTCCTTCCTTAGCTACATCAATAGCAAATGAGCAGAGTGTTGGTGGAACATCGATATGTTCAAATGTTCCTGACATACTGTCCTTACCACCGATTGATGGAAGTCCGAATCCCATCTGTGCTTCATATGCACCAAGAAGTGCAGCAAATGGCTGGCTCCATCTTTCTGGATCTTCTGTCATTCTTCTGAAGTATTCCTGATATGTGAATCTGATCTTACTGAAATCACCACCGGCAGCAACAATCTTAGCTACAGAATCTGTAACAGCATATATTGCTCCATGATATGGGCTCCATGATGAAAGATATGGATCAAATCCATAAGACATCATAGTTACTGTATCGCATGAACCCTTAAGCACTGGAAGCTTTGCAACCATGCTCTGTGTCTCTGTAAGCTGATACTTACCACCATATGGCATATATACTGAACCGGCTCCGATAGAACCATCAAATCTCTCAACAAGTCCCTTCTGTGAGCATTCGTTAAGGTCTGCTAAAGTCTTTAACCACTTACCGCGTACATCTGTAACCTTAACCGGCTTAAGGTAATCGTCTTCCTGTGAAGGAATATCAACTACAACCTTAGTCTCCTGATGAGCACCATTAGTATCAAGGAATGCTCTTGAGATATTAACGATATCCTTGCCTCTCCAGTTAAGAACAAGTCTTGGTTCTTCTGTTACAACAGCTACCTCAACTGCCTCTAAGTTCTCCTCAGCAGCATACTGAAGGAATTCCTTAACATCCTTAGGATCAACTACAACAGCCATTCTCTCCTGAGACTCTGATATAGCAAGCTCTGTTCCATCAAGACCTTCATACTTCTTAGGAACTTTATCAAGATCTACCTTAAGACCTGCTGCAAGCTCACCAATTGCAACGGATACACCGCCTGCACCAAAGTCATTACATTTCTTAATAAGCTTAGTAACCTCTGGTCTTCTGAAGAGTCTCTGCATCTTACGCTCTGTAGGAGCATTACCCTTCTGAACCTCAGCACCACAATCCTCAATAGACTTCTCTGTATGAACCTTAGATGAACCTGTAGCTCCGCCACATCCATCTCGTCCTGTTCTTCCACCAAGAAGAATAATGATATCTCCCGGGTCAGAATTCTCTCTCTTAACTGCACTTCTTGGAGCAGCAGCTATAACTGCACCAATCTCCATTCTCTTGGCAACATAATCAGGATGATAGATTTCCTTAACATATCCTGTAGCAAGTCCGATCTGGTTACCATAAGAGCTGTATCCGTGAGCAGCACCTGTAACAAGCTTTCTCTGTGGAAGCTTTCCATGAATTGTCTCTGATACCGGAACAGTAGGATCTGCTGCACCTGTAATTCTCATTGCCTGATATACATATGTACGTCCTGACAATGGATCTCTTATAGCACCACCAAGACAAGTTGCTGCGCCACCAAATGGCTCAATCTCTGTTGGATGGTTATGTGTCTCGTTCTTAAAGTTAACAAGCCATTCCTCTGTCTTTCCATCAATCTCAACTGGAACAACAATTGAGCAGGCATTAATCTCATCAGATTCTTCCTGATCAGCTAACTTACCCTCAGCCTTTAACTTCTTAGCACCCATAAGTGCAAGGTCCATAAGGCATACGAACTTGTCCTTACGGTCCTTATATATTTCTGCTCTGTCTGAAAGATACTTGTTATATGTAGCTTCCATAGGGGCTTTATAGAATCCGTCCTTAAACTTAACATCTGTAAGCTCTGTTGCAAATGTTGTGTGACGGCAATGATCTGACCAGTATGTATCAAGTACTCTGATTTCAGTCATAGAAGGATCACGCTTCTCAACACTAGCAAAATGCTCCTGAATGAACTTAAAATCCTTAAATGTCATGGCAAGTCCTAAAGAATCATATAATTCCTTTAACTTATCCTCTGGCATATCCTTGAATCCGTCAAAATAAATAACATCAGCAGGAGTCTTGAACTCAGTAACTAAAGTTTCTGGAATATCCTCTGCTGCCTGTCTTGAATCAACAGGGTTAATGCAGTGTTCCTTAATCCTGTTCTTCTCCTCATCAGTAACAGTTCCTGTCAATACATAAGTTACAGCAGTCTTGATAACTGGTGTCTCATTCTCATTAAAGAACTTAACACACTGTTCTGCAGAATCAGCTCTCTGGTCGAACTGTCCTGGAAGATACTCTACAGAGAACACGAAATCGTCATTTCCTGCTGGAAATGTTCCCTCATAAACATCATCTACCGGTGGCTCAGAAAAAACAGTAGTAAGTGCTTTCTTATATGTTTCTTCTGAAAGATTCTCAATATCATAACGGATAAGAACTCTTACATCTGTAATAGTCTTTATTCCAAGATATCCCCCTATCTCCTCAAGTAATTCTTTCGCATTAACTGCAAATGGTTTCTTTTTCTCGACAAAAACTCTCTTTACGCCGCTCATATCTTCCTCCTGAGATTAGTTATATTAATTATTAATATTTAACCATTGTATCACAATAAAACATATTTTCAAACAACTATTCATGCATTCTTCTTATTATCTTGTAAACAACCTGATTACCCATTACGGTAGGACCTGTATGTGCGAAGAAAACAATACCGTCTGTCTGTGATATTATCTCACTCTTAACAGTACCCTCACATGGGTCAAGAATCTGTGCTATAAGCTCACCATGATATACAGGATCACCCGGCTCTTTAAGTCTCTTGTAAAATCCTGCATCATAAGTCTTTACTGCCATAAGGTCAAATTCGTTGATAACACTTGCAATATATCCACTGTGATTGTTGTACTTAAGAATACCCATTCTGGTTAAAAACCTGAGAACAGATGACACAGCCTGTCTTGCAGACTTCTCATCAATCATATCTGTGCTGTTAGTATATATTGAAAACGCATTAGTACCATTCATCTGCCAGTTATAATTAAGTGTCACTGTATCCATTGGCTTCGGCTTTCTAATAACAACGTACTGAAGTCCGAACAGATTGGCAAGACTTGCACTCTGAAATCCTGTATCCATCATCTTTACATGAGGAATAAAATCACCCGGCATATAAAAGCTCGCAAAATGTATACCATAACTGTAACCCTTAATTCTGTCAAAAAGTGTTCCTGCTATCTGCTTGGTTGTATCTCCATTAACATCCCCAGGAAAAGCTCTGTTAATATCAGAATTATCTGTAGGCCAGAATCTCTTTCCAACATTCATGGAAAATCTGTTAACAGATGGTATAACAAGAATCTCATGATTGTGCGATATTGAACCATGAGCCTCAAGCTCTTTAAGTGCCTTAACAAGCTGCGAACATATATACAGCTGCTGTATCTCATTACCTCTTAATGCACCAACAATACATGCCGACTTCTCACCACCGCCGAATCTGTAGCCTTCTATCTGATAATCTTCTCTATATATACCCTTTAACGAATAAATAATCTCTTTCTTCATTATCTGCCACCATAAACTCTTGCTATAAGAGCCCCCTTATGTACTACCGGATTCTCTCTTAATGTAAATATAATTCCATCTGTAGGCGATTCAATTCTCTGGATTATTCTTCCCTCAATAGGTTCGATAATATCTCCTATATGCGTTCCAATTCCAATCCTTCCCATAGAATCAACTGCTGATACGAATATTCCGCTTTCCTTAGCAGTAAGAAATGTAACCTCACCCTCTGTAGAGATAATAGGTTCATTCACTTCTTTCGGCTCATCATCCCATATCCCCATATGAGACATAAGGTTAAATATACCATCAACAATATCCCTGCAATACTTTGGCGTAATTCTGTTTCCAACACCCATCTCCGTAACAAGAGTAGGCACACCAAGATGATTAAGACTATAGGCAAGAGTTGCATCAAGCACAGTAATAGACGAATATATCCACACAAATTGTGCATTCATCATCTTCGCATAAGGAAGAAGCTTTTCCTGCGTATCATCATTAATTCTTACCTGTGGCATCTCATTTACAAATATATTGCTTGAATGGATATCAATACACAGATCGCTTCCAATAATATCTTCAATAATACCTGCTGCCACATATTCAGCCATAGCACCATTGTTATCGCCAGGGAAAACCCTGTTCATATCAAGGTCAAACATAGGAATTCCTCTTGAACCTGTATCAAGTCCAAGAGGATTAATATCTGGATAAATATCTACAATTCCTTTAAGCTTATTCTTCTCTCTTTCAATCCTTCTGATAACCTCATAGCAGATATACTGTCCGTCAAGTTCATCCCCATGAGTGCCTGTAACTATAGAAATCCTTGGCATATCAATGCCGTTTTCTTCATTCATAAGTCTGTTCTTTCTTACTACCAGCCTTTCATGCACCGGCAATTCCACCGAAACAACTTCTTCTATCATAATACTCTCCCTGTAATATACTTATTCATCATAATCCCTAAGAATAATCGTGCTTGGCGTCTTCTTAACAATAATATGTGAAAATACAGAACTTGGCATGTAAGTCTTATCATCCATATATATCCTGCTTCCCGGATATATATGATTCTTTACTTTAACAACTGCTCTCTCTGAATCTCTTATAAGATTGTATAATGCCTTGCTCTTTTCTTCAAGCTTGGCTTTCTGAGCCATCTTTACAATCTTTGACTGGGTAACTCTCAATGCCATTTTACTATCATACTTTTCAGGCATGTTCTGTTTAATCATCTCAAACTTCTTATTAGCCATTTCAAAAGTTTCAATCTGTCCGTCTACTTCCTTAAGTTCCATAATAAGTTCTGCATATTCTTTTCTGATTTCTTTGGTCGAACCAACTCTCAACAAAGTCTTTACATTGCTTTCATGTCCACATGATGTAGTACTGATTCCCATAACACCAGTTACATCACCACCTATAATAGAACCTATGGGTCCCTCAACAAATATCCTGCCATATGTAAGCACCCTGCAGTTAAGAATATAATTACACTGTAAGTCTCCTTTGGCAATAACCTCTGTATTCTCAAAAAATCTGCCTGATATATTTCCCCCTGCCTCGATTTTTCCTGAATTCTTAGTATTAACACCATCCTTTAATACAATATCTTTCCCAGCAATAAGTGTTGCTCCCTCAACGAAGCCTCCAACATATATACTTCCCATGGCATGAACTGTTACACCACTTCTCACACTGCCTGTAATATTAACATCCCCGTTAAAGTCAATATTCCCCATGCTCATATCTAGATTACCATTAACCTCATATACATTAACAACACTTAAATCATAGTTACAGTATTCAATCTTTCCAGATATTGCAGCATAAGTTTCTTTACCATCATCAGATGTCTTAAAGCCCTTACCATGCAGTCTTGGCTTTGGTTTACCCTGCTTAGGAACAAGCAGCTTTCCACATACATCAAAGCCAAACTCCCCTTTAGTCGGCTCATGATATCTTGCCAGCAAATCACCCTCATTAACCTTTTCAAATCTCTTCTGGTTAAAGTAATCAATAGAACCATCTTCTCTTACTGTAGGTCTGTTATTATTAATTGCATCTGTATCAAAGAAAAACTCATAATATCCATCTTTTCCTGCCTCTACCGGTTTACCAAAAGCAACTTCAACAGGCTGGTCATATATTTTTTGTAAAATCATCCATCGAATTTTTTCTTCATCTATTCCCGTCTTAATTCCATTAAGCGATAGCTTATTCATGACTTCATCATATGTATATCCTTCATCACATTTGCCAAGCCTGACTGATGCGCTCATATTATCATCTGCAATATATACATAAACCTCATGTAACTCGATATCATCTATATCAGCTGTTTCATTAACTATTTCTGTATTGCTCATGCTGTTCCCCCTTTCCGAAGGTCTTATCCATTCATTATCAAAACACTGTACTGTAATAGCTGCATCTTAACATCCATACTTAAGCAGCCCATCCAGATTACTTCCCCTCTCAAGTGCAAGTCTTATCTTCTCCATCTCTTTAAAGGTATATCTTGGATCAGCATATAAAGAAACATCTACACCGCTTGTAAGTCCCATAAGAATTTCCTGTGACTGCAATTCATTAAGTGCAGGCTTCTCGTCATTCCATTTATCAGAAATTCTGTGTCTTGCCTCTTTCATGCTTACCGCATCAATAAACGGATCTGCATATTCAGAAACATCTATTCCTTCTTCAAGTCCAAGTCTTATCTGCTTCATCTGTCCTGATGAAAATCCAACCATGTTATATGGAGTAACATCAATCCCTTCCTCAAGTCCAAGTCTAATCTGTTCCATCTGTTTCCCATTATATTCATGAAGCAGATACTTAGTTATGTCGACACAGCTGTGTATTCCCAGCCTTATCTCATTGAGCTGATATTCATCATAATTATCCTCAACAAAAAATGTAAGGTCAATATCTTCTTTTTTTGCAAGTCTTATCTGTCTTAATACCTCTCCTGAATAACCAAGCTTTGCATACCTGGTCAGATCATAATTAAGCTCTGATGCAAGCCTTATCTCTCTCATAACAGAATGACTGAACTTAGGATTACATATATCATCCATATTCATTCCGCTACGCACAGCCTGCTTCAGTTCTTCCATCTGCATATAATCATACTGTGCATCTGCAAATCTGCTTACATCAAGTTTTTCTTCCAGACCAAGTCTTAATGCTTTCATCTGGGCAGCGTTAAATTCCTCTTTGCAATACACACTCACATCAACGCCATTCTCAATTCCTCTGATAATCTCAATAGTCTGTAATTCATCAAATCCCAGAGACTGCCAGACCTGCTTGTCTACAGTTTTGTTTTCTATATTCTTATTAATCTCTTCCACGTTCTGCATAAGCCCATCTCCCATAATCAAAACAAATCATCATATATCCGGACCTTAATAATATCTGTCTAAATTCTATCACACATACAGTCCGACTACAAGTTCTAACATTGTACATTTTTTATCAATGCCCTATATATCCTGTTCCGTCCAGAAATCCTTAATACATTTATAAGCATTACCCAGACTGACTGGAAATATCCTGTTCCACTCTCTTGGATACATACGCTCATATTCACCAGTCATGAATCTGTCGTCCAGAAGTGCAATAACGCCCTTATCCGTATCCGTCCTTATAACCCTTCCTGCTGCCTGAAGCACCTTATTCATTCCCGGAATAACATAAGCATAAGAATATCCATTTTTACCAAACTCATCAAAATAATCCCTTAAAATGTTACGCTCCCTGCACACCATCGGAATCCCTGTTCCGACAATGACAGCTCCGATAAGGCTCTCATCCTTTAAGTCAATTCCTTCGGAAAAAATTCCTCCAAGCACACAGAAGCCTGCAAGCGAAGCCCCTTCTGGAAGTTCCTCGTAAAATGCTGATAAGAAACTCTCCTTGTCAGCCTCCTTCATAAACCTTCCCTGCACAAGCACATTCACACAGCTTTCTGGTAAAAATGTATCTTCTCCCCCACATTCGGTCACATTAACACCACTTTTCCACCTGAAGCACTCAAGAACACTCTCCATGTAAGAATATGACGGAAAGAACACCATATATCTGCCGCTTCTGCCAGAAATCATATGCATAATATAATCGTGTACCTTGGCATATTCCCTTGCATTTCTTCTTGTATAACGGCTTGTCACATCAGTAGCCACGACAATTCTCTTATTATCAGGTTCAAAAGAAGAATGTGCATACACCGCTCTTTCTGATACATCACCTGAAAGCATTTCCTTAAAATAATTAACCGGAAGCAGCGTTGCCGAGAAGAACACCGTGCTTCTGCCCTGTGAAAGTCTCTCACTTATGTTGCCAGACGGGTCAACACAGTACAGATGTACAAGAAAGTTTCCATCATTATCATGCTCATTATAATAGACATATTTTTCATCAGCACAGTCATACATATTAAGAAAATGTCTCACTGCAAAGAAAAACTCGAGCAGCTCGTTAGTCACAGGCTCACCCTTATGCCTTTCCATAAACTTCTGCATAAGTCCCATGACACGCTCAAGGCTGGCTGGAAATGTTCCAAGACCACTCACAACCATGAATGTATCGCACTGTCTTTTATATTCGAGCAACTGCTTGTTACATCTGTCAAGTGCGCCTGCAAGCCGTTTGTCCATCTCTTTGACAAGCTTCTTAGCCGCAAGAAAATCTTCTTTTTTCAACACAGCACTGTACATTTCTCTTGCTCTGTCCACAAGGTTATGTGCTTCATCCACAAGAAACACATAATCACCCTTCGCACCATTGCCAAAGTACCTCTTAAGCGACGCATCCGGGTCAAATACATAATTATAATCACATATAATTCCATCACACCAGTACGAAACATCAAGTGACATCTCGAACGGACAGACATTATGTCTGTTGGCATATTCCATGACATTATCTCTTCCGATAACCATCTGGCTCGTTATTATGTCGTACACAGCATCATTAATCCTGTCAAAATGCCCCTTGGCATAAGGACATGCCACGGGGTTGCAGTTTCGCTCATCAAGTGGACATATTTTGTCCTTCGCTGTAAGAGTAACAGTTCTCATATGAAGCCCGTTATCTCTTAATATAGCATAAGTATCCTCCGCAACAGTTCTCGTTATTGTCTTTGACGTCAGGTAAAATATCTTGTCTGACATCTGCTGTCCTAACGCCTGCACAGCCGGGAACACAGTAGACAACGTCTTTCCGACACCTGTAGGTGCCTGAATATATAGATTGGTATTATCTTCAATAGCCCTGTATACACTCACGCACAGATTCTTCTGCCCCTCCCTGTATTCATAAGGAAACTTAAGTTCTCTGATTGATTCCGTCCTTTTATGCCTCTCATCAAATGTATAATCAGTCCATCTCTTAAAGCCTGTAATCAGCCTATTAAACCACTCTTCAATTCTTTCAAATGTATATTCTTCCAGAAACCTGTTGATTGTCTCAGGCTCAGGAGTAACGTAAGTCATCTGAATTCCAATCTTTGACAGCTTCTTCTGGCTTGCATATATATAACCATATACCAGTGCCTGGGCTTTATGCACATAGACCGGTTCTTTCAGCAGAGAAACATCTGTCTGCATAGTCTTTATCTCATCAATTATTGCATCGCTCTCCGGCTCTTTATTGCCATCCTCGTCATAATTAATATCTGCAATAATACCGTCAGCCCTGCCTTCAACCTGTAATACATACTCAATCCCTAAGTCAGATACAAGCGGTATCTCAATCTTTAAAGGCACTTCCGCATGATACATAGTTCCCATGCTGTGCTGGATTTTCCTGTGAATCCTTGCCCCCTCCTGCATGATTTTCACATCATTGCTGCCTGTATTCCTGTTGTCAATATCACCTTCTGCACACATGAATTCCACAAGATTTCTTACAGATATTCGAAAGCAGTTTCCATTTACAGAGTACATACTATCTCCATTCAATAATGTTCTTCAATATCGTATATATAGGCATTGCCTGTCTTTCCGACTCTTTTAACCTGTTCCATGTAATTAAGCATTGCAAGTACACTGGCAGCAGTCTGCCTGTCAATATGCGCTGCATTTGCAAAATCCGCTGAAGTAAAGTTCTTCTCAAGTCCCTCTGGTACAAACTGCATATAATCCTGTGGACAGTCCAGTTCAACTATCTTTCTTATTCCAACAGGAATGCGGTCATAACGCACACTTCCGCGCTTCTTATCGTAACTCCAGCCATTAAGAAGCTTATATTCTTCCATATCAATCAGCAGCAATGTAACCTTAAGATTCTGATTCTTTAAAAATGCTTTAATCTTATACAGCTCATACATCGCATCATACACAGAACATCGCTTCGGAGACTTTCTTCTAGAAGTAATGTCCCCTGTTTCCGGCTCAATCCAGCTTAAATACTTCTCATACGGCATCGGATATACAACCCTCACCTGATATTCATTCAGGAATACTGACAGCTTATCCCTTAACTTGTTAAGCTGCCTCGTCTGAATCTCAATTATCCCATGCTCGTTATATATATCTGCAAAATAACCATTTATTGCAACCTCATGATTATCCTCATCGGGTTCATAATACATTTTTAATACTGCATGCAGTGTCTTTTCCGACAAAGTACCTATCCCCTTGTCATTATGGCTCTTACCGATTATCTTCTCTTTCGCCGCGTCAAAAGCCTGACTGTCTATATATTCAACTGGTTCTGCTGCAGATTTCTTTTTTGACATTGTGTACCTCGTATCAGATATATGTTATCATTGATAACAAGTATCTTACGAATACCTAAAAAAATCAAGGCATTTACCGATATAACCTATATAAATCCAATTAAGAACAGGAGAAAAACATGATATCAATAAGCATGTGCATGATTGTAAAAAATGAGCAGGACATTCTTGCAAGGTGTCTTGATTCATACGCAGGAACTTATGATGAATTGATTATTGTAGACACAGGCTCAACTGACAATACTAAAGAAATTGCCGCTCACTACACCGATAAAATATATGATTTTGAATGGATAAATGATTTTTCAGCCGCAAGAAATTTCGCATTTTCCAAAGCTGGATGTGACTACATATTCAGTGCTGACGCAGACGAAGTGCTTGATGATACCAACAACTACGCATTAAGAGAATTGAAACATATGCTTCTTCCAGAGATAGACATTGTCCAGATGTATTATGTCAATGCATCAGAATATAATTCTGTATACAATGCACACAAAGAACTCCGCCCGAAGCTTTTCAAAAGGCTCCGGCCATTCACATGGATTTCACCAATACATGAAACAGTACGGCTCACGCCAATCGTATATGACAGTGACATTGAAATTCTTCACATGCAGGCGGACGACCATAGCAAAAGAGACTTTTCAACATATTTCAAAGCATTTGAAAAAGGTATCCACATTGAAGATTATGTAGTTACCATGCTGTGTAAAGAACTTCTTATATCCGGTGAAGATTCCGACTTTATTGCTTTCAGGAATATATTTGAAAATATTCTATCAAAAGAAGGCAGAAGCAATGATTTAATGAAAGAAATCAACTGTATTCTTGCTAAGATATATATGGCAGACGGTGACACTGACGCATTCTTTAAGACCACTTTAAAAGCAGTTGCCGACAATCCTCCTGCTGAAATGTGTCTGATTCTAGGAACATTTTACATGAACCAGACAGACTATGAAGAAGCTGTGTTGTGGCTGTATAATGCTGCATTTGAGGCAGAAAGCATACTTGATGTGGCAAGCAGCGGAAACAAGCCTTTATCTTTGCTTGGCAGATGCTATGAAGAACTTGCAAAGACTTCAGATGACGCATACCTGTGTGCACAGTACAAGGAAATGTCTGACGATTATTACAATCAGGCTGATAACTGGTCGCTTCCAGAAGAGTAAAAAAACCTTAGTGAAACCGTCAATGATTTCACTAAGGCTTTTTTATTATTTATCATCCTCAACATCAAAGAGTTTCAACTCTTCAACATCACTCTTACCTGACTTATCGTCTCCATAGGATATCTTATCAGATGATGTATCAAGTTCTTCATAACTGTCATCTTCATCCTCGGCATATCCATCAATTACCTTCTCTGTATATTCATCAAGGTCAACACCATCCTTTGATGCCATGTTAAACACCTTCTTAACTTTCGCAAGCTTAGTACAAAGAACAATAGTAATCACTATAAATGCAGCTATTATCAGTCCAAGTATTAATACTATCGTCAGCCAGAATCTGTTGTTTCCTGATGTTTTTCCATTATCAGCCTTAACATCAGCATTAGCAGTATCAGATTTAACAACAGAATATGCCTGTATAGTTCCATCACTTACCCTGTATCTGAACCAGCCCTTCTCTCCAAGAGAACTTACTCCGTAGAACAGGCAGTACTGTCTGTCAGCGTCCATAAGCACCTGCACCTCTTTACCATTCATGGTAAACCTTGTAAGTGCATAACCTGCCGGCTTCTCTAACGAGTTCGTTATAGGCAGAACAACATATGTTATCTCTGGTTCTGCAACAGTATTGTATGGTGAAAATGTTTTCGCAGTCTCATCATAGATGTAGAACCCGCCTTTTCCATCTTCACTTTCAAGATACATAAGGATAAGACCTGTCTTTATGCCTTTAACCGCATTTATCTTCTGACCATTATAATCGTAGTCAATCTCCTGATATCCATCTGGAATTGTGATTCCTGAATAATCCTTTACAACAGAATACTTCCTGCCATCTATCGTCACAGTTCCATCATTATTAACCGCCTGTGATGCATCTTCTGTAACAGTTTCTGTCTTTGACTCAGCCTCTGTTGTTGCTTCCTGACCATCCTCAAGTCTTGTTGTATATATTATATACTTCTTAACTGAACCATCTTCTGCAGTAACAGTAATTGTTGTTGTATTACTTCCCGGGTCCATTCTTCTTCCGCTTATGCTTATCTTGGCAGCACTGTCATTAGCGGCAGCACTTACAACTAGTTCTGTAACATCAGCATCAACAGTTGCATTATATGTTGTCCTGTCCGGTGAAAATGCTGGTGAAAGCGTTCCCGGACTTATCTGCAGGGACTTAAGCGTGTTGTCTGATGAGTAGCTGGCTGGAGCTTTTGCAGTGACCTTTCCTGATGAGGAACTGCTGACTGTTGCACGTTCACCATTAACAGATATCTTTGCATCACCTGCAACACTAAGCGTCGTTGTTCCTGCTGCAATAATTTCAAAATTCTGCGAAATTGATACTGTAGATCCACTCGTCATCTCAAGAGCTGAAAACATCACAACTCCACTATTAGCTTTATCAACCGGACGAATTATAGAATTATCATAAGAAACATTAATTGTCGCTCCATCTATGTCTTTATCAGCAGATATAGTGACTGTTACTGTAACTTCACTTCCAACTGTACCACTTGCCGAACTAATAGATACAGAAACCTGCTCATCAGCCTTTGCATAATATGCAGGAACTAATGATATACCCATTATAAATATTCCTATAAAGGCAATTAATCTTTTTATATTTTTCATAGTAATCCTTTCATATGTTACTTACTGATTCACATCTCCTAAACCTAGAATATATCTCTTTATAACAACAAAATCGAATAAATCTATTTCTCCATCTTTATTACAATCTGCAGCCTTCCAATATATTCCGGATGGTTCTGAAATTCCCAATATAGACCTTTTAACAACTACAAAGTCAAACAAATCAACTTCTCCGTCACCATTAGCATCCCCATATAAAACAATCTCATATCTGCTGACCTCTTCGCCAGAAGAATTATATGTTATAAGAATATCTCCAGTACCGACTAATCCATCCTTCTCATTGCCATTCTTATTAAGTATCTTAGAATAAGCACCATTATAATTATCAATCTTATCAAGCACATCCTGGACATAACCTGATACAGTTAAACCACTTATGTATTTTTCATCCTCATCAACAGATAATGTTGTTGAAAATCCCGGATAAGCAACATCCGGTTCTGGATCTGGTTCCGGTGTTGGATCAGGTTCTTTATCCTGTCTTACAACAGTTATAGTATAGTCCTGATCATCGCCATTAGCTGCCGTAACAGTAATTGTAATATCATTACTTCCAACTGAAAGATCATGATACCCCAGTCCGCTTACATCTGCTGAAGAATCGAGTGTTGAACCCCCAACATATACTGATGAAGTCTCATAATCCACAATCAGACTATATTCTGTCGTATAGTAACTGAATGTTGGCGTTATAGAATAATCTTCAACATACAGGCTCTCAAGTCTGTTATTAGGGCTACCATTGCCTGTAGGTATCTCGCACACATTTTCAGGCATATTCTCATATACAGGTATTCTGAATATAAATGCTATATTATTCTTGTTACTGTCACTATAGCCCTGTGCGCTCTTAACTGATTCACTTCTAGGTGCAAGAACATTAGTCATATACTGGTGACCTCTTCCTGTCATATCAAATTTTTCATAATAAAGAGTATTCTGACCTCTGTTTATGTAACTTTTTCCAAGATATATTGCCCCACCAACAATGGACTTCATTCTCGTATTCCATGGTCTCAATGTCTCTGAATCAGTTCTTGAAGCATACCTGAGACCATTCTGTACCGCTGTCAGTCCACCGCTTGCATAAGCTCCTATATTATAGTAATTGTAATAACCCCAGTAGCCAGACTGTGTTCCTGATATACTGCTTCCATATCCGCTGTTTCCCTGCTCCTGTAATATTCTTGAAGCAAGATGATATGGGCTTACACCTGATTTCTGCCCAGCAAGAAGCAAACCGGTTATATATGTATAATCATTACCTTCATATGATAGATTATGGCTTGAATTCTCCATAAAGGTGCCATCAACCATGCTCTCAAGACCACTCTCATCCTGCAATGAACCATCAAATGAAAGATTCTCGAACATAAATATATTATCTGCATTAAGGAAATTTCTAGGATCAAGTGCATATTCAACAAGTGCAGAAGATGCCTGCACCCAGCCTCCTGAATCAAGCTGTGTGTACTCTCCTGTCTCCCAGTCATAGCACCCGTCAGCTACTGATTTCCATGATGATACAGCTGAGCCATATGTAAGGCTTCGACCAATCACATTCTGGTTATCCAGTACATCCGACCAGTCTTTCCCATTATGGTCCGCCACAAACACCCAGTTAGGATACTGCGCATGAAGCTGTCTTAACCCTTCCTTATAACTATCCGGGAACCCCTGCGAATCAAGGTACTCCTCGAAATCCGCATCCGGCTCATAATCATTTCTCTTATCAACAGTTATGTAACCGCCATATATATAGCCCCTTTCATAACTGCCATTAAGATAAAAGCCTATGCCATACCATGTATCGCCATCATCATCAGTTGTCTCTTCATATATATCAAACTTAAATCCACCGCTTACAGTTGTAATAATACTGCTGTTTGTTGTAGGACCTTTTCTGATTCTTAAGCCTGTAACATCATAATTAACATGGCCCTGACCAATGGACTCTTCCGCCTTAGTATTAAGCACAGAAGTAACCGTAAGGCATGTCAGCACAAGCATACATAACATGACACCAATTGCGGCTATTCTTTTTGCACTACATTTGTATCCTGATTTCATGTAATCACCTGACTCCTGAATGTATAGTATTAACTAGTTTTTTCCAAATTCTGAAAGCTTTAAGCCCTCATTTCTCTCAAGTACCATATTAACAGACCAGCTATTGGCAAATACCAGAAGCGGATTGCCCTTAAGGTCTTTAATCTTCTTCATATCTGATGTACCAACAATTCTGTTCACATCAATTTCCTCAGGATTCTCAATCCAGCGGATATGCTCGTATGGAAGCGGCTCAAGTCTGATATCAACACCGTATTCATTCTTAAGACGGTATTCGAGAACTTCAAACTGAAGGACACCAACAACGCCCACGATAATCTCTTCCATTCCTGTATTGAACTCCTGGAAAATCTGAATCGCACCTTCCTGTGCAATCTGGTTGATACCCTTAATGAACTGTTTTCTCTTCATAGTATCAATCTGTCTTACTCTTGCAAAATGTTCCGGTGCAAATGTAGGGATACCCTCAAATGCAAATTTCTTGTTAGATTTGCAGATAGTATCACCGATAGAGAATATTCCCGGATCAAATACACCGATAATATCTCCTGCATATGCCTCATCAACAATATGTCTCTCCTCCGCCATCATCTGCTGAGGCTGGCTGAGTCTAATCTTCTTGCCCCCCTGTACATGGTTGGCTTCCATTCCGGCTTCAAACTTACCGGAGCATATTCTCATGAAAGCAATTCTGTCTCTGTGTGCTTTATTCATATTAGCCTGAATCTTGAATACAAATGCTGAGAAATCCTCAGTAAATGGATCAATAACTCCCTGGTCAGACTTTCTTGGAAGCGGAGAAGTTGTCATTGATAAGAAATGCTCAAGGAAAGTCTGTACACCAAAGTTAGTAAGCGCTGAACCGAAGAATACCGGTGTAAGGTCACCAGCACTTACCATTTCCTGGTCAAACTCTGCACTTGCTCCGTCTAACAGTTCGATATCCTCCTGAAGCTTGTCGTAGAAAGCATCACCAATTCTGTCCTTAAGAACAGCCTCATCTGATGCGTCAACAATCTCAGTATCAACTTCCTTCTGACCATTCATGGCTGCCTTGAATAAAGAAACATTTTTCTCTTTACGGTCATATACGCCCTTGAATTCCTTACCGCAGCCGATAGGCCAGTTAATTGGGCATGTAGCAATTCCAAGTACGCTCTCAATCTCATCAAGAAGTTCAAATGGGTCATTAGCCTCTCTATCCATCTTATTGATAAATGTAAATATAGGAATGTGTCTCATAACACATACTTTAAAAAGCTTGATAGTCTGTTTCTCAACACCCTTAGAAGCGTCAATAACCATGACCGCGGAATCTGCTGCCATAAGAGTTCTATAAGTATCCTCGGAGAAATCCTCATGTCCCGGAGTATCAAGGATATTAATACAGTAGCCTTCGTAGTTAAACTGAAGAACTGAAGAAGTTACCGAAATACCTCTTTCCTTCTCAATCTCCATCCAGTCAGAAACCGCATGCTTGGCAGTCTTCTTACCCTTTACAGAACCTGCAAGGTTAATAGCTCCTCCATAAAGCAGGAACTTCTCTGTTAATGTTGTCTTACCAGCATCTGGGTGAGAGATAATGGCAAATGTCCTTCTTTTCTTAATTTCACTTTCTAAACTCACTGTTTTACTCCTTTATAAACATAATACATAAATAATTCATACCCGTTCCGGCATACACATAATATAAGCTGTCTCTTATACACATCTCCGAGCCCACGAGACTAGGCATGATC
>ENA-UABQ01000274-UABQ01000274.1-human-gut-metagenome-genome-assembly--contig:-NODE-274-length-17857-cov-7.057578_pt1 | contig 17857 bp, 18 predicted proteins | sample MGYA00243869_ERZ654205 | MGnify/ENA primary metagenome ERZ654205 (study PRJEB26926, sample SAMN06165207) | human gut metagenome | biome: ENVO:00009003; feature: ENVO:2100002; material: ENVO:00002003...
AATGTGTCTCATTAAGAGCACCTTCAGCTACCTGAATAAGTGAGATACCATCCTGAGCATTATCAGATGCCTTGTTAAGACCTCTGATCTGGCTTCTCATCTTCTCTGAGATTGAAAGACCAGCTGCGTCATCTCCAGCACGGTTAATCTTGTAACCTGATGATAACTTCTCTGTTGACTTCTGAAGTGCGCTTGTAACTACACCCATCTGTCTGTTTGTGTTCATTGCTGATAAATTGTGTTGTACTACCATAATATTTTCCTCCTTGAAATTATATTGTGATACAGCATCCTTGCTGTATCTAGTTATGGTTTACAGGAAACGTTCCGTTCCCTTGTACTTTATATATCGGACCTTAGTCCTAAAACTTTAGTCCGTAATATAACTTTTTTAATAATTATTGCTTGGTGTCCATAAACTGTGGTTCATTGCTCACCTTGCTCATATTCTGATAATATGACTTTGCCATTGATGCACTCCTCTTAGCTTCCTTATGCTCCTGACGCTCTCTGCGAAACATTGCCTCTACCTTGACTTTGTTGCGTGCTTCCTGAACCTCTATCTTAGCTCCAAGCTCTGTAACTTCTGTTATAAGCTTTTTCATAACAGCTATCTCTTCTGTGTACATAGCCTTATTGTTATTGATTTCATCTCTTACTCTGTTAAAGAGTGCCTGAAATCCCTCATCAAGCCTGTCAAGTCCATCTATACAGTCGCCCTTTGCTTTCATGTTAGAATCAAATGCTGCATCATCAAGTATTGTGGTTGACAATATAGCATCCTGTTCATCATTAAGAGCCACTATTCTTGTAAGAATATCTTTTTTCTTATTAAGGCTGTCTATCATCATCTGAAGATAATTAGTAGTCATAATTTTCTCCTACTGGTTAGTGCTTTTTGCACGTTTCATAACTTCTTTCCAGGTATCCCTCATGCCTCTGATTTCATCTAATGCTCTGTTAAGCACTTCTATATCCTTACTTATATTAGCTTCTACAAGAAGAGAATATATATAATCATATATCTTCTCAAAGTCCTCTGCAACAGCATATTTATGATTAAGAGTAACCTTAAATTCTGTGATTATATTTTCAGCCTTCTTAATATTAATATTGGCTTTCTCGTAATCTTTCTTCTCAATAGCAACTATCGCAATATTACAGAATTTAATTGCCCCTTCATAAAGCATAAGTGTAAGTTCTGCAGGACTCGCTGTAAGAATCTTATTCCTGTTGTATTCCTGCGCTATATTCTGATTAAATGCCATACTTTCCTCATTCCCCCACAAGCTTCCATGCTTATGTGATTGTTAATAGATATCAGCTAAAAAGACCTGTTAATGATGACGACTGTGCATTCATCTTAGCAAGGGCTGATTCCATGGCTGAGAACTTGCTATAATAATAATCCTCCCATGTTGTAACCTTATCCTCTGCCTCAGATATCTTTGTATTATATTCTGAATACTGAGTATTCATCTGCTTATCATTATATATAGTGTAAGCACTGCTTGTCGACGATGCTGTCATCTTACTGCCAAGATCTTTATAAAGCTGTGATGCGAGCTGTGAAAAGAATGTAATAACTGTATCTGGATCACTTGCTATCATTGACTTAAGCTTATCGGTATTAGCCGATGTATATGTATCATCCTTATTCCCGTCTATATGGTACACACCAGTCTCATTCTCTGGAGAATTAAAATATCCAAGTGTAGCTATTCCAAAACTAGAAAGTGAATATGACTTATCTCCCACCTTGAATGATTTTGCCATATCATTCTTCATAGTATCAAGAACACTTCCAAGTGTTGAATCTTTTCTAAGAAGTGAATCCTTAATCTTTTCTTCCCACTTCTTAACCTCATCATCAGACATTGCATCTTTCTCATCACTTGTAAGAGGCTCATAACCCTTAGAACTTGCCGCATTGTAGGCAACATCTACAGACTTGACAAGGTCATTATAATCCTTAAGGAAGCCCTTAATCATATCATATATACCATCTACATCTGTGTTGGTTGTAATAGTTACTTCATCATTACCAGTAACTTCCATTGCCTCAATTGTAAGACCATTGATTGAGTAGTTATTAGAGTTGTTAGTAAATGTTGCCCCATTAAGCTCAATCTCTGAATCCTGTCCTATTATTCTGACAGCACCCGAAGATGATGCACTACCAGTAACATTTGATGCCATTGCAATCTTAGAGTCAAGCAGTGCCTTAGCTTTAGCCTGTCTGTCAGCATTAGTATCGCTTACTTCCTGTAATACATTGGCATTAGAAGCATCTGCCACAGCTTTTCCATCATCGCCGATTGTCACATAATCCTTAGTATCCCGTATAACCTTGGAATTATCATCATACACCTTAATCAGTGATTCATTAGACGCTTTTTTCTTTACCGCTGCCTCATACTCTTCCTTGACACCATCTTTTTCCATAGCCTCTGTGTCATATTCGTACACAACTTTGCCATCAGAATCTTTAACTGTATTGCCCTCTGAATCCACCTTTTCCTTCTTATACTTATCATAAGCATTAAGAATATCTGGTGTCTCTGTCTTAAGCTTTGCGACATATTCATCTAATGTCAATGAATGATCCCAAGTATCATCTGCTGCCAGTGCATCAAGCTTATCCTTGGCTGCATTATACTTATCAGCATAACTCTTGGCTGTATCCTTGGCAGTAATCTTAGTATACATACCTTCAAGTTCTGTATTATATGCATCACTGCCCTCTGTTAAAGCTGCCAGTCTCTTGTATTCTGCTGAATCAGTATCATTAACTGTATATATTCCAAGCTTCTGTAATGCATTAAGTCCGTTAGAGTCATTAGCCACAAGTGAGAAATCGTTATCCTTGCCTGACTCCTTAGAGCTTATAAAGAATCTTGCATTATTCTCATCAAAACTTGCATTAACGCCAGCTTCCTTTAACTTAGATACGAACTGGTTAACATTCATATCTGATGTTATATCAATACTCTTGGTTCCAGAAGCAGTCTTAAAACTTATAGAACCATCTGTTGTTCCAACTATGTCTGATATCTTAGTATCACCTGTAACCTTGCTTCCATCAGCAGCTTTAATCTGTCCACCTGTAAGATATCCTGTTGACGCCAGCTGCTTAACCTTAAGTCTCTGTGTACCATTAACAGCAGATGAACTTGCTGTTACCTTGGCATACTTATCATTAGACACACTTGATGTCTTCAGATTATAACTTGTAGAAAATCTTGCACTTGAAAGCTTTCCACTATAGAACCCATAAATACTTGTATTCATGGTCTTCCACTTTTCCTGCTTCCATGAAAGCTTGGTCTGTGCTTTAACAAGATTGTCTTTCTTTAACTTATATGATGATACGAGCGCTGAAACAAGTGATTCTGTATCCATACCCGATACCATACCAGATAATCTTATTGCCATAGCTTATCTCCTCTCATCTACTATGATACCTGCAAGCTCCCATGCCTTGGCAAGCATCTCAAGAGCTTTCTCTGAAGGTATCTCCTTAATAACTTCATCTGTATCTTTATCTTTAATCTTAATTGTGATTCTGTTAGTTGGTTCGTTGTAGCCGAATTCTGCAATTGTATTGTTGTTAAGGACTTTCCTTATATCCTTAACGTCAGCCATAGATTCAGCCTGCTTCTTTGCCTTGTCATTGTCATTAGCGTTGCTGCCATTCTTCTCACTGTCTGCTGCCTGTCCTACAGAAACTGCTACATTAGATGCTGCTGACTTCGCTGAATCAACAACAACCTCATTGCTCTTATCTGTAGCTGATGTAACACTGCTTACCTGTGATACCGGCTTAGCAGCCTGTGAATTCTGGCTCTGATAGCTTGACGCTGCCGCTACTCCATTAACTTCCATTCCCATGATACAATTCCACCTCCGTGTGAAAACAAAACTTTATCCTGTAGTTACATTCATGTTGTACTGCATATATCGGAAAATGTTAAGTAAAATTTAACCCTTTGGACAAAAATATACACAAATAAAACAAATCATTTCTTAAATAACTGGTTAAGAGACTTAACATCAACCGAACTTGCTGCTTCCTTATTAGAATCAAGTATCTGTGCATACACTTCCTTACGATATATAGGTACTGACTTAGGAGCTGATATGCCAAGCTTTACCTGATCGCCCTTGATTTCAATTATAGTAATCTCAATATCATCGTTAATAATGATTGCTTCGTCTTTCTTTCTTGATAATGCGAGCATATTAGTTCTCCTCCTTCTTTAGAATATCGTATATAGGATATCTTACCTGATATTCAGAATTATCTGCTATAAGCTGTATTCCCTTCATCGTATCAAAATCAACAATGATAGGAGCTTTAAGATTAATTGTCATCTTAGTAATATCCTGTGGTACCGTGAGCGCACAGTACACTCTGATATTATCATCCTGTATATCATCTCCAAGAGATTTAAGAAGCTCATCCTCAACAACAGGATCATATGTCTCATACACGAATTCCGGCTTCATGACAGGAAGTGCAAGTGTTGGCTCATCAATCGCCTGAAGCCATATAATTGATATATTCTCCTCTTTCTCTGCATCATACACAAGAGTATACTTCTTCCAGTCCTCAAATCCAATGATTCCCTTGTCAAATGTAATGATTTTATCCTCACTAACCTCAATTTCACCAAACCATTTAGTCTGTACTTTCATGTCAAACCTCCAAATCTTAATTCTATCCTTATTCCTTCATAAGCTTTGCATACTGCTTATGCTGGCTACCCAAGGAAATCAAGCAGTGTCTGCTGAACAACCTTGCTCGCAGCTGATAATGCTGCCTGATATACAAGCTGTGCTGATGTATATGTAACAACAATCTCTTCCAGATCAATGTCTTCATTCTGAGACTTAAGATCAGTGAAATTAGTCTTCTGTTCTGTAAGTCGTGTCTTCGTAAGATCCAGTCTTATCTGTCTGTTTCCTACATCAGCCTTCGCATTAGATACCTGCTCCTGATAGCCCTGCATCTGTCCGATTCCTGCTTCAAAAGCATCTTTCATCTTAGATTTTGCAAAATCTCTCTGCTTTGTAAGGCCTTCCATAATATCACTTAACTTCTTCTGTGAAGCCTCATCGCTGTACTGTCCTTCCTTCTGCATAGACTCAATCTTTGATATCTGGTCATTAATATCAAGGACATTCTGTACCGCATTGACAAGGTCATCAACATTTCTTCCAAGATATATATTGAAAGCTTCATCAGCTTCTGTATTAACCTTAATCTTCTGTGAAAAATTAATGATATATTCAATATCCTCACTCTGCTTGTTGTACTCAATTCCTGTATTATTATCAACACAGTTAAAATACATTGTCGGGTCAATGTCACCCTTTATAAAATTGCTCTTCTCGTATGTCACTGAAAATGCATTATCAGCATACACTGACTTGTATACATTCTCACCAAGAAGAAGCTCGCCTGTTGTTGAGTTAATTGCAATCTCATTCTCTCCCGGAACATAATTAGGATCTGTCGTTGTAACCACATTTACAGCTGTATCAGCTGTATTACCGTCTGCATCAGTTACCGGAACAGTAAGTCCTCCATCTACAGTAACACTCCCATCATCAGCAATAGTTATATTGGCAGAATTATTATCTCCCATGCTCATTGAAAATGTTTTTCCGTTAATCTCGTCATATGCAAGCTGGATTCTGTGTACATCTGTTATATTAGGTGTGATTATATTTCCGTTAGCGTCTGTCTTTACATTAAGATTGATAATATCGTCATTAGTATATGCATTAGTGTATGCTGTCTTATTAGATAAATCCTCCCTTGTAAAGTTCTGTGTAATTGTATAATCAACATCTTTAGCAGTTTCATCTGACTGGTATGTCAGAGGCTTATCTGTAGCATGTCCTGTAAATACATATCTTCCGGCATAATCAACATTTCCCTGCTCATAATAAGCTTCCACCAGCTTGTTAAGACTTTCAGCAAGAGTGTTACGCTCAGATTCTGAATATGAATCCGTAGAGCCCTGCACACAGTAATTATACAGATCCTGTATAATCTTGTTGCTTTCGTCTAATGCATCATGAGTTACACTTAACCATGATGATGCATCAGGAATATTCTTTCCAAGATACTGTGTTACCTCATCAAGACTTGAACGCAGTCTCAATGCCCTGATGGCTATAATAGGGTCATCAGAAGGCTTATTAATCTTTTTCTGTGTTGAGAGCTGTGTACTTAAATCATTAAGCTGGCTCTTATTTCCCTGAATATTGGATATTGAGCTGTTTACCATCATCTGGTTAGTAATACGCATATTGTGCCTCCTTATATCGCGAGTCAAAAACCGCCCCTATGGTGAGGAGAAGAATTCTTTTCCTGTTTTATACACCTGTATTATTAATAAGTCTGTCATATAACTGATTCATGACAGTCATCATCTTCGAACTTAAATTATATGCCTGCTGGAACTTTACAAGATCCATGGCTTCTTCATCTGTATCAACACCCATTACAGATAATCGCTGGTTCTGTATAGTTGTCTTAAGATTGTTGTAATTCTTTGTAAAATTAATTGCCTTACTTGCATCTATTGACATATCACTGACAATACTTTCGAGGAAATATGTTCCCGTACCTCCGTCATATATCTTAGCATCTTTAGAATTGATAAGGTCTACAATCAGGCTTGTATTGGCTTCTCCATCGCTTTCCTTGTACTTGGTAGCAAGAAGGTCGGCGTTATCAATAAGATTCCGATTAACTGTTACACTTGACGCTGTAAGAGCCTTGCTTCCATCTGACATTACAAAAAGCGGAATTCCGCTTGCCGAGCCATCTGATGTAACACCCTTTGTAAGAATCTCATTGATTGATGATACAAATGTCTGTATAAACTGGTTAAGCTGTGCCTGATAATAAGGAACTCCCTTATAATTAGTATTGCTGTCCACCTTACTTACTGTATCAGTAAGGATATTACCCTCTGCATCTGTCTTATATGTTTCATTGCCATCATCGTCAGTTGTTGTGGCATATTTTTCAATCTCACCATTGCAGCCGTCTCTTATATCAATAAGTCCCTTTAACTCTCCGCCTAATGAAGTGCTGTATATGTTAAATGGCTGTCCGGTCTCCCACTGTATGTCATACAGACCTGCCGCATCTGATACATTTCTTGGCTCATCTCTTGAAACAGTCTGAAGAGTATGGTAATTATAGCCATTAACAAGCGAATTACCATTAATTGTAATCTGAAGGTCTGTAAGGTTATTGCCAATATCTGTCTCACTTACTGATATATTAACCAGCTTGGAAAGATCATCAATTAAAGCATTTCTCTGATCCTTAAGATCGTTGGCATTGCCATAATTAGCCTGAATCTGGTTAATCTGCTTATTAAGAGAAGAAATGCTCTGTGCCAGAGAATTAATCTGGTTAACAGTATCTTTAATCTCATTATTAGCGTCTATCTGAACATTCCTTAAATTAGTAGCCAGAGTATTAAAATAATCTGTCATGCTCTTTGCATTATTGATAAGCTGGTTCTTTGCGGATGTATCAGCCGGCGTAAGATCAAGCTGGTTAAGTGCTGCAAAGAAATTCTCATACTCTGTTGAATATCCCTTAAGTGTGAACTCATTGAGATAATTCTGTATCTGTGACATGTATGTATCCTTAACATTGTACTGTCCATAATTAGTATAATTATTTCTGTACTTCTCATCATAGTAAGAATCTCTCGTCTGATTAATTGCATCAACGATAACTCCTGCACCAAGTGTTCCATATTTAGCATATGAACGTAATGCCTCACCAGCCTTAATTGATGCTGTTTCTTTCGTATATGACTGGTTATTGATATTAGCAAGATTATGTGATGTAACATTTATAGAGGTCTGCGCCGCCTGCAATCCTGTATATGCAATTGTTAATCCAAAAAATGTTGATGCCATATTATCCTCCTGTATTAATCAGCATTTATATACGTCCAAGTGAAGTAACGAGATGTTCCAGCATTTCGCTTACTACATTGACATATCTCGATGCTGCATTATATGCCTGCTGATACTTTATCATCTTCTCTAACTCTTCATCAGAGGATACACCCTCTGACTGTAGTCTCTGGTTATCATAACCATCAACCATCGTTGTCTGGTTACCTACATAATTATAAAGTGCCTTACCCATAGTGGCATATTCACCAATATAATTATTGTAGAATGACATGTAATCCGACTTCGCATACATGTCCGGGTTAAGGGAAGCGAATTTCTCATCCCATATATCCACGAGTTCCTTGGCTCTGTCAAAATCTTCCTTACCCTGTACAGTAGAAAGTGGAATCTTTCCTACATTCTGTGCTGCTTCAGGATTAATCTTCAGATTGCCAAGCTTATATAATGATTCATAATCTGTCTCGTTAAGATTGTTTCTAAGATAGATTGTCTCTCCATTATCACCTGTAGTCTTAATATATCTGTCTGTTCCAATTCTTGAAAACAGTTCTGTACCAACAGTCTTATTGTCATCCATACCGTATCCAGTCTTGTCCATGTCAAGCATAAGATACTCATATGAATCAACCGGAACCGCTGCTCCGCCTACACTCTCGTATAATTTCTCACCAGATGCATAGCTGTAAGTACCATCACCGTTATCAGTTCCGGTAACCTCTCTTCCGTATCTGTCATAAAGAACCGCCTTATCAACTGAATTATATATGTATGTATCTGCCTGAATCTCACTTCCATCTGCATTAAGATAAGGATTATTCCTTGTCTCAGTTTTCTCCGGACACAAGATTCCGTTGATTCTTTCAACAATTCCATTAACAAGCTTATCGAATCCCGCCATAGCGCTAAGAATTGCTGAAGGCTCTACATATGTATTGTAGTATTCCTGCTGCTTTGCATATTCATTATAGGCCTGCTGATATGCTGTACGGCCTTCCTCAGTACTCATGTCATAATCATTGCTGTCAGGTGCAACCGGAACCACTGTATAATCTACAACCATATTGCCTCTTGCAATAATAAGTCCCTTAAGCTGTCCCTTATCTGTATCATCAGCATTAGACGCCAGCTTGCCATCTTCATAAACATCTCTTTCATACGATGGCCATGTGGGAATAACAAGTGTTGTTCCCTCGACAACTCTTGTACTCATAGCTGTAAGTTCGCCTGATGTTACAAGAGGAACTCCGGCTGCATTAATAATAGTTTCCTTATTCTCTGATTCATAATAGGTAATATCTATATATTTGCTGAGTTCATCTATTGCCGCATCTCTCTGGTCTCTTAAATCATTAGCTTTCTCAATACCCGGTGCTTCCACCTTGGCAATACTCTTATTAAGCTTATATATCTGGCCTGCAAGATCATTAATCTTATTAACCATATTACTAACCTGTGTATTAAGAGTTGTCTGGTAATCCCTGAGCCCCTTATACACATTTTCTGATTTCTCTATAAATGCAGTCGCATTCTGGATAAGTGATGACCTTGCAACTGTACTTGTCGGATTCTTGGCAAGTTCATTAATTGAATCATACAGATTGGTAAGATATGACTCATAAGTTACACCCTGCATCTCACCAAACTGATCTTCTATCTCCTGAACAGCATTATACTGGCTTTCATAGAATCCGAGTCTTGAATTTTCATTCCTGTATGCCAGGTCAATATACTGATCTCTTATTCTTCTTACCTCAGATATTGCAACACCAAGTCCATAGCTTGCATAACTTACTTTGTCCTTGCTGTTGACATTGACATATGTAGTATCAGAGAAAGTAACCTGCTGTCTTGTATATCCGGTTGTGTTAATATTAGACAGATTGTGTGCTGTTGTGTTGAGCGCTGTCTGAGCTGTTTTCAAACCGCTTGCTCCAACAAACAATCCCGCCATTCCATTAGCCATAAGGTCACCTCTTTCTTACTTAATTCATAATCTTATATGTATATCGTCATTTTTTTAAAACAAAACACCCCAGAGACTAAAAAAGCCACATTTCCTTAGTAAAAATGTGGCTTTCAATCCAACACGGACAACCCCATCTCACAATAAATCATCCGTGATATTATTCATATTGTCTTATATCCGTGGCATCCTGATATGCCATCAGAATATTACTGCCTGGCATCAAAGCTTGTGCTTCCCATGCCACCTGTCTCCTCATACGCTCCCTTTCCATAGTTAGCCGTCTGTGGAGCCATACTTGCATTCTTCGCAAGATTAATCTCAAAATCAATCATATCCATTGATTCCTTAAGCAGCAGCCTGTTATTATCATTAACCTGCGTAAGCTGGTTTACAGTTTTCTTAAGACTCAGATACGACTGTTCTAAAGCATCATGCTCTGCCTGCTTCTTTTCTAACAGTCTTACTATCTGACTCACCTTAACCTCCGCTGCTGACAGATGCAGAATCTTACATATATCTGCAACACATGACTGTCTCTCCATCTCCAGTCTGTTAAGAATATCAATAAGCTTCTGCTCCTTACCAAATATCTCCTGAAGCTGTCCGACATCTCCCTTAACAATAGCAGTAGTCTTATTATTAGACAAGTCCAAAAGCTCCGTATACTGTCTGTTCTCATCATTCATTATATTAATCAAAGAATCTATCAAACTTGCCATCTAATAAAACCCCACTAAAATGTTAATGTTGAAATGTTGTTCAGAATCTTATCTGCAACAGCTTCTGAACTGATGTTGTAAGTTCCTGCTGCCATACGTGCCTTAATATCAGCAATCTTATCTTCTCGAACATCAGAAGCCTTACTTACTGCTGTCCTGGCTGTCTGATATGTCCTGGCTGTGTCAGAAATCTCAAACTTGTCACTAACCGATGATGTCTTAGCTGCTGTCTTAGCTTTAGAAATCTGGCTGGTCTGATTCTGATATATCTGATTAACAGCATTATAAGCATCTATGCGCATATTAACCGCCTCACTTTCCATTAATTAAAGCAGATACTCTCTTGCTTCATGTGTAAGATATCGGACAGTTTCCGCAAATACTTTATACCCGTTTTGAAAAAAGCTTATTATTTATCAAGAAATCTCATCCTTGCCTTTTCTCTTCTCTCTCTTATCCTATCAGCATCAACTGTTGAAGATCTGCTTCCATACATGCTTCCCAGTCTGTTAGCTAAATCGTTCTTACATCTCTCACAATATCTTCCGGTTCTTATGGTAGCTCCGCATACTTCGCATGCAATACCAATAGGTGAATCATCACTGAACGATAATCTTTCTTCTCTTATCCACTGTTCAATCTGTCTTGTACTGACATCGCAATTCTCAGATATTTCTCTCATATCAGCCCTTGGATTATCCTCTATATAATCTTTAACCTCCTGAAACTTTTCTTCAAGCTTTCTCATGCATTCAGGACAAAGTCTGTACACACCACCTATATAATTATATAATCTTCCACAGTTCTTACAATTCTTAACTTCCATAGCTTCTCCTTGTTAATCTTCTTTATCAATCTCGTTAACAGGTCCAGTTACTAAAGCAGCTCATACTTTAAAATCCGTCTCCCACACACAGACTTATACCATATACCTGTGACACTCCTGCGTCTTTAAGTACTGCTGCACATGCATCAAATGTTGCTCCTGTTGTATATATGTCGTCCACGATTAATACCTTTCTATATCTTACAACTTTTTCTCTTACTTGAAAAGCATTTTGCAGATTTTTAATTCTTTCCCGATTACTTAGCTCCTTCATGGGCTGAGTCTTAACAATCCTCACGAGATATTCCTCATCTACCGGAATCTGCATGGCTCTTCCAAGTGCCTGCGCAATAAGCCCAGCCTGGTTAAACCCACGCTCCTTATATTTTGAAATATGAATCGGAACAGGAATTATCACATCCGGCGACCACATGCGTATCATCCTGCCACATCTGTCCGCCATCTGCTTCGCATATATTCCTGCATATTCCTGCTTGTTATAATATTTAAATCTGTATATTGATTCCCTGACATTCTTAGAATATTCATACAACGCACATGCCTGGTCATATACATGCTTCTGCCTGCTGCAGTCACTGCAGTATTCCGTTTCTTCATCTTTCACCGGCTTACCACATTTTAAACAGGCAGGCTCGCTTACATAATTTATATTATGCATGCAGCTTCCACATATATCTGCCCTTATCCCTCCAACAAAAGGTGCCGGCTTTCCACACATAGGACACGCTGGTGGAAGTACCGCATTAACTGCCTCCATCAATACCTTCTTATAATCCATAATCCCCCATTATTATCATCATTATCACATATAAACATATCAATTATCATTGTCCGAAATCTTCAATATGTCTGATTTCTTCAATCCTGTCTGTGAGTGAAGAATATCGTTTTGACTCTGATACATTGTCAGCCATAAGCCTGAATATCTCCTCTTCCCCAACGAGGCACACACATTTTCTTGCTCTTGTAACTGCCGTATACAGAATATTCCTGTTCATCAGCATTCTTGGCCCCTGCGACATCGGAATAATAACCGCCGGGTACTCACTTCCCTGTGATTTGTGAACCGTAATCGCATACGCAAGTTCAAGCTCATCAAGCTGTGAGAATTCATAAGTAACGAATCTGCCATCTTCGAATTTCACAGTTACATTCTCATCAAATGTGCTTATTCTCTCTATAACTCCGGTATCCCCGTTAAAAGCGCCCGTTCCCTGTTCTGTTGGAATACCGTATCTGCTTCGTTTTTCCCATGCAAGCTGATAATCATTCTTAATCTGCATAACCTTATCACCTTCACGGAAAGTAACATCACCGACCTGTCTTTCCTGCTTGATAGCATCAGCCGGATTAAGAAAATCCTGCATAATCTTATTAAGACGTTCCACCCCCACATTGGATTTTCGCGATGGAGTAAGAATCTGAAGGTCATACACATCGGCACCTACATAGTCCGGAAGTTTGTCCTTAATAAGCGTTTTCATCGCATTTATTATATTGTCTGCACCGTTTCTGTGAACAAAGAGAAAATCCTTGCTGTACTTGTTGAGTACTACCTCCTCGCCCCTGTTAATCTTATGGGCATTAATAATAATCTCACTCTGTGCCGCCTGTCTGAATATCCTCTCCAGCTTAACAACCGGAAAACATCCGGATTCTATAATGTCTTTAAGTACATTTCCCGGACCTACACTTGGAAGCTGATCCACATCACCTACAAGAATCAGTTTCGTTCCAATCGAAACAGCTTTAAGAAGTGAATTCATAATGCTTATGTCTACCATCGACATCTCATCAACAATAATAACATCAGCCTCAAGCGGATTATCTTCATTTCTCTCAAAGAACATAGACAGACCTGCTGCCGACTTTCTGTCACCATCCGGCACGCCGCCGCTTATCTCTAACATTCTGTGGATAGTCTGTGCTTCATAACCGCACGCCTCAGTCATTCTCTTGGCTGCACGTCCCGTAGGCGCTGCCAGCCTGATTTCCAGACCTTCCAGCTCAAAATATTTGATTATTGTATTAATAGTTGTAGTCTTACCGGTTCCCGGACCGCCAGTAACAATAACAAGCCCGTTTCTGACAGCTTTCGCGACAGCCTCTTTCTGGATATCATCAAGATTTATGCCTTCTTTATCCTCAATCCTTGCAATCCTGTCATCTATGAATTTCTGGTCTTCCTCAATCTGTACATCGAGATTATTAAGCATCGCTGCAACATTTGCTTCCATGTTGTAATACATGCGGGCATAGACACATTTTACATTGTCCTTAACCTTGACAACTATCTTCTTATCCATTGTCAGGTCCATAAGATATTTGTCATAGTCCTGGACATCAATCAAAAGCAGTTCGTTGACCTGACGCACAAGCTTATCATACGGAAGATATGTGTGTCCCTGCATTGTCGCCTGGTTAAGCACATAAAATATTCCGCTCTTAATCCTGAATTCAGAATCAATCTTAATTCCGGCACGCGAAGCAATCTCATCAGCCGTCCTAAAACCGACACCCTCTATGTCATCAGCAAGCCTGTACGGATTCTGTTCAAGAATGTTATATATATCGTTTCCATAACGCTTAAATATTTTGTTAGCAAGATTCATCTGGATTCCATAACGCTGAAGAAACATCATTGCTTTTCTGATGTCTTTCTTGTCAATAAGCTGGTTTGCTATATCCATAGCTTTAGACATGCTTATTCCTTTAATCTCAGCCAGACGCTCCGGTTCTTCTTCCATAATCCTGAATGTATCATCGCCAAATGTCTTAACTATTCGTTCAGCCATCTTCTCGCCGATACCCTTGATTGCCCCGGAGCTTAGATAACGCCTTACGGATGCAGCATCATCCGGCGCCCTGAACTCATAAGATGTGACTTTAAACTGCATGTAGTAAACTGCATGCTTAACAAATTCGCCTTGTGCGGTAATAAATTCACCTGTGTTGATATAGCTTAACACTCCAACACAGGTGATTTCTTCATCATCATATACAATATTAAAAACCGTATATCCATTGTCTTCATTCCTGAAGATAATATTCTCCACAAAGCCCTCTACATATTTCACAGACTCGTAATCCAATCTGTTATCTCCTTTATGTTAAATATTATTCCTGCTCATCTGCCTTAGGAATAGACTCTGTAGAATAATTTCTCTTCATCTGCTCATAAAGCGTCTGTGCTATTCCAAGTCCTTTGCCATGATTAGAATCAGTCATAAGCTTGGCATAAGATGACACCATCTCATCTCCAAAGTAACTTCCCAAAGTATTAAGTGAAGTATCCTCTGTTCCGCCAATTCCAGCCATAGAAGAGAACAGATTGCTATCTTCGTCATCCGAATCAATCTTAGCCATCTTCTCCATTGACTTAAGAACCTGTTCAACAAAATAACTTTCAAAATCCTTGCATACAGACATAAGTTCATCGTCTGATGCCTTAGAATAATCAGTATCTGTAAGTTTATTAGTTAAAGAACCCGCTTTAGAATCATACACATCTGAATAATTCTTACTGCTAAGCCCCGTAATAGAATCGCTCATACACTACACCCCGCTTATCTCTTAAGGTTATTAGCCTGCTCCATCATTGTATCAGATGTTGTTATAGCCTTAGAACATAATTCATACGCTCTCTGTGCTGTAATAAGATTAACCATCTCAGTTGCAACCTGAACATTAGATGATTCAAGATATGACTGTCTTAATGAGCTCTTCTTTCCAACTTCATCGTACGCTTCGTTAAGTGCAGCTCCTGACGCCTCAGTCTCTGAAAGGTAGCTTCCACCAATCTTATCCAGTCCTGCAGGATTAGAAAACTGATATAAGCCAATCTTAATACCGATTGGTGCCGGATTGTTAGACTCGTCAGGATATAAAAGGTTGCCGTCTGTATCAATAGTAATAAGATTAGTCTTATAATCTTTACCATTAGCGTCCTGTCCAAGAACTATCTCTGCGCCATCTGCGCTGAGTACAGGATATCCTTCAGAAGTACTAAGCATTACACCTTCTGTAGCTGTTGCCCATGTAAAATGTCCATTTCTTGTATACACAGTCTCGTCAGTATTAGTATTTCTTACTGCGAAAAAACCATCTCCATTAATTGCAAAATCTGTTGTACTGTCAGTTGCATTTAATGCACCCTGTGTATATATTGATGTTACTGCTGAAACTCTTGAACCAAGTCCAACCTGTGCTCCAACAGGTTTATTCTCTCCGTTGGCAGAAGTAGTCTTCGCCTGAAGATTCTGGTAAAGCAGAGACTTAAACTGAGTCTGCTCCTGCTTATATCCTACTGTATTAACATTTGCCAGATTGTTGGCAATAGTATCTACACTTGTCTGCTGGCTCATCATTCCTGATGCAGCAGTCCACAATGATCTCATCATGTCGTCAGTCCTCCATATGTATATGCCTAACAGTTGTTACTAAATCTCAGATATAGATACCATCTTTCCTAACATCTCATCGATAGTATTCATAATCTTCTGATTACTTTCAAAATCTCTTGCAATAGATATCATATCTACCATCTCTGTTACCACATTAATATTGGAAGCCTCCAAATATCCCTGATTAACTGTTGCTGTAGCATCTGTCTGTGTTGCGCCATCTACAGCTCTGTAAAGATTCTCGCCGTATGCCTCAACATAGTCATAATTCTCAAAATCTACAAGAGCAAATCTGTCTACATACTGTCCGTCAGCATATATTTCGCCGCTCTCTTCTACAGTCAGCTTTTCAAAGTCTGTAGGTAACTGTATCGGTCCATTCTCGCCCAATACAAAATCACCATCCTTGGTTACCAGATAACCTTCACGGTTCATCTGGAAAGATCCGTCCCTGGTATAAAGCGTTGAAGTTTCTCCAGCTTTGTTAGTGAAAGAAATCGAAAACAATCCACTTCCACTCAGCGCAAAGTCAAATGTATTGCCTGTGTTCTGGAAAGAACCCTGATCCCAGCTTCTGAAGGATTCTCCTATCTTTGCTCCAAGATTCAGAGTTCCGATATTCTGATTAATATAGCCCACAGTTTCATCTTTAACTTTGATGCCATAAACATCTTTAAACGACTGTGTCGTAAGGCCTTCTTTCTTATAACCTGTGGTAGTTGCATTAGCCAGATTATTAGACACTACATCCAGTCTCTTCTGCTGAACTGTCAAGCCAGAGTACGCTGTATAAAGCCCTTTTACCATAGCCCGCCTCTTTCTTGATAATATATTCTTCCGGCATAAAAATTGTCCATTCTGCCAGAATGTTAAGAAACATTCATAATAATGTTATTAAAAATGTTCCAGGTTACTTAACTTCATCTCTGTAGCCTGCAAGGAACTCAATAAACTTACCTGTTCCAATAGCAACACATGTCATTGGATCTTCGGCTGTCATAGTATTAATTCCTGTCTTGGCTTCAATTAAATCCTCAAGTCCTGAAAGAAGACTTCCGCCTCCTGTAAGGACGATTCCTCTGTCTGCAATATCAGATGCAAGTTCTGGTGGAGTCTTCTCAAGAACGCTGTGAACAGCTTCAACAATCTGTGAAGTTGCCTCTCTTAAAGCTTCCTCTGTCTCCTCTGAGCTTACCTCTACAGTCTTAGGAAGACCTGTTACAAGGTTTCTTCCTCGTACATTCATAGTTGTGACTTCTGCCTTAGGATAAGCAGAACCAACCTTTATCTTAATATCTTCTGCAGTTCTTTCACCAATAAGAAGATTATGCTTCTTTCTCATGTATCTTACGATAGCTTCATCAAAATCATCTCCGGCAATCTTAATAGAAGTACTTACAACAGTTCCTCCTAAAGAGATAACAGCGATATCAGTTGTACCACCACCGATATCAACAATCATATTACCACATGGTCTTGAAATATCAATACCTGCACCGATAGCTGCTGCGATAGGCTCTTCAATAATAGCAACCTCTCTTGCGCCTGCCTGAAGAGTAGCATCCTCAACCGCCTTCTTCTCAACCTCAGTAACACCTGAAGGTACGCATACACTGATTCTAGGCTTCTTAAGCATTCTCTTGCCGATAGCCTTCTGGATAAAGTACTTAAGCATCTTCTCAGTTACAGTGTAATCAGAGATAACACCCTGACGAAGAGGTCTTACAGCAACGATGTTACCTGGTGTTCTACCAAGCATCAGTCTTGCTTCCTCACCGATAGCCTTAATCTTATTAGTATCCCTGTCAAATGCAACAACTGAAGGCTCTTTAAGAACAACACCTTTGCCTCTGATGTACACAAGAATACTTGCAGTACCTAAATCTATACCAATATCTGTTGATAACATTATAATCTGTCTCTTATACACATCTCCGAGCCCACGAGACTAGGCATGATC
>ENA-UABQ01000290-UABQ01000290.1-human-gut-metagenome-genome-assembly--contig:-NODE-290-length-17196-cov-4.748439_pt1 | contig 17196 bp, 9 predicted proteins | sample MGYA00243869_ERZ654205 | MGnify/ENA primary metagenome ERZ654205 (study PRJEB26926, sample SAMN06165207) | human gut metagenome | biome: ENVO:00009003; feature: ENVO:2100002; material: ENVO:00002003...
TTCTTTTTCTTTTTGGCGTAGCTTCTCACCGCGTACGCGATGTTGGTCATATGGTCGGCGACACGCTCCGCATTGGACGAAAGACTTAGATAAATCGCGCCGACTTCGGGCGTACATTCGCCCTTGTTCATACGCTCGATATGGTGTTCGCCCATTTCTTCTTTTTGTTTGTCGACGCTTTCCTCGTACTCGTTCACCTTGTCGATATAATCAAGAGTGACTTCCTTATACGTCTTCATTACCTCGTCGTAAAGGTTTGTAATCGTCGCTTTAAGCGTCTGGATTTCGGAAATTGCCTTCGGCGAGAACTTGAGTTTATCCGCCTCCATCTTTTCGGCGTATTCCGAGATATTTTCGGCGTAGTCGCCGATACGCTCGATATCGCTTACGGTGTGATACGACGTACTGATTAAGAGTTTGTCGTCTTCCGAAAGGTCAACCTGCGAAAGCTTCACAAGATATTTCGTGATTTCACGGTTAAGGAAGTTCAGACATTTTTCGTTTTTGGCGATTTCGTCGATGACGTCGGACACTTTGCCGACCATAACCGCATCCATACATTTGTCGAAATTTGATTTTGCGATTTCCGCCATATTTTCGATTTCGTTTTTAAGCTGCGCGACAGCAACCGGGGGCGTTCTCAACAAACGCTCTTCCAGAAAATACAGGTGCGGCTCGTCGTTTTTGTCGTCCGTTTTCCTCTCGGGAACGATTTTTGAAACGAACTTCACAAGCAGGTTCATAAACGGCAACAGTACTATGGTGGTGGTTACGTTGAAGAAAGTGTGCAAAAGCGCAATTCTCATCGCGGGACTTTTAATCGGCATAAACATCTTCGTAAACACGCCGGAAATGCTCACAAGCCCGAATATCGTCACGCCGATCACGTTAAACATAAGGTGGATTACGGCGGTGCGACGCGCGTTCGTACTTGTGCCGACCGACGCGATAAGCGACGTAATACACGTTCCGATATTGCTTCCCAAAATTATGTACAGCCCTTGATCAAACGACAAAAGCCCCGCAACCGACATCGTAACGACGATACCGCTGACCGCCGACGACGACTGGATAAGCGCGGTGAACAAAATACCGAACAACAACAGCAACGCAGGGTTTGAAACCTTTGTAAGGAATGCGCTGATTTTGTCCGACTTCGAGAAAATATCCATGGAGCTTGTCATGACCGAAAGCCCGACGAATATCATACCAAGCCCGGTGATAATGCCGCCGATTTTTTTAACCTTATCCTTTTTGGTCAGCATTATCATCAATGCGCCGACGCCCGCAAGAGCCGCAAAAATTACCGTAAGGTTGACGTTTGCAAACCCGCCCGCGCCAAGCGCAACGATAAGCGCGGTCGACGTCGTTCCGATATTCGCACCGAAAACAATCGACGCGGCTTGCGTCAGAGTCATCAGTCCGCTGTTGACGAAACCTATCGCCATAACCGTGACCGCCGCGGAACTTTGTACGACCGCCGTCGTCACCGTTCCTATGCCCACTCCGATAAGTTTCTTATTCGATATTTTGGCAAACATTCGCTTGATTTCGTTGCCGGCAACCATTTCAAGACTGTCGCCCATCAACTTCATTCCGTAAAGAAAGACGCCGATACCGCCAAGCAGGGACAAAAACGCATAAAATATGTCAAGCCAATTCATTTCAATTTCGGTTGGACAAAATTTGCCCGATTCTCTCCATTATAATAAGTTACTTTCTATATTATATATAATATGTTGATTTATGTAAAACAGATTAGGTTGTTTTCAACCATAAAATTTTGCGATTCAAAAAATTTTTTGCGGTTTTCATTCACGTTATGCGACAGTTTTATCATTCATGACAAAATGTTTCCATCATACAGCTTTCATTAAAAATTTTATTATAAACGCCGCAATAAATTATTTTTTCGACTTTTTGTTTTGTTGCTCATTTCGTTTGACATATTTCGCCTTATTCAATATAATAATTGAGCATTGACAAAAACGCTGCTGTGGCTCAGGAGGTAGAGCACATCCTTGGTAAGGATGAGGTCACCAGTTCAAGTCTGGTCAGCAGCTCCACTAAAAAACACACCCGTTTCGGGTGTGTTTTTTTAATGTGTGCAAAGTTTTTTGCACACATTTGCACAATTTCTTCGAAATTGTGCGTGGAGCCTGTCGTCTGCGCTCGGCGATCGCGAATACTTCGTGCTCTCATCGCCTTCTCTTGCCGTCAGCAGCTCATTAAATATCGTTTGTTCACGACGAAAACGTCGTGTTTTTTTAATGCGTTTTTAACGCATTTGCGCGATTTATTTCTAAATCGCGCGTGGAGCCTGTCGTCTGCGCTCGGCGATTGAGAATACTTCGTGCTCTCATCGCCTTCTCTTGCCGTCAGCAGCTCTATGGTCTATTTTGTCATAGGAGACTGTCGGCGGCGGTATTGTTTGTTTGGTTTTTCAACTTTATAATATCGTGGATTATCTTTTAATACATCGTCCTTATGGCTTTATCGTTCAGTTTTTGATGATAAACACCGGGAACGGCGGGTCGTTCGTCCAATTATAAAAATCGAGTTTCAAGACCTGATATTTCGACGAATCGAGCGTTTTAAGATACGGCAGCAGTGCGTCTCTTTCCTCGTAGCCCGAGTCGCCGCCGTAATAAACGCTCACGCACATTAAGCCGCCCTTCTTCAAAAGCCCGAGTCCGCCCTCGATTGCTTTTATCGTGGACTCTGCGTGCGTGAAAACGCTGTGATCGCCCGACGGCAGATATCCGAGATTGAAAACAATGCACGATACGCTGTCACTTTCCGCGTACTTTGTCATATTTTCGTGCGATTCAAGGTGGACGTCCGCCGTTTGTCCGCGGCTTTTCAGAAGGTTTTCGGTGCTGTCCACGGCGTCTTTCTGCACGTCGAAAGAAATAACTTTCCCGCTGTCCCCGACAAGCGAGCATAAAAACGACGTATCGTATCCGCGCCCTGCGGTTGCGTCGATAACGACGTCGCCCGCGCCGACGAATTTCCTTATTGTTTCGTGTACAATGGTCAAAGCATTCATATTTTTATTATATCACATCGTGGCGTTTTGACAATAAATAAGGCCGTCCGAAGACGACCTTTTTAACTTTTTTGAATTATCTTTCTTCCCTGAAATAGGAAAGCCCCAGCGATGCAGGCGGCTGCGTCTCGCGCTTATTAAAGAACGAAATAATAATAAGGACGAGAGCGGTCGCAACGTAAGGAATGATTTTTACAAGTTCTTTTTCGGCAAGGCTTACGCCCGTAATATAGTTGGGCATAATGTACAAAAGACCGAAAATGAACGAGCCGATAATACAAAGCCCCGGGCGCCACAATGAGAAGATAACAAGCGCGACCGCAAGCCAGCCAAGCCCTTCGATAACGTATTCAAGCGATCCGCGCGTGCAGTCAAGAAGGTAAAACGCGCCGCCGATACCGGAAATTGCCGAGCCGATTATGCAGGCAAGGTATTTATATCTGATGACGTTGATACCCGCCGCGTCCGCCGCCGCGGGGTTTTCGCCGACCGCTTTTAAGTTAAGTCCCGTTTTGGTGCGGTTCATAAAAATTGCGACAAGCACCGTGATAATTATACCGACGTACACCAAAACGCCGTGCGACAAGAACATTTGTGAAAACCAGTTGTTTTCGACATTTCCAAAGAACGGCGCGGTGAACACTTTGCTTACTTCGTAAAACGTCGTGCCCTCGTTGCTCATCATCGAGCCCCAGAACCCAAGTACGCCCGCACCAAACGTTGTAATGGTAAGTCCCGTGACGTTCTGGTTGCATCGAAGGGTAATCGTAAACAATCCGTAAACGACGCCCATCATCGCGCCGAACAGCATTGCCATAAGAATTGCGACAAAGACGATTCCGCCGGCTGCAAGCCCTGCGTTTTTTGCAAGGTTTGCGCCAAGACATCCGCCGATTGCGCCAAAGCACATAACGCCCGGGATTCCCAGATTAAGGTGTCCGGATTTTTCGATGATAATTTCGCCGGTCGAGCCGAAAAGGAAAACAATACCGAATTTTATTGCCTGAGTTATTAACGTAACAAACATATTACTTATCCTCCTCTGCGACAACTTCCGCTTGTTTTTTCTTTTTGAAGCATGCGGGAATTTTGAAATATTTTTTGTTGAACATTATCTTATAGTTGATAAAGAACTCGCTTGCGATGATAAAGAAGAAGAACACGCCCGCAAGCATCGAGGGGAACGACGCACCAAGACGCGCATACGTTGAAACTTCTGCCGCGCCCTTTTGTACGAACACAACCAAAAACGACGTCAACACCATCGCAAACGGATTGAACTTTGCAAGCCAGGAAATAAGAACGCCCGTAAAGCCTCTGCCGTTGACGGTATATTTACTGTTCAAGTCAAGGTTTGTCGCGCTGACGAGAAGGAATCCCGTGATACCTGCGATAATACCGCAAAGAATCAACGTGCGAATGATAACTTTTTTGCTGTTGATTCCGATATAACGCGCCGTATTTTCGCTTTCGCCGACAACGGTAAGTTCATAGCCGTGTTTGCTGAAACGAAGATAAATGTACATCAGAATCGTAATAACCGCCGCGATGATGATTTTAAGAATAAATTCGTTATCTCCGATTGAGCCGACAACGCCCTTCGTAAACGTCAGCGTACCGGTGCCCGTTGACGCAACGCTTTTAATAAAGTATTCCGTAAGACATACCGCAATATAGTTCATCATAAGCGTCAAAAGCGTTTCGTTGGTGTTCCATCTCGCTTTGAATATTGCAGGAATCATCGACCATAACGCGCCGAATACCATCGCAACGACAAGCGACAGAACAATCGTACCCGCGTCGCTTGATTTGCCGCCCATAAAGTTTATGACAACCGCGCAACCGAGCGCGCCCATAAGAATTTGTCCTTCGCCGCCGATGTTCCAGAATCTCATTTTGAAACACGGAGTGACCGCAAGCGCGACCAGCAAAAGCAGTGCCGTTTCATGGAAAAGCCCCCAGACGCGTCTTGGGGTGCTGAATGCGCCGCCGAAGAAGTTTTTGAAGAAGAAACCCATGTCTTTTTTCGTGATTGCCGTAGTGATAATCGCGCAGGCAAGGATTGACAATGCAAAAGCGATAAGGCGGATAAGCCACGCTTTTTTTCTGTCCATATCCACGCGTTTTACAAGGTGCGCGACGGGTTCGTGAACTGTTTTACGCATTGTGTCCCTCCTTTACTTCATCGTCAAATATTTCGACTTTTGCGGGCATACTTGTCATCAGAAGCCCGACTTGCTCTTTTGTGCAGTTTCTTGCGTCGACAATGCCGCTGACTTTGCCGCCGCACAAAACCATGATTCTGTCCGAAAGCGCCAGCAGTACGTCCAGATCTTCGCCGACGAAAATAACGGCAACTCCGTTTTCTTTTTGTTTGTTGAGCAAATTATAAATAACGTAGGACGAGTTGATGTCCAGCCCCCTTACGGGATAAGCCGCCATAAGGACGGTAGGCGCGGACGCGATTTCACGCCCGACCAACACTTTTTGCACGTTTCCGCCCGAAAGTTTTCTGACGGGAGTCTTTACGGAAGGCGTCACAACTTCAAGTTCTTCCACGATATTTTCCGCAAGGTCGTGCGGGGTTTTTCTGTCCAGAAATATCGAATGACCTTTGCCGTAGGAACGAAGCATCATGTTGTCCGTCAAGTCCATATTCCCGACAAGCCCCATGCCCAGACGGTCCTCGGGGACGAACGAAAGCCTTACGCCCAATTCCCTGATTTGCGTGGGGGATTTCTGCCTCAAATCGACTTCTTTATTGTTGTCTTTGGGATCGAAGTAAGTGACCGTACCGCCTTCCAGACGTTGAAGTCCCGCGATTGATTCCAGAAGTTCGCGCTGACCGCTGCCCGCGATACCTGCGATACCCAGAATTTCGCCCGAACGCGCCGTGAACGACACGTTGTCAAGCGCAAGTATTCCTTCGCGGTTTTTGCAAGTGAGTCCGGAAATCGTGAGCCTTTCTTCTGCGTTGACGGGGATTGTTCTGTCGATATTAAGTTCGACCTTTGCGCCGACCATCATTTCCGTCAACGAACTTTCGGTTGCGTCTTTCGTATCGACGGTGCCGATATATTCGCCCTTTCTTAAAACGGCGACTCTGTCCGAGATTTCCAGAACTTCGTTGAGTTTGTGCGTAATAATGATAATGGATTTTCCGTCGTCGCGCATTTTCCTTAAAACGTCAAAAAGTTTTTTGGTTTCCTGCGGCGTCAGAACGGCGGTAGGCTCGTCCAGAATAAGGATATCCGCGCCGCGATACAACGTCTTAATAATTTCGACGGTTTGTTTTTCGGAAACGGACATATCGTAAATTTTCTTTTTGACGTTGATATCGAAGCCGTACTTATCGACGATTTTTTGTACGATGTCAACGCGATTTCTCGACAAATGGTTGAATTTGATTTTCTCGCCTAGTTTTACAAAAGGAAGTGTCGCGCATTTTAAGGCGCATTTTATTTTTTCGGCAGGTTTGTCGCCAAGCCTGATTTCTTTGACGGGCGAACGCTCGTCATCGGCGTCAACGACAATGCCGTAGTCGTCAAGTTTATCTTTGTATTCTTTCGATTTTTCACGGATACTGAACGGGGGCATCTTTTCGCCAAGAATAACGTTGTCCGCCGCCGTAAAGATGTCAATCAGCTTAAAATGCTGATGGATCATTCCGATGTGGTATTTATAAGCGTCCTGCGGAGAACGAATCACGACTTCCTTCCCGTCGATGAAAATTTCACCGCTGTCGGGGAAGTATATGCCCGCAATCATATTCATAAGGGTGGTTTTACCGCTTCCGTTTTCGCCAAGAAGCGACAAAATTTCACCGCGCCTGACGTCCATGCTGACGTCATTGTTCGCAACGACCGCGCCGAACCGTTTAGTAACGTTTCTGAGTTCGATAGCGTTGTTTTGTCCCATATAACTCTCCAAAAATAGCGATTATTACGCCGAAAAAAAAGGGTTAAGGCGGGACGATTGTCCCGCCGAAATCCTATTCTGTTGTTGTAAATTAGTACTTCTCGTTAAGAAGCGTGATGCCGTCGATACGAACGTCAAAGTAAGGTGCCGAACGATGTTTGGATTCAAAGAAAACGCCGTTTTCAATGACTTGCGTGTCGGCTTTGTTGTTATCTTTGCCGGTGCCGTCGTCTTCAAAGTTTACGTTTGCCATATATGTTTCAAGTTTCGTGCCGTTAACGGTGAAGGTGGCGGTGTCGAAAACGTTAAGGGTGCCGTTCATAAGTTTTGCCTTAATGTCAGCAACTTTTGCCGCAGTGTCAGCGGTTGCTGCCGTACCGAAAGCGGTAAGTTCTACGGAACCGGTTGCGATAGTGCCTGTCCAGTCCTTAGCAACGTTTGCTTTATTAACGTCGCCTTTGGCGTTTACGATTTGTTCAGCAAGGTATTTGTAGTAAGGTGCCCAGTTGATTCTGGAAGAAACGATGAACGTTTCGGGGCAAGCGGAGAAAGTGCTGCCGTTGTAAGATACGTTGGGAACTTTTGCTGTTTCACAAGCGTTAGGTGCGCCCATGGAGTCAGCATGTTGGCTGATAAGTTTGCAACCTTTACCAATGAGCAAGTTTGCTGCTTCCTTTTCGCCGGTTTCATCATACCAGCTGCCGGTAAATTGAACGTCCATCGTGACGGTCGGGCAGACGGATTTTGCGCCAAGGTAGAAGGAGGTGTAGCCGGAGATAACTTCCGCATAGGTGTATGCGCCGACGTAACCCATTTTGGCTTCTTCTGCGGTGAATTTGCCTGCTGCGATCATTTCATTGAGTTTCAAACCTGCGGCAACGCCTGCAAGGAAACGACCTTCGTAAATGGAAGCGAATGCGTTGACAAAGTTAGGAAGATTTTCGGTGTGAGCTCTCGTTCCGGTTGCGTGTGCAAACAAAACTTTGGGAGCTTTTTTTGCAGCTTTCAACATATATGCTTCGTGACCGAAAGAGTCAGCGAAAATGATGTTGCAACCTGCGTCGACAAGGTTCATGGCTTCCTGATAGCAAGTATCGTCCTCAGGGATACCGGTTTTGATGATGACCTGATCGTCGCGAAGACCGAGTTCGCGTTGAACTTCTTCCATCGCCGTGATGAAGTTTTTGTCGTACGTGCTGTTTTTGTCATGCAAGCAAAGCATACCGATTTTGATGTTCGAATAATCGACTTCTCCGCCGTCGTCTTTCTTACATGCGGTAAGACCGACTGCAAGTGCTGCAACTATCGCTACAACAAGGAAAATTGCAAGAATTTTTTTCTTCATTATGAAACCCTCCATATATTTTGCCGTATGGCATTTTTTAACTTAGTTTTTCCTGAAAGTAACGCCGTCGTCCGACATACTTTCGATAATCGCAAGGCTTTCAATGCGGACGCCCTGCTCTCTCAACTCGTCCCCGCCTTTCTGGAAGCCCTTTTCGATGGCAATCGCGCACCCGACAAGAGTCGCACCCGCCTGAGCGATCAATGCGATAAGCCCGCGCAACGCCTCGCCGTGAGCAAGAAAATCGTCGACGATAAGCACGCGATCGGAAGAATTCAGAAATTCCTTTTCAACCATTATCGTGTTTACGTTGCCGTGGGTATAACTTTTGACTTCCGCAGAATAGACGTCCTTTGAAATGTTGGCGGTTTTACTTTTCTTAGCAAAAAGCACCGGGACGTGCAAGTACATAGCTGCGTAGCATGCAATTGCGATTCCCGATGCTTCTAAGGTCAGAATTTTGGTAACTTGGTCGCACTTATAGAGTGAGTAGATTTCCTTGCCGATTTCCTCCATCAAAGTATCATCTATAAGATGATTGAGAAAACCTCCAACTTTTAACACCTCTCCGGGGAAGACTTTACCGTCCCTGAGGATGCGTTCCTCCAAAAGTTTCACTCTGTACCCCAATATAATGTGGTTGGCGTCGGTCGAAAACACTTTATTTTGTGTTTTTTGGCTTTCCGCCACCTGTAAGATAGTGCCATTATAACCAAAACGACAAAATGTGTCAAACGAAAATCGCCACTTTTGAACATTATTTTCAACTTCTTTCAAATTTAAAAATAATAATCATACAAAGGCGACGAAATATATGAGTTTTTCTGAACTTTTATTCACGTTTCAACCATTTCCCCGCCCGCGCTTTCGCATGATTGTCTGTCCAATCATTCCGTTTGCTCTCCCGCGCGCCACCCTCACTCTCACCCGACCTGTTGCCCGCATACTCGCCACTCTTGTTTTTCCGCTTTTCTCGTTTTCCGCTAACTTAATAAATACGCGCGCCTCGCGCGCCTACCGCGCGCTCGCGCGTGGTAAGCACATTTATAGCAATGTTTTCGCACGCCATTGAAAACAACATGGGCGTTTTGCCGTTCAATTATTAAAAAACCCCGAAACGTCGTCGGGGTTTTCGTTATTTTGATTTCTTGCGGTCAGACGCGGCAGAAGCCGTCGGGGGTGACGATTATTTCGCCGGTCTGAACGGCGGCGGTGAGAGAAGCGTCAACCCATTCCACGGCGGATTTCGTGCGTTTCGCGACGTTGAACAGTTTGAAAACTTCCTTATTAAGGTCGTCCTTTTCGATATAGACGGTCGCTTCGATTGCGCATTTTGCGGCGGCGACGATCTCGTGGGGATGCACTTTTGTCAAATCGCGGGTAACGCGCGCGTCGCTCGGGCGGAAAGTCGAAACGGGCTTATCGACGTAAAAGACTTTGCCAAAATATTCCTGCCGTTGCGCCTCGTATGATGAAACGTATCTTGAAATTTGCGCGATGGCTTTTTTGGCGGTTTTCGGCACGCAGAACGCCGCGGCGATTTTATCGATAAGACAGCTTTCTTCGATCGGCGACTCGACCTCGATAACGGTGCGGATTTTATTCATAATCGCTTCTTCGTTGACGAAATTCAGGACGTATTCCGCCCCGGCGCGCGCCAGCGGTTTGATATAAGCCGTCTTATAAGTTTTTCTGTATTTTTGCAGCGCGTCGCGGACGGTTTTTTTGGAAACGACCTTCTTTTCGGTGAGCGTCGCGACGACTTCCTTGATTTTGTTGATTTCGCGTTTCTGGTTGTTGAAGTAGTTTATCGTCCAAAGGTTATAGACGTTCCAGCCGAGTTTTTTCAGGATTCTCGTCTGCATTGTCATGCGGTCTTTTGCGGACGGGATTTTTGCCGAGTGCTCGCTGTCCGCGATGATTGCGAGAATATACTTGTTTTTGTCGCGGGGATCGACGACGGCGACGTCGATTTTGAAGTCGGACACGCCGACGTTCGCGTCGCACAACAGCCCGCGGTCTTTCAGGTCTTTCGCGACGTTTTCGCCGATACCTTTCGATTCCACCCTGACGTCCTTTGCCGCAATCGAAAGCATCTCGGGACCGCGTTCGGCGTATTCGAGGAAGGCTTTCAACGCCTTAACGCCCACGCTGTCGGTGCGGTTAAGGTCAATCATATTGCCCGTTACGGAACTGAAAACAATCATCTCACTCCTTGCGCGGGTAACTGCAACGTTAAGTCGTTTATAGCCGCCCTGCTGGTTTATAGGACCGAAATTCAACGATAATCTGCCAGTTGCGTCGGGACCATATCCGACGCTGAACAAAATCAGGTCGCGCTCGTCGCCCTGAACGTTTTCAAGATTCTTCACAAAAACAGGCTCGTCCACGTCGTACGCCACGTCGTCGAGACCTTCTTTGTGAATCTCGTGTTGCAGCTTATCTTCGATGTAATTCTGTTGCGCCGTATTGAACGTAACTATGCCGATCGAGCGGTTTCGTTCCTGCGGATTTTTAAGCCTTGCCACGACTTCTTTCACAAGCGCGTCGCCTTCTTTTTTGTTGCATTTGCTGCCACCTCTTTCGTAAACGCCGTCGACATAGGCAAGTTTTACTTTGCCTTTCAGCTCGTTCGGAGACGGGAAAGTGAGCAACTTATTGTCGTAAAACATACTGTTGGAAAACGCGATAAGGCTTTCGTGATTGCTGCGGTAATGCCACAAAAGATGACGTTCGGGCATGCCGATTGCAAGGCAGTCGTCAAGGACGCTTTCAAGGTCTTCGACTTCGAAGTGCTGTTCGTCGCGATAATCGGTGCGGAAGAACATCGTGGGCGGAAGCTGCTTCGGATCGCCGACGACGATGACGTTTTTACCGCGCGCGATCGCGCCTACCGCCTCGCACGTGGGCATCTGCGACGCCTCGTCGAAGACGACAAGGTCGAATTTTTCCTTTTCGATATCGAGATATTGTGCAACCGACACCGGACTCATCAGAAGACACGGGCAAGTCGCGCGAAGTATTTCGGGAATTTGTGAAAACAGCGCGCGTATCGTTGTGCCTTGCATATTCGTTTTTTCGGCGCGGTAAAGCAAAACTCTTTCCAGGTTATGTTCGCCCGAAGTATCGGTGCGCGGAAGTTTCGACACGAGCCTTAAATACAACTCCGACCTTGTGAGTTTTTCGTATTCGTCGGACAGCGCGCGGAAACGTTGCATCGTTTCTTCAAGCGACAGCCCCGAGAACCTGCAAAGCACGTCGTCAAGGTAAAGTTCGCTCCTGACAAAATTGAAATACACGCATTTTTTGAAACTTCTCAACACGTCTTCGGCGGTGATTTCGCCGTTAAACAGCGGTTCCAGCACGAAATCGAAGCCTTCTTGTCCGCACCTTTCCACGACGCTCTGGTATCTGCACCAACTCGGGATATAGTCCATATTCTTTTCGATACTCGAAATGCGGTCGATAGTGCTGTTGATTTCTTCGCGCGGATCTTTTTTGACGATGCAAAAGAGATTTTCGAATTCGGTTTTCGCTTTTTGTTCGGTTTCGTAAGCGCGCATATAGTATTCCATAAGGACGTGCGGCTTATTTTTCGTCAACCGACGGCAGGTTTCGTTGAAAAGATTGAAGTCGCAATCGGCGTACAGTGCGCGTGCGGCGTCGTAAAGCGCGGACACCGTCGCGATTTTGTCGTCAAGCCCCATATCGTTTTCGGTTGTGGCGAAAAGCGATGCGACTTCCGCGCGGCGTTTTTTGACGGTTTCTTTGGTTTCCGCAATGATAAGCAGGAATTCCAGAAATTCGCGGCGGCCGTTTTTATCGACGGAAGAGAGCGCCTTTTTCACCGACTTTGGCAAAAACGCGTTTTTTTGCATTGCTTCTTTGACCTCGGCGGGCGCGACGTTTTCGGGATACTTTCCGTATTTATTCTCGTATTCTTTCGTGATAAGCCCGTCGCGACGAGCCGCTTCGAGATACGACTCCACAAGACCTTTCGCGTTTTCGACGGCGCAGGCGTTTTCAAAATATTTTGCGATTTTTTCGTCGGACGTGAGTTTGTCCGACAGGAAATACAACGCCTTCAACTTTTCGCCGGTGAGCGAAATCGTTCGCATATTGATTAAGGTTTGAAGTTCGCGCGCGTAAGTTTTCAGATGTCTGAGCTCCATCTGGTAAATATCGAGCACGCTTTCGGCTTCTTCGCGCCAGGCGTCGGTGTAATCGAATTTTCCGATGTACCGAAACGGCGACTTTTCGATATCGCCACATTCTTTCGCGCGGATTGCAAGTTCCGTCAGAATATCAAGGTATCTGTTGAATGACGACGCCGTCAGTTTTTCGTAAAACAACCCGTCGATTCTTAAGCAATCGGGAGCGTCCGAATTGTCAAGATACGCCATCATCGCCTCGTACAGCGAGAAACCGAGATAACGCTTTCTGTGCATTGCGTCGATTTCGCCCTGCAACTTGTCGATGCACTCCTTGATTTCATTCGCTTTTTCTTCAAAGTCGATATCGGAAGCGGCAGAACCAAGGTTTAACGTGTTGATTATTTTCGATAAAATATCGGTTTTGTGCGTTTTGTCGGAATGAAGTTCCAAACAGAAATCGCCCGCGCCGCAGTCGACAAGGCGTTTATAAACCACGTTCAACGCCGCCATTTTTTCAGCGACGAACAGCACGCGCCTGCCGCGCACGATGTTGTTGACGATGATGTTCGTTATCGTTTGCGACTTACCCGTGCCGGGCGGTCCGTGCAGCACGAACGAGCCGTTCAGACTTGCTTTTATCGCCTGATATTGCGAGCTGTCCGCGCTTATCGGCAGCAACATTCTGTCCGTGCCGAAGTACGCCTCGTCCGAGTTTGCGGTGTCGGTCGGAGTTTCGTTTTTCAGCCCGGCGTCCACCGAGTTCGAAATCATAGAACGGATAAGCGGCGACTCCTTGAACTTGTCGATATTATAGCGCACGTCGTGCCACATGAGATAATTCGTGAACGACAAAACGTTCAGATAAACGTTGTCGATAATTTCCCATCCTGGTTTATCGGCGATTTCTTTTTTGACGCGCGCGATGACTGCGAGTATGCTTTTCGCGTCGGACAATTCGACTGCGGAAAGCCCGCGCATATCGAGGCGGAATTCCTGATACAAAAATTCCAGAAGAGTATTGTTTATCTGCGCCCCGTCAATGTCGAAAGTTATCGAAAATACCGGGAGCGATATTCCTTTTTTGTCAATCGACACCGGATACAGAATAAGCGGCGCGTATTTGAATTTTTCGTTTTCAGACTCTCTCCACTTCAAAAAGCCGCATGCCACGTACAAACTTGCGGTGCCGGACTCTTCTTCGATGGTTTTTTCCTTTCGATAAAGATTGAGCAGCGTTTTGTTTTGTTCTTTTTCCGAAAACACGGTCGAAAGTCTTTTGTTTTTGTATTCGTACAAAAGGTATTCCGACAGCGGTTTCAGCGGCGCGGGATTGTCGAAAGACGGATTCAGCCTTGCGTCGCCGTCGGGCACGTCTTTGGGGTGCGCCGTGAGCGTATAAGGTTTATCGTGTGTGACGTTTTCGACAAAGGTTTCGATTGACGCGGTGAGAATTTTCACGGCGGTATTCGATACCCTGAAATTCAAAAGCGAATTGCGAAGATCAAGTTCCAATAAGCGGCGTTCCCACTGTTTTTCGCGGGTGAACAGACTTTCGCCGCCGATATTTTCGCCGTATTCTTTGATTTTCGGCGGAGCGGCTTGTTTATAATCGTCGCTTTCGACAAGGTCGTATCCACACTCCGTTTTCACGCGGACGGACTGCGGCAGTATGCCCATGATACGCGCGCGTTTTATATCGACCGCAAAATCGACGGTCGGCGATTTTTTAAGGAACGATACGGCGTTTTTCTCGCACTTTTCAAAACTTTCGCCCTTGAAAATGCCCGAAATGTCGATAAGCGTCGCTTCACCGACGCCCGCCGCCGCTTTTTTCGCGACGTAAGACATATCGTCGAACACGTCTTCCGCCATACATTCTTCGGTAAGGAAGCACGCGACGTACCAGTTGTTGTCCGATTTCGCAACGACGGGATTGTATCCCGCGCTTTCGATCACCGACGCGAAAATCAGCGCAAGTTCCATCGGCGTTGCGACCTTGTCCGAAAGTATTTCCGAAAAATCGGACACGATGACGCTGTCCGCCGTCGTTTTCTTGCCCATAAGGAATCCATGGTCGCAAAGCACCGCATACGTCGCGGCGCAGAGATTTCGCACTTTGTTTTTCGATGCGTTCGCATAGCCCGTGCCGGTAACGTCCTTAAAGCCCCATTCCGCAATCTTTTTGTGCGCGAGGTTCAGAAGTCTGTTGACGTCGGGCGTGCGGCGGACGAAAGTCGCGATACTTTCGGGTTTATCGACGTTGCACTCGTCAAAGGCAAGCACCGTTACCATTTCCGTTGCTTCTTCCAGGACAACGCCGTCCTTCAATACCTGCACCGTTATTTCGCCGCCGTGCTTTCTGTTTTGCGCCACCATATAAAGGGGCGACAGTTTCGCGATGCCGTCGAATCTGAGATTGGCGCGGGCGGGAAACACCGCCTGAATTTCGGAAACGGGCAGCAAAAAATCGGGCTTTGACGACACGCTGATTTCGATATTTTCGCAGTCGAAGTCGGACACGTTTCTGACGTAAAGCCTTTTGACGGGGGATATCCCGTTCTGCACCTGATAATAACTTATCACGGACGAACATAATAAGCTGATTTCGAATTCGCTCATAGACACCTCTTAATTTATCGATATTTTACCATACCGCGCGAAATATTTCAACTAAAAATAAATGTGGATTTACTTTAATACACAAGCGGCAGTTTGTAAAAATAGTCGCAATCGTAGTTTAAAGTATCATTTTTTAATCATTAACGCCTTGTTTTGCAATGTGTTGAAATACACCTCATCCGCGCCGTTTTGCAGAACAGGGTTATTTCGTTGCAAAAACGCACGCTTATCGCAGGGTTTTAATATGTTTTTGTGAAATTGAGATATTTTGGAAAATATTACAATTTTTTTTTGCGCGCTTGTTAAAATTTTATCGCAGCGGTTGATTTTTGACGCTTATTGTTGTAATATAATTTTGTTACTATTAAATTATTATGTGCTAGGAGGCATGTTATGGATTCAAAATACGAAAGCCTGTTTACGCCGTGGAAAATCAAGAATTGCGAAATCAAAAACCGCATTGTAATGACTTCTATGGGCGGTACGTCAATCTTCGGCTGGATGGAGCCCAACCACTTTGACAAGGAAGCCGCAAACTTCTTGCTTGAACGGGCAAAGAACAACGTCGGCCTTATCCTTCCCGGCATCGCGCCCATCAGGGATATCCTTCTCGGGAAATGGCTTTATCAAGGAAAAGGAAAGTTCAAAAAGCTCAAAGAATTTATGGACGAGTTCCATAAAACGGGCGCAAAAATGTTTGTACAACTTACGGCAGGCTTCGGCAGGTCGCTGGCAATCAACGACATTATGGTAAAGGCGCTACACAACAAAGCCCTTGCAACCGTCTTGAAACCCGCCCTTGACGTAAGTTACCTTACCGCAAGCGCAAGCGCAACCCCCAACAGATGGCAAGAATCCTGCATCTCTCGCCCCCTTACGCAAAAAGAAATCCACGAAATGGTCGAGGCTTTCGCAAAAACCGCGAAACTCTGCATGGACGCAGGCGTCGACGGCGTTGAAATCCACGCCGTTCACGAAGGCTACCTTCTTGACCAGTTCACGATGAAATACACCAACCAAAGGACGGACGAATACGGCGGATCGTTTGAAAACAGATACCGCTTCCCTGTCGAAATCGTCAAAGCCATCAAAAAGGCGTGCGGCGACGACTTCCCCGTTTCTTTGAGATATTCCGTCGTTTCCAAAACCAAAGGATTCGGCAAAGGCGCGCTTCCCGGCGAAGACTACGTTGAGGTCGGCCGCGATATGGAAGAAAGCGAAAGAGCCGCAAAATATCTCCAAGACGCCGGCTACGATATGCTCAACTGCGACAACGGCACCTACGACGCCTGGTACTGGGCTCACCCCGGTCCCTATATGCCGCAAAACTGCAACCTCGAAGACGTCGCTCACATCAAAAAGTTCGTTGACATTCCCGTCGTGTGCGCCGGCCGTATGGAACCCGACGTTGGCGCGGAAGCAATCGCCGAAGGCAAAATCGACGGTTTGGGCGTTGCTCGTCAGTTCCTTACCGATCCCGCATGGGTAACCAAACTTATGAACGACGATATCGCGTCGATTCACCCCTGCATCTGCTGCCACAACGCCTGCTTCGATATGGCGTCCTATAAAGGCGACGACGGACAACTCGTCGGCAACGATCAAACCCTTGCGGACAACGCCGGTATGGCTCGCTGCGCCCTTAACCCGCAGACGATGCAAAGCAAAAAATACAAAATCGTCAAAGCCGCTCGTCCCAAGAAAATCGCAGTTATCGGCGGCGGTATCGGCGGTATGGAAGTCGCGCGCGTCGCAACTCTGCGCGGACATAAGGTTACGATTTACGAAAAGTCGAATGTTCTCGGCGGCGTATTCATCGCTGCCGCTGCGCCGTCGTTCAAGGAGAAAGACCGCGACCTTATCAAATGGTACGAAAAGGAAATCAAAGACCTTAATATCGAAGTAAAATTCAACACCGAGGTCAAACCCGAAGACATCGCGAAGCTCGGCGCGGACGAAGTCGTCGTCGCAACGGGCAGCAAGGCAAGAAAACTTCGCGTTCCCGGTGCGGAAAAAGGCATCGAAGCGTGCGAATATCTGCTTGGCACCAAAGAAGTCGGCAACAAAGTCATCGTCATCGGCCTGTCTCTTATACACATCTGACGCTGCCG
>ENA-UABQ01000306-UABQ01000306.1-human-gut-metagenome-genome-assembly--contig:-NODE-306-length-16273-cov-6.495376_pt1 | contig 16273 bp, 8 predicted proteins | sample MGYA00243869_ERZ654205 | MGnify/ENA primary metagenome ERZ654205 (study PRJEB26926, sample SAMN06165207) | human gut metagenome | biome: ENVO:00009003; feature: ENVO:2100002; material: ENVO:00002003...
ACGAGATCATGCCTAGTCTCGTGGGCTCGGAGATGTGTATAAGAGACAGGGCTTTACAACAGATAGAAAAACAGTTCGGTAAGGGCGCGATTATGAAATTCGGCGAGACCGAAGTTCAGAAGGTCGAAGCAATCCCTACGGGCTGTCTTACTCTTGACATCGCTCTCGGCATAGGCGGCATTCCGCGCGGCAGAATTATCGAAATTTACGGGCCCGAATCTTCGGGCAAAACGACCGTCGCGCTTCACATGATCGCAGAAACGCAGAAACAGGGCGGTATGGCGGCGTTTATCGACGCGGAGCACGCGCTCGATCCTTATTACGCGCAGGCTCTCGGCGTTCAGATCAACGACTTGTACATCGCGCAACCCGACAGCGGCGAGCAGGCTTTGAACATTACCGAAACGCTTGTTCGAAGCAACAGCATCGACCTTATCGTCGTGGACAGCGTCGCGGCGCTTACTCCGCAGGCGGAAATCGACGGCGAAATCGGCGACAGCAGCGTCGGTCTTCAAGCAAGACTTATGTCGCAGGCAATGCGTAAACTCACCGCAATATGCAACAAATCCCGTTGCAGCATCGTTTTCATCAATCAACTTCGTGAAAAAGTCGGCGTGATTTATGGCAGCCCCGAGGTTACGACGGGCGGTAAAGCGCTGAAATTCTATTCGTCGGTGCGTATCGACATCAGAAAAGCCGACACGATTAAGGACGGCGCGGAAGTCATCGGCAACCGCACAAAGGCTCGTATCGTCAAAAACAAGGTCGCACCTCCGTTCAAAGTTGCGGAATTCGACATTCTTTTCGGCAAAGGAATTTCACTTGCGGGCTGCGTGCTTGACGTCGCAACCGATATGGGGCTTGTCGAAAAAAGCGGAAGCTGGTATTCGTACAACGACGAAAAAATCGGGCAAGGCAGGGATAAAACGTTGGATTATCTTAACAAAAATCCCGACGTTTTCAACGAAATCAACGAAAAAGTCCGTGAAAAAGTCTTTGCGGACAAATAATTTTGCAAATTTTGCCACGGCTCACCCCGTGGCATTACCGCATAATCAAAGAAATTAAAGCCGACACGCGCCGGACGGCGCGCAAATAAATCGGTTTTATGAATATATAGGAGGATATAAACCAAATGACAAGCATTACAACACAATTGCTTGCTGTCTTGTCGGGTGGCGCAATCGCAGGAATCGCGGTCGCGGCACTCGCAGTAGGACTCGCCGCAGGTGCTTTCGGCTATTGGAAGTATTATGAAAAAAAAGTCGGCACCGCTAAATCGGAAGCAGATAAGTTAAAAGCCGAGGCGGCAAAAATTATCGAAGACGCTAAGGTCGAGGCAAAAACCGCTCGTAAAGAAGCCTTGCTCGAAGCAAAAGAAGAAGAACATCGTCTTCGCGCGGAAATCGATAAGGAAGCAAAAGAAAGAAAAGCAGAGTATCAGAAAACCGAACAACGTCTTCAATCCAAAGAATCGTACCTTGACAAAAAGGACGACGCATTGGATAAGAAACAGGAACAACTGGAAGTTCAGAGAAAACAACTTCAATCCAAAGAAGAAGAGTTGCAAAATATCGAGGATAAACTCAAAAATTCGCAATTCCTTCTTGAAAAAGAACTTGAAAGAATCTCCGGCATGACCAGGGACGAGGCAAAACAACAACTCATGGACGCGCTCATCGACAGCGCGAAAAAGGACGCGGTACAAACCGCAAAACAAATCGAGGCGGAAGCCAAAGAAAACGCCGAAAAGAAAGCGCAAAACATTATCTCGCTTGCAATCCAGAGATGCGCCGCAGACCACACGACGGACACCACCGTTTCGGTTGTCGCGCTCCCCAACGACGAAATGAAAGGGCGCATTATCGGTCGCGTAGGTCGCAATATCCGTGCGCTTGAAAGTGCGACGGGCGTTGACCTTATCATCGACGATACCCCCGACGTCGTTACGCTGTCGGGATTTGACCCTGTACGCCGCGAAATCGCGCGTATCACCCTTGAAAAACTTATTCAGGACGGAAGAATTCACCCCGCACGCATCGAAGAAATGGTCGATAAGGTCAAAAAAGAAGTTGACGGCCTTATCAAAGAAGCGGGCGAAAATGCGGTGTTCGAGTGCGGTATTTACGGCATTCATCCGGAACTTATCAAAATTTTGGGCAAACTTAAATATCGTACGAGCTACGGTCAGAACGTGTTGCAACACTCGCTGGAAGTCGCGTTCCTTGCAGGCGTTATGGCATCGGAACTCGGCGCGGACGTCAAAGTTGCGAAACGCGCGGGGCTTTTGCACGATATCGGCAAAGCGGTTGACCACGAAATCGAGGGCACTCACGTCCAGATCGGCGTCGATTTGCTGAAAAAATATAAGGAAAGCGCGGCTGTCATTCACGCGGTTGCGGCTCACCACGGCGACATCGAGGCAACGAGCGTTGAAGCAGTCCTTGTTCAGGCAGCCGACGCAATATCAAGCGCACGTCCCGGCGCACGTCGCGAATCGCTTGAAAACTACGTCAAACGCATTGAAAAGTTGGAAACAATCGCAAATTCCTTCAACGGCGTTGAACAGTCTTACGCAATTCAGGCAGGGCGCGAAATCCGCGTTATGGTCAAACCCGAGGTCGTCGACGACACCACCACGGTTTTCCTTGCAAAAGAAATCGCCAACAAGCTGGAAGCGGAACTCGAATACCCCGGACAAATCAAAGTTACGGTTGTCAGGGAAATCAGAAGCGTCGATTACGCAAAGTAATCAATTTAACTCAAAACCAAAACAAAATGAGAAAAGAAACTCATGCTAAGAAAAACACCCGATGGATGAAAGCCGTGCTGCTTTCGTTCTTCGCGCTGTTGCTATGCTCCGTGAGTGGTTATGCCCAGAACATAACCGTTACGGGTAAGGTATCTGATGCCATGGGCACGTTGCCCGGTGTCAGTGTTGCCATCAAGGGTACCACTAACGGTACGGTGACCGATGTGGACGGAAAATACTCGCTGAATGTAGCAAAGAACGCCACGTTGGTATTCTCTTTCGTAGGTATGAAGTCACAGGAAGTGACTGTCAATGGCCGCAAGGTGATAGATGTTACCATGACGAACGACACGGAGTTGCTGGACGAAGTGGTGGTGGTAGGTTACGGTACTTCCAAAAAGTCATCACTGACCAGTGCCGTATCTGCCGTGAAGGGTGACGAACTGCTGAAAGCCCCCGCCACCAACGTATCGCAGTTGCTCGGTGGCCGCTTGCCGGGTATCTCTTCCTTGCAGGAATCCGGTGAACCGGGCTTGGACCAGGCTTCGCTGAAGATTCGTGGTTCTGTATACAGCGTATCGTATATCGTGGACGGTTTCCCCGTGAGCAATATCAACGACCTGGATCCGAACGACATCGAGAGCGTATCTGTACTGAAGGACGGTGCCTCGGCTGCCGTTTACGGTTTGGCAGGTGCCGGTGGTGTCATCATCGTCACTACCAAGCGCGGTGAGGCCGGCAAGACCAAGGTGACTTACGATGCCTCCTACGGTGTCTCCATGAATGCCAATTTCCCGAAATTCATGAATGGCCCGCAATACGCACACTACTACAACATGGCGCAGATGATGGACCAGCTGGCAAGCGGGGCCATCAAGGATCGCAGCGAATACACACCCTACTATACGCAGGAGAACATTGCCGCCATGACCAACGGCGACCCCACGGACGGATGGGACAACGTGGACTATATAGATAAGGTATTCGGCACGGGTACCAACCAGAAGCACAGTGTGACCGTGCAGGGCGGCAACGAAAAGATGCGTTACTTCACTTCGCTCGGCTACTTAGGACAGAACGGTAACATCGACAACTTCACATACCGCCGCTACAACCTGCGTGCCAACATCGAAAGCGAATTTGCCAAGCATTTCAACTTCAAGCTTGGTGTATCGGGCGTAGTAGGCCGCCGCAGTACACCTGCATTCAACTCCGGTGGTGGTGATGACGGCTACGAAGAAGTGGGTTTCCTTTCCATTGCACGCCAGACCATCCAGATGCACCCTTATCTGCCCGAACGCTATAACGATATGTACACGGCAGCTATACAGAAAAACACATCTTTGCCCAACAGCCCGCTGGCAGCCATTTATGAATCCGGCTACAAGAAAACACGCAGTTTCGAGGGCAACGTCAACCTGGAATTGACCTACAATGTGCCTTGGGTGAAAGGATTGGCATTGAAGGCCAATGGTTCTTACAACTATTCCACTTCACACAACAAGAACCTAAATACGCTATACTCCGTCATGGGTTATAACAATGGTACTTGGAGCCAGTACGAAGATCCGCGCGGTACAGCCAACGGTACGGAATTGGGCGAAGGACAGACTAATTACGAACAGATGGTAGGCCAGGCAAGCATCAATTATGCCAACAGCTTCGGCCTGCACAATGTGGAAGTGCTGGCACTGGTGGAGGCACGTGACAATAAAAGCCACGGTTTGTCAGCCTACGCCAAGAATCTTCCTTTCATCCAGTTGCCGGAACTCGGTTCTGATGGCGGTGGCGTGCCTACCGACTCCCCGATTGGCGGATGGAGCGCAGCTTCACGCACAGCCGGCTATGTATTCCGTCTGAAGTATGATTATGACAGCAAATACATGGCAGAATTCACCGGTCGTTACGATGGATCCTACAAATTCTACGGCATGGGCAAACGTTGGGGTTTCTTCCCCTCGGCTTCATTGGGATGGAGAATCTCAAAAGAGAACTTCATGGAGAGCCTCGAATTTGTCAACGACCTGAAAGTACGTGCCTCTGTCGGCTTGCTGGGTAACGATGCCGTTTCCGAATATGCATTCCTCGGCACTTACAGTCCATGGTCCACCGGCGTGATTTATCCTTCGGGTTCTGCAGTGAAAGCACCGGGCATTTATACCAGTGGAATCCCTAACCCCGCACTGACTTGGGAGAAAACTCTCTCTTGGAATGCCGGTTTTGATGCCACCCTTTGGAATGGATTGTTAGGCATTGAACTGGATGCTTTCTATAACTACACATACGATGTGTTGACAGGAATGGGTGGCAACAAACCCTCTTCCATGGGTGGTTATTATACCACGTATGGCAACAACAATGCACTTGATTCAAAAGGTATCGACATTTTGCTGACTCACCGCAATAAATTCCATGTGGCAGGAAGTCCGCTGCAATACACCGTCAGCGGTAACTTGACTTACTCCAAGACACGCTGGCTGAAGTATCTGGACGAGCCCAACACCGTGGAATGGCAGAAGGTAGTGGGCACCGCCTATGGCACCATCTACGGTTGGAAAGCCGACGGGCTGTTCCGCACGGAAGAAGAGATAGACAACTCTGCCTGGTATGGAAGCCGTCCCTGTGTGGGCGACATCAAGTATGTGGATATGAATGGTGATGGTAAGATTGACAGTCAGGACCGTGGTGCTTTTGGGCGTTCCAACCGCCCACAACTGACTTTCGGCTTGAATCTTGGTGCCTCTTGGAAGGGATTCGACTTCAACGCCCAGTTCACCGGCGGTGCCCTCTTCGACGTTTCCATGACCGGTACTTACTATAACGGCTACGATGACAACACCATCTGGACACAAACTTTCAAAGAAGCAGCCAATTCCCCACTCTTCTTGGTGGAGAATGCTTATAGCATCGACAACCCGAACGGCTCTTTCCCGCGCATCACACTGGGTGCTCCCGGCCACGGCGGCGACAACGGTCTGAGTTCTTCCTTCTGGTGGAGAGACGGTAAATATGTGCGACTGAAGTCGGCACAAATCGGTTACACCTTCCCCAAGGCCTGGATGAGCAAGCTGAACATCGAGAACCTGCGCATCTTCGTGGAAGGCAGCAACCTCTTTACCATCGACGGGCTGCCCGAAGGCATCGACCCCGAATCGCCGGGCGTGAACAACGGTTACTATCCGCAACAGCGCACTGTGATGGGTGGTCTTACATTAACTTTCTAAAAAACTGATAAATATGAAAAAGATTATAGCAGGATTGTGTCTTATGGGAGCTACGCTGGGGCTGACCTCCTGTAACGACTTTCTGGATATGACCCCTACCGACAAGATTTCCGACAAGGGGGTATGGACCAATGTCAGCACAGCTGAATATTCTGTAAACTATCTATATAGTTACATTTATGATGTGGTAGCAAGTCAGTGCGTGGCGGGAGAGACGGAAGCCTTGACCGACCAATTGAAATACGGTTCCTATAACTACAATTCGCTTTGCTTCATTCCCAGTGAGATAGCCTACGGCGGAAGCAACCTGACAGCGACCTACGTAGATGCCTATTTGGGTTATTGGGGTAGTTGGTACAGTGCTGTACGCAGAACCAATCAGGAAATTTCTTCCCTGAAGAAGTACGGGACCTTGGCAGAATCGGATGCCGTGCGGCTGGAAGCCGAGATGCGCTTTGTACGTGCTTACCTCTATTTCGACCTGATGAAGCGCTACAAAGAGGTCATCATTTACGATGAAGACCTGACTGCCATCACCGAAAACAAGGCACTCAATACCGAAAAAGAGGGCTGGGACTTCATCCAGCAGGATTTGGAATACGCGGCAGCCAACCTGCCCGAGGCTAAGGATGCCAAGGGCCGTGCCAACAAGGGACAGGCATGGGCTTTCATGTCGCGTGCCATGCTTTATGCCGAGCGTTGGGAAGCCGCCAAGAAAGCAGCCGAAGAGGTGGAAAAGCTGGACTACGCTCTGGAAGCGGACTATGCGGACAGCTATATGAAGCCAATAACCGAAGGAAACAAAGAAGCCATTCTGCAATACTGCTTCGACCGCAAGCTGGATATCACTTACGGCTTCGACTTCTACTATACTCCGGGCGGAGACTATAAACTGAACGGACAGACCGGCGGCGGTTACGGCACGCCTACACAGGAGATGGTAGAATCTTACGAATATGCCGAAGAAGGTGGTTTCCCGGACTGGAGCGCATGGCATGCCGAAGGCGTAACGGACACTCCACCCTACGAAGAGTTGGAACCCCGTTTCCAAGCTTCCATCCTCTACAACGGAGCATCCTGGAAAGACCGTACCATCGAATCGTTTGTAGGAGGCAGTGACGGTTTCTGTGTATGGAACAAGGAACCGGAGCCCCAAGGCCGCACCACGACGGGCTACTATCTGCGCAAGCGCGTAGACGAGAGCCACGACGTCATCAACGAAAACGGAAGTGTACAACCTGTCACTATCATCCGCTTAGGCGAGGTGTTGCTGAACAAGGCAGAAGCTTGCTACCGTCTGAACGATGCTGCCGGTGCCAATGCTGCCGTGAAGGCTATCCGCGACCGTGTAGGACTGCCTTATCAGGACAAGGCAGGCGAAAACTTGTGGAAAGCCATCCGTCAGGAACGCAAGGTGGAACTGGCTTACGAGGGACAGTGGTATTGGGATCTCCGCCGCTGGAAAGTGGCACACGAGCAATACCCTACAGGCTTGAACGGCTATCAGGTGCACGGCTTGCGTATCGAGCAACAGCCGAACGGCGACTTTGTGTACAACTATGTATCTGTGGATGACAAAGACCGTAACTTCCCCGAACGGATGTACCGCTTTCCGTTGCCGTCTGGCGAGTTGAGCAGCAATGCCGCAGTCTCTCAGTACCCCGAATGGAAATAAACTATAGACAAGTATGCAATTATGAAGAAGATATATACTTTATTAGTAGGAGCCTTGGCATTGCTTTCCGCTTGCCATGAACCTGAGTATGTGCTGCCTACCGCAGACCGTCAAGGTCTTTCCAGCCTGACTGCCATCTTCACTTCCGGTCCGTTTGTAGACCAGGAGATGGCCAAGCTCAGCATCTCAGAAGACGAAACGAGTGACCGATATGTCATCCAGGTGCCCTGGTACTATCCCGAGACATCGGACGACGAGACTGCACAATACATGAGCAAGGTGCGTGTGCGTGCAGAGTTGCAGCCCAACTGTAACATTGAGCCGGGACTGGGTATCCTTGACCTGACTCAGGAGAACTACTTTACCTACACCAATGCCCAGGGCGTGCAGCGCAAAATCTGTATCACGGGCGAACGGGTGAAGTCGAACAAGTGTGAGTTGCTGGCTTTCAGCATCAACGAACCGGTCGTGGCCGGTGTGGTGAACAAAGGTGCCAAGAAGGTTGCCTTGATTACGCCGGACGATTTGTCCGCCTGCCTGGCCGAGGCACAGGTATCTCCCCATGCCACCATCTCGCCCGACCCGTCGGCAGCCGCCATCAACTACAACGAACCGGTAGAGTTCACCGTAACGGCAGACAACGGGGTAGACAAAGCCGTTTATACCGTGATGAAGGAGATTCCCGAAAAGATAGCCAAGGGATTCAATGCCAACCATACGGAACTGCTCTTCAACTTCGACCCGGTTTCCAACTTCGGTGCGCCTAACTATGCCGTGGGAGTAGGTCCTACACTGGCTGCTTTGGGCGGCCGCCTGGTAGTTTGCTACGGCGACGGCTCTACGCCGGTTTACCTGAACGGCTTGAACGGTTCCAAGATGGGTGAAATCAACTTGGGCAGTGCCCAGGCCGGTAGCGTGACGAACGACGAGGCAGAGAACTTACTGATTGTAAACCACGCCAACGGTGGCGAAACGGTGAACATCTACCGCACGGCTTCCGTGAAGGATGCGCCCACGCTGTTCCACTCGTTCACCAATTCTTCAACGTTCCCGATGGGTGCCAAGATAAAGGTAATCGGTAACATCGACGGGGATGCCATCATCATTGTACCGAACGAAGGTATTGCCGGAGTATCAAGTAGCAGTGAATTTACTGTAATCTTGGTTCGTGGCGGTGCTGTGGCCGGTGTACAGGCTATGAATATCGCATCGACAGGTGTTGCTTGGGGCGGTGCACCCGTCAACACAGCCGGTATTGCAGCCGCAGGCATTGACCCGACAGCAGGTGTATTCGAATCTATGTACGACCCGAGCAATTTCCATTGGATTAAGAGCGATGGCAGCATTGGTGTTGAACTTGGCTCCGACTCCAGCGGCTGGGGCAAGAATCCGAACTGTATCGACACGAAACGGTTCAACAACGCTACTTACGCAGCATTGTTCGTTGTCAGCCACTTCCCGCATTGGGGCATGGGACCGGAACTGTACGTATTCAATGCCGACGACCCGGCTGCCATTTCGGGCGACAACGTATGGGATTCTCCAGCATTGGCCATGAAAAATAATGCTATCGACTGGTATCAGACAGCTGATGCAGGCATTGCTTCAGGTGACGTGGTGATAGCTCCCTCAGCCAATGGTTTCAAGATGTATGTTTATTATTACGACCACAACAGTGGTGTAATCGGTGGTTATGCCACTGACTGTATTGCCGATTGACCTGGTTTAAGTTTTCAGATGGCGTCTTCCCCCTCTACCTTATTAGGTAGAGGGGGAAATACCCTCTGTTTTCCGTAACAAGCGTCCAAAGGAAGCATGGAGGAGGCATAAAGTAAAGAGTAAGTTTTCAATAGGTGTTTTACCTCTCCTGTCGTTTCTCTTACGGATGCTTCTCTTTTCCGTAGCTTGGCAAGGTATTATTCCTTCCATTAGAAGAATACCTTATGCGGATATAGACTGGAATTAGTGCAAATAAATTCACTACCATCCTATAATTATAGGTGTAACGGGCAATTCGCTTATAGTATGAAGCATCCCGGATAAGAAAAAGAACCAATAAATCCTACAAACTATACTTACTTGGAGCGGTATGTATGGCTCCTAAAAATATTGATACCAGAATGAAAAAAAAATTATGGATAGCCTCGTTCTTCTGCCTATGCCTCTTTGCCTCCTGTGGGGGCGATGACAACAAAGTGCCTGACTGGAACTGGGGCGAAGAAGAAGAGGAAGGAGGCACAGACAAGCCGGAGGCGAAAGAGAAGCCGCGGTATGTCTGGATAGATGCTGCCGGCAATTTCGAGCGCTATGCCAACAGCATAGACAACATCAAGGAAGACCTGCGAAAAGTGAAAGAGACCGGATTCACCGACATTGTGGTGGACGTGCGCCCCACGACGGGTGACGTGCTCTTCAAGTCATCCGTGGCCGAACCGCTGAAGAGAATCGACATCTGGAGCAATGCGGGCTACGTATGGGCGGAGCGGACTGCCACATGGGATTATCTACAGACTTTCTTGGACGAAGGGCACAAGCTGGGTCTGAAAGTGAATGCCTGTATCAACACCTTTGTAGGTGGCTATCTCTGTCCCTACGGATTAGGCTATGAAGGTATGCTTTATCGCGATGCCTCGAAAAAGAAGTGGGCCACGGTAATCAATGCCACAGGCAGACAAGTGAACACCATGGACCTGCAAAACTACGAAACAGACTGGGGAGTGAAATTTCTCAACCCCGCCAACAATGAGGTGCAGGAGTATCTGCTATCCTTGCTCTCCGATCTGGCCAAGTACAAGCCTGACGGCATAATACTGGACCGTTGCCGCTACGACGACTATGGCCTAATGAGCGACTTCTCGCCGGAGAGTCGAACGGAGTTTGAATTATTTATAGGTGAATCAGTGGAAAACTTCCCTGCCGACATCATGAAACCCGGAACGGATATCCCCGGAAAATGGTATAAACGTTGGAATGCGTTCCGTGCCAAAACGATACACGACTTCATCATAAAGGCGCACGATGAGGTAAAAGCCGTCAGCCCTGACACTCGCTTCGGAACATACGTGGGAGCATGGTACTCCACCTACTACACTAGCGGTGTAAATTGGGCAAGCCCCAAGTACAATCCCGCAGCAGATGGTTCTTACTCCCGATGGGCGGACAGCGACTATAAGGACTATGGTTATGCCGACCACCTGGACTTCATCTTCCTTGGTGCCTACGCGGCTGTCGATAAAATCTATGGTTCTACGGAATGGACTGTGCAGGGCTTCTGCAAACTGGGCGGTGCCAAGCTGATGGGCGACGTGCCTTTTGCCGGCGGACCGGACATAGGCAACGGCTCGGGCTGGGAGAACGGAGGACAAGCCAACCAGGTGCCCAAGTCCATCAATGCCTGCATCAACGCCTGCGACGGCGGCATGTTCCTCTTCGACCTCTGCCACATCCGCATGCACAACTATTGGGATGCCTGCAAGCAGGGGATAGACAATTATCTGAAAACAGTAAAGTAAATCAAAGTGATTTAGGCGCGGATTGCGTGAGTTCCGCGGAATCCGTGTAATCCGTGCCTAAATTATAATTGCATCGTAAGGGAATCCTTACCCAATTCATAATTCAAAATTCATAATTCCAATGAATCATCTGTTAAGAATCTTGTGGACTCTGGTTCTTCCGCTGATGGCGGTAGCACCGACGGCTGCCGCCATCAGCGGAAGTTTTATCCAACCCTGGCTTGTGGCCGACTGGGACGATGCCCGCTGGCAACAGGAGTACGCCATGCTGTCCGAAGCAGGCATACACCGACTGATCTTCATGCACACCGTACACACGGACAAGGAGGGAAAGGCACAGGCCGTTTATCCCACCCGGATAGAGGGTATCGCCCCCGGCACAAACGACCTGCTGGACGGCTGCCTGCGCAATGCACAAAAGGCGGGGTTCGAGGTCATCGTGGGGCTGAACTTCGACGAACGGTGGTGGAACACGAGCAAATGGACTCCCGAATGGATAACGGAACAGATGATGCTGGGCAACCGTGTGGCCCAAGAAATCACGGAGAACTACCGCTCACGCTATCCCGGCACGCTGAAGGGATGGTACTGGGTATGGGAGATTGAAGCCTCTTTCATTGTGAACTCTCCCGAACTGGGCGACCTGCTGGTGAACGCCCTCAACATCAATCTGGACTGCCTAACCCGGCTGACACCCGACCTGTCGGTGATACTCTCCCCCTTTATGAACAGCCAACGGTGCACTGCCGAAGCCCACGCCAAGGTGTGGGGCGGCATACTCCGCAACGCCCACCTCAAGGACGGCGACATACTGGCACCGCAGGACTGCGTAGGGTCGGGATTCCTGAAACCGGAAGAGACGGCACAATGGTTCAAAGCACTGGCCGCCGTCATCCCCGCCTCGCCTAAAATCAACTTCTGGGCAAACATCGAATCGTTCGACCAACGGTTCTGGACTACCGCACCGCTGAACCGCATCAAGATGCAGGCGGACAACGTGGCTCCCTACGTGAGCGACATGATTACCTTCGCTTACAGCCATTACTATTCGCCGGAGCGGATTCGTCCGGCGTTGCACCGGGCCTATTGCCAATGGGCAAAGAGCAGTGAACTGCCTGCCGCAGCACGCCCGGCCCAAGTGAACAGCCTCTCCATCGAAAAGGACAGAGAGAAAACCCTACTGAAATGGACATTCAACCCCCAAGAGCCAACCCTCCTGGGACACCATATATATAAGGATGGCATCCTGATAGGTGACGTGCAAAGCAATCATTGGACCGCAACCGCCACACCGGATACTGCCACCGCCACCTTCGACCTGACCGGCAAAGGAAACGGACACTACGAAGTACGCGCATATAATGTGATAGGAGAAGAGGCGGAGAAGATTTCTGATTTCTGATTTCATCCACTATATGCAGGAGTTAAGCTGAAAAAATGGCTAATGGTTAATGATTAATGGGCTGTGCTATCTTGTGGCTTGTAACTTGTAGCTAAAAATTAACGAACTAATAAACTTAAAAACTTAAAATAATGAAAAGACTTTTTATCTGTACCCTGATGACCCTTGGCATACTCGCTTCATTGAGTGCCGCCAATCCGTATGGCGGCAAAGTGACCTGCAACGGCAAGGGCGTGCCCGGCGTAATCGTGACCGACGGCATAGACTGTGTGACCACCGGCAAGGACGGTGCCTATACTTTGGAGCGTAACCGCGGTGCCCGCTTTATCTACCTCTCCACCCCGGCAGGCTATCAAGTGGCCTGCAAGAACAAGACCATCGGGCAGTTTTATCAAAAGATAGACCCGGCAAACGAAGTCTACAACTTCGAGCTGGCCAAGAACCGGATAGACGACAAGAAGCATCTCTTCACCGTGCAGGCCGACCCGCAAGTGACCAGCGAGAAGGAGATAGCCCTCTACGGCAAATACTTGGATGACATGAACGCCTACCTGAAGCAGTATCGTGGCAAGACCGACCTTTTCTCCATAGACTGCGGCGACATTGTGGGCGACTCCCCCCAGCTCTTCCCCGCCTACATAGACACGGTGGCGAAGCTCGGCATGCCCGTCTACCGCGCCATAGGCAACCACGATATGACCTACGGTGGACGTTCCTGGCAATACTCCTTCAAGACGTTCGAGGAGTATTTCGGCCCCTCGAACTACTCGTTCAACAAGGGCAAGGCACACTACATCGTCATCAACAACAACTTCTATGTGAACCGCGACTACCAGTACATAGGCTATGTGGACGAGAGCATCCTGGCATGGATGGAGCAGGATCTGAAGTATGTGCCTGCCGACCACTTGGTGTTTGTCATAGCCCATATCCAAATCAGCACGGAGAAGGAACTGGAATGGAACACCCTGCACCAGGACGAGACGAGCAATGCCCGTGCCCTGTTCGACCTGCTGGAGGGAAGGGAGGTGCATTTCCTGACGGGACACTCCCACTTCAACCACAACGTATGCTTCACCGACAGGATGATGGAGCACAACACCACGGCTGCCTGCGGCATCTGGTGGAAGTCGGAACTGAGCATGGACGGCACGCCTGCCGGATATGGCGTGTACGAGGTGGACGGCAACCGGGTGAAATGGCTGTACAAGAGTGCCGGACAGCCGGACGGCTACCAGTTCCGCGCCTATCCTGCCGGAAGCAGCGACGAATATCCCGCAGACATCCTTGCCAACGTATGGAACTGGGATGAGTTGTGGAGAGTGGAATGGATGGAAGACGGCAAGGTAATGGGCAAAATGACCCACTACACCGGCTACGACCCGCTGGCAGCCAAGATATGTGCCGACAAGAGCATTGTGGAATACGACTGGATAAACCCCATCCACACCCGTCACATGTTCCGCGCCACGCCCAAGAACCCAAAAGCAAAGTTGGAAGTCAAGGTGACCGACCGTTTTGGCAACGTATATACCCAAGAAGTGAAATGAGCAGAAGGTGTTTCCACAGAGCCGTTGTGATGCTGGCAGCCGCAGTTGTGCTGGCCGGTTGTTCCCTCCGCACCGCCGAGAAGGTGGATGTCCTGGTGGTGGGGGGCGGCACGAGCGGCGTGGCTGCCGGGCTGCAATCGGCACGGATGGGGGCGCGTACCTTTATTATAGAAGAGACCGACTGGCTGGGCGGCATGCTGACCGCCGCAGGAGTCAGTGCCGTGGACGGTAACTACCGCCTGCGTGCCGGGATATGGGGCGAGTTTCTCGACAGCTTAGTCATGCACTACGGCGGATCGGACAGCCTCAAGACGGGCTGGGTGAGCAACGTGCTGTTTGAACCAGCTGTGGGCAACGACCTCTTCCACCGGATGGCTGCCGCCGAACCGCTACTCACCGTGAAGCACGGCACTGCCTTTGTGGATGCCCGCCGCGAGAAAGGCCGTTGGATAGTCCGCACGGAGCACGCAGGCAAGACGGAGACCGTGGAAGCTCGGGTACTGATAGATGCCACCGAACAGGGCGACGTGGCTCGTGCACTCGGTGTGCCCTACGACATCGGCATGGAGAGTCGCGAGGCGACCGACGAAGACATTGCCCCCGAAACGGCCAACGGCATTGTGCAGGACTTGACCTATGTGGCCATCCTGAAGGACTACGGGCACGATGTACGGATAGCCCGTCCCGAAGACTATGACCCCGCACTCTTTGCCTGCTGCTGTGCCAACCCGCTGTGTACCAATCCGCGCGAACCGAACCGTGTATGGTCGAAAGAGATGATGATGAGCTACGGACGGCTGCCCGGAGGGAAAATCATGATAAACTGGCCCATCGAGGGGAACGACTACTATACCAACATGATAGACCTGAGCCGCGAGGAACGCGAAGCGGAAATCGCCAAGGCGAAGCACAGAACGCTCTGCTACCTCTACTTCCTACAGAACGAGCTGGGGCTGACTACCCTGGGGCTGGATGACGAAACCTTTCCCACCGAAGACCGCCTACCGCTGATTCCCTATCACCGGGAATCGCGCCGCATACATGGCAAGGTGCGCTTCAATCTGAACCACGCCATGCATCCCTACGAACAGCCCGAACCGCTCTATCGCACCTGCATTGCCGTGGGCGACTATCCCGTAGACCATCACCATACCCGCTATACCGGAGCCGACTCGTTGCCCGATCTCCATTTCCACCCTGTGCCCTCGTATGGCGTGCCTCTCGGTGCGTTGATACCTGCGGACAGGCAAGGGCTGATTGTGGCCGAGAAATCCATTTCAGTGTCCAACATCATGAACGGCTCCACACGCCTGCAACCGGTGGTGCTGCAGATAGGCCAGGCGGCAGGGGCATTGGCTGCCTTGGCAGTGAAGCAGGGCTGTACGGTGGACGAGGTGCAGGTGCGCGAGGTGCAACGTGCCGTGCTGGATGCAGGCGGTTACTTGCTGCCTTATCTCGACGTGCCGAAAGATTCCCCGTACTTCAAACCCTTGCAGCGCATAGGCTCGACAGGCATCCTGAGAGGGGAGGGGCGCAACGTGGACTGGAGCAACGAGACGTGGATTCATGCCGACTTCCTGCTGCGTGCCTCCGACCTGCATTGCCTGGCGGAATACGGAATGAATGCTCCTGATGACAAGGCTTTGCCGGAACGGACGGTCAGCATCGCCGAAGCGGTGCATATCGTCACAGGAAAAGAAATGGGAACCGTGTGGGAACAAGTGGAGGCGATAGTCCATAAGTATGCCTGGAGCGACTGCGACACCCAACGTCCGATACTCCGCAAGGAGTTTGCCGTATTGGCGGACGAACTTTGCAACCCGTTTGCGCGGGCGGTAAATATAAAGGGAGAGAGTGACTGATTTCATTTAAGAGAGCCATCGGCTTTTAACTCCCTGAACGGAAGGAGTGAAGTGAAAACTTTCGAATAACTTCCATAAAAGGAAGAAGCATAAAGCATAAAGTATAAACTAAAAAATAAACGTAATGACAATGAAAGCGAACTTAAAAAATCTGTTGCTGGCAGTCCTGGTTTCCACGAGTGGCGCAGCATTCACCTCTTGCGGACAGCAGGCCGCTGTAGAACCTACCAAGCCCGCCTTGATGTGGTTTGATGCCGAAGCGAACTTCGGAAGGTTTAATCAGAAAGACTCCATCG
>ENA-UABQ01000327-UABQ01000327.1-human-gut-metagenome-genome-assembly--contig:-NODE-327-length-15279-cov-6.609958_pt1 | contig 15279 bp, 8 predicted proteins | sample MGYA00243869_ERZ654205 | MGnify/ENA primary metagenome ERZ654205 (study PRJEB26926, sample SAMN06165207) | human gut metagenome | biome: ENVO:00009003; feature: ENVO:2100002; material: ENVO:00002003...
ATATTAATCTGTTTTGGCATCCTTGTATTAGAGGATATTGTAATACTAAAGAATCTATTGTATTATTTTCCGTTTTGAAAAAGGAAGGAGATTCTAGTGATGACATATTATTCTATGAAAATAGTTTGATTTCAATGGCTAAAGATTGGGAAAATATGTATGTAGATGGAGAAGTGGAAGATAAGCCAATTGCCAATTCTCTAAAAGAACTTATTAACAATATGAATGTCAATCCTAATATTCGGAAAAAGGAGGAAAACAAATGCTACTTATAGGATCCAGGATTCAGGAGTACCGGAAGAAAGCCGGTCTGAATCAGGAGGAATTTGCGGAAAAGATGGGAGTCAGCAGACAGGCTGTGTCCAAGTGGGAGAGGGATAAGGCGTATCCTGATCTGGACAGGCTTGTGTGTATATGTGAGATTCTGGATGTACAGGTTGGAGAACTTATATATGGAAAGGGTGATGAGCCGGAGGCGCCGGAAGAGGTGTCCGGGGATGGAACTTCAGCGAATAATGCTGTCCATCTGAAGAATCTCAGGGGAAAAGACAGGCTTGCCAGATTGAAAATATTATTTTGCGTGATGGCAGCCATATGCGTTTTCTGTGTAATTGTGGTGGCGGTGCTGTTTGTGAGGAACGAGTGGATCAGACATTCAGATAAGAACGGGAATGTGCGTGTGGAGAAGGTGTATCAGCAGTATACAAAAGCTGATCTGGCATATTTTGATGACAATGGCCGAAAGATCATGGATACTGTGTGGCTTGATGTACCGGGGATACGAGATGGAGATTACATACAGTTGTACACAGGGGCGGACGGTAATGGACTGTTTCTGAATTACAAGACATCAACCATAGTTGCCGCATCATTTGTCATGCTGGTGTTTATTATTCTTCTGATCCTCATTGGACTTGAGATAAGAAGGATGAAGAAAGAAGATACACTTCAGATCATACTTGAGGATAAGACAGCCGATGAAAAAATGTAAAAAAATTGTCTGCGCGATCGTAATAGCATGCATACTGGCGGGAGCTGCATTTGTCGCTCTTGAGTTTATGGGCGTTATTGATCTGAACAGTGCGCGGAAGACGGAAGAAAAAAGTGAAACTGAACAGGATGAAAATAAAATAGCTGACGATGAGACAGAGCCTTGGCATATAGTGTTCAAGGGATATGCCTTCTCTGTGAAGCCGGTAGGACTGGCAATCATACATGAGAGTGGCTGCCTTAATATAAGAAGCTGTGATGATTATCTGATACAGATCGATGTGGAGGATAAGACGATGGCGGATTTCTGGGACAACAGAGAGCAGCGCAAGAAAAATATTGAGGACGCAGGTTATGTGATGGAGCTGGAGCCTGAGAAGTTCGAGATACAGGGGAAGGAATATATCAGATACATAGCGAGTCTTGCAAATGAACGAGGTGCGAAGTTCGACAGATCATATTTTTATCAGCTTATATGTGATGCCGGGGAAGGGCAGCGTTTCTTTACTTCGATAAGATTTGATGAGATAGATATAGATGCGCTGAGCGGGTCGGAGAGAGCTGAGGTATATGAGAAGGCTGCCGATGAAGCTGTGGCCATTGTTGCGGGGGCCGTTCCCACAGATGAGACAAATGATATGACAGGCTCATACTGGCAGGAGGACGAAGCTATGGAGACGGGAGTAGTGGACAGTGTCGTGAATGGAGATACTACCGTGTCATATGAAATTCCTGAAAATTACAGCCTTCAGAATGAGGATTTGTCAGGTAAGACATACTATTCAGACGGTGATAAGATCACGGTTGTGACTTCGATCGTACCGTATAGTTGGATGACAGCATCTGATATGGCAGACAGAAAGACCGGGGTCGGAATATCAAAGGTAACAGAGGAAGGTCAGTGTGAGGTAAATGGTGTGACATTTTATTACTACACATATTCGACCTTATATATAAAGGACGGCAAGAGAAATATCACATACTATTTTAATGCATATGCTGATCTAAAGGATGGGAACATATATACAGTCAGCGGATTTGCCGATGATAATCCGGATGCCATGGACAGAGACACTTATTATAGTTTCATGAACATTACGGAGAAATAAGCACTATAGATTGCAAAAAAGTGACGAAAATCCCTATAATTCCGGTTTGCTACCCATAGTTGCCTGGTTGCAACCGATTACGGCTTGATAAAATATAGTGACATTCTCAATAATAAAGCCACTAGGTTTTAAGGAGGATTATTATATGAGGAACAGGAAAATGTTGATTGCAGGACTTATCACGGTGGTGATGGGAATTTCTATAGTTGGATGTGGAAATGATGGCAAATCCACCAGAGAGACGGAGTCAACAGAGCAGGTAACCGAAACGGAAATGGCAACGGAGGAGGAATCTGAGGCTGAGGATACAGGTGATGCTGAATCTGATGATTCATATGCAGATGAAACCGATTACAGTGATGACAGTGAGGAATCCACAGAATTTACGATGCCTGTATATGAGGATTTTACATTGGCATCGGGACTCAGCGAGAATTACGCAGATCTTGACAATAGGTCATTTGTATATAATGGAAAGAAATTCACTTTAGGTGAGTCCACCTTGAAGGATCTTATAGACGGTGGAATACCATTTGAGCAGAATTCTCTCAATAACAGTGGCAACAATGTAAATAAAAATTACGAAACTGACAGATACACAGCAGAAATCAATGACTACGTAACGATGCAGTTTATGTTTGGCAACTTTACTGACGGTGAGCAGAAGGCAGAGGATTGCGTTCTCTCATATGTAAGGTATTCACACCTTTTTGTGCCAAACCCGGATTATGATGCCAGCATGAATGCAGAGATCAGTGAGATGATGCTTGACGGTGCAAAGCAGGTGAACTTCTCATTCCCTACAACTATCACCAAGGATCAGTTGCTTGAAAAGTGCAGCGAGAATGCAGAAGTAGATGGCAAGATAGTCAAGTACAGTGTAGATTCTGAGGTTTATATGGGAAGCAGCGGCTATACATTTGAGTTTGACGATACAACAGGACAGCTCAAAGAGGTCAGAATAAGCTGGCTTCCGTAACTAAAAAGTAATCAGAATAAGAGACAGAAGAAAAGCCGGATATCTCTATAAAATAGGGATACCCGGCTTGTGACTTTCTTGCGGTTTCTCTCCTCCTCAACCATCTCTGATAGCATCTCTTTGACATCCTTCGATTTCTTGATGTTATCATGGCTTGGAGGATTTGTAAACCAAATGTATGCTGTGGACAGCAGAATGAAATCCAAAGGTATTCTCAGTAATTTCTCTCTACTTACATATTATGCAGAAATGTGTGATATGGATAAAACACATATCTCACCTTACTAATAAAATATGACAAAAAAATACATTAAGTGGTACTTGGAGTTGACAATTCCCCGATTCACAATTACTATAAACCCTGTGATTTCATAGTGAAAATCTGCTCGGATGCCGTCCTGAAAAGCATCCGATCAGGGGGAAATTCGGTGAGATTCCGGTGCAACCGCCATTACTGTGTTAAGACTTGTGTCTTTCAGTCAGAATGCCCGCAGATTTTATGAGATTTCCGGCCGCGTGACGGCGTCTGACAGACACAGACAGCCGGGATATGCGGAGTACCCGGATGCGGATGACACGACAGTTCATCTGTTAGCTTTTGGGCGTGGGAAAAGCAGAATACATATTCCCTGCTTTATAACCTACAATTAAATAAAGAAAGGAAAATAGGAGATGAAACGAATCAAGACATTGATGCTTTCATTCTTATTGGCATGCGCAGTTTTAGTGGCACCATTTGCTTCAAATGCAAGCTGGGGCTATGTTCAGGCTGCCGCCGCAGAGAGTGATGGCGAAGTTGATTACAGCACTGAGTACGTTGTGCTGTCTCTTGAGGGATTTACTCTTGGCCAGGGATTCTATATCGAGCCAGAGAGAATGTCCTACAAAGAGATCGGTGAAGTCTGGAAAGAGGAAGGCATAGACATCGACCTGTCTAAGCTTACCGTATCACAGGCAACTTACGCGTTTTTCAAGAAAGAGGGACTTGAAACAGAACCTTCAGGAACAGACAAATACAACAGTTCCAGTTATTATCTTGCCAACGTAAAGGGCATTGATAAGGGAGCTGCAAATGTTCCACAGGAGCTTAAGGATGCTTATCAGAAGAAGAATGGAAAGGCACTTGAGCTTAAGGACAAGACTGGAAAAGATCTTGGCCAGTTTGATTATTTCAGCATGTCTGGCTGGATGAACACAGTTGACAATAGAATGGGAAATGTCGGCGCAGGAGAATATCAGGTAGATTCTGCAGCCGGAGTAGACAATACACACGTTATCCGTTGGCAGTTCACACTCGCAGATTATGGCGCAGATCTGGGATATGGCTACAATCCGGATAAGAATACATTTGACTCTGAGTATGCATACTATGAGACTCAGGACAAGACAGAGCTCTATGTGCTCTATGCAGAGCATGCAGATGAGATAGCCAAGGATGAGGCTCTATGTGAAGAGGTTCAGGCGGTCATGACAGATCTCACTGCAACTGCAGATGAGGTTCAGGCAGTTGAGAAGAAGATCAGGGGCGACAAGAGAAATACAGTATCTGTAACCATGAATTATTCTGCTCCTTACATGACTCTGGCTGATTCAGAGGGCAATGAGATTGAAGTTGGAGAGCCTGATGGCAGCAAGTATACCCTTGAGCTTGAGCCGGGTACATACCGTCTGTCAGCATATCAGAAGAGCGGTGACGAGAAGACAGATATGGGATCGATAGATCTCGTAGTCACAGACGAGCCACAGCAGTCATACAGCATATACAGCATCACAGATATAGCATGTACAGGTTATGACACTGTAGATGGCAACAAAAAATATTGGAAGGAAGACGTTGACTATACCGTCACAGGTAAGGTTATGTCTCCTGACAATGTGGACAGACATGCAGAGTTTGTAAAGACCAGGGAGGGGTCAGATGACTCCTGGGCAAAGTATGCAGGACTGTTCTACTATGCTGATATGGTGTCAGTGACATATGATCCGGTTGGAGATAGAGCAGATGACTATATCTCTAAGACTGTGTCAAACACACTTACATCCAACAGAAGCTACGGTTATTCAGTAGCCCTTGCAGCGGCAAAGACAGTAGAGTTCACAGTTCCAGAGGGAACTGAGCTCAGAGTTGGTACACTTTCAACATACTATATATATAAGGATGAGGCTGGCATCAAGATAGACAGCAAGGATGCCGGATATGACACATACAAATATAAGCTTGGAAGTGGTATCACATATTACTACCGTGTAACTGGTGGAGAGGGAGTGACATACTGGAATTGGTTCTCCACAACCACAGATGCTGAGTACAAGGTAACAGCCGAGGATATGTACATCGGCGACAGCACATATGGCCCTGGCACAGTTGTACATGACATGTCAGCCAACAGCTCAGATGTCGCAGATATCTACATGACATCCAATGAGAAGGGCTATGTATCAATGCAGAAGGGTGACAAGTATCACCTTGAGTGCTTCCGTAACTGGCAGGCTATAGAGGGTATCATGAATGCAAAATCAGCAGAGCCTGATTATCACTACACAGTTATCGATGAGAATGGTAACCCATCAAGTGATGTGATCAGCGTTGTACCTGGCGAGCATTCAGAGATAGCAGAGATCGAGGCAAAGTCAGAGGGAACAGCGATACTTCTCGTAACCTATGATGCAGAGATCAACAAGCCTGGTATGGGCGGTTCATTCTTCAGTGCGATCTGGCCTGAAAACACAGGTGTAGTCGTATTCACTGTAGGAAATGACGGCTCAGACATTCAGACAAATATGACATTAAATGCAGGACGCAACACAGAGACTGCTAAGACTGCTGTAGACAATCTGGATGCACAGATCGATGTTCTGTATTATCTTGAGGGAGCAGCCGGTGCAGAGTACACATTTACACCGGAGGATGGAGTGGCAGTATCAGTTCTTCATCCACAGATCACGGGAAACAAGCTTACATACAGTGGATTTACAACAGCAGATGTCAAGAAGAATGATGATGGAAGCTACACTGTAAGCGGTCTCACAGAGGGATCAAACATAATAAAGGTGACAAAGGACGGAGTTAGCACATATCAGGTAGTACGTGCAAAGGAAGTCCCGGTATCATACACATATAAGAACGCTGATGGTGGCGAGATCTCAGCAGATGAACTCAGAGCCGGTGATACCATAGAGGTTTCATATGGTAAGCGTACAGAGGATGGCAAGAAGGCATACGATGGTCTGTATATTCCGGCCAACAAGCTTGCAGGAATTTACAACATGGCCGGAACTATAAAACTGTCAGATGGTGAAGGAAATGAATTCTCAGGAGCAAGCAACCAGTATGCATTTGCATCATATCCTGCTGCCCAGACAGTTACAGTCAAGATACCTCAGTATTTTGCAGGTGACGAGTACACGCTGAGCGGAGTTCTGTATGAGGGCGGATTTGGTTCGCCATACGGTTCACACAGAGAGGTCCGCCATGCAACAGGAAAGCCTGTACAGATGGCAGCAAGCGTACGTGTGGCATACCTTGGAAGTCTCCCGGATATGTCATTTAAGCTGGCAAAGACAGACTTTGTCCAGGTAAAGCTTGATGTAGTGGATGGTGCTACAAACGAAGCAGTAGAAGGATATAAGGTAAACATAAAGGATACTGAAGGAAATGCCGTAACAGTAAATGACGGCAGCTTCAATGGTCTTGCAGGCAGACAGTACAATTACACTATGAAGTGTGCCGGATACATGTATGCCGAGGGAACATTTGAGATCCCGGAGGATACTTCCGGCGAGATGTCACAGACCATCAGCCTCACAGCGTCAAGTGAAACTGCTTGGGATGGCGAGAGCAAGACCGAGCCTGAACAGGTTGACGGAGTATACCAGATCAGCACAGGTGCAGAGCTGTACTGGTTTGAAAATGAGGTAAATGTCAATAAGAAGGTCGACATAAATGCAGTGCTCACAGCGGATATCAACCTTGCAGGATATAGCTGGACACCAATAGGTACATCGGGTGCCATATACATGGGTTCATTTGACGGCCAGGGACATACTATCAGCAATCTGTATCAGAATGATATAGGCTACTCAGGAATATTTGGACAGGCGGGTGCAAGGATCAGCAGCCTCACAGTAGAGGGAACTATCATCATGAGCACCAAGACTGCAGCAGGAGCGGTTGTGGGATACCTGTATCAGGGAACCACAGATGCACCGGCAAGAGTAGCAGGTTGTACATCTAAAGTAAATATCACTTACACAGGCACAAATACATCGGCTTCGATAGGTGGTCTGGTAGGATACTGTAACACGAACAAAATAAGCAACACAGTGATTGAGAACTGTGTAAATCATGGAACTATTAAGGCAGAAAACGGTGGTACCGTCGGCGGAATCATAGGATCTATGAGCAGCCGAAATATCTGCGTACAGAATTCGACAAACTATGGTGACATCACAGCCAAGACAAATGTTGGTGGAATACTCGGAAGCCACAATGAATACTATCCACAGGATCCTGGATGCAAGATCATTTCATGCTACAATGCAGGAACGATCACAGGACAGACAAATACAGGCGGTATTGCAGGTGTTTTCAAGGGTAATACGTCAAATGACGCAGGCGTGGAGATCACAGACTGCTACAGCGCAGGAACTGTAAATGGCAGCGACACAGCCACAACAGGCGTATTTGCAGGCTATTCAGAGGATCTGACAATATCAGGATCTGCATATTCATGCACAGCCGCAGCAGATGAGAGCATCACAGAGGATCAGGCTTCATATGTATCGGCTGCTAATATAGAGGCAGTCAAGAAGCTCACAGTTGACACAGTTACCAAGATCAATGACGGAGAGGCCATCTTGAACGTGGCACCTGCAGCAGAGATCATGGCAAATGTTCCTCTGACAGCAGAAGATGGAGAATTTGTAGAGACATACAAGAAGGTAAGAACTGTAATTGACGGAGTTACTATCTTCAACATAGGTGTATATGACTACACAGCAAGTGCAGCCGGAATAAATGGTGCATCAAAGGATGGAGTTATCCTTGAGAACACAAAGGTTGAGGCAGCTTCCGCGGTTGACGCTGTAAAGCGTGCACTGGATAATGCCGGAATAGCCTACGATATTCAGGAGTCAGCTTATGGCCCATATATCGTATCTGTAAACGGACTTGCATCAGTTGCTGACTACTCAATGTCAGGATGGATGCTGTCATACAACGGAGACGACTTTGACAACGGTGGGCTTGGTTCACTGGCTGCAAAGGATAACGACACTATCGAGCTTCACTATGAGCTCACAGGAGCAGATGTAGCAGCATCATTCTCAGGACTTCCTACATTTGAGTCCATGACAATAGATGGAACAGAGATAACATTTACCACAGAGACAGAAACCGATGAGAATTGGAATTCTATCTACACATACAAGGCAAATGGAGAGGTTCTGAATGGAACAGGAACAAAGGCTGATCCATTTGAGGTCGGTGTTGTATTGCCGGAGAGCGCAGATCTTGTAAAGCTTGACATGACATACAAGACAACTGCGGATGGCCATTATGTTGTGGTTGACGGACTTTCAGCCAAGATCAACCTGACAAATGATGTTGTGTGCAGGATCACATCAAGAGGTGGAAGAACTGCATGGTACAAGATCATGGCAGTGACAGCACTCACTGAGGACAATACAAAGCTTGAGATAGCAGACGCAGAGTACACTGGAGAGGAGCTCACACCGGAAGTTACCGTATATGTAAATGACAAGAAGCTTGATCCAAGCAGCTATGAGGTTACATACAGTGATAACGTAAATGCCGGAAAGGGTACTTGTACAGTAAAGGGAACTGGTAAGTTCTCTGGTACAATTCAGGGCGAGTTCGAGATAAAGAAGTCTACAAAGACGATAACTACAGAAAAGACTGAGATCGAGGTTCTTGAAAATGCAGAGCCATTTGATCTCAAGGTTACAGGACAGGGTACACTTACATTTGCATCATCTGCACCAGAGGTGGCAGAGGTAGATCCTGAGACAGGACGTGTGACAGTCAAGGCTGTCGGTGAGACTGAGATCACAGTTTCATCTGAGGGAACAGAGAACTACGAGGCTGGACAGATCGTTATCAAGATAACAGTCAAGGAGGTTCCTGTAGAGCCAGAGGAGCCGGATACAAAGGTTACACTCACAAAGGACAACACAGTTATAGAAGTTGCAGATGTGACATATACAGGCAAGGCACAGAAGCCTGAGGTTACAGTAACAGTTGACGGTAAGAAACTTGAGGCGGCTGATTATACAGCATCGTATGCAAATAACGTGAACGCCGGAACAGCCAAGGTAACTATAACAGGTAAGAACGATTATACAGGCAGTGTTGAGCAGACCTTCAAGATAAATAAGGCAGACCAGACAGTGACAGGCAACACATTATATGTATACAACAGATATATAACCGTTAAGGCTGCTGGTAAGGGAACTGTAACTTACTCATCAACAAACAAGAATATTGCGATAGTAAACAGCAAGTCAGGTCTTGTGAGAACCAAGAAGCCGGGCAGAGTACAAATAAAGATCACTGTCTCAGGCAACAGCAATTACAACAAGGCAAGCGGAATTGTAACTCTGATAGTTACCCCTGCAAAGTCATCAATAACAAAGCTTGCATCAAACAGCAGCAGAAGTCTTAAGGTGACCTACAAGAAGGTAAGCGGTGCTACCGGATATCAGATAACATATGCTACAAACAAGAACTTTAAGTCTGCAAAGACAAAGTATGTGAGCGCAAAGTATGGCAGTGCAACTATCAAGAATCTAGCAAAGAACAAGAGATACTATGTGAGAGTAAGAGCTTACAAGACAATAAATGGCAAGAGATACATGGGACTTGGCAGCTCAGTGAAGTCTGTCAAAGTAAAATAATTCTCAGGCCATAGAAACGCAGAGATGATCCGGAGGAAAGAGGTATGGAGAACAAGAGAGCTGGCTATACACGTGAAGAATGTTGTCAGATGCTTCTGGACGCATATATTTCACTTGGAAGATATCCGAAAAAGTCAGACTTTACACCGGAGCAGGTTGGCTGGATAAAATCCTACCTTGGGCCATGGCCGAGAGCCCTTGAGGCCTGTGGCATTCTTCCTGACCGGTCTGCGGAGCGGGCTGAGGCAAAGAAGCATAAGCGCATAGCTTCCAAGAGGAAGATGACCCAGTACAAGCTTGCGAAGCAGAACGGGAAAACTGAATAAAAAATTTTAAACCACAGGTTTACTTTTAACCTGTGGTTTATTTGTGTTATAGTATCTGTAGATTCCTTCTGACATATTTTATTATTAGTGTTCGGGATATTGACCCAGTTATAAGACTATTGGAGATATTGGTAGTCAGATAGTTTATAGCATTTACAATGGGAGGTATCATTTATGACACAGAACAATTTTCCAATGATCGACCTTTGCGCAACAGGCAAGAGGATCAAAGAAGTGAGAGAGCAGAAAGGAATCACCGTAAAAGCATTGCAGGCATTTCTCGGGTTCAATGAACCTGTATCGATCTACAAGTGGCAGAGGGGCGAATGCCTTCCTACATTTGACAACATGTATGCAATGGCCTGCCTATTCGGGGTAGGGATTGACGACCTTCTGGTGGGAAACCGCCAGGAGGTTGTTTTTGTTTGCGCGCCATGGCGCGCTCTAACGGGTGTAATTTATCTCTGGGGACGGAGGTGGCGGACCCCTCAGACCCCATTAAATATTTGATTAATGTTGGTAGTGTGTTACAATTGTAGCTATATGTAAGTATAAACTTGAGCTGATCTGGGACCGGAATAATGTACGTGAAATGGGGAAATTCGGTATGAAGAATGTAAGCAAGAGGCAGTATATACTGACGCTGATAGTGAGTTTTGTGGCGATTGTGGTACTGTCGTTATGTACGATCATGACATTTTATAGGAAGTCAGTGAATGATACTCTGGCTTTGGCGGCAGAGACTGTGAAGCAGGAGCAGGAATATATGAATTCGTATCTGAATCGAGCCGTGGATGCGGTGGAAGTTACGAAGATCACTGTGGAGCATATGATGAGAGAAGGCAGGCCGGAGCAGGATATACTGAACTTTCTCACAAATGAATCAGATTATTATCTCCAGGATATAGATGCTGCATTCACAGGCGTATATGGCTTTATAAACGGCGAATACCTGGATGGTATAGGCTGGGTTCCCGATGATGATTATGTTCCTCAGGAGCGGGCATGGTACAAGGCAGCAGTGGCGGCAGACGGCCAGCCAACCCTGGGACAGCCGTACATCGATGCGCAGACAGGTGATATTCTGGTGTCAGTCAGCCAGTTACTCTACGATGGTGTGAGCGTAATATCTCTGGATGTAACTCTGGATTATATACAGTCTGAGACGGAAAAAATCAAATTAAATGGTCAGGGATATGCATTCGTCTGCGACAAGTCAGGCTTGGTGATAACCCATTCAGACAAGAAAGATGTAGGACAGGACTACACTCAGAGTGAAATGTCTGCACTCATGAAGGGCATAACGAACAATGACGGCGAACCATTTCAAGCGGTTGTTGATGACAAGAAGGTGACGGTTTTCAGCTGTTCCATAGTTGATGAATGGTATGTGGTCATGGTCATCACAAATGAGAAGCTGTACCACGGAATAAGAAACCTGATAGGCTACGATATAGGCGTTGGAATAGTTTTATATATAATTATAGTGTTCTTCTGTACCAGATCCAAGAATAGTACGGATGCAATCATGAGCCAGCTCGATGAGACAAATAACGAACTCACAGACCTGAATAATATGGTCATGCAGGCATTTGCCAAGACGATAGATGCAAAGGACAAATACACAAAAGGCCACTCCGTGCGTGTTGCCAGATACAGCCGTGAGCTGGTGAAGCGGATGGGCGGAACAATCAGGGAGCAGGACGAGATATATCAGATAGCACTGCTTCATGATATGGGCAAGATACGTATTCCTGACAACATAATCAACAAGCCGGGAAGACTTACGGATGAAGAGTTCTCCATGATAAAGCTTCACTGTGTAAATGGATACCATATTCTCAAGAATATAAATGCATTTCCGGAGCTGGCGGTGGGCGCAAAGTATCACCATGAGAGGTACGATGGAACAGGATATCCAAGTGGGCTGAAGGGAGAAAATATACCAAGGTGTGCAAGAATCATAGCGGTGGCAGACAGCTATGATGCCATGACATCCAACCGAAGCTACAGATACGCCCTGCCACAGAAGATAGTGCGCGATGAGATGGAGAAGGGCAAGGGCAGTCAGTTTGATCCGGACATTGCAGAAGTCATGCTCAGTATGATTGATGAGGATGAAGACTACAACATGAGACAGGTCGAGAAGATGGTCAGCAATATCCTCGTTGTAGATGACGAGAAGATAAATATCAGACTTATAGAGAATATCTGCAAAAACGAGCCCCTCTACAAGGTCATTGCGGCTGAGAGCGGAAAGCAGGCCATAGACATAGTGGGAAATCAGCAGATAGACCTGGTATTGCTCGATATCGAGATGCCAGACATGGATGGATTCCAGACGCTGGAAGAGATACGAAAGATCACAGACGTACCGGTCATATTCGTAACAGCTTATAAGGATTATAAGCTGATAGAGAGAGCGAGACAGATGGGGGTTGAGGATTATATTACGAAGCCGTTTCTTCCAATAGTTTTCCTTGAGACCTTGTACGGAGTTATCGGTTAAATACAGATGGGGGGACACTTTGGGGAAGATAGTAAATGAGAAATCAGATAAAAAAAGTTCAAAGGCTGTACCTTGGAAGAAGATGCTCAACAATGATACGGACATGCAGCTGCTTCTATTTAATATAATTACAGGTGGAGGCACCGTTGGCGGGATCATCAGCTTTATAGCGAGCCTGATCATCAAAACTCCACTTATACAAGATGTTGCCATATTGACCGCGTTGGCTGTGCTCGGCATATGCATTTACCTTGCAAATGCAAAAAAGATGGTGAGACAGAGTGCTATAGTGATCGTTTTTGTTATAACTTTGGTGGCATTTCCGATGATGTTCTTCACCTCGGGCGGAGCGTACAGCGGTATGGGTTTCTGGTTTGGCTTAGGCATGATATTCTCATTCCTTCTGATAGATGGCATGTTTTGCTATGTCATGCTGGCTGTCCAGATCATAATGGTGGTTGCATGTTACATAGTCTCGTATAAATACCCAGAACTGGTGATCCCATTGGCAAATGAGAGAAGTGTGTATGTAGACATGCTCCAGAGCCTTATAATATTCGGCATAGTTATCGGATCCATAGTGAGATTCCAGAATGCCGTATACAAGTGTAAACTAGAGGAGATAGAGCAGATAAATGAGGAGCTTACCAGGGCGAAGGATGATGCTGATGTGGCGAACCATGCCAAATCCGAGTTCCTTGCGCATATGTCCCATGAGATCAGGACTCCGCTAAATACCATAGTGGGGATGAATGAGATAATAATGAGAGAGACACACGAGGAACAAACCATGAAATGTGCCAGGGATATACAGAGCTCAAGTGATATCCTGGTAGATCTGGTTAGGGATGTGCTGGATTTCTCCATGATAGAATCGGGCAGGATGGAGATAGTCAATGAGGAATATCATTTCAGCCAGCTGCTCAGCAATGTGTTGTCTGTTATGGAGTCCAGAGCAAGACAGAAGAATCTGGAGCTTGATGCCGAGGTTCAGGAGATTTTGTACAATGATCTGAAAGGCGATTCCGCCAGAATATGCCGGATCCTGATAAATCTTATTGGAAATGCTGTGAAGTATACGAAGAAAGGTTCGATCATAGTGACCGTCCATATGGAGGATCATGGTGCAGATCCCCATAATGTGGAACTGGTCATGGCTGTTCGTGATACTGGAATCGGAATAAAAGAGGAAGATCAGGAGAGACTTTTCAAAGATTTTGAGCGGCTTGATCTGTCGAATAACCGATCTATAGAGGGGACAGGACTTGGACTGGCCATCACATATCACCTTGTGGAAATGATGGGTGGAAGTATAACCTGCCATAGTAAGTATGGACATGGGACTACATTTGTGGTAAAAATCAGCCAGGAACGTCTGTCCGATGAGAGAATAGGCGATTTTAAGGACAGGCACAGACAGTATATGAAGGAGAGAAAGACGTATAAGAGCAAATTGTGTGCCCCGGATGTCAGTGTTCTTGTTGTGGATGACAATGTCATGAATCTGAAAGTTATCAAGATGATGCTTAAGCCTACACGTATGAAGGTTTCGACCTGTGCCAGCGGTGCCGAGTGTCTGGAGCTTATAAAAAAGTACAGGTATGATATCATCCTTATGGATCAAATGATGCCTGAGATGGATGGCATGGAGACATTTCACCGTGCTATGCTCATGCGCGACAGCCTGTGTGGCAGGAGTACATATATAGTCATGACTGCAAATGCTGTCATGGGTGCAAGAGAGATGTATCTGGCGGAAGGATTTAAGGATTATATCAGCAAGCCGGTGCAGCCGGAGGTGCTGGAAGATATCCTGATGAGATATATACCTGAGGATAAGCTGGTGGATCCGGCGGTATGTGATGAAGATCGGGAAAGCCCAACAATGGGTGCCGGAACCGTAGACGAAAAAACAGATGTTATGGGAAAACAGGATTCAGACATATCTTGTAAAGAAGTTCACATTGACCACGAGAAAGGTCTTACATACTGCGGGGGCAGTGAAGACTTTTTGAAAGAAATCATATCAATGTATGCAGCTGACGACAAGCGCACAGAGATACAGAAGGCTTATGATGAAAAAGATTGGGACGGCTACAGGATATTGATACATACGGTAAAAAGTACATCCAGAACGATCGGAGCCATGGAACTGGGCGATGAGGCGCAGGAGCTGGAGAATGCGGTTAAAGAACTTGATGTGGATATGATCTGCAAGATGCATGAGAGTGTGATGGCTTATTACTCGGCTGTACTTGACTGGTGCCGTGCGACAACCGCTCAGTAGGCCCGAAATTTTCACAAGACGATAGAATGTAGAACATAGTGCACATATGCAATATTGCAATATGCACAAAAGCAGATTACTAATACATGAATACTTGACATTTTCCCATATAATAATACCTGTCTCTTATACACATCTCCGAGCCCACGAGACTAGGCATGATC
>ENA-UABQ01000340-UABQ01000340.1-human-gut-metagenome-genome-assembly--contig:-NODE-340-length-14916-cov-8.792477_pt1 | contig 14916 bp, 8 predicted proteins | sample MGYA00243869_ERZ654205 | MGnify/ENA primary metagenome ERZ654205 (study PRJEB26926, sample SAMN06165207) | human gut metagenome | biome: ENVO:00009003; feature: ENVO:2100002; material: ENVO:00002003...
AAACGAATGCTGCAGCGTCACAACAATCAGCAGCCACTTCTGCATCCACCGCGACTACGAAAGCGTCAGAAGCTGCCACCTCAGCCCGGGATGCGTCGGCTTCAAAAGAGGCGGCAAAATCATCAGAAACGAACGCATCCTCGAGCGCCAGTAGCGCAGCTTCCTCGGCAACGGCGGCAGCAAATTCCGCGAAGGCGGCAAAAACGTCCGAGACGAACGCCAGGTCTTCTGAGACGGCAGCGGGACAGAGCGCCTCAGCTGCGGCAGGCTCAAAAACAGCGGCTGCGTCGTCTGCCAGTGCCGCGTCAACAAGTGCCGGGCAGGCCTCAGCCAGTGCCATCGCCGCCGGAAAATCGGCAGAAAGCGCCGCATCATCCGCTTCAACAGCCACAACGAAGGCTGGCGAAGCCACTGAGCAGGCCACGGCAGCAGCGAGGTCAGCTTCCGCAGCGAAGACATCCGAAACGAACGCGAAAGCGTCGGAAACCCGTGCAGAATCCTCAAAAACGGCAGCGGCATCGTCCGCCAGTTCGGCGGCGTCATCGGCATCATCGGCGTCTGCTTCAAAAGATGAGGCGACCAGACAGGCGTCAGCAGCGAAGGGCAGCGCCACGACGGCATCCACGAAGGCGACAGAGGCTGCTGGCAGTGCGGCAGCGGCAGCACAGAGCAAAAGTACGGCAGAATCTGCAGCAACGCGCGCTGAGACAGCGGCAAAACGGGCAGAGGATATTGCATCCGCTGTGGCGCTTGAGGATGCGAGCACGACGAAAAAGGGGATAGTACAGCTCAGTAGTGCGACTAACAGCACTTCCGAGTCACTGGCGGCAACACCAAAAGCCGTTAAGGCCGCGTATGACCTGGCTAACGGGAAATACACCGCACAGGACGCTACGACAGCACAAAAAGGAATTGTCCAGCTCAGTAGTGCAACCAACAGCACATCTGAAACGCTTGCTGCGACACCGAAAGCAGTGAAAGCAGCTAATGACAATGCGAATGGTCGGGTACCTTCTGCCCGTAAGGTGAATGGTAAGGCGCTTTCAGCGGATATAACACTGACGCCGAAAGATATTGGTACGCTTAACTCAACAACAATGTCATTCAGCGGTGGTGCTGGTTGGTTCAAATTAGCAACGGTAACCATGCCACAGGCGAGTTCTGTTGTTTCAATTACGTTGATTGGTGGCGCTGGATTTAACGTGGGGTCACCTCAACAGGCAGGTATATCTGAACTTGTTTTACGTGCAGGTAATGGTAATCCGAAGGGGATTACTGGTGCTTTATGGCAGCGCACATTGACAGGGTTTACAAATTTTGCCTGGGTTAATACATCTGGTGATACTTACGATATTTACGTTGCAATCGGAAATTATGCGACTGGTGTAAATATTCAATGGGATTATACCAGTAATGCCAGCGTGACGATTCATACGTCACCAGCATATTCTGCTAATAAGCCGGAAGGGTTAACGGACGGTACAGTTTATTCACTCTATACGCCATCAGAGCAGTTTTATCCGCCTGGCGCACCAATCCCGTGGCCATCAGATACCGTTCCGTCTGGCTATGCCCTGATGCAGGGGCAGGCTTTTGACAAATCTGCATACCCGAAACTTGCAGCGGCTTATCCGTCAGGCGTGATCCCTGATATGCGTGGCTGGACGATTAAGGGCAAACCTGCCAGTGGTCGGGCCGTATTGTCTCAGGAACAGGACAGCATTAAATCGCATACCCACAGCGCCAGCGCATCCAGTACGGATTTGGGGACGAAAACCACATCGTCGTTTGATTACGGCACTAAATCCACGAATAACACTGGTGCGCATACCCATAGTTTAAGTGGCAGCACGAATGCAGCTGGTAATCACAGCCATAGAGATGGCCGTCGATTTAACCCCAGTGTTTTTAAAGATACTTATCAATATGGTTATACAAGCTCAGGTCAAAATACCTGGGGTGTACAAGGCTCAGTAGGTATGTCTACGGGGTGGTTAGCGAATACCAGTACAGATGGTAATCATAGCCATTCACTGTCCGGCACAGCAGCATCTGCAGGTGCACACGCGCATACTGTCGGTATTGGTGCTCATACGCACTCCGTTGCGATTGGTTCACATGGACACACCATCACCGTTAACGCTGCTGGTAACGCGGAAAACACCGTCAAAAACATCGCATTTAACTATATTGTGAGGCTTGCATAATGGCATTCAGAATGAGTGAACAAGCACGGACCATAAAAATTTATAATCTGCTGGCCGGAACTAATGAATTTATTGGTGAAGGTGACGCATATATTCAGCCTCATACAGGTCTGCCAGCAAACAGTACCGATATTGCACCACCAGATATTCCTGCTGGCTTTGTGGCTGTTTTCAACAGTGATGAGGCATCGTGGCATCTCGTTGAAGACCATCGGGGTAAAACGGTTTATGACGTAGCGTCAGGGGACGAGTTATTTATTTCTGAACTCGGTCCGTTACCGGAAAATGTTACCTGGTTATCGCCGGAAGGGGAGTTTCAGAAGTGGAACGGCACAGCCTGGGTGAAAGATGCAGAAGCAGAAAAACTGTTCCGGATCCGGGAGGCGGAAGAAACAAAAAACAGCCTCATGCAGGTAGCCAGTGAGCATATTGCGCCACTTCAGGATGCTGTAGATCTGGAAATCGCAACGGAGGAAGAAACCTCATTGCTGGAAGCCTGGAAAAAGTATCGGGTGTTGCTGAACCGTGTTGATACATCAACTGCACCTGATATTGAGTGGCCTACGAACCCTGTCAGGGAGTAATCATTGGGATTATGCCGCAGCACGTCTTAAGCAAGAACGTGCTGCGGTTGGATGCTATTTTTTCCCTGAAGCGGAAAACATTACTACAGTACCTTGAACCTTGGTTTTAACATTCTCGAAATGCTCTGAGAGTATATGTGTTAAGCCTTCTTCGGAATCTTTTGTGTTTGAAAAGATGCCTTTCTGATTGTAAATGCGCATCAGTTTTTGACCGAAGCTATTGTGCACAACTCCATCGCCAAGAATTGTGGCTCCGTATAGAGTTCCATCGTCAGTTAAGGCCTGCGCCGCATTGCGTATTACACAGCTTTTTGTAGATATATTTCCAGGCAGGCAGTGAAGAAGGTAAAACATGGAAATGGAATCAAATTGACCATGTAACGCCGCGGGATAAGGTTCAAAAACATCATGGCTAATTTTATGTTTAATTTTTGATTCCCCAGCCCTTGTAGATGCCGCGTTCAGGCTAGCTTCGTTCAAATCCATTAAAGATATCAGACTACTCTCAGGTACGTGAGTAAGGTAAAACCCAGTTCCAACACCAATATCCAGATGGTTGTTACCTAAATGTTCCAGAAAGTGTGGAAGAAGGTGTTCCTTTGTAGGACATCCCCATGCAAGCCGATTTGATACTCCCAAAACCCACCAGTCATAAAGCTTTAGGGTAAGTGGTGTGTAAATTCTAGCCCCATCATCTGTGTTTTTTTTCATTAATTTCACCATGTTATAGTTTTATTTGTGAATTAAATCAATTATGGCGATGAATTACAAGGGGTTAAATACTGCCGCAGCATAGCGATATTGAAATAGCCTGGTATGCTTCGATACAGCAGGAGCCGAATGGCTGGAAGACCGTCACCACACAGTTCTACATCCAGGAATTCAGTGGGTATATTGCGCCACTGCAGGATGCTGTAGATCTGGAAATCGCAACGGAGGAAGAAAGATCGTTGCTGGAGGCATGGAATAAATATCGGGTATTGTTGAATCGTGTTGATACATCAGTAGCTCTGGGTATGAAGCTGTTTGTAACTCATGTTACAGTAATGGTCATTACTATCTCGAAGGTGCAAAATGTATATTGATTTGATATTTTATAAATTTACTTCGAATCTGGCACGTCAACTTTTGATTAAAGTAATATCAGTTTTCGACGAAAAAAGGACCGTGTACATGAGACGATTTCATACAAGAATAACAAAAATATGAATATGCTCCCAATGCAATATATGTTTTGCATTGGGAGCAAATAGCGGAATATTTTGAAATTATTGTATTTCTGCTTCAGAATTTCCTGGGCAGTATATATTTTCTATTTTTTGTGGAGTGATCAGGTGATGTACAACTGCTTTATCTACACATAAATTAACTCCGGTGAGAGCTAATGTATGCCCATCACCATTTATTGTTAGTAACGGGCTGGAAAATTTCTCTGCCATCTTACGGGCATTAATCCAGGGCGTTGTTGGGTCGTATTTGTGTGCTACAAACAGTAAACCAGAGGGCAGAACAGTATTTTTCAGGCGAGTTTTGTTCAGGTCGCTATGTATTGGCCATAATTCACAAAAATCAGGTGAATCGGAACGTCCATTGTCAAAGTTAATAGCCGGGAAGGCATTCGCAAGAGCGTCTTTTCGGGATTTTCGCTCTTTTGGTGTTAATTGCTCATCCCCCTGATCTACACAGAGGATTACCCCCGAAGCATCGCTTGACTCTTCTGAGGCTATCGGAGCACTGAGCGCAGTTTCAATTTCATTACTGACAATCCCCTGAGAGAACTGGCGTATGGCAGTTGCAAGGGTTGGCCATGATGAACGCCATAGCAGAAGGTCTGTTGTTAATGATATGAGTTCATCTGAAGATATATTTTCTCCCTTACTGTCTAATAAAGGTTTGTGATGTAATTTTGATAATAGCTCATGGAACTGAGTTATTGCCTTATCTCTGTCTGAAGAAAGCGGGCAACTTTTTGTACGCGCACACCAGGATGCAAAGCGATCAAACGTTTCCTGATAACTCTGTGCCTGTTTGAGTTGCCATGTGAAGTTGTCCTCCAGGTCATCGATATCGACGACTCCATCAAGAACGATAGATCTTACGTTGTAGGGAAAACGTTCTGCATATAAGGCTGCAATTTGAGTTCCATACGAATACGCCACGGCTGTCAGTTGTTTATCCCCCAAGGCTTGCCTAATACGATCAATATCGTATACAGCCTCGTTAGAGCCGATATGGCGAATGACTTCGGCTCCGGTATTATGGATACAGGCATTAATTTTATTTAATACTTGTTGCTTTTCGGTTATGTTTTCCTGAGTCTCTGTATCTGATTGCCGGCAGTTTATTGTCGGAGTGGACTGTCCGACGCCTCGAGGATCAAATCCAATAATATCCCATGACTCACGAAGATTTGTGACTGGCCAGTCAAAGTTAATATAAGGATTTATGCCTGGTAACCCGGGACCACCACTTATTATCAGGATACTTCCTTTATGCTTGCTTTTTGCCGGCAATTTTGTCAACGCTAGTTTGACTTGTGATTTTTTTTCATAAGAAGCATCTCCGCCTGTGTCTGTGTATTTTAATGGAACAGACAAATAACCACATAGTAAGTCAGGAGACGGTTTTTCCTCACCAAACCAGTGGTTGAATTGACTGGCCATACAGGATTGCCACTGTATCTGCTGGGCAGATACGGTTACTGGTAGAAGTAACGTTAAAACAACTTTGAAATGAGTAATTATTTTTCGCATTGTGTCTCTGAATATCGGAATAAAGATAAGATTTGAATATATTGAGGTCTTGTGTTGCGGTAAGAGATTACACGTTATGACATAGGTTAAATGCTTACAAAATTAGTGGATATTGTCTACTTGTAACTGTAAACAAATTCCCCGGGGTTATACAATACCACCGGGGAGAAAATCTGGTTAACTTCGTTAAAAGGTGTACTTAAGACCAGCAGTAGTGATGAAGTTATAGTTTTCTATGCCTGCACCATTTTTGCTGTAGTCTGAAGTGTTATCATTGTGATCATAAAGTGAAGTATTACCTTTTTTATTCGTAACCCGATTCCATGCGCCTTCAACATAAACTTTTGCGTTAGGTGTTACGTAATAACCTGCATTGACTGCAACAGAATAGTAATTTTGGTCTTTGACTTTACTGCGATAAGTGATTCTTTTTCCTGGGTCATAGTGCTCATCGTTATCAGATGCTTCCACCCAGCCGCTGTATTTAAATGTGCCACCTAGCTCAAAATCTTCATAACGATAACTTCCAGTCAAGCCAATGTAGGGCATTTTAAAACGTTGTTTGTAGCCGATTGCTCTTTCTCCATTCGGGAAGGAGCCGATATCATCTCTGAATCCCTCCTCAGAACTGTAGATATAGGAACCACCTCTGGCTGTAAAGCTATAACGGCTTTCCTGATATCCGGCCATGAGTCCCAGGCGGTAATTGGGTTCGTTGAGGAGCCAGCCTTTGATATTCAGATCAAATTCGTTGGCATAATTGAGTTGTGTATCAGGGTGCCTACTTTCATCTGTCCAGGTTCCGGGGTTACTGGAATCCATCCAGTCCTGATCGACCATATTGCCACCTCGGCTGCCGAGAGTAGTCCAGCCCGCAGCCCCAATAGATATCTGGGGCATCAAATCCCAATTAATTGCACCTTTAATAATTGCAGCGTTATTGAATTTCCAGTCGAGTTGACTGACTTTTCGGCCTCCTTCTTCAGCTAGATAAACGCGCTCTTTTGTTTTTCCGCTCAGAGTTCCAAGACTAATGTCCGCATTTATGTTGTCAGGAGTAAACGATATAGTCTCGGTAGAAGCAAAAGAGCTGATCGCAATAGGGGTTGTCAGGACTATTCCCAGAAGTTTCGCCCGCATAAAAGTTCTCCATTCAATCGTTTTAATGATTGAATATGTATTTTTTATATCTAACTTAATGAGTCAATTACATATTGCTCCACTGTTTATATTTTGTTTAGTATTGAATGATTATCACAATGTGCTATCTGTTTTTGGTTTAATTATCTGTTATTGTTTTATGTTGCGGTTTTACTGTGTGGTTTTTTTATGCTTTTGTGGTGTTTTTATCTATTTAAGCGCCATGCCTTTAGAGGCATATAAGCGAAAATAGCATGAGGTTTATCCTCAATTGCTATGTTTTTTGGTACAAAAAAGAGGGACAAAACTGAGACACATAAGGCCTCACAATGGCTTGCAAGGCTTTACATGTTTTGAGGTAGTGGGACGTGTGAGCGCAGAGATGGCGCGGTAAGTTGTTGACTTAAAATGTCGTTCTAGGAACTTCTAAGTCGTGGGCCGCAGGTTCGAATCCTGCAGGGCGCGCCATTTCTTCTTCATTTATGCCCGTCTTATCCGTTTCCGCTTTGCCCTTCACCACATCACTTTTTGTCGCTGTTTGGCGAGATAATTCAACGGTGTCAGGCCGTAAAACGCCTTAAAAACAGAGATAAAGTATGACGTGCTGCTATAGCCACATAATTGCGCCACCTGAGTGATATTTTTGTTATCCATCAATAACATCTGTACGGCGTAACGCATACGACACTCTGTGACAATCTGGCTATAGCTGGTATTTTCGTTTTTTAATTTCTTTTTGAGCAGGCTGGGGCTTAAACATAGCGAACTGGCGACAATTCGCAGATTCCAGTAATGCTGAATATCGCTTTGAATAATGCGGCAGACGCTGTCGCGGACGCTGCTGCGTAAGATATACATCAGTAGGGCAATAAACCGCGATTGCTCAAGAAAGTTAGACAATACGGTAAAAAGCAATACGCGCGTCAACTCCGCTTCGCAGGGTTTGCTGGGTTGCTGCTTGCTGTGGTTGGCGGCTAGCCGGAACACTTCCGGTGTACGGCTATGACAAGCAATAACCGGGGTTGCCAGCCGCGACCAGGGCTTTACACAGGTTAAGTTCTTATTTAAAAACAACAGATAATCGTTGATGATGTTACGGTTGATGTGGGTGATTAATACGTGATTTAACGTTGAGAGTTCAATGACGTTATTGTTGCACGCGAAGGCGGCCAGGTAGTTTTTCGGAAGGGTAAACGTAGCATGGTTATTGACGCTTACCTCTACCTCTTTTTCGGTCAGGATCACCACGCAAGGTTCACTGCTGCTCAATTGCATTTCGCACTCCTCAGATATCAGAAACTCCGCTCAAAGGATCTATGCTTCCTGCATGAGTGATCGGCCCGTTCGCCGATAACGATCTTCTTTCTTTAGCACGCTTTTTAGCAATTAATCTTGATGGAATTCTGACGAGAGCGAAAGAGGTAAGCCAGGTCGTACCCGACTTACCTGGAGGAGATTTAATACTCGAGAATGCCGTGCGCGACGGGCAAATAGCGCAGAGAGAAATAGAGAGTGTCTTTACCGCAAGAGGAACGTTTCGCTAACAGCGAGGCAATTTCTGCGTCCGGTTTCGGTTTCGCTGTAAAGGTTTTGCCTTTGCCGGCGACAAAAAGTTCATAAACAATGCCGCTTGCTGGGGCGGAACTTTGGCAATCGGCGCTGGCTTGTAGATAACGTTCACGCTGTTCAGCGGTCAGTTTATCCACGCCGCTGCCATCCTGTACCCAAACATTAACGCCGGTTGCTTTAACGTGTTCCAGCAGTTGGCGATAGCCATCGGGCGACATGTTTCCGGCGAAAAAACTACTGATATAAACCGGTTTTGCTGAAACATCGCTAATCAGCCGCTGCGCGTTGTTTAACCATGTTAGCAAAGGCTGATGGGCAGCTTCGCTGCGCCAGTTCAGGTCGTCAATTTCCGCGCTGATGTACCAGCCATCCGGCGTTATGCCAGGCGCGGCGCTCCATAATCTGGCTTGCTGGAGATCGGCAGCCAGCAGGCGATTAAGATAGCTTTCCAGCGCTGCGGACGACTGTTTCTGGTGCATAAAAAATTCCGGATCGGCGTTCAGCCCGACAATCAGCTTCAGGCCAGCCTGTTGCGCAGCTGCGGCACGCTTAAACAATAACGTGCGCTGTTCTGGCTGGGTAAATGCATCGCCGTAACGGGTCCATTGCAAAACCAGGGTATCGAAGCCTTGCAAACGTAACTGACTCATCAGCCCCTGCCACTGGGTATCGGTAACCTGACTATCTCGGTTTTGTGGTTGCCAGATAATACCTTTCATCGCAAAGGAAAAAGGGCTGACCAAAAGCAGTGTCAGCAATACGAAAATGAACTTACGCATTTACCAGTGCACTCCAATGGTGAGAAACGCGTTGTTGCGCTCTCCGTTACGTTGATTAATCGCCTTAAAGGTATGTTGATACTCGACGCCGAGACTGACTTTGTGCGGCCAGGCGTCGTAGTGCGTCTCGCCGGTCCAGATATTCCAGCGGACCCCGACTCCGCCAAGCTGCGCGCCCTGAGTGCCTTTATCACGATAGCCGTTGTCCTGAACGTGAGCGTAAGGCTCAATAGTCTGTCCGTTAGCTACCTTCTGATGCCAGCTGACGCGATAATCTGCCGTCCACGCCTGAATATCCTGGCGGATATATTGCGCCGCATCGAGGTACAGGTTTTGGGCAAACCAGCCTGAACCGTTCGGGTGCCATTCGTCGCTGTATTTGCCGCCATTAAAGAATGAGGCGCTGGCGCGCAGCATGGTATCGGATGCGCCATTTTGCCCGTTCAGCGGCAACTGCTGTTCGACGGCGAGGAAAAAGATCTGATCGCGCAGCGGCTTCCAGCGCAGACCGGTGCCGGACATCGGATTTTTCACCGGCATCATCACCCCGTTTTCTCCGGTATCGGCAAAGACGCGGCTATAAACTGAGAGCAGGTCGCCTTCCAGCAGCATATTGCGTCCGATGCGGTACTCGGCTTCCAGTTGCCCGTAGCTACGATAGCTTTTCCCTGGCGCTGCGCCGCCGACATTATTGTTAGCGGTGCTCATTGCCCCGGAACGCAAGCCGATAGAAGAATCGAAACTGAACGTCCAGCGGCGACCGACCTCCTCATGCAAACGGCGGAAATTGAAGCGTTGCTGATTTTGCTCTGGGGTCAGTGGGGTTATCAGCGCCTGATTATCAATGTCATCAATCACCAGCCGGGCGTAGTGCTGCGTCGCAGGCATGTCATCCAGACGCTGGTTCACGTAGGCCAGTTGTCGGATCAGTGCCGGATCGTCCGGAAGCCCTTTATGCGCCTGTTCGAGCATTTCCCGCGACTGTGCGATATCACCGCTATCCCACAAGGCGTAACCAAGCGCTGCCTGGATGTTGCTATTATTCGGTTCCAGTTCCAGCGCGGCGCGCAAATCACTCACCGCCGCCGGGACATTATGACGTTGGCGATAAATTGTCGCCCGCGCAACGTAAGCGTTGGCAGAAGGCGCAATATTGATTGAGCGCGTGAGATCGCTCAGTGCGAGTTCCGGCTGACCAGGAATGTAACGTTGCGCATGCAGCCACCAGTAGAGGGCATTGTTTCCCAGTCCACGTTGTTCTGCCTGTTGTAGCCAGCGATCGCGAGCTGCACCATTTCCTGCCGCCTGGGCGGTATTGGCAGCAGCAAGCAGATCCTCATTGCTCATGTCGTGAAGACTGATTTTCTGCCAGGCCGCCAGTGCGGTGGCGTAGTCCTCAACCTGATACGCCTGATAGGCTACCGCACGATGTTGCCAGGCGTTCGGTTGTCGTTGTTCGGCCTGAAGCCATGCATACAGCGCCACACCGGGTAGCGTGTCCCGATAACACTTTGCCAGACGGTTCCAGGCGGCAGCATCGTAGGAAGGCGACATATCGCCCAGCAAGCGAACTATTGCCGGGCAATTATCTGCAATACCCGGCAACTGACTTTGCCACTGACGTTGCTCCGCCAGCGGTAAGGGTTTCGATAAAATCGCCACCTTCGCCGGCGTTGCCAGGTAAGGATGACTTTCCAGCAGAGACGCCAGTCGCGCCATTAAAGTCTGGCTGACACGCGCATCGCCCTGGAAAGGATAGCGTTGCAGCAATAAATCGGCAGCTTCGCGTGACTGCTCGTTCTGCATCAGTTGCCAGGTCAGTTGATCCAGGCGGGTAAGATTTGCCGGTTCTTGCTGATACAGCAATCGTGCCAGACGCAGAGATTCAGCCTTGTTACGGGTCGCCACGCTGACAGCATAACGCTCCTCAAGCATTTCATTGGCGGGGAGGGTGGCGAGCAGTTTTTGCGCTGCGTCGTACTGACCTTCTTTTAACAGCACCGGTAGCGTCGCGCCAACAACATACTGGCGGTTATCGGCAAACTGCACCGTATAATTCGCCAATGCCTGAACGGGGTTGGCGCTGTATTTAGATAACAGATAGAGCCAACTTTTCTCTTGTGCGTCCGTGGTAAACAGCGGCTTATTTTCATTGAGATAATGCTGGAGGCGTGCTTTTTCGCCACGATAAGCCAGCGCGGTCGCGTAAGTAATATATGACTGAGGATCGGTGAAGATCCCCTGTGATTGCAGTGCCAGGATCCGATCGTCCAGCTGCCCGGCAAGAAGCACGTCAAACCACTGACGGCGTTCTGCCGCGCTTAATGTGTTCTGCTGGCGTGCTTCATTGTATAGCGTATCTGCCTGGGACCATTGTTTCAGGTAGATTGCCCGTTGCAGCAGATCGGTTCGCAGCGTTTTTCCTTCTGGCGATGCAGCAAACGTCGCATCGTTCAGTTGCGCTCTGGCGACAGGTAATTGTGCCAGCCGCAGGGCATTCTGCCCGACTTCACTGCGACAACGCAGGGTCGGCGCAGCGTCGCACGCTTTTTGCTGGGCAAGCAGTTCTTCAACAGTCGTAACGCTTTTCACTTCAACCGGAATAGCCGCCAGACTGCGCTCAAGTCGGGCATCTCCTGGGTGACGTTTCAGTTGATCCTCAAGCAACAGCCGCGCCCGGTCATCATGACCAAAATGGCGATAGGCTTCCGCAAGGTATAAAGTCAGCGGAATATTATCCGGCACCTGCTGGTGTATATATTCAAATTCGCGGATGGCGGTTGCTTCGTCGTTATTTTTCTGTGCCTTCAGCGCCTTATCGAGACGGGGATAAATAACAAAATGGCGATAATCGCTCAGCCCCAGCTCTTCTGCGCTGGTGCCGATATTGTCTGCGAGTGCGCTGGTACTCAATAAAGACGTCAGCAGTAAACCAGACCATCCGATGACGCGATTAAGGTTATTCTCCTTCATTTTCGGACTCCAGTTGCGCAACCTGTTCTGTGTTTAAACCTGCTTTGAGTAATAGTGATTGCATCGAAACTTGTAATTCGCGTTGAATTGTCAGGACGCGATCCAACGTTTCCTGGCTGATAACGCCTTCGGTGACCAAAAACTTGCCGAGCGGCAGAGAACTGCGTTCATGGCGCAATAACAACACGTTAATTGCTGAACGATTAATATGACCGAGCGTGGTCAGTATTTCGGCGAACAGGAACTGATGCGGCACATATTGCCGCCAGATTTCACCGGTCTGCTGTTCCGTGAGCCACTGATGCTGAACCGCATTGTACAACATTGCCCGCGGATCGTGACCGCGTCGGCGTGCATACCAGTGACGTAACCCCGTGACAATTTGTCCCCGCAGAACAATGACGTAACGCACTTTGCGTCCGACTTTACGCGTCAGGGCCGCCAGCGAAACCGGGTCAATACCATCTTCACTGCCGACAATTAACTCATCATTTTCCAGACGCAGCGGCAGTACTGCATAATGCAGCGCTACGGAGGCTGGCATTTCGGCAATCAGCGAGGACGGGATCTGCCAGGCATCGATGGATTCCCACGCCACGCCGTTTTGCTCTGCCAGCGCCTGTGCCAGCTGCTCGGCGCTAATCAGCCCCTGCATCAGCATTGAACCGCCCAGGCGTAGACCTTCGACGCGATTACGCAGTGCTGTATCGAGTTGTTCTTCAGTGATGACCTGATTTTCCAGCAGAATTTGGCCTAACGGGCGCAACGAGCGGGTATCGCCAGTCACGCTGGGGAAGTCATGCGTTGTTTTATCCCACGCGACGCGACGTGGATCGCCGTGTTGAAGTACCTGTTTTAGCGCGCGCCAGTTGGCCATGAAGTTAATCAGGTTGCCCCAGAAAAGACGCAGGACAGATAGCAGCCCCTGCGTCAGACCGTAGTAGCCAGTGACGAAAATCACCCGCTGCACGATGCGGTTAACCATCAAGCCAAAGTTTAGCCACAGCAGGGTCATTAACCATGCGCTGCCGCTAAAAATAGAAAGGAAATGCCAGGCATTGGGCCACAAACTTTCATACGCCAGCAACAGCAAAAGCTGGAGCATCACCAGCATCGCGAGGAAGCTGACAAAGTTACTGATTGCCCCTTTGCGGTCGCGCCAGAGAAAGTAGTTCAGCGTCAGGCTGGAGGTCCATTTGTGGGTTTTAAAGCCCTGGAAAACAATGCCGATGATCCAGCGAGATTTTTGTCGAACTGCAGTCGAAAAGGTATCGGGGAAATATTCGCGCACGCAGATCATGTTTGACGTCCGTGCGTGCTGTAAAAATTTGCGCTGCTCGCGTTCTTTGGCTTCGTCCACCACCGGAAAACGGACAAAAATTTCCGTCATACCTTTCTCTTTCAGGCGGAAACCAATGTCGTAATCTTCAGTCAGACTCTGCACGTCGAAAGCAATACCGTCACCGTCAGCTAACAGAGCGGTCACGGCGCGGCGGCTGAAACAGGTGCCGACGCCTGCGCTGGGCACTTGTCCGGCGAGGGCTTCACGCACCGGAACATCTTTGCCATGCAGCTCTGAAAACTCATCAATGTAAGTCATGCTGGTGAAGTGCGTCCATTCGCGTTCGAACGGATACACCGGGATCTGAATCAGATCTTTACGCTCGACCAGATAGTTGAACAGACGCAATTCCATCGGTGAAATCACATCTTCGGCGTCATGCAGAATAAAACCAGCAAAAGCGAAATTGGCGCTACGTTCAAACTGGGTGATGGCGTCCAGCACGTTGTTCAGACAGTCGGCTTTGCTGGTGGGACCAGGACGCGCGCAGACTACCTTATGCACGTTCGGAAAGCGAGCGCACACTTCGTCAACATCACGTTGAGTATCGGGGTCGTTGGGGTAGGTGCCAACAAAGATATGATAGTTTTCGTAGTCGAGCGTGGTCGCCGCCAGCTCGGCCATATTGCCGATGACGCCCGTTTCATTCCACGCCGGAACCATAATCGCTAACGGTTTTTCATCTGGTTTATACAGTTCGCGGTAACTCATTCGCGGGTAGCGGCGATAAACACTCAACTTGCGTTTAATGCGGCGTACCCAGTAGACGACATCAATAAAAAAATCGTCCAGCCCGCTGATGAACATGATGACCGCTAACGTTATCGCGATTACTTTTAAGCCGTAGAGCCAGGTTGCAAAAACATCAAGAAGCCAGTCCACACAAAAACCTTACATTAACGCTGGTTATGTTTAGGGTGGCGTATATTAAGGTTTTTTATGAATTGTGACAGCTTTTTACCATTAATAGGTATGACTATTGCGGCACGTTATTTTTACACTGGTTATAAAAGTTGCCGTTTGCGTAGAATGTAGACAAAAGCATGGTGTCAAGGAGGGGAGGTTAACGTCATAGTGAAAAGGAGCGGTGGCACCGAGCAGGTCATAATGTAGTGGAAGTGCCTGGAGGAGGTGAGCAGGCAGGGCAAGATTACGAAAGCCCGCTCCCCGCAAGGACTGACGCGAGATAGTTTCTGTCCATGGCTGCTTTTCGCATCTTACGTCTTAACCCTGCCTTGAATACCTTATCATTCGTCAAAATATTAATAGCGATGTGCCGTATCCCTGAAAATAATTCTGCGGCGTTTCCTCTTCTTATTTTGCAGTCGTCTTCATTCATTACCACGTCCAGACGCCAGTGCAGCTTATTCTCCACGTGCCAGTGGTTTCGGATTGCTGTGGCGAACTTCTCTGCGGTTAAATCAGCAGAACTGATATAATATCTGACCGTCATTTCGGGCTCTTTCTTTTGTTCTGCTATTATTGACCGAAAGGAGACTGCCACGCATAATTTCTTCAGTCCTTTCCATTCAAACGTGAAATCAATAAGTTCATCAGGGACATCGCAAA
>ENA-UABQ01000341-UABQ01000341.1-human-gut-metagenome-genome-assembly--contig:-NODE-341-length-14898-cov-7.226639_pt1 | contig 14898 bp, 23 predicted proteins | sample MGYA00243869_ERZ654205 | MGnify/ENA primary metagenome ERZ654205 (study PRJEB26926, sample SAMN06165207) | human gut metagenome | biome: ENVO:00009003; feature: ENVO:2100002; material: ENVO:00002003...
GATCATGCCTAGTCTCGTGGGCTCGGAGATGTGTATAAGAGACAGGTATACAAGTCTCTTGCAGTAATGGAAGAGCAGGGATATGATACGGAACCCTATAAGGGTGGCGCCAATATGCTCGATAAACGAGAAGATTATATCGGCAAATATGAATTTGCGATGGCGGGTGATTATAGATGAGTTTGTTTGCGAAATATACCCACGAATGGGTTGGCAAACAGTGGGAGCGCGAAGTAGTTGAAAAGGCTGACCTTCATATTGGATATTACTATCCTGTTGAGCAAGTTATTATGACACAAAGCTATACAGATATTACCCTTGCGCGCCTGGGCCATTTCAATAGTACGTTTTTTGAGTTTTATGATGAGGATGGGAATAAAATTGATATCTATAATGATCCGCGTTATAACCCATATTTGCTAATTGACAATGAGGAGGAGGAAACTAGTTGACTAGTATTGCATTTATAAAGTTTCTTGATGCGAAAGATAAACCGAGTGGCAAGACGTATACCTATTTGATTGATAATGCTCTAAGACCTAAACTTGCGTCATATGGTATATCTAACGTGGCTGATGCATTTCATATCACCAATGAGAGTGGATATGATTATCGAGGAGCGAAAGTGGTAGGTGTTGCTACTGCGGAGATTAGTAATGAGGAAGAATATAACCTTTCTGGATTGAAGCGGATTACTTCCGCTGAATGCTGTGGAGAAATTGAGTATGCTCGTAGCGAACGAAATCAAGACGAGTATGAAGCGCGAAGAGATTTTGATAGAGCGCGAAAGAAAACCAGTAAAGCTGATACTGCCACGGTTTCTAGCACGTCTAATAATAAAATGAAACCTTGTATAAAGCAGGATGGTATTTGGCAAGAGTTGTTCAAGCCTTTTGAGTTATCTTTTACAACTGATAATGAGGCATTGAATGATAGTCTTTGGAAAATTCTAGATAGTGCACCCACTACAGTAAGTAATGTTACAGTTCCAGCTACACAAAATTCTTTTTGGACTGGCTTGAATACTACTGATAAAATTACTGACGTAGGAATCACCACGGAAGAACTCGATAGAGTAACGACGGCGACGGCGACAGCGACAACTACTAATACGCTCACAACAGGAGCTAATTATTTGAAACTAAATAATCTACCTAAAATAAATATTGAAGAAAAGAAGGAGAAAACTATGTTTGAAGGTATGCTGAAAAATCTGCGCTTTGGTAAGGCAGATAATGCTAAAATGTCTATTTATGGGCCCGCTTTTTGGGAGACTATTACTGGAAATACTTGGGTTGCATTTGATAAGTCTAAGGAACAGTGGATTGATGTTCCGGCTGAAGCTATTCTGGATATTCCTTTGTTTGAAATGCCTGTCGCCAAGAATGATATTGAGATTGGGGACTTCATTTTTCACGCCGGAATTGGCACTGGTTGGGTGCGTGTAATTGATTTTGATGATGAAGCGAATTACTTCATTGAGGCAGAAGACCCGTCCAATCACGAAATCATCAAAATTCTTCCTACGCGTAATATGTTTGGATTTGACTTTTATACTAAGCTCATTGTTCCTTTTGATATGGGTGCTACTTTTGGTGGCGCGAGCGCGTCTAATCCTTTTGGTATGCTTCCTATGCTTATGATGATGAGTGATAAGAATAAGTCTAGTTCCAATGACAATTCAATGCTTATGGCTATGATGATGATGATGCAGAACGGAACTATGGACTTTACGTCCAATCCTATGATGCTCTATGCTCTTATGGGCGATAAGGGTAGCGATAATTCTATGGTTATGGCTATGCTTATGAGCCAGATGATGCAGGGCGCGCCCACTAAACACACCTGTAATTGCGACCATAACTAAATTATAAACTAAAACTACCTATATAAAACAAATACCTATTTTGGAGATAAAGGAGTAAATTATGGAAAACGGAAAACGTGATGTAAAACGTGAAGCTTCTCTGCGCGCGACCCTCTACGATATGGTTCTGGAGACTCTTGCACAGAACGGATATACTTTTGAGCCTGTGGTTGGTGGTAGTCTTATTACTATTGACAGCCACACCCATTGTAAATTGACTATTTCAGTGTGCAATGAGGATAAGGTTCCAGAGTATTTGGCTGACTATGCTGAACAGCAGAAAAAGAGTGCTGAGCGCGCGCAGGCTCGCGCAGATAAAGAAGCTGAAAAGGCTCGTAAGGCGCAGGAGCGCGCGGAGAAAAAGGCAAATAAATAACCCCTGTATTATAGACTATACGGGCGGAGTATATTGCTCCGCCCGCTTTAGTATATGGAAGGAGAAACAATGGAGAGAATATTCAGGCGCAAGCCAACATTTACTACTGCTATCCAATTTGATGGTAGCAATGCTTCTGATGTGATGAAATTTTGCGCGCGCCATTTAGTTGAGGTTGGGAATAGACTAGTTCTTGAAACACCAGATGGGCCATATATCATTGAACCTAATGATTTTATTGTCAAGGGCGTAGCAAACGAATTTTATCCAGTAAAAGAGCATATATTTTGGAAAACCTATGAGGAGATTATCGTGAATGAAACTGACGTATGAAGAATTTGCAGATTTTCTTGGGCGATATATTGAAAGTGAAAAGAAATTCAATAATTTTGCACAAGCAGTAGAAGAATATTTTACTGATACATATATAATGGCGCCAAAAGATAGTGAATTAGTTCTTGACATTTTACGCACTGTGATGAATGATGATGAAGATTGGATTAGTTATTGGATGTATGAATTGGATTGCGGGCGCGAATGGAAGCCGTATATGGTGACTAAGGATGGGGAAGATATTCCTTTGCGGACGATGGAGGATTTGTGGAATTTGTTGAATGAGGAGGCGCACGAATGAGTAAGCCTAAGGTATATTTAGCATCACAGATTTTTGCAGAATGTTGGCGGGATTATAATGAGAAAATTGCTCAGCGTATTGAGAGCGAATTTCCAGGAATTGACCTTTACGTGAGTCAACGTAATGATAGCATCAATGATAAAACCAGATGTGCAACAGCAGAAGACATTGCTTACGGCGACTTTACTCAAAATTTAGATAAAGATGATATTGTAATTGCGATTGTAGATGGTGATACTCCTGGAATAGGAACTACGTGTGAATGTGCATATTTTGCTCGTATGTGCCAAGAAGAAATCGAACGTACTGGTTCCACAAAAAAGAAAATTATTTCATTATATACCGATAGTAGAGAATGTTCACGCACTGTTATGGATGCAAAAGTTGATATGCTTCATTCTTTTGCTGAGTCGCAATTTAGCTATTTGAATTTACTTTTAGTAGGAATGTTGAAGCGCTATGGAGTTATGTGCGCAAGTATTGATGAAGTAATTGAGCAATTGCGTATTGCTTTAGAAGCCTATGGGGAAGGTTAACACTGGTCCAGTTATTACTGGAATATATAAAATAACTAATCTACTTTCTGGGAAATTTTATATCGGTTAGTCAGTTGATATAAATTATAGATTTTATGAACATAATTTTGGTGCTGGTTTAGTTCATAATTCTGCAATAGATTCTGCTATAAAGAAATATGGCATTGAAAATTTTTCTTATGAAATTCTAGAAGTATGCGAAAAAGAGCAACTTTTTGAACGAGAAAGATATTGGGCAGAAGTAATATTTTAGGGAAAATGTTACGCTCCTTTTGGATATAATATTGCTAAAACAGGAGTCGGCACGCATAAAATCAATTGGGTATCTCAGTATGACCTTTTAGGAAATAAAATAAAAAGTTATTTTACTGCAAGCGATGCTTCTAGAGAATTGAATGTTAGCCCAACAGCAATTAGATAGGCTATTATTCGAAAAGGTACTTGTTATAATACATTATGGGCTTATGGGATGGAAGACAAAATTGATGCTTATAAGCCTAATAAGCAAGGAACGCCAATCAATGCCTATGATGCTAATGGAAAACTATGTCTTACTTTTGCAAATGGAGTGGAAGCTTCTAAATATTTTGGTATTACACCTACTGCGATTAGTGCATATGTTACACATAAAAATGGTTATGTATGCTGTAATGGATATTATCTTGCAAAAGAAGGTGAGCAACCTATTATTAGAGATAATCTATTGACTTCTTATGGACGAGATGGCGCAATAGTTTATTAGTATCATCCAAAGACAAGATAGCTAATAGCTAAATTCAATTCATATAAACAGGCTGCACAATCTTTAGAAAAAACTGATACTAAATCTATTCGTAATTGTTGTGGTGGTATTTAGAATTTTGGTTATGGCTACATTTGGTCTAATATAAAATATAATATTATTCCAGAAGATTATAGAAAAATAAATTATGATTTTACACATAAAAAGGAGGAAATTGAATGAAGTATGGAATAAAGGATAAGCCCCCATTTGGGCAGTTGGTTCTCTTCTCGCTTCAGATGATGCTTAGTTGTTTTACTGCTACGGTACTTATTGCAAACGTTTGTGGTGTAAGTGTATCTGGTGCATTAGTTGGCGCAGGTTTTTCAACATTGATTTATGGATGTATCACGAAGTTTCAGTCGCCAATGATAATCTCTAATAGCGGAGCATATGTTGCCCCTGTGCTCGGCGCGCTTGCTATTGGTGGATATACTGCTGTTGCACTCGGTGGACTTGTTTCTGCATTGACTTATGGAATTTTTGCTTTTGCTTTCTCTAAGACGAGTGTAGAAAGTATTTATAAGGTTTTTCCAAGAGTGCTCATTGGCTCTATTACTGTAGTTATTGGCCTGTCTCTTGTTGCTTATATTCCTGGATATATCGGCACAACTCAGCTAAATCTTTGCATTGCACTTTTTACAGTTTTAGTTATTGCTTTAGTTAGCCATTATTGCAAAGGAATGCTTTCCCTATTTCCATTCCTTATTGGAATTTTTGCTGGTTATTTAGTATCTATTCCTTTTGGTCTTGTTGATTTTACGGTATTTAGTGGGGTAAAATTTATTCAACTCCCTGATTTTGCTTTTACAAAATGGACTATAATTGATTTTAGTGTGCTCCCAATTATTATTACCTATATTGCATTTAGTATTAGTTGTATGATGGAAATTCTATCCGATCACGCAGCGCTGAGTGGTATTACTGGTGTAGACCTTTATCGAAAACCAGGCATTCCTCGTATTCTTCTTGGCGAGGGTATTGCAAATATTGTTAGTTCTTCTGTTGGTGGTCTAGGAGCTACCTCTTATGGTGAAGGAATTGCCACTATTGGTTTTAGTAAGTGTGCGAGTATCTATTCAAGTATTGGTTGTGCGCTTATAATGATTTTACTTGGATTTATTGGACCAGTGCAGGCATTTATTAGCTCTATTCCTTCTTGCGTTATTGGCGGTGGCACAGCAATTATTCTTTATTCTTATATTGCTAATAGTGGTATCAAGCAACTTCAGCAAGTAGATTTTACGAATGCTAAAAACTTGCTGGTTTCTGGTATTGTACTTAGCACTGGGTTGAGTGGACTTATTCTTGGTAAAGGGGATTTTACTCTTACTGGAACTGCTCTGGCTGTTGTACTTGGAATTATTTTCAATTTGATTTTGAAGGAGAAAAATAACTAATGCTACGTTTGAAAGAAAAGTTGACATTTCGTTGCGAGACCGAAGATGAAGCTAAGGCACTCATCGAACACTACAAGCAGGACGGGCGCACGAATGGCTATGAAGTGAATAAGGTTTCTTATCAGTATAAAGAAAAGAAACTAAAGGGCGAGGTAGCTGACTCGTGTTGGCAGGTTGACCTCGAACTAATCTACACCACCATTTGGGCAGGTCTTGAAGGATGATCGACTGTCGCTATGCCCATGAGGAATATGGTAAAACTGTGTGTTGGGCCACTAAAGAACGTGAACTATGCAATGCGCGCGGTTGTAAGTCTCAAGTGCCTGTAAAGGGTAAACCCAAAATCATCACTCTTTGCGGTTCTACACGCTTTATGGAGGATTTCCTAAATATCGCGCGGGACTATACCCTCAGGGGTTGGGTGGTTCTTATGCCTGGAGTGTTTGCGCATAGTGATGGGACAACGCTTGCTGATGAACAGAAAGCACAATTGGATGAGCTCCATAAGCGGAAAATAGATATGAGTGATACGATTTTTGTCATCAATAAAGATGGATATATTGGCTCTTCAACTGAAAGTGAAATACGTTATGCGCGGATGCACCTCAAGGAGATAGTGTATTTAGAACCAGATAAAATGCTAAAATTCTAAAATTTGATTTTTACCCTCCATTATGGTATAATTATATCAGAATGGAGGGATTAGTTTATGTCTTTTGAATTTACTCCGGATATTACGCCTTTTCTTAGTGGTAATCAAAAAGTCCTTATTGAGCATTGTACCATCCTTGCAATTATTGAAGGCGGATGTGATGCTGAAATTCATAGCGTAGATTTTCGATACTATAACTGGGAAAATGGAAAAGGGATGATTATTTTCCATAATAAAGTGGAAGATAAAGGCTATAGCACCATTGAGAAGTTTAATGACTGCGCGCTAATCGGAGAATTGGAAGACGGGCGCATTTGTTTCTCTTATTTAGTATATGAGGATATCACCGGAACAGTCGGATTTGATTTTGGATTTGAAGATGATGATGACTGGGATGAAGATGAGGATGATGAAGGGCCTGAATACGCTCTTTGATTACTCAGCGCGGGTAGCATAAAATTTTAGAACGGTATGGATTTTTGTATAGGGCGTCCGCGCGAAAAACTACTTATTTATAGAGGTTATAATAATGGCAAATACAGGTTATCTTCAGGCTAAAACAGATAAAGCATCGGATGAATATTATACTCCTGCTTATGCGGTAAAGCCTATTATAAAATATGTTGGAAATACTTCTAAAACAATTTGGTGTCCATTTGATACTCAAGATAGTGAATATGTAAAACTTCTTCGTGAAGCTGGACATACAGTTATTGCTACAAATATTGATGAGGGAAAGAATTTCTTTTTCTATAAACCAGAAGAACACTATGATTGTATTATAAGTAACCCTCCTTTTTCATGTAAGGACGCTATTTTAGCAAGATTAGCGGAGATAGGAAAGCCTTACGCAATTCTTCTACCCTTACCTTCTCTTCAAGGCCAAAAACGTTTTGACAATCTAGTGGGCGCGCAAGCATTGGTTTTTGATAAGCGCATTGATTTTTATACAGACCCTGCGCATACCTGTGTAGCTAAAGGAATAAGTTTTGCTACTATTTATGTTTGTAAGAATTTTTTGCCTAAAGATTTGATTTTTGAGAGATTGGAAGGTAAAATATGAATATAAAGAATTGTTCCATATGTGGACACCATTTATCAATTACTAATGGGACAGCCTATTGCCCCATTTGTGATAGAGAAAGCACTGAACGAGAACTTTTTCGCTTATGGCTTGTAAAGGAGGTAGAGAAAAGTGAAGAAGAAGAAAACTAAGCCTCGCACTTTCAACGAAATGGCGCGAACAATACGAGGCTCTTGGGGCGATATAAATCCAGTCACACGAGTAGAGCGAGATAAAACTAAGTATACGAGAAAGACTAAACATAAGGGTAAAGATAACTCCTACCTTTATGGGCTAGTAGCCTAATGGTTCAGGCAACGCCCTTTTAAGACGTCTGACGCTGGTTCGATTCCAGTCTAGCCCACCAACCCGAAAGGGTATTCTACTAGTAGGAGTGAAAATTTATGGAACAAGTTCTTTCTTGGATACAGCTTGCCATCTAGGTTTTGTCTTGTCTCGTTGTAATTATTCCTCTTGGCTATAAATTATACAATACAATTGTTGCTTATGGCAAAGAGAAGAATTGGCCTAAGCTTGTTGGCCTTGTTGCTGTGTATATGGCGGAAGCTGAAAAGAAACTCTCTGAGGGAGCGGATAAGAAAGCTTGGGTTATGGCTATGATACAGACCACAGCCAAGCAAATGGATTATGAGCTTACCGATGCCAAGCTTGCGGAGATTTCCCAACTTATTGATGACCTTTGCGCGATGGCAAAGAAAGTCAACATCAATGTTCTTCCTATTGAGGGCGAAGAGCCCGTAGTTGAATGAACTTTGGGAGGGTTAGCGCCCTCCCAATCTATAAATTTATCAAGCCCGCGCCTTCTAAATGGGCTTGTGATTAGAACTTCTATGTAGAAAGGTGGTTTATGATTTTGAGTGTCAATTACTTCTTCTCTGGGGATACACACGCAGATTTTTCTCGCTTTCGAGACAACCCAATCGCCCAGGATAAGAATAACTATATTGTAATTGCTGGCGATTGTGGCGCAAATTTCTTCGGTGGTAAGCGGGATGCGCGGGTATGGCAAGAAGTATCCAAGTTTCCTTGTCGTTTCTATACCTATTGTGGAAATCACGATATGCGCCCGCAAAACACATATAATATGGAACGAGTATATGATGAAGCAGTAAAAGGTTGGGTATGGTGGAACCCTTACTTTCCTAACCTTCGTTATTTCGAAGACTATGGTATCTATATGCTCGGTAAGTATAAGTGTGCCATTATAGGCCACGCTTATTCTGTAGATAAATATTATCGTCTTATGCGCAATTGGACTTGGCATCCTGATGAACAGCTTACTACTCAAGAGCGTTATGAGTGTCAGAAGCTTATGGAAGGTCAGCATTTTGATTTTGTAATGACTCATACTGCGCCATATAATTCGCGCCCAATAGACAAATTTTTGGCTTGTGTAGACCAATCTACTGTAGATGAAACTATGGAGCATTGGCTTGAGGCTTTGCGTGCAGACATAGATTATGATGTTTGGCTTCTTGGTCACTACCATATTGACCGCATTCAAGAACCTAGGATGCGGATATTCTACCAAGATATAGATAGTCTAGACAATATCTATGTTCAAATGCTCAGATGGCAGAGCCCAAAATTTGAAAATTCAGAAAAATAATGGTATAATATATATAGAAAATGAAAGTGAGGGAAAACTAAATGATTACAACTAACGATTGGAATGTCGTTCTCAAAGAGCTTGGCTATAAGGAACCAGTATCTAAGATAAAGCGTAAGCAGAAGCCTACTAAGTGCCGTTTGTGTGGCGCCAATATGGTTCCCCATCCTGGCACCAACGTCTTTACTTGCTCTGGCACTGTTGAGAAGGAAATTGAGAAGGACGGTAAGACTGTCAAGATTAGCGAGTCTTGTCCAGGTGTGTTCCTGCGCAATCGTATTATCAAGTAAATAGTCCCATAAAATCTAACCGAAAGGGAGGACTAGTTATGGAAAGAATCATTGTAGTAGTTGGCTATTTCCCTAAGTCTAGAGTGTATATGGCTAAAATTGTGCGTGGAGATATATGGGCACAAGCTTGGAAAGATCAGTGGACTGCTGATGGCGGAACCGTGGCAGTAGGAAAAATGTTTTACACTAGTGGTAAGCGCGAAGAAGCCTATAAGACCCTCAAGACTAAACTTATAAAAGAAATAAAGGAGAAGAATAACTAATGGAAGATGGTTGGATAGATGTAAACTATTCCTTCTCTACTGTAGGTTATGCGCGCGATACATTACTTGCGCGATTACGGCAGATGGTTGTGAACTATGAACGGTTGGAACTTGTGGATAGGTATCATTGGAGCGACTGGCGTGAGACAATTCTTTTGCGCGGGTCTATTCGTGATGGAGAGTATAATGAGTTCCAGAAGTTTATGGAAGAAATGATGCGTGAGTATGATGCGTGAAATTTGAATTTTTGGAAAATTTAGTGTATAATATATATGTAAGGTTGAGGGAGAGATAAATTTCTGAATGCCTTATATGCATATAGCGGGGCGGAGTGTGCGACGGCACAAGAAACTCGGCAGTGCCTGCGGATATGCGACCGTTGGAGGATACGAGAGAAACCTTCGGTGATTTGTAGTTTTCCATTCCTCAAGAGAAAACTTCCGTGAATACGAAATGGAATGTATGGTGCGCGCGAACCAGCATTCAAAATCCCCACGAAGAGGGCATTTGTGGATTGGGTGTTTTGCCACAAGATACACTAAAATTTTGACTTTCTGGGAATTTTAGTGTATAATAAATACAGAAAGTGAGACATGGACGTGTGGCAGAATTGGTATATGCAAGGGACTTAAAATCCCTCGCCTTCGGGATTGAGGGTTCAAATCCCTCCACGTCTACCAAAGACATAATGGATGTCTATAAACTCCATTCGAGGTAGATACCTGGTAAGAAAATCCGGTATGGTTGACGCCATTCAAGAGGGTCCGTAAAGCCCTATTACTTGGCAGGGAGAAGCGGTTTCAACCTGGCCTCATAAGCCAGTTTCTGTGGGTTCAACTCCCATCCCTGCACCCATAGACGTGCCCTAATGCGTCTTTAAATAATCAGGGCAGTGCGAGAGAGGATGGATTTACGGTAAACTACCACTGGCGTCACAGACCCAATAGGAGGGCGACGATATGTGGCTTGTCATTTGGAATCGCACTATAATACAAAGAAAACGAAAGTAACCGTTGTCCAATACTTCCTTTACTGCAATCTGCATCCATGCGCTCTACAGAGCAGGATTGAGTAAAGCCAGTAAAGCCAGTAACGGGTTAGTCTGTGGGCGCTGAGTCCCACCGCAGGCACGGCGATAGTCATCCCGCTTATGTGAAGGGTTCGTAGCGTAAAATGTACCCTATCTAGCAAGAAGCTTCGCTGGGAGTGAGCTTCCGCTGGCAGTCGTGAAAAGCTCGCGTCTTAGGCTGTGTCAATGCCCTGAGCGTTAGGTCGATTACGAGAAATTGACTAAGTTTTAGTGCTTTTGTGAAATATAAAGCTCCTGCGTAGGCGAGTGCAGAGTAGATTTGAAGGGAGAAGTACAATCCCATCGTCCAGTTTGGTCGTTGCTGTATAAAACGACCACCAAATGGCGCGCTTCCAGTTTCTAAATGCGCAGGTTGTCTTTGTCTCAGAAATTATAGGTTGCATAGAAAGTAAAGTAATTAGAAGATGTAAAATAATAATAAGTCCTATAAGAGTAAGGAAAAAGAAATGGGTTAGAATTAGGGCGTAGAGTTGATGGTGTGCTCGCGCGGAGGATGAAACCATCCATGGAGTATTCGTATAGTGGCTAATATTCTAGACTTCCAATCTAGCGCGGTGGGTTCAATTCCCACATACTCCTCCAGGGTTCGGTAGTTTATCCTTCAAAAGCTACCTAGAATTTTGACTTTTTGAATATTTTAGAGTATACTATATTTAGAAAGTGGATGAAGGCCTGTGGTGTAACGGTAAGCATAGGAGGCTCTAACCCTCTTGATACTCGTTCGAGTCGAAGTCGGGCCTGCCAACCAAAGGCGCACACAGCAATTCCTAATAGGGTAAAAATTTGTTCTGCACAAACGAATTAGTTGGTTCAAATCTAACAAAAAAAACTTGCGTCTTGAGTTTATTTCAAAAGAAAGAAAGGAAAACACTTATGTCTACAAATAAAGGTTATATGAAAGCCTATAACTCTATTGAAAAGCCTGGTTCTAAATCCTCTATTGCGCGTCAGGCAAAACTTTCCGCGCGACCCACTATTGTTCATTCTTGTAGTGTATGCGGCGCGCAGGGAACATTGTATCGCGCGAATAAGGGAGAACATCCTGCGGTGTATGTGTGCAAGGAGCATCGGGCGAAGTAAGTTTCGCCCTATATATTGTGCTTTAGCTCAGTGGTAAGAGCCGGCGACTTATAATCGTCAGACGATAGTTCAACTCTATCAAGCACAACCATTTGGGAGGAAGGATGTAATCCGTAATCTACCTCCACTAATATAGCGTAAGTAGCTTGGACTTTGCTCCGCTTATAATAGAGCCCAATTCAAAGCACAGTGTTATAGAGCGTGAGAGCCAACACTTTTGTTGGCTCCCGCATTTGAAAAGCTAATTATTCATTTTCCTACCTCCTTCTTTGTGCTCTTTTGGTCGTTGAGAGGATAAATAAAACGACTACCAATAGACTTTCACACCTCTGGTAGGCTACAAGTGGCAAATGAAAGTCTTTCCGAAAGTAGAGAAATCCTTTTACTTGCGCGGAAACCGTTTCGGAATTGACCACTGCGACGGTATCTTCGTTTTAGAGGTTATAGCCTAGTTAGCCACTACAGGAAGTCTGGTCAATGGATTGTAGTGGCTGGCGTATTCGGTGCCATAGACTAATTGGCTAGGTTACCAGACTTTCACTCTGGCGATAGTGGGTTCAAATCCCCTTGGCATCACCATACACTACTAATACACTAGAAAGGAAGAGACAAATGGACATTACTAATCTTGATACCTACAACGCGCGAATGGCTTCCTCGATTGAGGATAAAATGTGGTTTTGGGACAAAATCAAGCACACTACAAACTCTATTGTAGATTATGGATGCGCCGATGGGTCTCTTCTTTTGCGTATCAATGAAGAGCATCCGCGTCAGACTCTTATTGGTTATGATGCTTCTGATGATATGCTGGCTCGCGCAAAAGAGCATACAAAAGATACTTCTATCGGCTTTGTGGAGAGTGTTTTTGAGCCTGAAATAGAGCGCACTTGCTTGGTGCTTTCCTCGGTGGTTCACGAAATTTATTCTTATCAGTCTAAGGAAGATGCTGACTTTGAGCTTGGAATGCTTTTTGACCTCGGCGCAAAGTACATTGCAATTCGTGATATGGGCGTGCAGAATATTTGCTACAGTATGGAAACACCCGTGGATGTACTGAAACGAATTTATGAGCGCGATGATATTGTTAAGATTGCTTCCTTTGAAAAGCATCAGGGTCGCATTTCTAACTGGGCGAATTGCATCCACTATCTTTTGAAAGCACCTTATGATGAGAACTGGGCGCGCGAAGTAGAGGAAAATTATATTCCATTCACCATGAATGAAGTGCTTGCGCAGTACAATGTGAATAGCCCAGTAAAGTATGACATCGTGTATTTCGAAGCATACACCTTACCTTATGTGCGCGAACGCATCATTCGAGATTATAAAACCGCTTTGTATATACCGACCCACTATAAATTGCTTCTTGAACGCCGTATCTAATCTATATGCCACCGTGATGGAAAGTATACATACAAGCCTTAGAAGCTTGCGCCCGCGAGGGATTGCGAGGTCGAACTCGCCGGTGGCACCAGAAAATTTGAGTTTTTTGAAAATTTAGTGTATAATATATACATAAGATGAAGAAAGGAAAGAAAATCTAATGGCTTATTTTGATTGTATGGGAACTTGCGGGATTAGCCCTTTCAAGTGTAAGAACCACTATTGTAGTGGCAATCCTCACTATACTCCGCCGAAGCGGAAAGTAAAACCCAAGCAGGGTTCTGGCAATCATCCCGTTCGTTCTATCCGCGCGAAAATTCGTAAGGATGATGGACGCGGATATAATTTCTTTAGAGATATGGCGCGAGACGAGTAAGTTTCGGGTTTAGCAGTTAGTGTAAAGACCCTTACAGCGAACATTCTAATATTTTTTGGACTTATAATCCCGTGGTCGGTGGTTCGAATCCACCCCAGACGGCCTGTATGGTACGCCAGGTAGCTCAGTTGGTTAGAGCACGAAAATTATTTTGTGGGTCTTGTTATATGTTTTGTGTTTTGATTGGTACTCCTTAGCAAGTAAAGGCGCGGAACTGCAATTTTTGAAAAAAGAATGTGATATAATATATACTGTCGAGCGACCTCGGTAGGCTTGACCCCAAGTTCAGCTAGGTTATCTAGCAAGAGCTAGGTTATCCAGCCCGCGCCTTGTATTTATGGATGGTTATCTCAACTGGAAGAGAGCTCGCCTTACACGCGAGAGGTTAGAAGTTCAAGTCTTCTACTATCCACCATAGATTACCACTTGTTAGATTGTTATCCTCCTGAGACGTCAGCTAGTTCTGGCAATCAATAAGTGAATAATCTGCGTCCAATATCTCACTCACGACGTAAAACTCTTGTGAGGTCGCAAAGGAGAGATGCGTGAGCGGGTCTCACTCCAGACTGCGTTAGGTCGAAAAGACGTCTAGCTCAACCTTTTTCTTTGTCTGTTCTTTTAGTGGAAGTATCGAAAAATGAACGGCAGAAACGTTTCGAGGTTCGAGTGGTTTCCTTGGGAGGACCGAAAACCACTTACTATGCTTCCATACCCCAATAGGTAGAGGGGAATGGCTCAAACCCATTGTAGTCTCAGTTCGAATCTGAGTGGAAGTACCATTGGCAGTTTACCACCTGCCGTCGATTTTTTCTTTAGCATATGATAAGTTATGACGTTCTTATCTAAAATAAAAACGTCATCTATGGGAGATTAGCCTAGTGGTTCAGGCAGTCGGCTGTTAACCGACCTACAGGTGTTCAATTCACTTATTTCCCGCCAGAACGGTTGTTGGGCCAACCGTTTCGTTTCCTCTTTTTCTTTGTAGGGTTTGGCAGTTTTCCTTGGGGTCTTACTTCTAAAAACTGCCTTTCATATTGAGGATGTAGTGTAATGGTAGCATTCCTGTTTTGGGTACAGGCGGAGCCGTTCAAATCGGACATCTTCAACCATATATCAAAAATTTAGGAGGTATACCATGCCTAAGGTAGTCTATGTATGTAGTGATTGCGGTAAGTCCTACGATAGTGAAGCGAAAGCTCTTGCTTGTGAGAAAGCTCATGACAATGAGCGTAAGCGCAAGGAAAAGTTTGAGGCTGAGAAGGAAGCTCGTCTGGAAGCCATTCGTGAGCAGTATAAAAAGCTTCTTGCGGACATTCGCAAGTTCAATGAGGACTATGCAGAACCTGCAACGATAAGTTATACAGGCGCACTGGATAGGGTGCTGGATAGTTTCTTCAAGTTGTTCTAAATAGGTTATTGAATAAGATCTGTCTCTTATACACATCTCCGAGCCCACGAGACTAGGCATGATCTC
>ENA-UABQ01000343-UABQ01000343.1-human-gut-metagenome-genome-assembly--contig:-NODE-343-length-14854-cov-6.073518_pt1 | contig 14854 bp, 9 predicted proteins | sample MGYA00243869_ERZ654205 | MGnify/ENA primary metagenome ERZ654205 (study PRJEB26926, sample SAMN06165207) | human gut metagenome | biome: ENVO:00009003; feature: ENVO:2100002; material: ENVO:00002003...
CATCATCATTTTAATGGTGTGCCAGACCGCTTTTCTTTTATTTAAAATACTTTCCGCTTTCATCCCACAGGACTGTGGTGCCTGTCTTCAAGGACTTTGGTACATCTATGATACGCTGGTTCCTTGAGCCCTTGAATCTCAGTGACAGATCCTTCTGTTCGTCTATGAATTCTCCGTCCACAAGGACGTCAATGTAGGAGAGAAGTTCTTTTGTATACTCCCATTCATTACACATGCGGTCTAAGAGATCGGTTTCAAATGTATAACCGGTGTAGCACCAGATGGTCTTGTCAGGGTAGGTCTCCTTGAACTTTCTTGCCAGAGGAAGAAGCCCCTGCTGGTTCACATATTCCATAGGTTCTCCGCCGAGCAGGGAGAGACCTGCTATATAGTCCTCCTTGCAACTATCTATTATGTGGTTGATCTCCACATCCGTGAACGGCTTGCCGTAGCCGAAATCCCATGTGTCAGCGTTGAAACAGTTCTTGCAGTGGTGTGTGCAGCCGGATACAAATACAGACACTCTGACGCCGGTTCCGTTTGCAACATCAAATAGTTTGATATCTGCGTAATTCATAATGTGATCCCTTCTAAATTTATCTTAAAACAAAAGTATGGCCTGCGTTGCCCTCTACGACATGCAGACCATACAATTGAAATTATTAATGCATACTGTTATTTTATATCAGTTGCCTGAATATATCAAGTGTTTTTCTATAAAAGACTATAGATGAAGCACTCTTGCCTTTATCTCTTTGGTCTTGCCCACGTTCCAGAAGTTCTCGCCCAGATAACCGCAGGTTCTTCTGGTAACATTCATCTTGTTGTGATCCTTGTTGCCACACTGCGGACATTCCCATTCGCCGTCATCGTTGATGAGGATCTCACCATCGTATCCACATACATGACAGTAGTCAGACTTGGTGTTGAACTCAGCATACTGTATGTTGTCGTATATATATCTTACGACCTCTGCCAGAGCATCCAGGTTGTTGCGCATGTTTGGTATCTCAACATATGAGATGGCACCACCTGATGATATGGTCTGGAACTGGCTCTCAAATCTGAACTTGCTGAATGCATCGATCTTCTCGCGGACATCAACGTGGTAAGAGTTGGTGTAGTAGCCCTTGTCTGTGACATCCTTTATGGTTCCGAAACGCTCTTTGTCGATACGTGCAAATCTGTAGCAAAGGCTCTCGGCCGGAGTTCCGTAGAGTCCGAAGCCAAGTCCCGTATCTGCCTTCCATTTGTCGCAGGCTACGCGGAGCTTGTGCATAAGCTTCAGTGCAAATTCCTCGCCCACAGGATCTGTGTGGCTCACACCACGCATGAGCTTGGTGGTCTCATATACACCGATGTATCCCAGTGATATGGTTGAGTAACCGTTGTGGAGCAGTGGATCGATGACCTCGCCCTTCTTAAGTCTGGCGATGGCACCGTACTGCCAGTGGACTGGGCTGACGTCAGAGGTTACACCCTCGAGGGCTCTGTGGCGGCACATGAGTGCGTCGTAGCAGAGCTGCAGTCTCTCATCCAGAAGACTCCAGAACTTGTCATCGTCTCCCTTTGCAAGTATAGCTATCTGTGGAAGATTAAGACTGACAACTCCCTGGTTGAAACGGCCTTCCCATTTATATTCTCCGTTCTCATCCTTCCATGGGGAGAGGAATGAACGGCATCCCATGCATGAGAATACATTTCCCTCGTAGTTCTCACGCATCTTCTTGGCTGATATGTAATCAGGGTACATTCTCTTGGCAGAACACTTGATGGCGAGCTCTGTGATATAGTCGTACTCACCGCCCTTGAGGCAGTTGTGCTCGTCAAGGACATATATGAGCTTAGGGAATGCAGGTGTAACATACACGCCTGCCTCGTTCTTGATTCCCTCAAGTCTCTGTCTGAGGATCTCCTCGATGATCATGGCGTTCTCCTTGATGTACTCGTCGTCCTCTCTGAGGTTGAGGAAGAGAGTGACAAATGGAGACTGGCCGTTGGTGGTCATCAGAGTATTTATCTGATACTGGATAGTCTGGACTCCTGACTTCAGCTCGTCCTTGAGTCTCTCTGTGATGAGCTTCTCAAGTGTGTCAGGGTCTATCTTGTCGCCGAACTCTTCGGTGTATCTCTTTTTATATTTGTTGTAGCTCTTTCTGAGGTACTTTCCAAGGTGACGGACATCGACTGACTGGCCGCCGTACTGGCTGGATGCGACAGATGCGATGATCTGAGTCACGATGGTACATGCCACCTGGAAGCTCTTAGGGCTCTCTATGAGCTTGCCGTTCATGACTGTGCCGTTGTCAAGCATATCCCCAATGTTGATAAGGCAGCAGTTGAATATAGGCTGGAGGAAATAATCTGCGTCGTGGAAGTGGATGGCGCCCTCCTCATGAGCCTTGGAGATCTTCTCAGGGAGGAGCATTCTCTTGGTAAGATCCTTTGATACCTCTCCTGCGATAAGATCACGTTGTGTGGATGCGACGGTGGCATTCTTGTTGGAATTCTCCTCCATGACATCCTTATTCCTGTTCTGGATAAGACTGAGGATAGAATCATCAGTCGTATTTGCCTTTCTGATGAGCTCGCGGCTGTATCTGTATATAATGTAGGTCTTGGCAAGGACAAACTTGCCGTCGGCCATAAGCCCCTGCTCGATGATATCCTGGATATCTTCAACGAGCATTCTCTTTCGGTTCTTGGCTTCGATGCTTCCGACGATCTCCTCGATCTTCTCGTCAGAGATCTTCTCACAAGGCTCAACCTCCGAGTTAGCCTTCTGGATAGCCAATATGATCTTGCTTCGGTCGTAAGAAACAGCACGACCGTCTCTCTTGATAACTTGCATTTCCCATTCTCCCTGTGTGTGATGTGAATGGGCGTTAAAAAAAGTACGCCCCCTAAATATTGTATACTACCATACAGGAGACATCAATATATGGTATGCCGACTGAAAAAGCCGCAAAAAAATTAGCGACAAATAAGGTGCCTCGTCGCAAATCTCACACTGATGTCTCAACATGGTCGATTATATCATTCCCAATTTTGTTTGTCTACAGGTTATTTGCAAAAAGTACAAAATATAGAAAAATAAAAAATATGTAGACACAACATATTGTGGATTTGCCTTTGAATAATGTGGGACAGATAAAATACATCACAAAAACAGATGTAAAACTGCCTGTTATAGGAATGTGAAATCATTTGTGAGAATTCTATGAATTATTTCAAATTGCTTTATTTTTACAGGAAAATATGGTATAAGTTTACTCGTTGAAGTTTATCATGAAGATGGTTACACTTCTAATAAAAAGTAAAAGAGGTATGATTATGCGAAAATTTAATAAGGGATGTGCAGTTGTTCTTGCACTAGCTCTGTCCATGTCATTTATGACAGGCTGTGGCGACAGTAATGGTACGAGTGGAAAGCTGGATAATACAGCGAGTAAGGCAACATCTTCTGATGCTACAGAGAGTGCTGACAATTCATCAGAAGAATTTGCTTCTATAGAGGATATGGTGGATCAGTATGCGGCAGATGTCACACTCGGTGAATACAAGGGCATGGAGTATGAGGAGAAGGGCACTGATGTCACGGATGATGAGGTTCAGGCCAAGGTTGATTCATTTGTGAACGGACTTGCTACATTTGATAAGGACACAACCAGCGAGGCGAAGAACGGAGATACAGTAAATATTGACTTTGTCGGAACTGTAGATGGTGAGGAGTTCGATGGAGGCAATACCAATGGCAGCGGATATGATCTCGTCCTTGGTTCTGGTTCATTCATAGATAACTTTGAGGATCAGATAGTTGGACATAAGCCGGGAGAGACATTTACCGTGAATGTAACCTTTCCTGAGAATTATGGCAAGGATGAGTTAAATGGCAAGGCGGCCAAGTTCGAGACGACACTTAACTATATAAAGATAGATAAACCGGCTACATACAATGATGAGCTGGTTGCAAACAATACTTCATATAAGACAACTGCTGAGTATGAGGCATCTGTACGTGAGCAGCTCAAGCAGGACAAGGAGGATTCAGCTCTTGCAAGTGCTCAGAATGAGGTCATGGTTGCCGTTATAAACAACAGTACAATAGAGAACATATCAGCAGATGATGTTCAGGCGAATGCTGACAAGATCATAACATCCATAAAGACTCAGGCAGAGACAAACGGAATAGAGTATGACACATATATCTACTATTACTATGGATATGATGACAGCGCTGCATTTGAACAGTATGTACAGCAGGTTTGTGAGGAATCACAGAAGGAGAGAATGGTCGTATGTGCCATTGCCAAGAAGGAGAATATCAGTGTCACAGATGACGAGGCTGATAAGTATATAGCTGATTATGCAACGAAGAACAGTGTTGATGAGTCTACGCTCAGACAGAATCTTACAGACGTTGAGATAAAGTATAACGCTCTGGCAGAGAAGGTCATGAACTTCCTTATGGACAATGCAAAGGCGACAACTGGAGCAACAACTGAGGCTGCAGAGACCACAGAGTCAACAGAGGCGGCTGACGCAGAGCAGGCTGAAGAGTAAGTAAAGGGGTACGGAGAAAGATATGAGAGCAAAGAAGATATTTGCAGCAGGAATGGTGGCAGTCATGTGCGCAGGCCTGATGACAGGCTGTGGCAGCAATGACACAAAGAGCCAGTTTAAGAAGTTTTCAAAGTGTGCGACCATAGACAAGGCGGCATACACTGATATCGAATATGTTCCGGCATCGAGAGAGGTGTCCGAGGACGATGTAAACAGTGCGATAAGCAGTTTTTGCAGTGACAATTCTGAGACTACAGAGGATAAGACCAGCACAGTGGCAGATGGCGACAAGATCAATGTGGACTATGTTGAGACTGTCTCAGGAACAGAGAAGGACAGCAAGACAGATTACACACTGACCATGGGAAATAACACTCTTGGTGATGGCAGTGACGATCAGCTCATAGGAAGTAAGCCGGGTGATGTCAAGACGATCACAGTGACATATCCTGATGATTACAGCGACACAACAGTTGCCGGACTTACAGCAGAGTACAAGGTTACGATCAATTATATATCAGTTACCACGGTGCCTGAGTACACAGACGCACTGGTCAAGAAGGCTACTGATGGTGAGTACACAACAACCGATGACTACACAGCACATCTGAAGGAAGATGTTCAGAAGGACAAGGACGATTCCGCGGACGAGACAGACAGAACTTCTGTTCTCAAGGCTGTTGAGGAGAAGGTTACATTTGACAAGTATCCTGAGGATGAGGTAGCTTCCTACGTTCAGTCCATGGTGTCAAATGTGAGAAGTGCCGCAGACAACTACGGAATCGACTTCGAGGCATATATGAAGTATTTCTATGGATATGAGGACGAGGCATCATTCCTTGAGTACCTTCACACCACAGTTGAGAACGTCATGAAGGAGAAGATCGTTGTGTCATGCATAGCAATGGACAATGACCTCATCGCCGATAACGCAGACATAAAGGCGTACAGACAGAAGGTTATGGACAAGAACAATCTGGAGAATGACTCAGACGTGGACAAGTATTACTCAGAGTCAGACCTGATGTTCTATGCCACAGAGGAGAACGTGCTTGACTATCTCATGAACAGATCAGTTCAGGTGGAGGCAACTGCAACAGATGCATCTGAGGCAGCCACAGAGGAGTAAGCTGCACGCGATATATTTGAATATGGATAAGCTGATAGAGACCGAGGTTTTATGCCCGGTCTCTATTGTCGTCTATAGACAAATGAATCTGTGGTTTATCCACATTGACTAAGGGGCTCCGGGAATTTAAAATAAAAGAGAACATGTCTTTATTTTAAAGATAGAAAAGGAAAGGGGATATTATGAGAAAGAACATTGCGAGAAAATGTCTGTGCATTGCTCTGGCTTCAGCCATGATGCTCGGTGAGGCGGGCACGGCTATGGCAGCCAGTGTGGAAAATGCGGCAGACGGAAGAACTGCTGCCACAGTGGCGGCGGAGGAACAGGCTGATGTGGCGGCAGCCAATGTCAGCATATGGTATGCGGGAGCTTATAAGAACTCAAGGACCATAACGATCAATGCAAGCGGCCGGGCTTACAGAGTTGAGGTCTGGGTCAATGGAGTAAAGTGCGGGGAACAGTACAACGGAGAGGACCAGCAGTCCTTTAGTATTAACTGTGAGATCCCGGCGTTGCTTGATTCCACCTACAACGCAGAGGTTAGAGCCTACGATTCAAATGGAGAGGTGACTGTACAGAAGGTTTCACCGGTCAAAACTGACAAGGTGAGCTTTGATGGTGATCCTAGTGTTAGTGTAGGATATACAGTCGGAAGCACTGGCTATGCAAAACCAGGCTATGTGTCTGTCAGCGTATATCTTGATAGCAGGCATTCAGATGAGGTCAAGTATGAGGTTCAGAGAGCGACCAAGTCAGGTGGGCCATTTACCACGATTGCAACGGGAAGTGAATCTTACACGTCAAGACTTGCATATCTTGACAGCACTGCGAAGACCGGAACTACATATTATTACAGATTCAGGATCGTGAGCGGTTCAGATCAGTATGTGAAGACGAGCAAGGTCATAGCTACAAGTAAGACAGCTTCAGTAAAGGTGGGCATTCCAGAGGTGGATCAGCTCTATGCTTCAAGCATGAATGTATCAGAAAAGATAAGTAAGCCGGGAGTATTCCTGTGGATGACCAGCAATTTTGCAAATCAGTACGATGTGTACCGCTCAACAAACAAGAGCAAGGGCTACAGAAAGATAAAGACTATATATTCTGCTGATTTCACGGACACAGCGGTCAAGAGTGGAACGGTATACTACTACAAGGTAGTGCCAAAGTATTACGACTCACAGACACGAAAGATAACAACAGGAAAGACATCTGGTGTTGTCGGCGTAAAGTTTATCATGAATGCAGCAGGTGCACCTAGCCTTATACAGACAGGCAACAGATCACTGAAGTGTACATGGGCTGCGGACAATACCGCAGACGTATCATACGAGGTATGGGCAAAGAGAACCGATATAACCGGTGATGCATACAAGCGTATGGTGGTCACCAAGAAAAACTCATGCACCCTTACAAAGCTTGATCCGAACGGAACATACAAGGTGATGATAAGGACAGTCAAGAAATCAGGAGCTGCCGTGAGATATGAGACGACAGATACATCTGAGAGGACCATGGGTTACACCAAGAGAGTCCAGGATCTGACTGCGGGAGCTGTATCTTCATCACTGAACGGCAGGAAGGATGTCCTGTCTGTAAGATATTCTCTCACATGGTACAGAGACTGGGGCGCATCAGGATATGTTATATCAGGCCTCAACAGCAGTACAGGCAAGATAGAGACCATCAAGAAGATAAAATCGGGAAAAAAGACATCATATACATTTACAAACACAAGTGCCAAGGGCAAGGAGCGCAAATACTCTCAGATATATGTGAGACCATATAAGGGAAAGGCAAGAGGCGAGGATAACACTCTGTGGAATTCAGAGATGCCAAGTGCAAAGCGTGTTAAGGCTGTAAAGAAGAGCACAACATCGACCAAGATAACATGGTCTGCTGTAAGCGGGGCAAAGGAATACTATGTATACAGAACTACAGAGCTCGGTGTACGCCAGTACATAGGATCGACAAAGGCAACTAACTTCACGGATGTGAACGTGACAGACGGAATGAAGTATACATACTCTGTTGTTGTAGGCACAGACTTTGGATTCAGCAGCGGATATGATTTGTATAGCAGTGACTATACACATAAGCTTGCATCACCGGCCATAACAAAGGTTGTAAACGGTTCCAAGGGTACAGCGACTGTAACATGGAAGAAGGTTACAAATGCAACCAGATACTATGTATATCGTTCAACCAGCAAGAATGGAACATACAAGCTGGTCGGCAAGACTGGAGCTACAAAGCTTTCATACATGAACAAGAAGCTCAAGAAGGGAACGACCTATTACTACAAGGTTGTGGCTTCAACAGTTAATGATGGAGGAAAGACAGTCAAGTCAGTTGCATCACATGCAAAGGGAATAAAGATCCGCAAATAGATGAAAAGAGGTAAACTATGAAGAATAGATTGATAAAGAAAGCTTTATGCGTGGCGCTTGCTTCAACCATGGTGTTTGGTGATGCATTGCCAGCAATGGCAGCAGACGGCAGTGCAGATGTACAGTCCGCTCAGGCTGAGGTGGCGTTTGCTGAAGAAGCATCCATAACATATTTTAGTGTAGGAGGTCAGGATACCGTAAGTAGCGGTTCTGTACATATAAGCGCTCTGGGATATGGAACAGAGGCTGTTCTCTATGTAAATGGAGCATGGTATGACTCGTGGACAGACAGTGACTATGACGGAAGCTGGCATGTGGATACGGAATTCAGAGGAGTTGCCGGTGCGACATATCAGTTTAAGCTGGTAGTCAGTGATGACAATGGACAGACGGTGTCGCAGGAGTCGGGAAAGATATATTTTGAAGCACCTAAGTTTAGCCGCAGCAGGAAGCCTTCAGAATACGTATCATATTCTACGGGAGATACCGGATATAGAGAATTAGGTGGAGTATCTGTGTCGTTCCCATTTGACAGCTACGTACAGAATGATATCTGGTATGAGGTGTACAGATCCACAAAGCCATCAGGAGGCTTTACGAAGATTTTGTCAGGCGTCGGTTACATGTATGGAGCTTCTGAAGTGAGGTATTATGATGATAATGTAAAAGTAGGAAATACCTATTACTATATGGTGAAGATAGTAACCGGAACTGACTCATACAATAAGACATCCAGGGTTGTAGAGACATCAGCCGTTGCAAAGGTGGACTGCAGGCTTGGAACAGCGGAGCTTTCAGTCGATAGAGGCGCAAAGGGTGCTGATATAACGGTAAGCGATTACGGCGCTGCTAACCAGTTCGATCTGTACCGTTCAACTTCAAAGACAAAGGGCTTTAAGAAGATAAAGACGATATACACACCGGAGTATACAGATACAACAGTTAAGGCTGGAAAGACATACTACTACAAGGTAGTTCCAAAGTATTATGATGCCTCTACCAGAGCGGTTTCAAAGGGAACTGCAAGTGAGGTCCGCGGCGTAAAGATACTCATGGGTACCACAGAGCTCACAGCGGTTCAGAACACAAAGAGCTCAGTAAAGCTCACATGGGATAAGGCAGCCGGAGCAAATATGTATGAAGTCTGGTATATGAGATCCGATATATCGGGAGACAGATATAAGAGAGCTGTTGCGACAAAGGGAACATCATGCACCATCAAGGGACTTGCATCTGGCGCTGAGTATTCATTCAAGCTTAAGAGCCAGAGCGTTTCAGGTGGAAAGGTCATTTGTGAGAACGTGACATACAAATGGCTCCAGACCGGATACACAGAGAGCGTGAGAGAGCTCGAGGCTGTCTCATCCACGGTATCTGCAAGCAAAGACAAGAAAAACCTGACGATATACACCAATCTCAAGTGGAACAGAGTCTGGGGAGCTTCAGGCTACAAGATATTTGCGAGAAATAACTACACAAATAAGCTTGAGCAGGTTGCAGTGATCAAATCTGCAGCCAGAAATACATACAAGTTCAAGAATACAGGAAGCAGCAGTAAGGGTATTAAGTATTACTCTGCATACGTAGTGCCATACAAGGGTAAGAAGCAGGGCGAGATGACATCCGTCAGCGTCAACTATATCCCTCTTGCTAAGAATGTAAAGGCTGTGAGAAAGTCCACATCCGAGGTCAGAGTTACATGGTCAGCGGTGCCTGGTGCAGATTCTTACACAGTATACAGAATGAACCCTGTTCTCGGCACAACCCAGTGGCTGGGACAGACAACGTCAACAAACTTCAGTGACCGCAAGCTCACGACCAAGCTTGAGTATACATATTTTATACAGCCATCGACAATTGTCAGCGGGGTTAACTGCAGCATTGACTATGAAGCTGCAAAGCAGTATAAGGCAGTGTATACACATGCTGTAGGTACACCAAAGATGTCAGGTGCATCTAACACCGGAGCCAAGAAGATCACAGTAAAGTGGAGTAGCGTTACAGGAGCGAAGAACTACGTAGTATATCGCGCAACCAAGAAGAATGGTAAGTACACTAAGATCGGTACAACATCATCATGCAGCTTTACAGACAAGAAGGCTGCAAAGGGCAAGACATACTATTACAAGGTCGCTGCAGTGGCAGTTAACGACGGTGGATGTGCTGCTCAGTCAGCATACTCCAAGACCGCCAGTGCCAAGAGCAAAAAGTAATGGCATATGTTAGGTAATAACAAGCAGTAGATATATTTGCGGGAAAACATATATACATGCATGGAAATGTGGTATATATGGTTTCCCTTTTTTATGGGAAAATGCTTGCGGAAATGCAAAAAAGTGGTTGACATACCAATGCAAACAGTATATTATATTAACGTTCGTTGTGAACATGCGGAAGTGGCGGAATTGGCAGACGCGCAGGCTTCAGGTGCCTGTGGTAGCAATACCGTGTGGGTTCAAGTCCCATCTTCCGCATTTTTTTATACCATAGTATGCGGAAATGCTGAGCTGTGGAGTCAATAATTTATGATATTTAGGAGGTATGTGCGGCAATGGCAGAGAAGAAGAATGTGGTTACTTATTCAGGTCTCAAGAAGATAGAGGAAGAGCTTCAGAATCTGAAGGTTAATAAACGTAGAGAGATCGCAGCTAAGATCAAAGAGGCCAGAGAACAGGGAGATCTGTCAGAGAATGCAGAGTACGATGCAGCCAAGGACGAGCAGAGAGACATCGAGGCAAGAATCGAGCAGCTTGAGGCCATGCTCAAGAATATAGAAGTAGTCGACGAAGATGAGGTCGATACAGGAGTTGTAGGTATCGGATGTAAGGTAGTTGTATATGACTACGAGTTCGATGAGAAGATCGAGTACGATATCGTTGGTTCATCACAGGCGGATATCATGAACAACAAGATCTCAGATGAGTCACCTGTTGGAATGGCACTCAAGGGTGCAAAGGTTGGCGAGGAGGTTCTGGTGGAGGCACCGGACGGAGAGTTTAAGTACAGGGTACTTGATATTAAGAGACAGGAGCTGTAAGAGAAGATGGCAGAGCAGAATAACAAGGGAAAAGATCAGGATCTTAATAAGCTGCAGATGGTGCGCCGCGAGAAGCTGGCAGACCTTCAGGCGGCAGGCAAGGATCCATTTGTCATAACAAAGTATGATGTGCAGCAGCACAGTGCAGATGTGAAGGAGATGTACACAGCACATGAGGCAGAGCTTCTGGCTGGTAGACAGACACCTTCAGTTGAGGACCTTGAAGAGGCAGAGAAGAGAGAAGTTTTAAACAACGATTACAATGAGAGAAGAGCCATCATGGATGCTTCACCTATCAATGTGAGCATCGCAGGACGTATGATGTTCAAGCGTGTCATGGGTAAGGCTTCTTTCTGTAACATTCAGGATCTTAAGGGCAACATTCAGGTGTATGTTGCAAGAGATCAGATCGGTGAGGAGTCATACGCTGACTTCAAGAAGTCAGATATCGGTGATATATATGGAGTTAAGGGATATGCATTCAGAACAAAGACTGGTGAGATATCCATACATGCAGAGGAGATCACACTTCTCTCTAAGTCACTCCAGATCCTTCCTGAGAAGTTCCACGGACTGACAGATACAGATATGAGATATCGTCAGAGATATGTGGATCTCATCATGAACCAGGACAGCAAGGAAGTATTTATCAAGAGATCACAGATATTAAAGGAGATCCGTAACTTCCTGGCAGGACGTGACTTCATGGAGGTTGAGACACCTATGCTGGTCAGCAATGCCGGTGGTGCCGCAGCCAGACCATTTGAGACACATTACAATGCACTCAATGAGGATGTAAAGCTCCGTATATCACTTGAGCTCTACCTGAAGAGACTTATCGTCGGCGGTCTTGAGAGAGTATACGAGATCGGACGAGTATTCCGTAACGAGGGTGTTGACACACGTCACAACCCTGAGTTCACTCTGATGGAGCTGTACCAGGCATACACAGATTATTATGGTATGATGGAGCTCACAGAGTCCATGTTCCGTTACCTCGCAGAGAAGGTATGTGGAAGCACCAAGATCTCATACAACGGAATCGAGATCGACTTTGGCAAGCCGTTTGAGCGTCTGACTATGGTTGACGCTATCAAGAAATATACAGGTGTTGATTTTGACCAGGTTGCTGATGACGCTGAGGCGAAGAAGATCGCTGACGAGCATCACGTAGAGTACGAGGAGCGCCACAAGAAGGGCGACATCGTGAACCTGTTCTTCGAGGAGTTCTGTGAGGAGAAGCTGATCCAGCCTACATTCATCATGGATCATCCGATCGAGATCTCACCACTTACGAAGAAGAAGCCTTCAGACCCTACAAAGGTTGAGCGTTTCGAGCTCTTCATCAACACATGGGAGATGTGTAACGCTTACTCAGAGCTGAACGATCCTATCGATCAGCGTGAGAGATTTGCCGCTCAGGATGCGAATGCCGCAGCCGGAGATGACGAGGCTGAGCACACAGATGAGGATTTCCTCAATGCGCTTGAGATCGGTATGCCTCCAACAGGCGGTATCGGTTATGGTATAGACAGACTGGTTATGCTCCTTACAGATTCACAGGCGATCAGAGATGTTCTTCTGTTCCCGACAATGAAGACCCTGGACCCAAAGAAGGCTGAAAACAAAGCCGAAAAAGCAGTGGTAAATGGTTCTGCAGAGGATGCAACCGTGTCCGCGCCAAGCGTACAGATTAATCTTTCCAAGGTGAAAATCGAGCCGTTGTTTGCAGATGATGTAGACTTTGAGACATTCAGCAAGTCTGATTTCAGAGTGGTTAAGATCGAAGCCTGTGAGGCAGTGCCGAAGTCCAAGAAGCTCCTGAAATTCACACTGAATGACGGAACAGACCGGAAACGCACCATTTTAAGCGGTATTCACGAGTATTACGAGCCGGAAGAGCTGGTTGGTAAGACCTGTGTGGCAATCACAAACCTGCCGCCGAGAAAGATGATGGGTATTGATTCCGAGGGTATGTTGATTTCCGCAGTGTACGAGTATGACGGACGGGAAGGCTTAAATCTTTTGATGCTGGATGACAGTATTCCGGCAGGAGCAAAGCTGTACTAAAGAGGACATTTACTACAAAAAATCGCGTTACTACAACTTTTCTACAACTTTTGCGTGAGACCCTACGAAACCGGATGAAGCAATATGAAAGGCGGATCTGCTTATAAAATGCAGATTCGCCTTTCTTTTTTACATCAGCTTCATGTTCACACTAATGTTTTTTGCCTTCTCCTGCATATTCTCTTGTGTGATATGGGTGTAGATGTCCATTGTGGTAGAGAAATCGGCATGCCCCATGACTTGCTGAATGAATTTAACATCGTTGGTGCTTTCGCAGAGCCGGGTACAGAAGGTGTGCCGCAAGTTGTGAACACTAAAATGAGGGAGCAAATCCGGTTCACGGTCTTCCAGTTCAGCCTGATCCATTTCCTCCATGTTGTAAGTTACGCTGATTCTCTCAATCGCCCGATTGATATTGTGGGCGCTCATGAATGAGCCGGTTCGGTTGCGGAAAACAAAACCGTGAACTCCTCCTAACACCAGTTGATCGTCTGGATACAATGCGTCGATGGTTTCAATCTGGAGGCGAAGCTGCTCGGCCACCTCTGGATAGAGGATAGGGATAATTCGTGTACCGCTCTCAGTTTTGGGAGTGGTAATGTGAAATCCGGCTTTTCCGTCAATGACCCGGTAGATTAAGTTGTGGTTGACGGAGATTGTGTTTTCGCTCAAGTTAATATCGCTTTTGGTAATGCCGGTACATTCTGCTACACGCATTCCTGTTCCAAGGAGCACAGTCATGATGGGGAGCCAATGGCTGTATGTAGGGGACTTGGCAATAAAACGCAGGAAATTCTGCTGTTGCGTTTTAGTGAGTGCGATCCGCCGTTTAGGCTTTGGAGCGCTGCCATCCGTCTTGAGCTTGCGGTAAATGCCTTTGCTGGGATTCTTGCGGATGTAATCGTCGTCCACGGCCATTTCAAGCGTAGGGTGAACAATGGTGTTGATGCTCTCCAGTGAGTTGATAGCAAAGCCGTGTTTCAGCAGTTTGGTATAAAACGCGAGAATATCACTTCTGTGGATTTGTGGCAGAGGCATGTTAGCGAAAGGCTCTTCTTTCACATAGAAGTCCCACAGGTAAAGATAATTTGCTCTGGTAGAGGGCTTCAGTTTGATGTTGTTATTCATGTAGACCTTGAACATATCATTCAGGGTAAGCTTCATGGCTTCCTGAGTACGGATGCCATCATCCTTATCTTTGTTGATCTGCTTTTCTTTGACACGAAGACTTGCGAGATCGGAGTCGTAAAGATATTTCTTTTTAGTGCCTAATTTGTAGACATACATATAGCTGCCATCTGCCCGTTGTGTTTCTCCGGGCCGAAGATTTCGCCCTTTGTTGTCTTTTCTCACTTTTGCCATTACTGGTACCTCCTGATTATAAAAGTGTAGTGCGCCTTACTGGCATGGTTATTTAGCCGGAAATATCATAAAGATATTCTTTGATACGCTGGACACTCCATAGGACACGGGTGTTCATAGTAATGCGTGCATTGGCAAGATCCCCAATCTGTACTGCAGTGTGCCTTCCACAGCACAACAGTTTGCAAAGGGTATCGGTATCAACAGCCAAGCACTGCTCCGGCGGTAGGTCATTCGGTTTTCTTTTCTCCATAATCTGTCTCTTATACACATCTCCGAGCCCACGAGACTAGGCATGATCTC
>ENA-UABQ01000367-UABQ01000367.1-human-gut-metagenome-genome-assembly--contig:-NODE-367-length-14017-cov-6.741513_pt1 | contig 14017 bp, 10 predicted proteins | sample MGYA00243869_ERZ654205 | MGnify/ENA primary metagenome ERZ654205 (study PRJEB26926, sample SAMN06165207) | human gut metagenome | biome: ENVO:00009003; feature: ENVO:2100002; material: ENVO:00002003...
TTAGCAACACTTCATTTTAGATATTTAACCTGTCTACTTGACAGGGGGCATATCACATAGCTGAGTCTGCCTTACTTTCTTTATTTAATGTTGATGCCACTGGCATATTGCTGCAGAAACTGTTTCTTTCCACATGGTCTTCCCAAATAATATCCCTGCAGATAATCAACCTTCATTTCTTTCATTTTCAGAAGCCATTCTTTTTCCTCGATGCCTTCTGCGCATATCCTGACGTTAATACTATGTACCATGGTGATGATATTTTTATATAATTCATAATCCCTGTCACTGTTCATCGCCTTGGCAGTAAAATCCCTATCCATTTTCACGTAACTTGGATTCATATCACGGATACAATGAAGATTCGAATATCCTGTTCCAAAATCATCGATCACAAAGGGAATCCCGTTCTTGTCCAGAGTTTTACGGAATTTACAGAACGAAGGTGTCATATCCATAAATCCGCTTTCTGTCATTTCAACACATAAGCATTCCGGCTGTAATGAATATTTTTGAATTGCATCCAGAATATCCCGCTCCACATTGCCTTGCAGGATCTGAACATAGGATACATTTACATTCATCCGGAAGTCAGGAATATATTTCTGCATTTCACAGCACATTGCTGCAGCTTCGTTCAAAATATATCTTCCAGCGGGAATGATCAATCCGGTCTCTTCCAATAATGGGATAAACTCCATCGGTGAAACAAACTCCCGCCCTTCTTCCGTTATCATGGAAAAACGCATCAGTGCCTCTGCTCCAATGATCTGTTCGGACTGACAGTCCACAATCGGCTGGTAGTATACTTCAAAGCCATCATAATGGTTCACAATAGCATTACGAAGTGTTGCTATGATTCTTCCTTTTCGTAAAAAGACCTCATAGTCATCCTGGTCAAAAATATAGAATCCATTTTTACCCATGCTTTTTGCCTGTTTCAAGGCAAATTCAAACTTTTTGCGGCATTCTTCGGTTCCCTCACAAAATGTTGCTGCATCTATAACACCAATAGAAATAGAAAATATAGCTTCATAATTTTCGGCTACTATGAAATTACGAAGTTTATCTGTAATCTTTTCTTTCAGTGCCACAGCGTCTTCTGCGGAGGAAGCTTCCAGATCCACGATCACATACTGATCCGCTACCAGATGGTAAATTCTCTGCTTGTCTGAAAGGCATTCCTTCATACAGCCGGCTACGCTTTTCAGGATATAATTACCATAATCAGCTCCCCTGGAGCTATTGATCGCTCCAAAATCATCAATTCCTATATGCATAAAAAATCCCTTGGTAATGGGTTCTTTTTGTGCACGCAGGTAAGCAAGGAATTCCGGACCGCCAAGCAGTCCTGTGACATTATCGGCTCTTCTCTTGTTGCCGGTCTCATTCAGACACCCGACCAGATACTCTGCATTTCCCTGCTGATCATTGACAACGATACCACGGCTGTTGATCCAGACCGGCATACCTTCTTTATCAAGCCATCTATAATGAAGATTATGTACCTTTTCTCTTCCTTCACATATATCCGCAAGATGCTTTGCCAGCATCTCACGGTCTTCTTCATATACTACATTCATAACTTCATTTGACATATCTGTCAGGATATTACTCGGTATATTAAATCGTTCCACAGCTGACTGTGAAATCTCAAAGGTATTATTCTGCAGATCAAATATATACAGATAATCGTCCATACATTCTGTAATGATCTCAAATAAAATATCAGCTGCCTGCTCTCCAAATAATTTAAATATATCATTAATCACAACAATAACCTTCCTTATGACTACTTCACTCTATTCCTGTCATTTTCTAGAATAACTTAAAGATATTCACGCGGTCATGCATCTTGGCTGCTCCCTCTGCCAGATTAATACTGATCGCAGTATTCTCTTCTGAGGATGCTGCATTGCCCTGTACCACACCGGACAGCTGTTCAATTCCCTGACCGATCTGTTCCAAGGACTCAGCCTGGGAGTTTGCTTTCTCCATGGTGTTCTGTGCAATCTCTGCAAATGACTCCATATCTGCAATGATCTGATTGAATGCGTCTGCTGTTGTTCTTGTAATCGTATTGCCATTTTCGATTTCCACTAAGGTCTTATCGATCAGATCTCTTGTATTTACAGCAGATTTTGCACTGTCTGCTGCCAGCTTGCCGATCTGATCTGCCACTACTGCAAAGCCTTTTCCTGCTTCTCCTGCTCTGGCAGCTTCAATGGAAGCATTCAGGGATAACAGGTTGGTCTGGGATGCAATATCCTCGATATCTGTGATAATATTACCGATCTCCTTGGAGATTTCTGTAATGTGCTCCATTTCCATCAGCAGATCGTTCATTTTTTCTTTTTCTTCGTTCGCTTTATCTGCAGAGGCTTTTACACGTGCAGATGCGCTCTGTGTTTCCTTCGCTGTATCTGCCGCCAGATCCACGACCGTATCAATGGTGGCATTCAATTCCTCGATGACTCCTGCCTGCTCTGTTGCACCGTCCGCCAGGGATTTTGATGCATTTTCCACCTCGGATGCATTCGATGATACCTGTTCTGCCAGATTGCTGATCTCGGTCAGGGTACTGTTAAACCGTTTCAGAATATACAGCAGTGATACCTTCAATTCCGAGAAATCGCCTAGGAAATCTGTAATATCATCACCATTTCTGGTCAGGTCACCCTGCGCTATTGCCTTTACCTCCATAGAGATCTCGCTGACATAATCTGCCAGAATACCCATGGCTTCTTTCAGATTCTTAATGGTATCGCCAAGCTCATCATCAGACTCATAGGTAAGCATTTCTACATTAGACAGTTCGCCCTTACGCAGGCTGGCAACTGCTGCCTCTATCTGTTCTACCGGCTCGGTAATGGAATTGGTAATGATCCTTCCGATCAGTGTCGTCACTACAGCAATCGCAAGACCCGCTGCCACAATCACGACAAATATGATGATGGTGCATACATTGGCCATGGTCTTTGCCTGATCTAATTCTACCTGGAACTCGTCACGTAATATAGTTAATTTTTCAGTAAAAGCTTTATATTCTTCATACACCTCTCCGGTCATCAGCTTTGCTGCTTCCTGCTGTTTATTCTCACGGCTCAACTTCAGGATTTCATCTGAAGCAGCCCTGTATTTTTCCCATGCAGCGTTTGCTACTTCGTAATCGTTCTGTCCTTTTTTAGCATCACTGTCTGCAGACATGATTGCATCCAGATTCGCATCTGTATCTTGGATCTGACTCTCCAGCTTCCGAATTTCCTCTTCACAGGCAGTCATATCCGATGCATCTGATTCTACCAGGTGCTGATACTGCTTGATTCTGTATTTCGCAGTCATTGTCTCTAAATCCTGCAGATATTCCAATGACGGAGACCAGACCTCCGTGATCTTCTCTATATTTGAACGGATCACTAATGTCGAGATCAGTGCCACCAACACTAAAAATAATGTCATAACAAGTACTGTCATTCGATATACTTTTAATTTTCCTGCAACCTTTAAGTTAGCTATACGCTTTTTAATCTTTTCCATGATAGTTTTCCCTTTCTTTGTAAATTATTGATCTTTTATCACATTTGTTTATCCATAAACTGCTATAAGATATCATACTTTATTGGAAAAGTCTATAAAAAAAAGTATTAAATTATTTTCTGCTAAATATTAATGGTTCTATCGCTAGAAACTGGTGAAAATACTTCTTTCTGACCATCCAATCCCAAATCTTTTGCCATTTGTTCCATATCCTTATATATCTTGTCTTTGTACTTATCATAAAGGAACTCAAATCCATCTTTGCGAAGAATTGATGGCGAATTATCCATGTGAATGCAGTCTTTCATAACACAGTCATATGCAAGATTTCTGCACATAAATAGACTGTATGTCTAGACAGCTTAAGCTGTTGTTCTGTTAACTGCAAACTGCACTTCTATTATTGTTCCTCCTGATGGGTTAGGCCTGATTGCAATACTGCCATCGTGTACCCGCACAATTTCATTAACAAGCGCAAGTCCAAGACCAACACCACCAAGCTCACGGCTTCTTGATTTATCTACGCGAAAGAAAGGTTCAAACGAAAGCCAGGGTGCAAAATACCGCAACCTTTCGATTGACTCTTCCTCAAATGCAGATAAATATGCCTCTGATATTATGGCATTTCCCACAACTATACTAGTTGATAGAAATGGTAATATTGTAGGTGACCCAATGCTTGGAGGAATTGACAATAAGAATAACTATGATACACTTATGAAGCAGATTAAATCTGTAATTGCAGCAGATAGCAATAGCAAATAAAACATCATATAAGCGTGTAGGTTTTCCTACATTCTTATATGATAATAAACCGACAATTTTATATTGACATTTGCACCATAAACAGGTATGCGGATAAGCCAATATAAGATATAATGACATAACAGGTGTAACGAATTGAAAAATAAAAAACAACTTTAATATTTATTATGTGGACAATTATGTACGATGGTGATAATCACTTTTCGCACGATGGCAAACAAGGCAGATGTGGCAGTGGTGAGGGATATAGCTGGGATGATAATGATTACAGACCTGACGGATGTCTGGAACTTCCAAGCACACTCAGCATTGCCTGTCGGTCAATTACAAAAAGAAGGGGCTGAAAAGCCTGCTCTTATATATACATATATCTGTCTCCTATTTTTTAACTCCAGCTCATACGGATATCATACATCAGCCTTGTAAGTGCAATACTGTCTTTAGCTGTATATACATCACTGCTGCAATATCCAAGTTTTACGCATCTGCTTACTTCCCTGATTTCATATTCAAAGCCATTTATATCAACCGGACACTCGATTGTTTCCGGTTCTTTTCCTTCCACCTCAAGTATCATGGTCTCGGCGTGTTGGAAATCCGGTAAAAATATACTTCCCTTTGTTCCCTCAATTCTGGCATTACGTTTTAATTCCTGCCCAATTGTCTGGACTGATTCTGCCGTACATCCATCATTATATGTCAGTTTGAGACAGCTGTAATCATCTGTTCCATACTCATTAATATGTACTTTTTGAGTTTCTACATTCTGCGGCTCATTCCCTGTAACAATACGCAGAAATCCCAGATTGTAAATTCCTATGTCCAACAAAGCACCTCCACCAAGTGCAGGGTTAAATTTACGCTCTTTTCTGGCACCTGTTGCAACAAACCCATACTGGCATGAAATATGTTTTATTTCTCCAATTACTCCTTGCTGTAAGATACTGCGTAAACGATCATACAATGGAAGAAACCATATCCAGAGTCCCTCCATGATAAAAAGATGCCTATCCCTTGCCAGTCTGTACAGTTCCTGTGCCTGTTTATCATTTATCGTAAACGGCTTTTCGCACAATACATGCTTTCCATGTTCAAGACATAACCTGCAATTCTCATAATGCAAAGTATTTGGTGTTGCTACATAAACAGCCTCAACATCCTGATCTTTAACCAGTGCTTCATACGAATCATAATATCTTGGGATATCATGCTCATTAGCAAAGGCTTTTGCATTTTCAATGTTACGTGAACCAACTGCTACTAACTGTTCATTTTCTTTACTCATCTGATTTATGGTTGATGCAAATTTTTTTGCAATATTACCTGTAGCCAAAATTCCCCACTTCATCTTATCTCTCCCATCGATTCTATAAATTTATATGTAATATATCCTCATTTAACAATTATTAAAGGACACAAATCTATTATACCTTATATCATCATCTTCGCATATCCATTTTATATCATATTTTATAATACAAAAGGTCAGACCCGCCAAGCCCAATGGTTACTGACGAATCTGACCTTTTACAATCACTAAAAATTTTATATATTATCCTTCAATCTCTTTAATAAGATTAACCATCTCAATAGCACCTTCAGCGCACTCAAATCCCTTATTGCCTGCCTTTGTTCCGGCACGCTCAATTGCCTGCTCGATTGTATCTGTAGTAAGCACTCCAAACATAACAGGAATATCACTTGCTAAAGAAACATTTGCAATGCCTTTGGAAACCTCGCTGCACACATAATCGTAGTGGCTTGTAGCACCTCTTATAACTGCACCAAGACATATAACTGCATCATATTTGCCGCTTTTTGCCATCTTTGAAGCTATCAATGGTATCTCAAATGCGCCCGGCACCCATGCAAGATCAATATTTTCTTCTGAAACATCATGTCTTACAAGCCCGTCTTTAGCTCCCGCAACAAGCTTAGACACAATAAATTCATTAAACCTTGCCGCTACAATACCTACCTTAATTCCACTGTCAACTAACTTACCTTCTAAAACTCTCATTATCAATTCCTCCTTATAAATAATCCATATTTTTACACTACATTTAAAATGTGTCCCATCTTTGTCTGCTTTGTCTTAAGATAGAACCTGTCAAAGCTGGTCGCATCTATCTCAATAGGCACTCTCTCACTGATTTCGATTCCAAAATCTGCAAGCTGGTATACCTTATCGGGATTGTTAGTAAGAAGCCTTAAGCTCTTAGCGCCTAAGTCTTTCAATATCTGTGCTCCTATGTAGTACTCGCGTGCGTCTCCCGGCAGACCAAGTGCCAGATTAGCCTCAAGTGTATCCATTCCCTGATCCTGAAGTGCATATGCCTTAAGCTTGTTGACAAGCCCGATTCCTCTGCCCTCCTGTCTCATATAAAGAAGTACTCCCCTGCCTTCATTGTTAATCTGTGTCATCGCTGACGCTAGCTGCTGACCGCAGTCACATTTCATTGAGCCAAATGCGTCTCCAGTCAGGCACTCTGAATGTACCCTGCACAAAAGATTGCTGCCATCACCAATGTCTCCCTTTACCAATGCAACATGATGCTCGCCATTTAACTTATTAACATAACAGTGTGCCATGAATTCCCCATACTTTGTCGGCATTCTTGTAACTGCCACGCACTCAACCAGGTTGTCATGTCTCTTTCTGTATTCCTGAATTGCCTTAATTGTTATGAATTTGAGATTGAATTTTTCGGACATTTCTATGAGGTCTTCTTTTCTCATCATTGTTCCGTCCGCTTTCATTATTTCACAGCACAGACCACATTCTTTAAGTCCTGCTATTCTCATAAGGTCTACTGTTGCCTCTGTATGTCCGTTTCTTTCAAGAACTCCATTAGGTTTTGAACGAAGTGGAAACATATGTCCCGGTCTTCTGAAATCCTCAGGCTTTGCTTCATCTGACACACATGCTCTTGCAGTAAAGCCTCTCTCCTCTGCCGATATTCCTGTTGTCGTCTTAACATGGTCTATTGACACTGTAAATGCAGTTTCATGGTTATCAGTATTGTCAGCAACCATCTGTGTAAGTCCCAGCTTTCTGCACAAATCTCCACTCATAGGCATGCATATAAGTCCTTTTCCATATGTCGCCATGAAATTCACATTTTCAGTAGTTGCAAATTCAGCGGCACATATCAGGTCTCCCTCATTCTCTCTGCTTTCATCATCTGAGACAAGTATCAGCTTTCCATCCTGTAAATCCTTAACTGCCTCTTCTACTGTGTTATACTCAAACATTTTCTTTTACCTTCCTTTCCCTTTGATATTTTAAAATCCATTCTTTAGCAGGAACTCTTTCGTTATCCCGCTTTTCGGCTTTTCCTTTTCAAATGTGATGAATTTCTCTATGTACTTACCGACAATATCATTTTCAAGATTAACTACATCACCAGCTTTCCTAAGTGACAGCGTTGTCGCACCTGCCGTATGTGGTATTATTGATACTGAAAAGCTCTGGCTGTCCGTCTTGGCAACCGTAAGACTTATTCCATCTATGGCAACTGAACCTTTTTCAACAATATATTTTAATATTCCGATGTCTGTCTTAATCTGATACCATATCGCGTTATCATCCTTGGTTATCGCTACAACTTTTCCTGTTCCATCAATATGTCCTGAAACTATATGTCCTCCGAACCTTCCATCTGCTGCCATTGCCCTTTCAAGATTAACAGCACTGCCACTCACCAGCTTGCCAAGTGATGAGCGGTTCAGCGTCTCATGCATTACATCCGCAGTAAATGTATTATCATATATCCCTGTCACTGTAAGGCACACACCATTGACAGCAATGCTGTCTCCTATATGTGTTCCCTCAAGGACTTTTTCTGCCTGTATTGTAAGAATTGCTGATGCCGTTCCTTTTTTTACATTATTTACATGTCCGATTTCTTCAATAATTCCTGTAAACATTACAACTCTCCTTCAATCAGAATATCGTCACCAAGAAGACGAACTGTCTTGTTTCTCAACTGATATGCTTCATCTACATTTGCAATACCCTGACCTTCAACTGCTGTCTTACTGTCTGCCCCGCCAAATATCTTAGGTGCAATGTAAGTCTGAACCCGGTTCACAATTCCAGCCTGCAATGCCGAGAAGTTAAGTGTTCCGCCTCCCTCTAGAATCACGCTGTCGATACCTTTTTCTCCAAGTATGTTCATAAGCTCTTTAAGGTCAACGTGCTGCTCTGATTCTTTTGTAATTATCACTTCACAGCCTGCATTTTCATATAAAGATTTCCTGTCGCTGTCGGTACTACATGTAGCAATTATTGTTGGTATCTGCCCTGCACTTTTTACAATTCTGCTGTCCAGCGGAGTTCTCAATCTGCTGTCGCATATGATTCGCACAGGATTGTGTGGATTGCTTATGGCTGTACTTCTGCAGTCAAGCATTGGATTATCAGCAATCACAGTGCCGACACCAACCATAATTGCCGCGTATCTGTGACGGTCTGCATGCACATTTTCTCTTGCCTGCTCACCTGTAATCCACTTGGAAAGTCCCTTATATGTGGCAATTTTCCCATCAAGTGTCTGTGCTGTTTTCATCACAACATATGGCTCTTTATTCCTTATGTAATGAAAGAATACATAATTCATTGCCAGACATTCTTCATTGCATACACAACCTTCAACTTTAATCCCGTGTTCTTCCAGATATTTAACACCTTTTCCACTTACTAAGGGATTAGGATCCATCGAGCCTATCACAACCCTGCTTATCCCTGCCTGCACAAGTGCTTCTGTGCAAGGCGGCTGTTTCCCATGATGGCAGCATGGCTCAAGTGTCACATATATGGTTGCTCCACTGGTATCCTCCATACATCTTGAAAGTGCATCTCTTTCTGCATGAAGCTCACCATATTTCCTGTGCCAGCCTTCACCTATAATTCTGTCATCCTTTACAATTACAGCTCCCACCAGCGGATTAGGATTAACCCAGCCTGTTCCTCTCTTTGCCAGTTCAATTGCCCGCTTCATGTAGAATTCATCTTCTTTTGAAAAATTGTTATTTATTTCCTGCTGCATATATGCACCTTCTTTCTGTTCTTTCCTGTCCAGCTTTTCTCTGTTCTGATTTTCCCTGTTTGCTGTATCTTAATTTCATTCTTAATGTGCTTGCTATTTCCCTGATTTTACCGGCTCAAAGTCGTGATACCTATAAGTAGTCACATTTTCAATGGTTTAGCAGGTAATTGCTTAAGTTTTCTTCAGTTTTTAGCTAAAATAAACCTACTAAAGCCGCAAAAAACTTACATTTATAGGTTTTTACCAAATTTACCTGCTGTTCTGAATTGCTATAATATGCCGCCAGATTGCGATTGCTATGAATTGAATCGATGTAATATGCTGCCGGCCACAATTGCCAGTTCCAGCATTTCAGACCAGACTCCGTCTCAACAATACAGACACCCCAGCACAACCAAGATCCCGCCCAGACATAAAAAGGCTTCCAAAGCAGTTTCATTTCACCACTTCAGAAGCCTTACGCCAAAATATCGAATTTCTATAATCAAATTCTTACTCTGACAATCAAAAAAGCTCTGAGATAATAAATCATCTCAGAGCCAGTATCCACATTCAAGCCAGCCATTCATTCTACTATGATTACATTATGAATAACTAACTTTAATATCACTTCTTCCATCCAGACTTTACTGTCGGCTTCGGAATTACACCGAATCATGCTCTGGCTCGCGCCTCGGCTCGTGGGCTTTACCACCGGTAGGGAATCACACCCTGCCCTGAAGTTCCATATGTATTAAATTATTTATAGTATACACCTGATTTTTAAAAAATCAAGTACTTGACACATTTATTAATATAAGGAAATGAATAAAACCAAAACATGTAAAAACCGGAACCTCGCACCCACACAGTAAGCGAGATTCCGGTCTCCTTAAATAATATTAATTTTCTGGCTTTTTACCTTTAACCGTTAATCCTGCTGCCGCCCCTCCTATTATAAACATAAGAAGCCATGCAAATACACGTTTATTATCTCCTGTATCAGGCGTCTGTTCTTTTACTGTCTCTGTCTTACCGCCTTTACCCGTATCGTCCGATGATGTTGTATCTGTAATCTTTGCAACCACAGTCTGTGATTTTTCAATTTCTACAAGCCCATCCTGCTTGATGTAATATCTGTCACAATCTTTACAATACCAGTATTCAATATTTCCTTCATCTGTTCTGGTAGCCGCCTTTGCCGCTACTGACTTCAAGCCTTCATGTATACTCATATTGTAAGTGCCATATTCTTCACTGCAGATTGTACACACCGCTTTCTTCACACATGTTGCACTTCCGCCTGCATGTTTACACTGATAATCACAAACCGTGCATACACCGTTTTTCCAACCATGTGCTTCACTTGTCGATACTTCCTTATCACAGCAATCATATGCCTGCTTATGAGTTTTTTCTGTCTGTACCCATACCTGATCTCCACTGTGGTTTGCCATATCTTTATCTGTATACTCCTTGCCGCAGGTTTCGCAAACCGCACCTTTGGTACATGTTGCTTCTCCTCCGCTGTGTACACATACATAACCACATGTTTCACAAGCACCATCTTTCCACTTATGATTTTCTTGTTCTATCGTCACTTTACCGCAGCAATCATATCTCTTTTCATGTGTTGTTGCTGTCTGTATCCATTTTTCCACACCCGAATGATTATCTGCATTTATTTCTCCATATTCACTATGGCAGATATTGCAAACCGCTTTCTGCGTGCAGTTTGCTTTTCCGCCTGTATGAATACAATCATATCCGCATACTGTGCAGTGTCCATTCTCCCAGATATGATCTGCTATATTAGTTACCTCTGCACCACAACAGTCATATTTTTTCTGATGAGTTTTTTCTGTCTGTACCCATACCTGTTCTCCACTGTGGTTTGCAGGATTTAAAGTACCATATTCAGCATTACAATCCGTGCAGACGGCTCTCTTTTTACATGTTGCTGCTCCACCTACACAGCTTTCTGTTTCTTCTATTGTACAGCCTGCTGTTGTACATTTGTGGGTATGTGTGCCGTTACCATTTGACTTCCATTCACCATATGAATGTTCTGCCTTTGCTGCTGTAACAATCTCACCACATTCACAAATTACAGGTGTTGTACAATCACCATCATCTGTACCACTATGTTTTGTCTTTGTTGTTGTTACCGTACAGCCGTCATTCTCGCACACTTTCCAATGATAAGTATCGTCTTTTGTCCATGTGTCGCTAAACTTATGATTTGTCTGTGCCGGAAATATTTTATGACAGACAGAACATATTGATTCTTTCGTACAGTCGCTGTTATCCATTGTATGATCCGCATTTACCGTAATAGACAGATAAATGCTGTATCCTTCATTATCTGTCAATGTTATTGTCTGTGTGCCATCTGCTGCAGATACAGTATAAATACCGTCCACATCAGGTGTAAGCGTTTTATTTACTGCCATTACCTGTGTATAATCGGAAGAAGTTACTTTAAACTGTGCCTTCTCGCAGTATACTCCATTATTTTTAATACCGTCTACCACTGTATCCGGATTAATCGCATTATAATAATATGTAACTGTCTGTGTTTCTGATGTATACACACCCTTTTCATCGCCTGTCTTGCTTAAAAAAGTATATCCTGATGGAATCTTAATATTTTCAGGTACCGCATAATTCGTTCCCGATGTGCCCTGAAGTGTAATCGATTCACGTAACTTCTGCTCACTGTCTTTTATTACATAATTAACAATTACTTTTCCTTTGCCTGATGTTACAGCCACATCATCAAAGCTTTCCTTATCTACAAGAATCATTGTAGTATACGCAGGTACAGTTATAACGGAGCCTGAGACTTCACCAAGTGATACAACTCCCGCACTTTCGCCATTTGCAATAACAACCCAGTCCGTAGCAGCTCTTCCTTGAACAGGAATTGTAATTTCTTTTGACACATCTGACTCATTATTTAATACAGCCATAGTATTCCACTCGTCGTCTTTTGTACCTGCAAGCACATAAGCTTCAGAATTTTTTATTGTCTGGCTTTTCGCAAGCGGTGAAAATGCTTTTCGTATCTCCATAAGTCCTCTGTAATATGAGACTACATCTGCGTACTCTGCTGAATCCTTCCATTCAACGTAACTGCTGTCTGCAAGAGTTGTTCCCTCAACGCTGTTACACATTTCTTCTCCGCCATCCATAAACAAAGTTCCCGGCTTAGCATATTTCATTGCTGCTTTCTGCTTGTATATTTTTACGGCTTTTTCGTTTCTTTCGCCATAAGTGCCACCTGTGCTGCCGATTATTTCATCATAAAAGGAAGTTTTATTCTGTCTTTCTTCCTTTGTATAATTATCTCCCCATATAACCAGATTGGCATCTTCCTTTGCCAATGATGTCTTTATCTCATCCAGCCATTTATATACATACGAAGAACCTTTGTACTTCACATTGACACAGTCAATCAAATCCAGTGAAAATCCATCAACATGATATTCCTCAGCCCAATATTTCATGGAATTAACCATATAACTACGATACATCTTCCGCTCTGTGGCAAGCTCATTGTCATATCCCGTATTTGTTGTATACCTTGTACCGTTAGTATTCAATCTGTAATAAAACCACGGAACCGACTTTTCAAGAGGATTTTCCTCTGAGGCATGCGTATACGGCATCTCCATCACAACAGAAAATCCCGCACTGTGAAGTGCCTGAATCATCTCTTTACATTCTTTTATAACAGTCTTGCTGTCTGACGGATTGGAAGCATAGCTTGCCTCAGGTACATTATAATTTAAAATCTCATACTCACTGTCGCCATCAAAATCCGCAAACGGTGCAAGCTGTACTGTCGTAACGCCAAGTTCCTTCAGATAATCAATGCCAGATACAAGTTCTCCCGCACTGTTTACTTTTGCACCCTTTTCCGTAAAAGCACTGTACTTTCCGCCTGCAGTCATGCCCGATGCGGTATCTGACGAGAAATCCTTGACACTTATTTTATAAACAGTATTTGCTTTTGTCGAATCAACATACACATGTCTGTCGCTGTCCCAACCCTCAGGAGATACTGAAGATGTATCTGTTATATACGAACGCTTTCCGTCTTTGCTTACCGCAACCGAATATGGGTCCTGAATTTTATATTTTGTTGTTCTGTCGCTGCCAATATGGGTAATATCTGTTGTGGTAATCGTATAGTCATAATACAATCCGCCCCAATCACCAAGAAGTGTTATAATCCAGAGGCCATTCCATTCCCCATTTACAAGCATTTTCTCTAATGCATAAGTTCCTATATCACGTGCATTGCTGTCATTATCATCACCTGTTGCATAAATATTAACTTTTACATATGTTGCCGCAGGTGCCCATAACAAAAATTCAGTTGACTCCTTTGTATATGTCGCTCCAAGCTGCCTGCCCTTACGTGTATGCCCCCAATCATCAACATATGTTCCATCATAAAAATATTCATTATCAATATCTTCTGCCACTTTATTAATATAGCTGTTAGGAATCGTAGGTATCTTTTTACTGTTATCTGCCGCAAACCCAGTAACGGCACTGCTTGAAAATACCATTCCGATTGACAATACCACCGCAGTAATCTTTTTTAAGTTTAAATACTTCATAAACTCCTGTCTCTTATACACATCTCCGAGCCCACGAGACTAGGCATGATCTCG
>ENA-UABQ01000371-UABQ01000371.1-human-gut-metagenome-genome-assembly--contig:-NODE-371-length-13956-cov-7.488598_pt1 | contig 13956 bp, 26 predicted proteins | sample MGYA00243869_ERZ654205 | MGnify/ENA primary metagenome ERZ654205 (study PRJEB26926, sample SAMN06165207) | human gut metagenome | biome: ENVO:00009003; feature: ENVO:2100002; material: ENVO:00002003...
TCATGCCTAGTCTCGTGGGCTCGGAGATGTGTATAAGAGACAGTTCCGAAACTCTTTTTTTCTATAAACAACCACAACTTGTGGTCTATTTTCCATCAGTTCGCAATAGGTCATTTTTTCGAACAATAGTAGTATTACCGCAATCACAACTACAGTAAATATATTTATTTCTATCTGCTTTTCCTTTAAATCTTTTGTTTTTCTTTTTCTATTCCTCTATCTATTCTTCAGTAGGAATACCAATTGGAGTGAGTAATCCATACTTTCTCTGGAAATCTACGCCATCAATAATCATACTCATAAGTATAATCCTCCTTATTTTCTATATCTATTATACCCCAATCTGTCAAAATTTTCAAATTTCCAACTCACCAAAAAGTTATAGGGTCTACCATAAAAACCCTACTTATAAAAGAGGGGATAGATATGAACCTCAAATTTATCGCGGCTATCGCTGCACGAAATCGAATCCGACTAATACAATCGCTTTTAGGAGGTCTCATCCCTAAAGGCAAATAAGGAGGGCTACTATGAAGGGTTATGTGCTTACAGAATCTTTCAAGCGGGCAAATATCTCTGATGCTGTGTACTATGCTATGACAGACGCAGACAAAGATATACTCGCTAAGCAAGAGAACGCCTTCTTCGGTGACAAGGTATATATCATTACAACCGGCGAAACCTTTATTATGGGTAACGACGGACAATGGTATCCGATGTGAGGTGAGGCAGTTTGGATATTCTCACCTATGCAATTGTAAAGAAATATGTAAATGAGTGTCTGGTAGGTATGGGCGCGCTCAAAGGCGCCCCGTGCACAGTAAAAGCTACAGAAGTAACTGACGCTGGGCTAAAAGTAATTTTTGAATGGAAGGATAGTAATGGAACATCCCATACAACCGAAACCATTATACCTGCTGGTCCCCAAGGTGAACAAGGTGTGCCTGGCGCGCAAGGAGTACCTGGGCGCGGAATACTGACTATTGAAAAGACTGATACGTAGGGTCTTGTCGATACGTATACCGTGACTTATGATGACGGCATATATACTACTTTCCAAATCAAAAATGGCGAGAATGGTGGGCTCTCAGCTAGTGGGGGGACTATGACTGGTCCCCTCATTCTTTCTGGCGACCCGACACTGCCCAATGAAGCCGTCACAAAGAACTACGTTGATACAAAATTAGTTTCATTAGCAAAAGATGCTAATTTTGTATATCACAGTGAAGTCCCACAAAAAGTATGGAGTGTCTTACATAATTTAGGAAAGTATTGTTCTATTATTGTTGTTGATGATAATAAGAATGTAATTTATCCTGATATAACTTATGTAAGTGAAAACGAAATACAAGTGAGTGCTACCTCGGAACTTACGGGGTATGCATTTTGTAATTGAATAAGGAGATATAATTGAATGGCAAAGTTTGTAACTAACCTTGACCTCAATTTCAATGAACTTCAAAATGCCGTGCTCAATCCGGTGGCGGAAGACCCCGCTACTCTCAAAGAGGGTATGGTGTGGTATAATACCGCCGCGAAAGAGTTCAGATGCTACAAAGACGGAAAGGTAAAGCCACTTGGACGATTGGCGCGTCTGCACATGGTATTGTCGCGGAAGACATTATGGTCCAACTCTTTGAGGTTGCTACTGGCGAGCAAGTGTTTGCTGATGTCGTAGTGGGCGCTGATAAGAGCGTGAAGTTTTCTATGAACGCTTCGGCTACTGTCGTAGCGAATACATATAAGGCCGTCCTATTCGGCTAAGTTGTTTAGTGAGCCCAATAGGGAAATACTCTATTGGGCTTTTTTGAGTTTTGAAAATTTGATTTTTTAGGCGAAGTATGATATAATAAATAATGTAAGGCGAGAGCCTATTTTACATAGATGATATAAATTTATGCTGTCCGCGCGGAGTGGATAGTATAACTTTTTTATAGATAGAAGGAAATTCGAATTGTGTTTCACGGAGGCGATACAATGCTTACAATCGACAAAGACAACACGATCCATCTAACCCGTGGTGATACCGCGCGCTTCCGCATTACTCAAGCAATCAACCTCGCCACGGGAGAACTCTATGTCTTCCTACCCGAAGACAGACTTGAGTTCACAATCAAAAAGTCAGTCAGTGATGCTGACCCTCTTATTCATAAATCTGTCTCTGGTGGAGAGATAATCCATCTCCTTCCTGAAGACACAAAACCTCTTTCTTTTGGGCGTTATGTTTATGACGTTCAACTTACACTAGCTAACGGAGACATCTACACAATCATTGTCCCTACGGTGTTTGAAATCGCTAAAGAGGTAACCTAACTATGGCAGACCTCTCTGTACAAATGGCTCTTGTGGGCACGATTTAGCCTGAAGTATCACTCAAAGCACAAATGAACGCCGCGATAACGGCTCAGTCAGATATCTATGATGATATTGATGGTTATGTAGTCACTCCTTCTTGGGAAGCTGACATTGTACTCCCCACAAAGAGTAAGCTAATGAAAGAAAATCTTACCGTCAAAAAGATTGCACAAAGCTCTGTAAGCAATGAAGCTGGCGGTATAACCTTGATTTTAGGAGGACAATAATTATGCCTAATAAATATGTAAATAAATTTATCCTCGACGGCGAGGTAAAGTTTGACCTTACTCAAGACGACATTACTGCTGATAAACTTGCTAAGGGTATCAAAGCGCACAATAAGTCTGGCGCGCCCATCGTCGGTACATCTACTTTTGACGCAGATACTTCTGATGCTACCGCCGTCGCCGCGGAAATTCTCAATGGGAAGACCGCATATAAGGCTGGCGCGAAAATCACCGGTACTATGCCGAATAATGGAGCGAAAAACCTTGTAGTTAGTGACCTTACTGCTACAGTAAAAATTCCTCTTGGCTATCACGATGGTTCCGGCACAGTAAGTGTAGATACTGCGGAAAGTGCGAAAATTATCCCTGGCAACATTCGTGATGGTATCACTATTCTTGGCGTGACTGGTACTATGAGTGGTACAGAAGGCGCGAAGGCGCAAACCAAGACTATCACTCCTACCTTCGCCGTGCAAGAAATTACTCCTGACAGTCCTGAATATAATTATCTTGCTAGTGTTACTGTGCAGGCTATACCTGTGACCTATACAGATAACGAGTTTGGAGGTCAAACTCTCACCATCGGAGGCTAATTATGGCAGTAAATAAAGTCGGAATTGATGGAGAGACTGTACTGGATTTGACTGGTGATACGGTAACTTCAGACAATTTGGCTTATGGGATTACTGCTCATGGTGCGAATGGTGAAGTTATTGTAGGGACAAGAAAATTTTGTCGAATTTACAGTACAACTAATCCAGCACTAACTGCAAGCGCGGGCACATTTACGTGGACAGTCCCCGCGACAGACCATAGATTTGCATCTAAGGTTTTGGGTATATCGTTATATGATAGTGAAGGCTAGATTGTCTTTACGAGCGTAATGATTGATGGCAGTTATAATATTGTGGTTAGTATGTATGATGAAACTGTGACTACAATTGAAGCTGGGAAGTATATGATTGTAGTCATTGGTGAAGACTAACCGCGCTATGCGCGCAGATATATATAAAGAGTATGGGGCGCGAAAAATGCGCGCCCTGCTTCTATGGAGGTGTACTCAATGAAATATTTAGGAAAAGTTAGTGACCCGAAAGATCTAGCCACAAAAGAGTACGTGGATGGGAAAGTTAGCGGTGTGGATGTATCTACAAAGTAGGACCGCACCGACTTACTAACAGAAAATGACGATTGGATTTTAGGTGTACCGGAAACGTGTAAAATTCCATACTATAGTACAGAAGATGATAACCTTTCTTGCTCTCTCAATGGTTTGCTAACCGGTGCAATTCTAAATTAGGCTGGCACAGGCTCTGGCATTCTAAAAACAGATAATGGTGTAGTAAGTAAAGTTGCTTCTATTGGGACTAGCGATATTGCTGAAAAAGCTGTGACTGCTAGTAGGCTTGGTACTGATGTAACCTATTCTGCTATTGGCTTAGTATCTGACTAGGTGCGTGGGATTTATGTAAGAACTGAAACTCCATCTAATACAATTGGCAATAATGGCGATATATACATCAGATATGCTATTTGAGGTGAGATGAATGGGAACTTGGTCTACAACAGCACCTACGCTTCCCAACGGAAGCAGTTGGGTATAGGAACAAACAACAAATTTCGTTTCGAACCACTGGACACTAAATACAACTCGCTATATTGCTCGTTTAGATGGAAATAACATTGCTGTAAAAGTTGTCGCTGATATGTCGAATGGTTCTTATGACACTTTTTACACCCCAGGTAAATATTATCTAAGTATGGCAGCAGGCGGTCAAACTGTTACTGATACAACGACATATACAATGAGTAAAGGTACAGAGACCTTTTACTGTGTTGGCGTTGCAGAACCTGGGTCTACAGTATCTACAACTGTTGGATATATAGATAGTAGTTCTTCTAGAAAAGGTATCACTTTCACTGCACCTGCTTTTCTTGTCATAACACTCAATATTTCCTTTGATTCTCAAAATGGAACTACTTGTACTGCTATTGTGCGTAATCAAAATGACCCATATGGAGAGCTTCCCGTTTCATATCGCAGAGGGCATAAATTCCTTGGTTGGAGCACTGATACTACAAGCGCACATATCGTAAATTCAAGTACGATCATCACTCAATCCGCAAACTTTACTCTATATGCTATCTGGAAATTTATTGGTGCATTATATGTCAAAATAAATGGCGCGTGGTAGTCAATATATTGATTCATAAAAGTGAGATATAATCTATGTCAAATCCAGTTAGTTTTTCAGATAGACAAACCGACTACAAAAATGGAGTAAAATATACTGCGGGTATCAGCGTAAAAGTTAGTGCATCCTACGTGCGCGATGGCTCAAAAGTCATAATCACGGTGACAGCGACCGCAAGTGGCTGGGGTCACTATTCGCAAGTCCACATCGCACCTTCTCCTGATGGGTCCGCGCCAGCAAGTTCGGCTTACACAGTAGTCATTGCTAAATAGGATACCTCCTATTCAGATGCGACTTGGACTGGGACTTATACTTATGATGACCCTACAGCTAAAACTTATTCCTTTTACATAAAATCCTATGTCCATGCAATTACAGGCTACAATGGCCAATGGTCTGATGAGCATATCCTTACCATCGATGTCCCTACCGGTGGTGCGGTCGCGTGGGTAAAAGCTGAAGGCCAGTGGAGAAAAGGTGCATACATTTACACAAAAGTCAATAATGTGTGGACAAAAGGAATTGCGCAAAGCAAGAATAGCGACGTATGGAAAATGTGATGAGTATATATCACAAAGGGGGTATACTCAATGAGATATTTTGGTAAAATTACCGAAGATAAAGATGTAATTACAAGAGAATTTTTAGAAAAAGGATAGTATGATGATGGTGTAATTACTGTTGCTAAGCTATTCGCGAATGCAAAGTATTGGGATGAGGCCCCGCGTAAAGTAGAAGATGATGGTTCTCTTATCACATATAATTGGGGCCATATATTCAATTGGTCTTGGGGAGCAAATCAAGCATATACTTTTACTGCTGATTTTTTCAATAATAATCCTGATATATTTTGGGAGACAATTATCTTTGCTAACGATTAGACAACAATTGCCTTTCCCAACGTGCCTGTAATTGAAATGAATAAAGGCGGAAGTTTAATTACTAAAGCAGATAATGTGATAACTATCCCCTACCATAAATATATGCATATAAAGCGTATTGGAACTACTGCTTTAGTATTGAGCGGTAATTATGACCAAAGCTATATCTATACAGGCACTAGCGACCCAAACAATGATATGGGCCATAACGGCGACATATACATTCAATACACCTAATCTTTTGCTTCGCGCGAAGTAAATAACGGAGGTTATTTATGAAATATATTACTGCAACAATTGATGCAGGCGGTAAGCTCGTATGTAACCTTGATTACTACACAGACTCGGAGGGAAAAACACAATTTTTCCCTCTTCTTCAAAGTAGTGTCAATTACTATGCTTTCCGTCTGATTACAAATAATTTGCCTGATGAATGGAGAGATATCTTTCAGGCGCAAAATAACAGATGGGTTATCTTTCAGAATACCCACTTGGAAGATGGCAAGAATACTACTGCTATGCCTCTAACACTAGTAAACGATAGAGGAATGGTGTATTTACAAGCGGTAATTCCTTCTTATATTTTGGCTAAGCCTGGCGTGTTGAGTATTACGATTTTGTTTGCTCTTGGAGAAACAATAAAGCAACTTTCCACGGTAAGCCAAAATGAAAGTGATTTTGAGCCATTGCGTATTCTTCCTTCGAATGATACGATTGATAAGGCAATACTTAGTGGTATAACGATAGAGGATAAAACCATCTACCATCAACTTATTGGTACACTTTTAGGTGGCAGTGATGGTCAAGTACTTCAAAAGAACTCTGCAAGCGGAACAATGGGTTATACGTGGGTAGATGGTTCCAAACTTTCTCCAGGTATCATCTTTGGAGGTTATGTTGCTCCTTATGAGCTTGAAGGTACAATTTATGCATTAGCGGAAATAACGCCTTCTGCGCGTACCACTATTTTTGGGGAAGGAAGTACTGAAACTCAACTCATTCTATTGAATTAGGCTACCGCTAGCGATCGCATCAATGACATTCTCTCACGAGGTTGGTCACAATGTACAAATATGTAGTTCCTTGTACGGAAAAGCGTAAACTCAAGTGACGGATTGAGTGCCTCTCTCAATGATTATTTGGTTTCTGATGGTGAAAAATGGAATATTGTTCCTGCTGTAGATAAAACGGTAATTGAGAGAATTGTTGCTGATAGCTATGTACCGTGGAATTATGGTTCCAATGCTAGTGATACAGAGAAAACAGTGAATATGGTGAATATTTCTGGTAATGCTGGCTCAGCGAGTAAAGTAAATCATTCACTTACTATTGGATCAATAAATTCAAAAACTTACGATGGCTCATCTGATGTATTATTAGAAAATATTGATGGTAACTGGCTGACTGACAAGACTGTTGATAAGACAAAGCTCGCTGACGATGTGAGTGAAGTTTACATTCCTTGGAACTACAGTGGTGGTAGTTAGGAAGCCGTGAATATAAATATTGCTGGAAACGCTAAAAGTGCAGATAAGGTCAATAATGCATTATCAATAGCTGGAAAAACCTATGACGGTAGTATGGCAATTGAAGTAGAAGCTAGTGATTTGAAAACCGCTTTGAAGAACCAAATTGGAAGTGAACAAATCATAGACAATTCTGTGACTACGGTGAAAATTCCGAATAAAGCAATAACTGAGGATAAGCTGGCGGATGGCGCTGTAACTCCTACAAAGGTTTCTGGATTATCATACACAAATGTCGGTTTGAACTCTAGCCAAGTGTTGAGGATTGGTATAGGTAACCGTGCGCCACAAGCAAGTGATGCGTCTAATTTTGATTTGTGGATTTAGTGGTTCTGAGGTGAGATATGGGAACTTGGAGCGCAACTGAACCTGAAAGTGGAATTTCTTGGACCCCTAGTGGTGGTGCTAAATCTGATACTCTAAAATCACAATATATATATAGAGAGAAGGTAGAAGCACCAGGAGAAAAACCAACTTGGGAGTATCATTACTGTTATTTTTCATGTTATTTTGTTTGTTGGATTGGAAGACTAAAAGATGGAAGAGTTTGTTAGCGTTTTGATATTCATCATTGGAACTCTACTGGAGTTCCAGTTATTGGCGTCAATATGAATATACTTCCTATCGCAATTGATAAGGTAAACGATGCACTAGTTTCTATAAAATGTAATATTAGCACATATACAGATTTCCCAGATAGCGAGCAGGTTGTTTATAGGTATTATGTTGCAGATGATAGACTAATCGGTATATCTTCTATTACTCTAGGATTAGATGTAGACCATAATAAAGTATATGGAACTCCAACTCAGAGACGCATAAGCAAAAATATTGACGTACCTAAAGGAGGTCACATATTATATTATTATATAGATGGCGAATGGAAAAATTGCAGAATCTATTATGATAATAGTAATAGTTGGAAAGAGGGTCTTATTTACTACGTAGCACATCTACCATCATAAGGAGGTAACCTATGTTATACGGTATCGACATTGCAGGCCATCAATGGGATATGGACATTTCTAAAGTCCAGTGCGACTTTATCATCATCAAAGCCACTGGTGGTTCTGGCTTCATAAACTCAACTTTCAAAAAGCACATTGAGCAAGCTCTTTCCCTAGGTAAGCTCGTTGGCGCCTACCATTTCGCGCTCGACGGCTATGCTAACAAGGGTGCTAAAGTTGAAGCTCAACACTTTGTAAATATTGTCAAGCCCTATCTTGGCAAGATTATTCTTGCTCTTGACTGGGAAGCTAAAGCGGTAAAACTTGGCCCTGCTTGGGCGAAAGAATGGCTGGATGAGGTATATCATCTTACCGGTATTCATCCTATCATCTATATGAGTCATGGTCTCACTAACCAACCTGGTTGGGCAGAAGTTGCCAAATACACCAAACTCTGGATGGCGCAATACAAGGATTACGTCCCCCAAAAGGGCTATAACTCTAATCCTTGGGGTTCTAAAACCGCAGGTAAGTGGGGTACTGATATTTTCATTCGCCAGTATACTTCTTCTATGTATATTGATGGATGGCGTTCTCGTCTCGATGCGAATATTCTTTATGGCACGAAAGAAGAATGGCTCGCTCTTACTAAGGCTGGTGCAACTCCTGCGCCAAAACCCACCCCTGAACCTTCTCCTGAGCCTACTCCTTCTGGCAAGACTTACAATGAGCTTGCGCGCGAAGTATGGGCAGGAAAATGGGGCAACGGAGCTGTCCGCAGACGTAAACTTACTGAAGCTGGATATGATTATAATAAAGTCCAAGTAGAAGTAAATCGTCTTTACGGTTGAGTTTTTAGATATAGAAAAAGTCCGAGGATTATTCCTCGGACTTTTCGTTTATATAGACTGCAAAGGTGATTAGGAAGTGTTTTGAAGTTGGGCATTTACCAAGCCCACTAATACCATACTTAGATAGATTTTTATTATTCCATATCCATCTAAGTACGCCATTGATACGAGCTTCAACTTGTTTTGGTGTGAGTTTATATCTTTGCGCCAATTCAATATAGACACCTTTACAAATGGGAAGATGATAGTCTGTTGTATATATTCTAATGGCGTCGAAGAATAATTCATAACCAAGCAAGTAAACAGAAATACCTAACTCTTTCTACAACTTGCTAATATTAGTTTCTAACAATGACACAGTATAGAAGCCTCCTATTGATTGAGTTTTGTCTTCAATCGAGACAATACACGCCATTGGTATAAACCGCAGTTATATATCAGTTAGTTTAGAGATTTGATGTATGCCCGCGCGCACAGAGCTAGTTGGTCTAAATCGCCATCATTGAATATTGTAGTGTCATAGTTGTATCTGCGCGTGGCAATATCACTTTCATTTGTTGGCTTTTCATGGTCTTTGCGCGAGACGAATAGGGTGCGCGCGCCCACTCTATCAACAAACTTCTGGATTTCCTCTGGTTCTCTACATTGAACAAAAACATAGAGTGTATGAGTAATACCATAAGCATCGAGTTCTGTGCGTTTCTTTTGTGCAGTTTTGATGATGTCCTTATAAGGCACATCATCCCATTCGATAAGCAGTTGTTTCAGGTCGCTCAAGAATTTTCGATTTTTGGGCGTTTTTGTTCCATCCCATCCTGCCTTGACAGCTAGGCTTTTGACAAGATCTACTGTAGAGATATCCAACGTGTAGTTCTCACCAATAATTTCCTAGCAATAGGAGACAAAAGTGGATTTTCCGGAGCAAGGAAACCCACCCACAATAATATATAGAATATCATTCATTTTCCATCCTCCAACTTACAGCAAGTTCATCCACGATATTGTTGAATTGGTTATTTGCGTGGCCTTTCACTTTGCAGAAACTAACGTCTGCGCGCTGAAAATATGGAATAAGTTTCTCCCATAAGTCCTGATTGAGGACAGGTTTCTTTTGAGAAGTCATCCATCCATTCTCTACCCACTTGCGCCACCAACCAGCACTATAACAATTGATACAATAAGCGCTGTCCGCATAGATAGTCCATCTGGCTTCCGGCTGGGTGTCAATATACTTACAAGCTTCAAGAATAGCTGTAAGTTCCATTCGATTATTTGTGGTATGCTTCTCACTACCACCTGTATTGTATGTTGCGACACCTTGTTCGACAACAACAAAGGCCCATCCACCTGGGCCAGGATTTTTAGAACAAGCCCCGTCAGTATAGATTTCAATCATAGATAGTATGCCTCCAAGAGTTTCTGGATAGTGGTGGTGTCTATATTGGAACCAATAACTTGTGAAGTCGCGCGAAGAGGACGATTGAAAAGCCCAATAGCACCATCATAAGGATTATCTAAATAGTAGATGAGGCCCTGCTTTTTTTCTTTTCTACGCGCCCGCTTGATTTTCCATCCATACTTTCGACAGAATTTCCAATACTGGAAAAGACTCATATCAACATAGAAAGGTTGAGAAACAAGGGCGCAATAATTACGAGCTATAACTGTCGCACACAAGTCAACAGTCTTACTAGTATCAATATGGGAAAAGATAATGGGAGTAGTTTTATCCCAAAACCGTTTATTCATTTCTACATACATATAGTTGACAAGTGTGTCAAATATAGTATAGTCGTTAGTTGTATATTCCATAGCTACACCTTTCCTTATTTTCTATATACATTATACTACTTTTTAGGATAAAAGTCAAATTTTCTTTACGCGGGTAGCATAAATTTGTTGAGTGTGTAATTTACTTTGCGAAAATGGAAAATTCTGGAAGCCGGCGCGGATACCTTATTATAATAATGCGCGCGCCCGCGCGAATACATCAAATTTGTAGAAAAGTCAAATTCTAAATGCTACTTATATATAGAAAAATAAGCTCATACGGAGGCGAATACATATGAGTATTATTGAAAATGCTGTCAATTGGATGGTAGGTATTGCGAATGATAATACCCACGGATATGACCAAGGTTCGCGCTGGTCGCCTGATTATGATTGTAGTTCATTAGTTATTTCTGCGTGGAAATAGGCCGGAGTAAATCTCACCTGCACATATACAGGTAATATGTATGCTAATATGGTGAACAAGGGATTTAGTGATATTACATCACAAGTCAATCTTGCTACTGGTAGTGGTCTCGCGCGCGGAGATGTATTACTCAATGTTGCAAATCATACTGCAATGTATATTGGGAACGGATAGATTTGCGAAGCTACTGGAAATGAGAAGGGTGGAATTACTGGTGGACAAACTGGCGACCAAACAGGCCGAGAAATTTGTATCAATAGCTACCGCAACTATCCTTGGAATTATGTGCTTCGCTATGTTGCTGAAGATAGTGGCTCGCGCGAAACACAAGAAGAAGTTTCAAACTCCACTGATGGGGATACATATACTGTGCAAGCTGGAGATAGTTTGTGGAGTATAGCCGAAAAAGTCTATGGTTCAGGAACATATTACACAAAACTTATGACTCTCAATGGACTAGCTAATGCAAATATAATGGTAGGCCAAGTGCTCAAAATAAAGAGCAATACCCAATCAGTAAGCCAGCCCGCGCAATCTACCCCAAGCACTAGTGGTCTACCCACTTTACGGAAAGGAAGTAAAGGTGAACCAGTCCGTGCGCTTCAAGCCTTACTTATACTTCGAGGACAAAAGCTCACCACTTATGGCACTGATGGCGATTTCGGCAGTGAGACCGAAATTGCATTACGCGCCTATTAGAAATTGAAGGAACTTACCGCTGATGGTATCTGTGGAAGCAATATCTGGAAAACACTTATAGAAAAGGAGTAAGCTTATGAAGAATGCTATCAAATTCTCAAAGAAGATTGTGGGTTTTTGTATTGGCTTTATAGTACTATTTACAATTGTATCTACATATCTAAATTATCGTGTCGGGATTGAATTGTCTCCCACTCTCACGACTTGCGTATATGCCTTCTTTGGCACAGAGCTTGCAAGCACAGCACTCATTCGTATTTTTGATAAGTCTGATACTATTGATGTGCAAATTAGCGACCCGCACCAAGAAGCCACTCAAAAAACATTTTATACTGATAAATGATTTATGCGTCCAGTTCTTCTGGGCGCATTTTTTATATTTCAAAATTTGAAAAATTTAGTCTATTGAGATATAATATATATAGAATAAAGGAAAGGCCCTAACAGCAATACATATTTGTTGTATGTTATAAACACGCTTTGTTTTATGCGGGTCTTGCCTTTCAAATTGAAAGGAGAATGTATTATGAACTTTGCAGAAGCTATGGAAAATAAATCTAATTGGAAGCTTACGGAGAACGGCGCGCCCGCCCGAACCACGACTGGAGACAACCTTATTGACCTCTTTGCGGTTATTGGCGCGATGCGCGAGCGAGAAGAGTTTGACATTGTCTCTATGTGGGAGAATGCCTATCGTGAGAATGCAGAACTGGCTGTGCGTATGATTTTTTATGCTGGTGACATTCGAGGTATTGGCCTTGGGGAACGTCGCACTTTCCGCATCCTTATCAAGCATCTTGCCAATATCCACCCTTCCATTATGCGCAAGAACATTGTAAATATTCCCTATTATAATCGTTGGGATAGTCTGTATGAACTTGTTGCTACTCCGTGTGAGGGTGATATGTGGAACCTTGTGCGCACCCAGTGGCTTGAAGACTTTGGTAATATGAAGCATAACAAGCCTATTTCCCTTATGGCAAAGTGGCTGGCTTCTGTGAATGCAAGTTCGAAGAAGACTTGTATGCTTGGTCGCAAGACTGCGTATAAGCTTGGTCTTACCGAAGCTGTATATCGTCGTGCTTTGTCCAAACTGCGCGCTTACCTCAAAGTGGTTGAAAAGTCAATGAGCGCTCAGGAATGGGCTACTATTGAGTATTCGGCTGTGCCAAGCTACGCAATGAAGAACTATTCTCAGGCTTTCGCACGCCACGATAGAGATAGATTTTCGAACTATAAGGAGAGCCTTGAGCAGAAGATTGCTGATGGGACTATCTCTCAGAAAGACATCAAGTCTGCGACGCTATTCCCTTATGACTTGGTTCGGAAATACATCGATAACGACTTTGATTACTGGTCTAGACGCTCCTATATTGGAAGATATGACACCATAACCGAAGCTCAGTGGAAAGCTCTTCCGGATTATCTTGACGAAGAAGCGAATGTGATTGTAATGGCGGACGTGAGTGGGTCGATGCATTCGCCTAACTATCAGCCTATTAGTGCATCGCTTGGGTTGGCGCTCTATTTTGCGGAAAGAAATAAAGGCATCTACCACAACAAGTATATGACCTTTACTGACCATCCTTCCTTCCTGACCATCAATGAGGATGTTTCTCTGCGCGACCAGCTTGTTCAGGCTTGGAGTGCGGGCGTGGGTTATTCCACCAATCTTGAACGTGCTTTTATGTATATTCTTGATACTGCTATTGAGAATAACGTGAAGCCGGAAGAGATGCCTAAGGCTCTTGTAGTGGTGAGTGATATGGAAATTGACCCGTTCTTCCGTGGATATCAATTGGATTTCTTGGAAGAGATGACGCGCCGGTTCCGTAATGCGGGCTACCCGATGATGAAAGTGCTTTTCTGGAATGTCGAGGGTCGAAACTCAACTTTCCACGCAAAGTACACTAACCCCAATGCAGTTTTTGCAAGTGGTTATAGCGCGAGTGCCTTTACTTCCATCATCAAAGGCATCAACAAAACTGCCTACGAAGTGATGTATGACACTCTTATGGATGTCCAGTATGACCTGTCTCTTATACACATCTCCGAGCCCACGAGACTAGGCATGATCT
>ENA-UABQ01000374-UABQ01000374.1-human-gut-metagenome-genome-assembly--contig:-NODE-374-length-13899-cov-3.751156_pt1 | contig 13899 bp, 10 predicted proteins | sample MGYA00243869_ERZ654205 | MGnify/ENA primary metagenome ERZ654205 (study PRJEB26926, sample SAMN06165207) | human gut metagenome | biome: ENVO:00009003; feature: ENVO:2100002; material: ENVO:00002003...
CCATGCTACAGCGGGTCACCTTCACGGACTGGTTGGATCTGTTCCGGGAGATCGCCAACTACCGGCCGGAGGAAAAGAAGGTGCTGGTCATTGACGAGTTTCCGTACTTGGTCAAGACGAACGCGGCCTTTCCGTCCATTCTGCAAAATGCCTGGGACGAGATCCTGAAGGACAGTAATGTTATGCTGATCCTCTGCGGGTCGCTGATCAGCATGATGCAGAAGCATGCCCTCTCTCACGACAGTCCGCTTTATGGCCGGCGCAGCGCGCAGATCCGCTTGAAGCCGTTGCCGTTTACAGACCTCTATGCTGTGCAGGGACAGCCGTTCTCTCAGGCGGTGGAGCAGTATTCCGTAACGGGCGGCGTCCCGAAATATCTGGAGTTTTTTGAGCCCGGGGAAGACCTCTACCGTCAGATTCAGGAAGTTGTACTGTCCAAGAACGGATTTCTCTATGAGGAGCCGAACTTCCTACTGAAAGACGAGGTACAGTCCGCCAACAGCTATTTCTCCATCATTCGCGCTATTGCGGACGGCAATCACAAGCTGGGCAAAATTGCGGGCGCCCTGGGCATGGAGACATCCTCGCTGACGCCCTATCTCTCCACGCTGATCGATCTGGACTTTCTGAAAAAGGCAACACCGGTCACGGAGAAGAATCCGGAGAAGTCCCGAAAGGGCCTCTACTTCATTTCAGATAATTTCATCCGCTTCTGGTTCCGTTATGTCTATCCCTACAAGGGGGAACTGGAACTGGACAATCAGCAGATCGTTCTGGACGAGTTGGAGAAGGACTTTATTCAGAAATTCGTTGCCTTCTCCTACGAGGACGTCTGCAAAGATATCTTTGCCTCCCTGTGCCGGAGCAAGGCGGTGGACTTTGTGCCCTCCCGCATCGGCTCCTACTGGCTCAATGACATCAACGGTGATACGGAGATCGATGTGATGGCGGTGGATCACCAGAAAAAGCAGGTATTCGCCGGGGAGTGCAAGTACCACAATAAGCCGGTGGATGCGACGGTCTATTATGAGCTGGAGGAGAAGGTGAAAAAGTCTGCGGAGCTGCGCACGGCTTTCCCTGAGTATAAGGTGCTGTACGGGCTGTTTTCCAAGAGCGGCTTCACGCAGCGGATGCTCGACCAGGCCGAAGGACGGGATGATATTCTGCTGATTCAAGAAGACCACATTTTATAAATAGCCGAAGCGGCTGCACACGACTTTCCCTGCATAGTCTGCTACTTTTGTGCGCATTAAAACGCATTAGGGAATACGCAAGGACTAATGCTTGACTTTTTGCGTATAATAGGATATAATTGTATTGCAAACCAATACAATCATATTTGAAAGGAGTGCTTTTATGGCTACAAGTGTTATGCAGGTGCGTGTTGACGAAGATCTCCGCGCTAAGGCTGCCGCTGTCTACGATGAACTCGGCATCGACCTTCCTACCGCTATCCGAATGTTTTTGAAGCGCTCTGTCGTGGTAAATGGCGTTCCCTTTTCCATGACGCTGCCCAAGCAGGAATACAGAGCTGACCGGGCGATCCGCGCCGTGCAAAGTCTGAGTGAAGCCGCACAGCAGAACGGCACGGCCGATATGTCGCTGGATGAGATCAATGCTGAAATTGCAGCGTCCCGGGCTGACCGTGCGTCAAGAAATGCTCGGAACGGAGCGTAACCATGAAATACTATGTTGTACTTGATACGAATGTAGTGGTTTCCGCTCTGTTTAACATTTCCTCCGTTCCCGGTATGATTCTGCAAGAAGCTCTTGCGGGGCGTGTAATTCCTCTGCTGCATGAGGATATTCTGGACGAATACAACGATGTTCTGCACCGCCCTAAATTTAAGTTTGACCGCCGGGACATTGAAATTGCGCTGACAGGCTTAATTAAGCGAGGTATCTTTTTGGATGCTGCCACGATTGAGGACTATGTCCCCGATCCAGATGATGCAATTTTCTATGAGGTGGTTATGGAGGCGAGAGAAACTACCGACGCTTATCTCGTAACGGGCAACATTAAGCATTTCCCGGTCAAGCCCTATGTAGTGACGCCAAAAGAGATGCTGGAAATCCTGAACGAAAATGAACGCTGATTAGGTTATTTCATCGTGGCATTGTTAGAGAGGCACCTCATCTCTGAGGTGCCTCTTACTATTTGTCAACAGCTTCACCCAATGATCCAGAACGGCCCACCGGCGCCCGCTCGTCTGCTGGCTTCGTTCAAAATGATGGACAAGTCCCACGCTTTTTGACTGCGGCGGTAGCTGGCGGGATCAGCTACAAGGATTTTTTCGTCTTGGACGCCCCGCAGCACGATAAAATGTCCGGACTTTGTGAAATGCCCTTTGGTCATCAGAGCTACGACCAGCTTCCCGTCTGCCAGGGCATCCAGAATGCGCTGCGGTTCCGAAGCGGTACACCCTTCAACGGAAAGCTCCCACGCCTGTGCCGCGCCGGGGATTAAAGTGTGGTAGGAGCCGCTTTTGCTGCACCAATAGCCGTGCTCATAGGCCCACCGTGCCATTTGGACCGGGTCAACCGTCTCACTGGTCAGCGAGGAAACCACAATAGCCATGGAAGTTGGCCCGCAGCCATACCCCCCAATATGGTCAGTGCCATAAGGCTGATTGGCATAGCGTTCATCCAGCTGGTTGAAGTAGATGACCTCCGTTTCCCCATCGATAAAGCGCACATCGCCAAGAGATGTAATGGTGTTAGTGGAGGGAGCGTATTGGAACAGGCCGTCGCCAAGAAACAGGCTGAGATTTTCCGCATAATTTTCCGCCAGATCTTTCTGTTCGTCAGTCAGCGCAAAGATGGTGTCCGCAAAATAGGCTTCACCATTATAGCGGATCGTGTAGATGTACCATGTCTCCGCCGTATCTTCCTCGCCGTCCTCCTCCGCAGGGACAGTACGCACCTCCATCGTTCGGCTGAAGCTGTAAAGGTGCGCGAGGCCCGCACGCAGGATCTGCTCCATGTCGGTGAGGGAGATGGCGGCAAAGTCCAGATTTTTCGCCGCGCAGTATTGAGAAATAAACAGGTTGGCATTGCTGATGAGATCCCCCTCATAGGGATTGACTACTTCATAGTGATCTCCGTCTGTTCCGGCAAAATCATTGGCGATGCGCTCCTGCACATTCTCAATGCCCTCTCCGAGAATCTGATTGATCGCAAAGGCAGTCTGATTCACATTTTCCGTAATGGCCGCGTTGTCATTGAGGATCGGCTGCTCGGTTGCTCCGGACGCTCCGCTATCCGTCAGGCTTCCAAAGATAATCCCAGGCAGGAGCAAAATAAAAAGCAGCGGCAGCGCCAGTAACACCAGCGCGGCCGCCGCTATTTTCCCGATATGCTTTCGTGCGGACAATGCTGCTCCTATGGCAGCTCCATAGGGCCCGCCTGCCGCAGCGCCCTTTGCCGCGGCGGAAATGGCCTTGCCAGTCCTTACCGCCTGCATGGTATTGGATGCAACAGAAGCTGCCTCATCCAGTCCGGTATGGTTATGTTCGCTCATAGTTGTATCCTTTCCGGTCTAAAGGTGGCGCCTGCATCGCTTGCGGCAGGCCGTTTTTGGCGAGGAAGATCGGTGCCTTCAAAAATCCGCACTTCTCAATCCGCGCAGTCTGTGGTAGAATACCCCTCGTGTGTGATGGGAGGGGAAGAGTATTGTTTTATACGCAGGAAGAGTCCGCTGTTTTGGGCGGCTTTCTCAGCTGCTACTTGAATCGTGACTCTGCATCAGACCATGTCCGAGATGCGTTTGCACGATTTCAAGTCGGATTGGAACAGGGCTGTTTGCAAAAATCGGAGCTGCAATGGGCCGAACAAATGCTGCTTGCCCTGAAGCCGTTCTGGTGGGAAGAGTGGGAAGATCACCGAGCCTTGATGAGTGCGCTGCTCAAGACACAGGCACTTCTGCGCACCGATGAATGAGGTTTCCCGCAGGCATGAAAAAAGCCCCTGCTGCACGCAGGAGCCGGTATATAAGAATGACCCTTGACTGCTTTCGTGTTCCGCAGTCAAGGGTCATTCTATGTAAGTCTTGGGCTCTACCATCGCTGGTTACCTCCGATTTCTACAGATTTGAGGTTTACTGGTACATTGGACTCACCTTTCTTTCTGTACTTATAAAATAGCAGATTTTCCGTTGGTTTGCAATCCGCGAATTGTACGAAATAACCATAATGCAAACTGTGCATCCATCCGATCTTAGACGGATTGCTGTTAATTTGATTGACGATGCGGGATATGGTACGGTATAATAATAGTGTTGTGGGGTTTCAAACAGCTGCGGCCAGGCAAGGACACCTATGCCGCCTGAGCAGCCGGCTGCCAATTTTGACTTTCCAATGTCAAAAGATATGCGTATGTTTTTGGTGCGGCGCTGCAAAGCGCCGCCATTTTTTTGCTGTTATCACGGTACGTGAGCCAATACACGAAGCAGTCCGCAAAATACTCCCGCTCGTTGGTAAGCGCATACGGACGGAGCAGGGCTGCTGCGGTTCCGGACTCCTGCTGATAAAAGCCTTCCGTCTGAGACGGGAAGCCCATCAGCTCATCGAGAAAGTGGCCGAACTCGTGGATGGTGGCCCCCGCCGAGGATACAGTGATTTGGCGGCTTCCGTAATTGGTTGCCCCGATACAGCTCATATCCCGCTCTTCACTCAGCCTTGCGAGGTACTCATAGTCAATGGTGTACTGCCAACCTCTTTCCGCAAATGCCTGCCGGATCGGTTCCGGGATCTTTTGAAGTTCCAGCAGATAGCTGTTCAGATGGACGCCCTCTTTATTGTTCAGAGGGATCGTCTCCAGAATGGGCGGCGGCGCAACGGTAAATTCCCCGGTCAAAAGAGCATAGAGAAGATCCGCAGCCTCGCCCCGTGTGATGATGTCTGTCCCCACGCAGGTGTCTTCACATAAGCCAAAACTCACGGCAGCGCGGAAGGCATTGTCCTGCGGAGACAGGTCTTCCCCATCCGGGTATAGCTGAGAACTGTAAAGGGCAACGTCAAAGGCAGCAAAGCCACTTTCATAGATAGCATAGCGGCACAGGCGGGAGTCCGGCGCCGCCATAGCCGTCAGATTCAGCCATCCATCCGCATAGCCCTGGTTGATACAGGCATCACCGCCATAGCCGGCAGGATCCGAAAGGGCGTCTTCTTTATCAAAGGCCCGGCAGATCATTGTTGCCCATTGGCGCACCGTAATCGGTGTGTCCGGTGCATACCGGCCATTTCCCGTACCGTAAGTAATGCCCTGCCCAGCAAGGTAAGTGACGCTTTCATAAAACGGAGATGCCTCCGGCACATCAGAAAAGCCGTCAGAGGCGGCAAAGGCGGAAACGGACAGCAGCGCGCTGATGATCAGCGTCAAAAGGACGGCAGCAAATCCTTTTTTGTGTTTCATAGTTCAACTCCTCACATTAGAATTGGGAAAGCGCCCCGGATAGGGCGCTTTCCCTGAAAAGGATTGGATTTAGTAGCCAGTCTTGGGGAGTGTAGGTGTATTCCAGAGACGGCGGATGATCGTCACCCAGCTTGCCGTTGCGGTTTGCCATGTGCCCTGATATTTGCCGCCCACATCGGCGCGGTTGACCATCTGATAGCCATTGACCGCGTTTCCGTTCACCATCACGCTCAGCGTGGGATTAACAACGCTTTGGAAGCCGACAGGAATCTTGCCGAAGTCAAAATAGATGTCGGTCACCACTTCGCCGGCCTGCATGGGAATGGCGTTGAGGCTGAAGCTGTAATTATTGCTGGTGAGCAGGTTGCTCGCCAACACCTGATAGCTTGCGTTGCAGTTGGTTTTGTAGAGGATGCGGTAGTTGAGCCGTGCGCTGTAGGTGCCGGTGGTCAGCGTCGTGGGACGCGCCACATCGTAGGGAATTTTATCGTGCCAGAAGAAGGACTCCAGCGGCACGTTGGAGGTGTTGGCCACCGTCAGATCGTAGCGCATGGACTGGCCCGCCATGACCTGCGCATTGCCGCGCTTGGTGATGGTAGCGCCGAGACTGGCAGGCTTATCATAGGCAGAGAGCTTGATAATCTGACCGGGATATTCCAGCGTCACATCATGCACGGTAGGGTCGAGCTGCCAATAGGCGGGCGCTGTGACCTCTCGGATCTGATAGCGGGTCAGCGGCAGCGGTTTGCTGGCCGCAACGCCCCGGGCGTCCGTCGTGATGTAGTCCACCACCTTGCCGCTGCGGGCATTGACGATCTCATAAACAGCGCCCTTGAGCGGGGTGCCTGCGGCGGTGCCGGTGACCTCGTTATACTCAGCGGCGTACTTATAAATCTGGATCTGGCCCGTGACAGCGGTATTTTCCCACTCGATCTCCACGGTCTTGCCCGGAGAGACATAGACGGTCTTATACTGCTTATCCAGCGTGTAGCCGGGGGCAGCTTCCAGCTCTCTCAGATAAAAGCGGCCGCTCAGCCCGCCAGGAATCTCGTCAATGTAGATGTAGCCCTCATCGTCCGAGGTATACTCGCCGATGGGCTTCTTGTTCGCATCATAGAGGACAAACTTTACGCCATAGATCCCCTCTCCTGTGGCGCTGTCAATCTTGTGGATAACGATGCCGCTGAGCTTTTTATTGGTCACCTGCAGCGTCACACGCTTGCCGTCCTTGATCTCAAAATAGTGCGGCGTATCATCCAGTCGGAACGATTTGTTCGATGTGACCTCTTTTGCATAGTAGCTGCCATCTTCCAAGGACACGAACACGTTGCCATTTTCACCGGTCGTGACGGTATCCACCAAGGCATCGTCCACCTTGCGGATCTCAAAGGTCGTATTGGGGATGCGCTCACTGTGGTTATCCTCGTTGACCTTGATGATCTCCACGCCGCCGACAGGCGTGTTGTAGAAGTGGAGAGTCTGTGTGTCGTTGGGATTGACCACCACAGTCTGCGTGCGAGTGTTTTCGTCGATGGCATAGCCGGGGATCGTCTGTACCTCCGTCGCTACTATGGTGCCGGAGATGCCGGAAATGGTGATTTTTCCTTCTTTATCCGTCCAGTACAGGCCGGTGGAGGACAGCGTGCCGCCCTCGGCATCTACATACGAGCCATCTGCGTAGGTGATCTTGAACTGAACGCCTTCCAGCGGTGCCTTTGTGATGGAATCCTGCTTGACGATGATGAGGTTGCCCTTGGACTGGTTACGGAACTCTACCGTGACAACTTCATTAGACTTGACCTTAACTGTCTGAGGCGTGTCGTCCAGCAGGTAGCCCACCTTCGCGCGAGTTTCCTTGATGACAAGTGTTGTGCCGGGAGCAATGTCCGTAATGGAGAAGGTGCCTGCGCTGTCCGTCACATATTTGCCGTTGGCGTTGCCGATAAGATTGCCGTCGGAATCCGTGACAAGGAACTCCACATCGGAGATGGGAGCGTTCGTCACAGCGTCCACCTTTTTTACGAGCACGCCGCCCTTGGGCTGATTGCGGAACTCCAGCGTCATCACGGAATTGCGCTTGATCTTGATGCTCTGCGGGGTATCGTCGAGGATGTAGCCATCCTTGGCACGCACCTCTTTTGCGATGACTGTCATGCCGGGGGCCAGGCCATCAATGCGGATGGTGCCCGCGCTATCGGTCACATACTTTCCGTTGGCGTTGCCGATCACGCTGCCGTCCGAATCGGTGATGAAGAACTCAACATCGGAAATAGGAGAGCCGGTGACGGCGTCCTTTTTGACAATGAGCAGAGAGCCCATCTTATCGTTGCCAAAGGTCACGGTAATGACGTCCTGATCCTTACCGGAGAGATAGACCGTTTCTGTGGCGTCGGTGATGACGTACCCATCCGGCGCGGAGATCTCCTCGCAGACATAAGTGCCTGCCTTGAGGCCGGTTGCAACGATGGTGCCATTGCTGGATGTTTTGTACTCGCCAACCACAGTGCCGCCTGTACCGGAGGTTCCGCCAAGGTAGCGGATGCGGAACCACGCGCCCTCCAGCGGCTGACCACTCTCACTGTCCACCTTGCGGATGATGATGGCGGAAAGGGGCGTATTTTCAAAGGTCAGGACTTTGCTCTCACCACCGGAGATGAAGCATTCCTGCGTGGCAGGCTCCTTGATGGCGTACCCGGACGCCGGTTCCAATTCAGTTACTTTGTACCAGCCATCCTTGATCTCAGGAAGAATGATTTTTCCGCTTGCGTCAGAAAAGTAAGTGCCGAGGTCGTTGAGCTCACCGGTGTCGGTATGGTTGCTGCCATACCAGATCTGGAACTTGGCACCTTTGACGGGATCACCGGTGACGCTGTCCACCTTGCGGATCTCCAGACTGGGCTTGAGGGCGTTGAAGAAGGTGACGGTAGAGGTTTCGCCGGGTTTCAGCGCCACTTCCTGGGGGATGGGGCAGAGAATGACATGGTTGGGAACATTGATCTCCGTGACCTTGTAGCTACCCACAGGGATGCTCTCAAGGAAGATGCGCCCATGGTTATCGGTCGTGGCGCTGGTAGAAAAGCTGCCGTCGATCTGCTCGATACGGTAGGTCACGCCCTCGATGGGCTCACCATTGGCGATGTTCTTCTTGATGATCTCAAGGCCAGGCTTTTCGTAGTCCACAAAGGTGACCTCGCTGGTCTTGCCGGGGCGGAGCGCCACCGTCTGCTCTGTATTGCTCACGATGTACGGCTCGGGCACGGATTCCTCCCGTACCACATAAACATCTGCGGGGATGGACGAGAGGGTGGCGGAACCGTCCACCCCCGTGGTGACAGAGGTAGAATAGCTGCCGGTAACGGACTTAATGGAAAACACCGTGCCGGCGATGGGTTTGCCGCTCATGGCGTCCCGCTTGATGATTTTCATATTGGGCAGTTCATAATTCTCGGCGGTGACCGTGTACTGCTTATCACCATCGGTGGTATCGACATAGACGCTGATGGGCGTAGAGTCGGCGCAGTAGCCCTCCGGGGCCTCGGTTTCCACGAAGGACCACAGGCCCTTGGTGACATCCTTGACCTCAATGATTCCGCCATTTTGGGTCACATCGCTGCCGACGATCTGACCGTCGCGGTAAATATTAAATTTTGCGCCATCCAAACCACGGGTCGTTCCTGCGGCAACCTTCCGCAGCGTAATATCAGCGTCCCCAGCTGGCGGCTTTCCCGGCTCAGATGTATTGATGACGAGTTTTCTCGGCGCATAATAGTTAAAGAAAGCCTGACGTCCCTTAACGCTGGATTTCGCGTAGACCGCCCATTTTGCAGCTTCATCTTCTACCACAGTGGCGATGATGCCCTGTTCTGCGTATTCTTCAATTTGGCGCTGAAATTCTGCGTCTTCCTTGGCTTTTTCTTTCAACATCCAATCGATATAGCCCAGATACATTTCATAGGTATCGGCGTTGGCGTAACCACCGCCATCGATGTCACCATCGCCCTCACCCTTGAAGGTTTGGTGATCCCACACATACGTCTGCGCAGCCATAAAAAGGCTGCCGGGGATGTCACCCTTATAGTCCACGATGAATGACATCATCCATTTGAAGTTTTCAAGCTGCTGGGCATCCAGTTCACCCATGCCGCTCTGCGCCAGCGCCGTTTTCAGGACAGCGTCCGCGTCCGCGCCGGTGGCGGAGGTATAGGTGTAAGAGTTGAGGAACGACGGAGTACCCCAGCGGTAGCCATAGCCGCGATCCAGGCAGTAGAGCATTTTGCCTGCCGCCATCGGGGGCTTGTAGCTGTAAGGCGTACCGTCATGGAGAAGCCGCGTTGTCCAGTAGTTTGTGTTGCTGGTAGGCTTGATCCCTGTTCCGGTGCTGGAAGCGGCCAGCGCGGAAGTCGGGAGCAGCGTCAACAGCGTCATGATAACGAGAAACGCCGAGACGAGCCTGGTTCTTAATTTTTTCAATGAGCTACCTCCTTGCAAAATTGCACAAGAAAAAGCAGACCGAGGCTTCCCGGTCTGCTTTGTGATATAGGATAACAGGATTTACTTTGTTGCCGGCTTGTCCACCGCCGAAATGCTGTATCCGCTGCGAAGAAATAGTTGGACACAGTACCAGCACTCCAAACCGTTGGCGTCAGTCCCTCGTGCAAGGCCGACGCCGATAGCCGCATAGCTTTCATCGGTCATGTTTTCCATGTGTCCTGCGGATTTTGACCATGAATATACGAGCGTTTCCGCAAGCGTGGTTTTTTGCTGCGCAAGATAGAGCAGCGGGATCTGGTGGATATTTTCCCCAACCTGCCTGCAGTCCGTAACGGTGTAATACTTCCTGCCGTCCGGTCTGGTATGAGAATAGGTACCTGTGGCAGCCATTTCATCGGCCCGCACCTGTGCGGCACGCATCAGTTGATCATCGGCCGCCAAAGCTGCGATGCCTCGCTCCGCACGGAGGCCGTTGGTGCGAGCTACAATATCCCGCTTTGCAGCATCCACATCAGAAGGCGCAGCAGCAGACGGAACAGCTTCAGCGGAGGGAGCCTCGCCGGTGTAAGGCGCGTCGGTTTCAATTTGCACACATCCGCTGTCCGCATCCCAGAACACATTGAAGCCGACCGCTTTGCCAATGTCGCGGAGTTTCACATAGTTGTGTCCAGCAATACCATACGCTTCCATTTGCACCTCCTGCCCATCGACAAAAATACGATGGTTGCTGCGTTCAGCGAGGATTCCCGCAGCATAGGCGGAAGCTCCGCCTGTGATAATAGCGCCGATAAAAAGGCCCGTAAACATCGTGAGGATCTGCTTCTTCATGGAAAAGCCTCCTTATTTTTGATCTACTATTCCTTTACGATCATAAAGCGGCTTTTTCAACAAAAGATTTTTAAGAGGCCTGAACAGCCTGCACACACCAGCGCTGACTGGAATCTCCGGCAACGCAGGTAAGGAGAGTCATTCGGTTATCCGTGGTAGAGGACAAATAGCTCCAATCGCTGCTGCTGATTTTAGTCACAGTCTCCACCAGATAGGTGCGGGTACCCATGGATGTGGTATAGGTGATTTTATCGCCCACATCCAGATCCTTGATGCTGCCGATCACATATTTGGCACCGCGATTATGCCCGCAGACAGCCACATTGCCGTTCCAGACGCTGGTACTGGTGAAATGCCCCAGCCCCTTTTTCATGCTGGCAGTCGTTTCACCTTCCCAGAGATAGTAATTCTTAACTCCGATGGCAGGAATGGAGATCTTTCCGACGGCACCGTTGGAGAGCAGAAAATCCTGTGTCAGCTCCGTGAAAGCGGGCGTCGCAGGAGTAGCTGTGGAGCCGCCCTGCAGAAAACCGGGGATCTCGACAGTCCCGCCGCCGGGAGAGATTCCGTAAATGCCGCTGCCGGATGCAGAGATGCCCTGAAGGCCGGGCAGCATGATTTTCTCCATCACCCCGGTTTGGGTGGTGCTGAGCTGCCCGTACTCCAGCTCGGGGCTCTGGTAGTCCACCACATTTTTCCCACCGTAATTGTAGCGGGAGCCGTAGACATCCTCATAGGAAGATGAGGGATAGTATTCCGGGGTGCCATCGGTTTCAAAGGAATAATCGGCAGCCTGTGCGCTGACCGCCATTGCGGAGAGCATGGCAGCCAGAGTTAAAGTCAATGAGAAAAACTTCTTCATACGGGAGCCTCCTGTTCTTCTTCAGCGGGAACGGTAAATTCATGCCAGTCATTGTGCTTGCTGGCCTGAATTGTGTAAGTATGGTCACTCTGCGGGAAAGAAACGGTGAACTCGCGCCCGGCCAGATGCCTGGCAAGGGATTTTTTCACCTCAACTGCGACGGTATCTCCCGGATTCAGCGCGAGAGAGCCTGCATCGATAGCGGGAACCTCACTATCGGGCTCTACACGGAACTTTGCGATCAGCCGGTACTCTCTGGGCTTGCTGTCCGGAACATACACATAGACATTTTTGCGGCGGCGCAGCAGAAGCAGCACAGCGGCGGCAATGGCCGCGCAGAGCAGCACGGCAGTGATGATCAGCAGCGGAGCGGCAAGACTGCCATTATCCCAGATATGTGTTTTTACGGGGACAATCTTACTTCCGGTGTAAACCACGGTATAGGTGATGCTGTCCACGCCTTCCGAAGTAACGGTTCCGTGATATTCTGCCGTGGTGACATAGCCTGTGGCAGCCTGATAGCTGCTGGAGGCGGAATAGGTAGCGACCGCCTGATACTGGGAGGGAACCAGCGCCTCGCCGACGAGCGCCGTGCCGGTGACCTGCCATTCCACATTGGCAAGGGAGAGCGTTTTCCCGTTTTTGACAGTGGTGGCCGGCACATAAGACATGTCGTTGCGGTCCAGATTGCCGATTACCTTCGTCTCGGTAGTTTTGCTGTATTTTGTGGTGTAGCCGGACGCCTCTGTGGAAAGCGTGGTATGATCCAGCGCCAACTCGCCGGAGAAGCCGTCCTTTTCATAGGGCATACTGGGCGAAAGCTCTGCGAGGATCTGCGCAAGGTCATTTTTGGCGGTGTTGACTGTGACAGTTTCCGTTACAGTTTTGCTTTCCAGATACGGGTGTTCCACCTTGGTGGTATAGGCCCAGGTATAAAGATAGCCGTCGTAGGAAAAGTCCTCTTCCTTCAGCTCATCTGGGTCAACCTCCGGGGAAAGCGTGTAGATTTTTACAAGCCGCTGCTGGCCGTTCAGGTTTTCCGCTACCAATGAATCGGGAACCTGAGCGGCAAAGGCGCTGACCGTCAGCGACATGGCAAGCAGCAGGCAAAGGGCCAGCTTTGATAAGCTCTTCATGGTGGCCTCTCCTTTTTTACAAATTCTGTTTGATGATTCTGGTGATGATGCCGACAGCGATGCCGCGTTCCTCATCCAGACGGGTAACGGCAAAGCTGACGTCGTCTTTCTTTCCAGGCATTCGCCGGTCATAGCAGGTGTGGGCAACCGCGTTGACACCGTTGTTGAGCCGGATGAACACAACGCCGTGCCGCACATCGGTCACTCTGCCGGCATATTTGCCCTGCAGGACGCATTTATCCAGATTGCTCTGGTTGGCGGCGGACGAAACGCTGCGGATATCTGCTGTGATGGAAATATGGTTGATGTCGTCGCGGTCAATGGTGAGCACACGGACAAGAACACGGTCGCCGACGCTGTAATACTCACGGGCGTCACCGAACCATGCGGTAGACAGATCGCGGGCGAAAATCGTACACTCCACGCCGAACACTTCCACTCGTAGGACTTTTTCCGCAACGCCTATGACGCGCGCCTGTACGACGCGCCCTTCATAGATCATGGGGATGCCATCTTCATTGGCGTCCAGATAGAAGGTCTGACGCTTACGGAGCATGGCGGCCTTTCGACTTGCCACAACGCTGCGGGCGGTGTTATCCAGACCCCGGACGATGAAATCGATCTCCGCGGTGAGCATGGTTGCAAGGATACTGTTCATCCGCTCCATAAACGGCTTGTATTTCGCCCCATACGGAACGGGCCCGGAATAGAGCATCATTTCTTTCAGCGGGATCGCAATGCGATAACCCTTGTAGTCAACGACAACGATAGTACGGCCGGAAGGGGTCTGCTCCACGCCGTCCAACGTTCCGGTCAAAATACGACCGGCAATATGCGAGGTCTTGATCTCATGCCAGATAACCTCACGGCGTTCTTCTTCCGTTTCGATACGGTCTTTTGCATCAACGGTCAGAATGTAGGAGTCACGGCGTCCGGAAGGTGCGGGAGGCGCAGTAGGCTGCGGAGCAGCTTCCCCATCTGCGGATTCCGTTTCATCTTCAGCGGACGGAGCATTTTCCATATTTCCTTCCAGCAAAAGCGCATCCAGAGCATTTTCGCCGCTGCTGTCAAGGGGTGCCGGAGTGCTGCTGTTCAGCTCCTGCAAAATGCTGTCGTACTCCTGTCTCTTATACACATCTCCGAGCCCACGAGACTAGGCATGATCTCGTA
>ENA-UABQ01000380-UABQ01000380.1-human-gut-metagenome-genome-assembly--contig:-NODE-380-length-13738-cov-7.494701_pt1 | contig 13738 bp, 6 predicted proteins | sample MGYA00243869_ERZ654205 | MGnify/ENA primary metagenome ERZ654205 (study PRJEB26926, sample SAMN06165207) | human gut metagenome | biome: ENVO:00009003; feature: ENVO:2100002; material: ENVO:00002003...
GCGGACTGTTAATCCGTATGTCACTGGTTCGAGTCCAGTCAGAGGAGCCAAATTCTAAAAATTCGCTTTTTTAGCGCAATGTCACTGACCTTAGTTGAACATTGTTTTTTAACGGATAGCGGGTTTTTAACATCTTAAGCGCCCTCGACCTTTATGGTTGAGGGCGTTTTGCTATGAACGCCATCACCATTTTCCCCTCGATTATAAAACTTGAGTTATTCAGTAGTCTCCCCTCTTGCAACTCACACTCAAAACTGCCTAACGAAAAGTTATTAATTTTCAATCATATTGCTATCAGGATTTACATTTTTTCGCTGTGCTAGAAAGGGCGCATTTATGTTAGCTCGTTCAGGGAAGGTAAGCATGGCTACGAAGAAGAGAAGTGGAGAAGAAATAAATGACCGACAAATATTATGCGGGATGGGAATTAAACTACGCCGCTTAACTGCGGGTATCTGCCTGATAACTCAACTTGCGTTCCCTATGGCTGCGGCAGCACAAGGTGTGGTAAACGCCGCAACCCAACAACCAGTTCCTGCACAATTCGCCATTGCAAATGCCAATACGGTACCCTATACCCTTGGAGCGCTGGAATCGGCCCAAAGCGTTGCCGAACGCTTCGGTATTTCGGTGGCTGAGTTACGCAAACTCAACCAGTTTCGTACGTTTGCTCGAGGTTTTGATAATGTCCGCCAGGGTGATGAACTGGATGTCCCGGCACAAGTTAGTGAAAATAATTTAACCCCGCCACCGGGTAATAGCAGTGGCAACCTTGAGCAACAGATAGCCAGTACTTCACAGCAAATCGGGTCTCTGCTCGCCGAGGATATGAACAGCGAGCAAGCGGCAAATATGGCGCGTGGATGGGCCTCTTCTCAGGCTTCAGGCGCAATGACAGACTGGTTAAGCCGCTTCGGTACCGCAAGAATCACGCTGGGCGTGGATGAAGATTTTAGCCTGAAGAACTCCCAGTTCGATTTTCTCCATCCGTGGTATGAAACGCCTGATAATCTCTTTTTCAGTCAGCATACTCTCCATCGTACTGACGAGCGTACGCAGATTAACAACGGCTTAGGTTGGCGTCATTTCACTCCCACATGGATGTCGGGCATCAACTTCTTTTTCGACCACGATCTTAGCCGTTACCACTCCCGCGCCGGCATTGGCGCGGAGTACTGGCGCGACTATCTAAAATTAAGCAGTAACGGCTATTTGCGACTGACCAACTGGCGCAGCGCACCTGAGCTGGACAACGATTATGAAGCCCGCCCGGCCAATGGCTGGGATGTACGCGCAGAAGGCTGGTTACCCGCCTGGCCGCACCTTGGCGGTAAACTGGTCTATGAACAGTATTATGGCGATGAAGTGGCCCTGTTCGATAAAGACGATCGGCAAAGTAATCCTCATGCCATAACCGCTGGACTTAACTATACCCCCTTCCCGCTGATGACCTTCAGCGCGGAGCAACGCCAGGGTAAACAGGGCGAAAATGACACCCGTTTTGCCGTCGATTTTACCTGGCAACCTGGCAGCGCAATGCAGAAACAGCTTGACCCGAACGAAGTCGCTGCACGGCGTAGCCTTGCAGGCAGCCGTTATGATCTGGTGGATCGCAACAACAACATCGTTCTGGAATACCGCAAAAAAGAACTGGTTCGCCTGACCCTGACAGACCCCGTGACAGGGAAGTCAGGAGAAGTGAAATCATTGGTTTCGTCGCTACAAACCAAATATGCCCTGAAAGGCTATAACGTCGAAGCCACCGCTCTGGAAGCTGCCGGTGGCAAAGTGGTCACAACGGGTAAAGATATTCTGGTTACCCTGCCGGCTTACCGGTTCACCAGTACGCCAGAAACCGATAACACTGGCCGATTGAAGTCACCGCCGAAGATGTCAAAGGCAATTTGTCGAATCGTGAACAGAGCATGGTGGTCGTTCAGGCACCTACGCTAAGCCAGAAAGATTCCTCGGTATCGTTAAGTACCCAAACATTGAACGCGGATTCCCATTCAACCGCCACACTGACTTTTATTGCGCATGATGCAGCAGGTAATCCTGTTGTCGGGCTGGTGCTCTCGACGCGTCACGAAGGTGTTCAGGACATCACCCTTTCTGAATGGAAAGATAATGGTGACGGAAGCTATACCCAGATCCTGACCACAGGAGCGATGTCTGGCACGCTGACGCTGATGCCACAGCTGAATGGTGTGGATGCGGCTAAAGCCCCCGCCGTGGTGAATATCATTTCTATTTCGTCATCCCGAACTCACTCGTCAATTAAAATTGATAAAGACCGTTATCTCTCCGGCAATCCTATCGAGGTGACGGTAGAACTGAGAGATGAAAATGACAAACCTGTTAAGGAGCAAAAACAGCAACTGAATAACGCAGTCAGCATCGACAACGTGAAACCTGGTGTCACTACAGACTGGAAAGAAACCGCAGATGGCGTCTATAAGGCAACCTATACCGCCTATACCAAAGGCAGTGGGCTTACTGCGAAGCTATTAATGCAAAACTGGAATGAAGATTTGCATACCGCTGGTTTTATCATCGACGCCAACCCGCAGTCAGCAAAAATTGCGACATTATCTGCCAGCAATAATGGTGTGCTCGCCAATGAGAATGCAGCAAACACCGTCTCGGTCAATGTCGCTGATGAAGGAAGCAACCCAATCAATGATCATACCGTCACGTTTGCGGTATTAAGCGGATCGGCAACTTCCTTCAACAATCAAAACACCGCAAAAACGGATGTTAATGGTCTGGCGACTTTTGATCTGAAAAGTAGTAAGCAGGAAGACAACACGGTTGAAGTCACCCTTGAAAATGGCGTGAAACAAACGTTAATCGTCAGTTTTGTCGGCGACTCGAGTACCGCGCAGGTTGAGCTGCAGAAGTCGAAAAATGAAGTGGTCGCTGACGGCAATGATAGCGCCACAATGACCGCGACAGTCCGGGATGCAAAAGGCAACCTGCTCAATGACGTCAAGGTCACTTTCAATGTTAATTCAGCAGAGGCGAAACTGAGCCAAACAGAAGTGAATAGCCACGACGGGATCGCCACAGCTACGCTGACCAGTTTGAAAAATGGTGATTATAGGGTTACGGCCTCTGTGAGCTCTGGTTCTCAGGCTAATCAACAGGTGATTTTTATCGGTGATCAAAGTACTGCTGCCCTGACCCTCAGTGTGCCTTCAGGTGATATCACCGTCACCAACACAGCTCCGCTACATATGACTGCAACCTTGCAGGATAAAAATGGCAACCCATTAAAAGATAAAGAAATCACCTTCTCTGTGCCAAACGACGTCGCAAGTCGGTTCTCGATTAGCAACAGCGGAAAAGGCATGACGGATAGCAACGGGATAGCAATCGCCTCCCTGACCGGCACGTTAGCGGGCACGCATATGATCACGGCTCGTCTGGCTAACAGCAATGTCAGCGATACACAGCCAATGACGTTTGTGGCCGATAAAGACAGAGCGGTTGTCGTTCTGCAAACATCGAAAGCGGAAATCATTGGGAATGGCGTGGATGAGACAACTCTGACAGCAACAGTGAAAGATCCTTTTGATAACGTGGTTAAAAATCTGTCAGTAGTCTTCCGCACCTCCCCCGCAGACACGCAACTGAGTCTGAAGGCGCTTAATACTAATGAGAACGGTATTGCTGAAGTTACCCTTAAAGGCACGGTTTTGGGTGTTCATACAGCCGAAGCCATACTGCTTAACGGTAAAAGCGATACGAAAATCGTCAATATTGTGCCCGATACCAGCAACGCGCAGGTCACCCTGAACATCCCGGCTCAACAGGTGGTGACGAATAACAGCGACAGCGTGCAGCTGACGGCGACGGTGAAAGATCCGTCGAATCATCCGGTGGCGGGGATAACGGTCAACTTCACCATGCCACAGGACGTTGCGGCAAACTTTACCCTCGAAAATAACGGCATTGCCATCACTCAAGCCAATGGGGAAGCGCATGTCACGCTGAAAGGTAAAAAAGCGGGTACGCATACGGTTACCGCAACGCTGGGTAATAACAATACCAGTGATTCGCAGCCGGTAACGTTTGTGGCGGACAAAACCTCGGCTCAGGTTGTCCTGCAGATGTCAAAAGATGAGATCACAGGTAATGGCGTCGATAACGCAACGCTAACTGCAACGGTTAAAGATCAGTTCGACAATGAGGTGAATAATCTTCCGGTAACATTCAGCTCAGCCTCTTCAGGACTCACCCTGACCCCGGGAGTAAGTAATACCAATGAGTCTGGCATCGCGCAGGCCACTCTCGCAGGCGTTGCCTTTGGTGAGCAGACGGTCACTGCATCACTGGCTAATAATGGTGCCAGCGACAACAAAACTGTGCATTTTATTGGCGACACAGCAGCGGCAAAAATTATCGAGTTGACGCCTGTCCCAGACAGCATAATCGCCGGTACCCCGCAGAACAGCTCCGGCAGCGTCATCACCGCCACAGTCGTTGATAATAATGGCTTTCCGGTGAAAGGTGTGACTGTGAACTTCACCAGCAGAACAAACTCTGCCGAAATGACGAATGGCGGCCAAGCCGTAACGAACGAACAGGGTAAGGCTACCGTCACTTATACCAATACCCGCTCCTCGATAGAATCAGGAGCGAGACCGGATACCGTTGAGGCCAGTCTGGAAAATGGTAGCTCCACGCTTAGCACATCAATTAATGTCAACGCTGATGCGTCTACGGCACATCTCACCTTGCTACAGGCACTTTTTGATACAGTCTCCGCAGGCGACACTACCAATCTGTATATTGAGGTGAAGGATAATTACGGCAACGGTGTACCCCAGCAGGAGGTAACCCTCAGAGTATCACCAAGTGAAGGCGTGCCCCCCAGTAATAACGCTATATATACTACCAACCACGACGGCAATTTTTACGCAAGCTTTACCGCTACAAAAGCCGGGGTTTATCAAGTGACGGCAACCCTCGAAAATGGCGATTCGATGCAACAAACAGTGACCTATGTGCCGAACGTCGCGAATGCCGAAATTACGCTGGCAGCCTCGAAGGATCCGGTGATTGCCGACAATAACGATCTCACGACACTAACAGCAACAGTCGCTGATACAGAGGGCAATGCGATAGCCAACACTGAAGTAACATTTACTCTGCCGGAAGATGTGAAGGCGAACTTCACGCTGAGCGATGGCGGTAAAGCGATTACTGATGCTGAAGGCAAAGCGAAAGTCACGCTGAAAGGTACAAAAGCAGGCGCTCATACTGTTACAGCATCGATGACTGGCGGTAAGAGTGAGCAGTTGGTGGTGAACTTTATTGCGGATACGCTCAGTGCGCAGGTTAATCTTAACGTTACCGAGGACAACTTTATCGCCAATAACGTTGGGATGACCACACTTCAGGCAACAGTGACTGATGGAAACGGCAACCCGTTAGCCAATGAGGCGGTGACATTCACGCTACCGGCAGACGTGAGCGCAAGCTTCACTCTCGGACAAGGCGGTTCCGCCATTACTGATATCAACGGCAAGGCTGAAGTTACACTGAGCGGTACAAAATCCGGTACCTACCCCGTGACAGTTAGCGTGAACAATTATGGTGTCAGTGATACGAAACAGGTGACTTTGATTGCCGATGCTGGTACCGCAACACTAGCCTCCTTAACCTCTGTATACTCATTCGTCGTCAGCACGACCGAGGGCGCGACCATGACTGCAAGCGTCACTGACGCTAACGGCAACCCGGTAGAAGGCATAAAAGTTAATTTCCGCGGAACCTCCGTCACGATAAGCAGCACCAGCGTTGAAACGGATGATCAGGGTTTCGCTGAAATTCTTGTGACAAGCACCGAAGTCGGACTGAAAACAGTTTCAGCCTCTCTGGCAGATAAACCTACTGAAGTCATATCGCGATTACTGAATGCAAAAGCAGATATTAATTCTGCAACGATTACCAGTCTGGAGATACCTGAAGGTCAGGTCATGGTCGCACAAGACGTAGCAGTTAAAGCTCACGTCAACGACCAGTTTGGCAACCCGGTTGCGCATCAACCCGTGACATTCAGTGCAGAGCCACCAGAGCACATGACCATCAGCCAAAATATTGTCTCTACTGATACGCATGGTATAGCCGAGGTCTCCATGACGCCCGAAAGAAACGGTTCGTATATGGTGAAAGCATCCCTGGCGAATGGAGCCTCACTTGAGAAACAACTGGAGGCTATTGATGAAAAACTGACACTCTCGGCGTCCAGCCCGCTTATCGGTGTCAATTCCCCAACAGGTGCAACTCTGACGGCAACGCTAACTTCTGCAAATGGCATTCCAGTGGAGGGTCAGGTCATCAACTTTAGCGTAACGCCAGAAGGTGCGACGTTAAGTGGCGGAAAAGTGAGAACTAACTCTTCTGGTCAGGCTCCAGTCGTTCTGACCAGCAATAAAGTCGGTACATATACGGTGACTGCATCGTTCCATAACGGCGTAACAATACAGACACAGACAACCGTGAAAGTCACTGGCAACTCAAGCACCGCCCATGTTACTAGCTTTATCGCTGATCCATCGACTATCGCCGCCACCAACAGTGATTTAAGTACCTTAAAGGCAACGGTTGAGGATGGCAGTGGTAACCTGATCGAAGGTCTCACTGTGTACTTCGCCTTAAAAAGCGGCTCTGCCACATTAACGTCATTAACAGCGGTGACCGATCAAAACGGAATCGCGACAACAAGCGTGAAAGGAGCGATGACAGGTAGCGTCACGGTAAGCGCAGTCACGACCGCTGGTGGAATGCAAACAGTAGATATAACGCTGGTGGCAGGCCCGGCAGACGCCTCGTAGTCCGTCCTTAAGAACAATCGGTCCTCACTGAAAGGGGACTTTACCGATAGTGCTGAGCTACATCTTGTTTTGCACGATATATCAGGCAATCCGATCAAAGTTTCTGAAGGGATGGAATTTGTGCAATCAGGTACTAACGTGCCCTATATGAAAATTAGCGCAATTGATTACAGTCAAAATATCAACGGTGATTACAAAGCCACCATTACAGGCGGCGGAGAGGGTATCGCAACGCTGATCCCTGTATTGAATGGTGTTCATCAAGCTGGTCTGAGTACCACAATACAATTCACTCGCGCAGAAGACAAAATAATGAGCGGTACAGTATCAGTCAATGGTACTGACCTACCGACAACTACATTCCCTTCGCAGGGGTTCACCGGGGCGTATTATCAGTTGAATAATGACAACTTTGCCCCAGGAAAAACGGCGGCTGATTATGAGTTTTCAAGCTCTGCCTCCTGGGTCGATGTTGATGCTACCGGTAAAGTGACATTTAAAAATGTCGGCAGCAATTGGGAAAGGATTACGGCGACGCCAAAATCAGGAGGCCCTAGCTATGTATACGAAATCCGTGTGAAGAGTTGGTGGGTGAACTCCGGCGATGCTTTCATGATATACAGCCTTGCTGAAAATTTTTGCAGTAGCAATGGCTACACACTTCCCCGTGCAGATCATTTAAACCATAGTCGTTCCCGAGGCATCGGGTCACTGTACAGTGAATGGGGAGATATGGGGCATTACACGACTGACGCTGGTTTTCAATCAAATATGTATTGGTCATCTAGTCCCGCAAACTCAAGCGAACAATACGTAGTTTCCCTGGCAACAGGTGATCAAAGCGTATTTGAAAAGCTTGGGTTTGCTTATGCGACATGTTATAAAAACCTGTGATTTTCCGTTATAATTTCTTAAAGAGTGCTCCATTCGGAGCACTCTTTTTTACATTCCCTCTATAGAGCTTGCCCTTCTCTCACAGAAAATGAATAAATAAAACTGCTGCACCGCAAGAATCGCGTTCGATGTGACTATGATCGTATCCGGTGAGTACAGCTTTGATCCAAAGGCTGGTTTTCTGTGATGATTGACCAGCCTCAGAGTATTGATGACACCACCGTTCATAACAGATCGGCATTACTATGCATAAGTACTGTCTCATATTCTCGCCAAAACACTTTTTAATGCCTTTGCGAATTCATCCAGACTTATATTGTCAATTTTTTGCCCAACGACGACTGACTCCGAAACATCGGCCATTGCGGGCCATCGCGTTTTGTAATCAGCATAAATTGCAACAACGGGAGTATTATAGGCACTTGCCATATGTAATATTGAGGTGTCAGGAGTTATTGCGATATAAGCATCTTTTATGATTGCTGCTGAACGTTTAATCGAGGGTGATAAGGATAAACGGTAGACATTATTATAACAATCCACTAATACCCTGGCTTTATCTTCCCCTTTTGGTCCATGAACGATCACTATTGGTATATCTGTTTCACTTTGAATTTTTGCTATTAGATTTTCTGCAATCGATAATGAAAATGTACGTTCCTGCGAGCTACCTTCTAAATTAAGCGCAATGTAAGATCCTAACGATCGCATTTCCTCGCGCACCTCATCGAGTACATCCTCACTTAGTGGCAATTCATATATTGGCCTGACTGCTGGAAAACCCGCCTCACGCATCATAAATGCCCATGTCATGGGTACAGGAGCCCGGAGATTCTGATCCATCCGGGACGCGTTCTTGCACAAAGGGGAGTAGCACTTCATGGTTAAACCAACAACCTGAAAATTCGTTTTTGCTTTCAACTGACTGATAAATATCATCGTTTTCAGGTTCTTTTTACGCATCGCCTCTATACAAAGATCCGGCGTACCGTATTTCTGTGTTATGTTCTTTGCTAAATCTTTTATTTCTTTTAATGTTGCGTGATCCTGCATAGTCATTGTGACTAATGTTAATTTAGTCTTTTCAAGTTTAAGTGCATTAAACACTTCTAAATTAATTGTCGACGTAACAATTAAAAGATGCTTAATTTTATGCAATTCAAGCGCCCGAATAACAGGAAAGATGGCCATAGCATCGCCAATCTGGTCGGGAATATGGATGACAACAAAGTCTGTTTTTTCAATATTGAAATTATAAGCTTTATAATCGTAGTAACTAAATGCAATACGTCTCAACAATGATGCTAAAAACATACCTAACCTCGCCTCCCTACTGGTTATAATGCAATGCAGTCTATCAGACTCATCAGGGTGCCATTTTGTGCATATGCGGACTTTTATGTTTCATATCTCTAACCTGTGGCTCCTCTGCTTAATCCTTAAACAACACCAGCAACTCCTGCGCTTTCATCTTCCATCGAATTTTTCATGTTGCCGCTAATCAGCCATAAAATCATTTGCAGATGCGCTCTGTCGAGGTAGTCTCATAAGGTTCGTTTATAGATCGACGGCAATGTGAGTTACCTTTTCCATACTAATTATAAAAAGACAGTACAAACAGGATCATTATGGACTCCACGCTCATCTCCACTCGTCCCGATGAAGGGACGCTTTCGTTAAGTCGCGCCCGACGAGCTGCGTTAGGCAGCTTCGCTGGTGCCGTCGTCGACTGGTATGATTTTTTACTCTATGGCATCACCGCCGCACTGGTGTTTAATCGCGAGTTTTTCCCGCAAGTAAGCCCGGCGATGGGAACGCTCGCCGCATTTGCCACCTTTGGCGTCGGATTCCTTTTCCGTCCGCTCGGCGGTGTCATTTTCGGTCACTTTGGCGACCGACTGGGACGTAAGCGCATGTTAATGCTGACCGTCTGGATGATGGGCATCGCGACAGCCTTGATTGGTATTCTTCCTTCATTCTCGACCATTGGGTGGTGGGCACCTATTTTGCTGGTGACACTGCGTGCCATTCAGGGATTTGCCGTCGGCGGCGAATGGGGAGGCGCGGCGTTGCTTTCCGTTGAAAGTGCACCGAAAAATAAAAAAGCCTTTTACAGTAGCGGTGTACAAGTTGGCTACGGTGTAGGTTTACTGCTTTCAACCGGACTGGTTTCATTGATCAGTATGATGACGACTGACGAACAGTTTTTAAGCTGGGGCTGGCGCATTCCTTTCCTGTTTAGCATCGTACTGGTACTGGGAGCATTGTGGGTGCGCAATGGCATGGAGGAGTCCGCGGAATTTGAACAACAGCAACATTATCAAGCTGCCGCGAAAAAACGCATCCCGGTTATCGAAGCGCTGTTACGACATCCCGGTGCTTTCCTGAAGATTATTGCGCTACGACTGTGCGAATTGCTGACGATGTACATCGTTACTGCCTTTGCACTTAATTATTCAACCCAGAATATGGGGTTACCGCGCGAACTTTTCCTCAATATTGGTTTGCTGGTAGGTGGATTAAGCTGCTTGACAATTCCCTGTTTTGCCTGGCTTGCCGATCGTTTTGGTCGCCGCAGGGTTTATATCACAGGTGCGTTAATCGGAACGTTGAGCGCATTTCCTTTCTTTATGGCGCTTGAAGCACAATCTATTTTCTGGATAGTTTTCTTCTCCATAATGCTGGCAAACATTGCGCATGACATGGTGGTGTGTGTGCAACAACCGATGTTTACCGAAATGTTTGGTGCCAGTTATCGCTATAGTGGTGCTGGAGTCGGTTATCAGGTCGCCAGTGTGGTTGGCGGTGGATTTACACCTTTTATTGCCGCTGCACTCATCACTTACTTTGCCGGGAACTGGCATAGCGTCGCCATTTATTTGCTGGCTGGATGTCTGATTTCCGCAATGACCGCTTTGTTGATGAAAGACAATCAACGCGCTTGATAGTCTGGCGAAGATCATCCGATCTTCGCCTTACACTTTTGTTTCACATTCCTGTGACATACTATCGGATGTGCGGTAATTGTATGGAACAGGAGACACACATGAATAATAAGGGCTCCGGTCTGACCCCAGCTCAGGCACTGGATAAACTCGACGCGCTGTATGAGCAATCTGTAGTCGCATTACGCAACGCCATTGGCAACTATATTACAAGTGGCGAATTACCTGATGAAAACGCCCGCAAACAAGGTCTTTTTGTCTATCCATCACTGACCGTAACCTGGGACGGTAGCACAACCAATCCCCCCAAAACGCGCGCATTTGGTCGTTTTACTCACGCAGGCAGCTACACCACCACGATTACTCGCCCTACTCTCTTTCGTTCGTATCTTAATGAACAACTTACGTTGCTGTATCAGGATTATGGTGCGCATATCTCTGTGCAACCCTCGCAGCATGAAATCCCTTATCCTTATGTCATCGATGGCTCTGAATTGACACTTGATCGCTCAATGAGCGCTGGGTTAACTCGCTACTTCCCGACAACAGAACTGGCGCAAATTGGCGATGAAACTGCAGACGGCATTTATCATCCAACTGAATTCTCCCCCCTATCGCATTTTGATGCGCGCCGCGTCGATTTTTCCCTCGCACGGTTGCGCCATTATACCGGTACGCCAGTTGAACATTTTCAGCCGTTCGTCTTGTTTACCAACTACACACGTTATGTGGATGAATTCGTTCGTTGGGGATGCAGCCAGATCCTCGATCCTGATAGTCCCTACATTGCCCTTTCTTGTGCTGGCGGGAACTGGATCACCGCCGAAACCGAAGCGCCAGAAGAAGCCATTTCCGACCTTGCATGGAAAAAACATCAGATGCCAGCATGGCATTTAATTACCGCCGATGGTCAGGGTATTACTCTGGTGAATATTGGCGTGGGACCGTCAAATGCTAAAACCATCTGCGATCATCTGGCAGTGCTACGCCCGGATGTCTGGTTGATGATTGGTCACTGTGGCGGATTACGTGAAAGTCAGGCCATTGGCGATTATGTACTTGCACACGCTTATTTACGCGATGACCACGTTCTTGATGCGGTTCTGCCGCCCGATATTCCTATTCCGAGCATTGCTGAAGTGCAACGTGCGCTTTATGACGCCACCAAGCTGGTGAGTGGCAGGCCCGGTGAGGAAGTCAAACAGCGGCTACGTACTGGTACTGTGGTAACCACAGATGACAGGAACTGGGAATTACGTTACTCAGCTTCTGCACTTCGTTTTAACTTAAGCCGGGCCGTAGCAATTGATATGGAAAGTGCAACCATTGCCGCGCAAGGATATCGTTTCCGCGTGCCATACGGGACACTACTGTGTGTTTCAGATAAACCGTTGCATGGCGAGATTAAACTTCCCGGTCAGGCTAACCGTTTTTATGAAGGCGCTATTTCCGAACACCTACAAATTGGCATTCGGGCGATCGATTTGCTGCGCGCAGAAGGCGACCGACTGCATTCACGTAAATTACGAACCTTTAATGAGCCGCCGTTCCGATAATAAGTTCTGAACCTTCTTATCAGAAATAGATGTGAAGGATTAAGTAAGACATCTGGCAAATAGCCTGCAATAAACGCGGGCTGTTTGCTTCCTTGGGCAAATGCGAGTTTCATTATCGTCTTAATGATTTCCGCATATTAAAAGCAAGTATGCTTTAAAAACATAATTATAAAAAATCCCGCCAACAACATTAGTATTTATAAAACAAAATATAAGATTATGGCTTTAGAATATTTTTATTTCTAATAGACGAGATTTTTCCTGTTATGATATAATATGCCGAATTAACACATGTTAACGATTTACCTGTAATGTAAATAAATTTTCGAGGAGATCATTCCAGTGGGACGTAAATGGGCCAATATTGTTGCTAAAAAAACGGCTAAAGACGGTGCAACGTCTAAAATTTATGCAAAATTCGGTGTAGAAATCTATGCTGCTGCCAAACAAGGTGAACCTGATCCAGAATTAAACACATCTTTAAAATTCGTTATTGAACGTGCAAAGCAGGCACAAGTTCCAAAGCACGTTATTGATAAAGCAATTGATAAAGCCAAAGGCGGCGGAGATGAAACGTTCGTGCAGGGACGTTATGAAGGCTTTGGTCCTAATGGCTCAATGATTATCGCCGAGACATTGACTTCAAATGTTAACCGTACGATTGCTAACGTTCGCACAATTTTCAATAAAAAAGGCGGCAATATCGGAGCGGCAGGTTCTGTCAGCTATATGTTTGACAATACGGGTGTGATTGTATTTAAAGGGACAGACCCTGACCATATTTTTGAAATTTTACTTGAAGCTGAAGTTGATGTTCGTGATGTGACTGAAGAAGAAGGTAACATTGTTATTTATACTGAACCTACTGACCTTCATAAAGGAATCGCGGCTCTAAAAGCAGCTGGAATCACTGAGTTCTCAACAACAGAATTAGAAATGATTGCTCAATCTGAAGTTGAGCTTTCCCCAGAAGATTTAGAAATCTTTGAAGGGCTTGTTGATGCCCTTGAAGATGACGACGATGTACAAAAAGTTTATCATAACGTCGCAAATCTCTAATTATCTTTTAAAGAAATCTGTCTTTACGGCAGATTTCTTTAATCTCATATAACCCTTATAAAAAATATAATGTTCAACTCGTCATATTGATTATAAAAAATCCCCGTTCCCAGAGAAATAATATTTATTAAAATTCCAGTTCTTCTTTTTCTGATTACAGAAGGCAAAGTGGCAATAACGCATAGTTTCCCGATAAAGACGCGATAGCGACATCCCGCATAAGGCATTTTTCTCTTTATCTTTGTACGGTACTTCATGGAACAGAGTTTTTGACCTTGCGAATCGTGATGTCTGTTGGGGGCAACTTGCTCACTGAAGCGTGAGACTCGATTAAGCGCACGAAACACAGAAATCAAAAAACCCGGTCACTTTTTTACAAGGTAACCGGGTAAAAATAATTTTTATTTTTTAACCTGTCTCTTATACACATCTGACGCTGCCG
>ENA-UABQ01000402-UABQ01000402.1-human-gut-metagenome-genome-assembly--contig:-NODE-402-length-13255-cov-6.517727_pt1 | contig 13255 bp, 10 predicted proteins | sample MGYA00243869_ERZ654205 | MGnify/ENA primary metagenome ERZ654205 (study PRJEB26926, sample SAMN06165207) | human gut metagenome | biome: ENVO:00009003; feature: ENVO:2100002; material: ENVO:00002003...
TAATGTTTGTAGGATAAGGAATTTTTTTTATGTCCTGTGGTGCTTTTTTAGTTTGCAGAAAGACATGTGACATTTGATAGATCCTTTGACGATAGCCTGATAGACATATATGAAAGAGATGAGCACAGGGAAATTTATTGAATGCATGATAGTGTTCAAAAACAAGGAGGATGAGACATGATAAGACCAGAACTTAGTGAGGCAAAGAAATATGCGGCGGGCGGATACAGGATGGTTCCGGTGTGCTGCGAGATGTTATCGGATGTGATCACACCTATCAACTTACTCAGAAAGCTGAAAGCGGCGAATGAGCACTGTTACATACTTGAGAGCGTGGAGAATCAGGAGGTGTGGGGACGCTACACATTTCTTGGTTATAATCCAAAGCTTGATGTCACATGCATGAATGGGCACATACAGCTCAAGGATATAGATGGAAATGTGATAAAGAAAGCGGATGACATTCATCCTGAGGTATTCATCAGAGAAATACTCAAGGATTACAAGAGTCCGAAAATAGAAGGACTTCCAACATTTACAGGCGGGTTTGTCGGTTACTTCTCATATGATTATATAAAGTACAGTGAGAAGAAGCTTGTGATCGATGCCGATGACGATGAGGGATTTCAGGATCTGGATCTCATGCTCTTTGACAAGGTCATAGCATTTGACAATTTCAAGTCAAAGCTGATCCTCATTGCAAATGCTGACACGTCCGATATAGAAGCCGGATATGCAAAGGCACTTGCTGACATAGAAGATATGAAGAAGCTAATCCTCGATGGAGAGATGGCTGAGATAGAGCCGGTTAAGATGAAGAGTGATTTCAAGCCTCTGTTCAATAAAGAAAAATATTGCAGCATGGTCGAGAGGGCAAAGAAGTACATATTCGAGGGAGATATCTTCCAGGTGGTTCTGTCCAACAGACTTGAGGCTGAGATGGAGGGTTCACTGTTCAATACATACAGGGTTCTCAGAAGCACAAATCCTTCTCCATATATGTTCTACTTCAGCGGCGACCAGATAGAGGTTGCGGGCGCATCACCTGAGACACTGGTAAAGCTTGAGAATGGCGTGCTCCACACATTTCCTCTTGCTGGAACGAGACCGAGGGGAAAGACAAAGGAAGAGGATATGAGACTTGAGGCCGGACTTATGGCGGATGAGAAGGAGCTGGCGGAGCACAACATGCTGGTGGATCTCGGAAGAAATGATCTTGGTAAGATAAGCAAGTTCGGAACTGTTGAGGTTGAGCAGTACATGAAGGTTCAGAGGTACTCACATGTAATGCATATCGGGTCAACGGTCAAAGGAGAGATCGATGACAGCAGGTATGATGAGCTGTCAGCCGTGGATGCGGTACTTCCAGCAGGAACCCTCTCAGGAGCACCGAAGATCAGAGCGTGTCAGATCATCAATGAGCTGGAGGACAACAAGAGAGGAATATATGGCGGTGCCATAGGATACATAGATTTCACAGGGAATCTTGATACATGTATAGCCATAAGGATCGCATACAAAAAGGGTGACAAGGTATTTGTCAGATCCGGAGCAGGAATCGTGGCGGACAGTGTTCCGGCAAATGAGTTCCAGGAATGTATCAACAAGGCAAAGGCAGTTACAACAGCACTCACAATGAGCGCCTTTCATGCGCATGCACAACAAATATAAGGAGGACAAAATAAATGACAATACTTATAGATAATTATGACAGCTTCTCCTACAACCTGTATCAGCTTGTGGGGGCAATAAATCCGGATATAAAGGTTATAAGAAATGATGAGTTCACCTGTGAGGAGATCGAGGCGATGAATCCGGATCACATAATCATCTCACCGGGACCCGGAAGACCTTCGGATGCGGGAATGTGTGAGGAAGCGGTGAGATATTTTGCAGGAAAAGTACCAATCCTCGGCGTGTGTCTCGGACATCAGGCGATTTGTGAGACATATGGTGCGACAGTCACATATGCAAAGAAACTTATGCATGGAAAGATGTCGCTGGTTGATGTGGATCTGAACTGCAGATTGTTCAGAGGACTTCAGAGCAAGATACAGGTTGCCAGATATCATTCACTGGCAGCAGCCGATGAGAATTTCCCGGAATGCCTGGAGGTCACAGCCAGGACGGAGGATGGAGAGATCATGGCAGTAAAACACAGGAATTATGAGGTATATGGAGTTCAGTTCCATCCCGAGTCGATACTGACACCGAAGGGCAAGATAATGCTCAGAAATTTTTTAGAGATATAAATTGATATAAAATAAGGAGGATATGGCGATGATACAGGAAACTCTTAAGAAGGTAGCAGCAGGACAGGATCTTACATACGATGAGGCATATGCCAGCATGGATGAGATATTCAGTGGACAGGTGCCGGGAGAGACAACGGCGGGATATCTCACAGCGCTTCATATGAAGGGCGAGACGCTTGACGAGATAACAGCCAGTGCAAATGGAATGAGAGACCATGCGGAGTCTCTTCCACATGACGGAATAGATGTTCTTGAGATCGTGGGAACAGGCGGAGATTGTGCGAATTCATTTAATATATCGACAACGAGTGGTATAGTTGCAGCAGCGGCCGGAGTACCGATCGCAAAGCACGGCAACAGAAGCGTATCGAGCAAGAGTGGCGCAGCGGATGTACTTGAGGCTCTTGGTGTAAATATCTCCATATCACCTGAAAAGATGGGCAAGGTTCTCGCTGAGTGCAACATGAGCTTTATGTTTGCCCAGGTATATCATAAGGCGATGAAATATGCAGGTCCGGTCAGAAAGGCACTTGGAATACCGACAGTATTCAATATCCTTGGTCCTCTTACCAACCCGGCAAAGGCTCAGATGCAGATCATGGGAGTATACAAGGAGGAGCTTGTTGATCAGATGGCTCCTGTACTTGTTGGTCTTGGCGTAAAACGGGGACTTGTCGTATACGGACAGGATTGTCTGGATGAGATATCCATGAGCGCACCTACAACAGTTGCAGAGATCAAAGATGGCGAGATCACAAAGTACGAGATCAAGCCAGAGAATTTCGGATTTGAGAGATGCAGCAAGGAGGATCTGGTGGGCGGCGATCCTGAGGAAAACGCGCAGATTACCCGCGATATCCTGTCAGGCAAGATCAAAGGAGCCAAGAGAAATGCAGTTGTACTGAACGCAGCAGCTTGTATCTACATCGCAGGCAAGGCAGATTCCATAGCGGATGGAATCAAGGTTGCAGAGGACGTGATCGACAGTGGCAAGGCTGCTGAGACGCTTGATGCATTTGTAAGACTGACAAATGAGTAGATAAGTTTTATCGCAGACTATGATAGAAAGTTGTATAGAGAGGTAAGAGATGATATTAGATGAGATAGCTGCAAAGACAAAGGAACGTGTGGCGGAGCAGAAGAAAAAAGTTCCTCTTGAGGAGATGAAGAGACAGGCACTTGATATAGTTGCCAGAGAGACGGATAACGGCAGCAGCCCATATAGTAAGTTCCCATTTAGGGATAATCTGGCAGCGGATGGAATATCGTTTATCTGTGAGGTCAAGAAGGCATCGCCTTCCAAGGGGCTTATCGCACCGGACTTTCCCTATGTTGAGATCGCAAAGGAATATGAGGCGGCTGGTGCTTCAGCCATATCGGTGCTCACTGAGCCGTTTTATTTCCAGGGAAGCAATCAGTTCCTGATGGATATAAAGAAGGAGGTAAATATACCGCTGCTGAGGAAGGATTTTACAGTTGACGAGTATATGATATATGAGGCAAAGGTCATAGGAGCCTCGGCGGTGCTTTTGATTTGCGCAATACTGGATGACGAGCAGCTTGGATTATACCTGCAGCTTGCGCATGAACTTGGGATGTCGGCTCTGGTTGAGGCTCACGATGAGGGTGAGGTCAGACGGGCGATAGCCTGCGGAGCCGGCATCATCGGAGTGAACAACAGAGATCTCAGAACATTTACGGTGGACATCATGAACAGCGTTCGTCTTAGAAAGCTGATACCGGATACGGTGCCAGCCACTGATACAGGAGCTACGGCTGACACTTTAGCACCCCAGAAGATGGTGTATGTGTCTGAGAGTGGAATCAAGGCAAAAGAGGACATAGACAGGCTCAAGGCAAATGGAACTGATGCGGTGCTCATAGGTGAGACATTTATGAGAAGCCCTGACAAGAAGAAGTTGTTTGCGGAACTTAGAGGCGAGTAACATATTATATAGAAGAAACACAATACAAAAGTGTAGAAATTACATTTGAAAATATATCTGAGAAGACAAAAACAGGAGGAGAAACATATGTCAAAAGGCAGATTTGGCGTTCACGGCGGCCAGTATATTCCAGAGACTCTGATGAATGCGATGCTGGAGCTGGAAGAGGCATACAAGAAATATAAGGATGATCCGGAGTTCAACAGAGAACTCACAGAGATGCTCAACGAGTATGCGGGAAGACCTAGCAGACTTTACTATGCGGAGAGAATGACAAAGGATCTGGGCGGTGCAAAGATCTACCTCAAGAGAGAGGATCTGAACCACACAGGAGCACACAAGATCAACAACGTAATCGGACAGATGCTCCTTGCCAAGAGAATGGGCAAGACAAGAGTTATCGCGGAGACCGGTGCCGGACAGCACGGTGTTGCAACAGCTACAGTTGCAGCCATGATGGGCATGGAGTGTGAGATATACATGGGCGAGGAGGACACGATCAGACAGGCTCTCAACGTGTACAGAATGAGACTTCTGGGTGCAAAGGTTCATCCGGTAAAGACAGGAACAGCCACACTGAAGGATGCGGTATCTGAGGCATTTCGTGAGTGGACAAGCAGGATCGATGATACACACTATGTACTCGGCTCAGTCATGGGACCATATCCTTTCCCTGAGATCGTTCGTGATTTCCAGGCTGTGATCAGTAAAGAGATCAAGGCACAGCTCATGGAGAAGGAGGGAAGACTTCCTGATGTCGTCATGGCATGTGTGGGCGGCGGTTCAAATGCCATCGGAGCTTTCTACGATTTCATACCTGACGAGAGCGTCAGGCTGATCGGCTGTGAGGCAGCGGGCAGAGGTGTTGATACATTTGAGACAGCGGCAACTATCGCAACTGGAAAGCTTGGTATATTCCATGGCATGAAGTCCTACTTCTGTCAGGATGAATATGGCCAGATCGCACCTGTATATTCTATCTCAGCGGGACTTGATTATCCGGGAATCGGACCTGAGCACGCGTACCTTCACGACATAGGACGTGCAGAGTATGTGGCGATCACAGATGACGAGGCTGTGGATGCATTTGAGTATCTGTCAAGGATCGAGGGAATCATCCCTGCGATAGAGAGCGCCCACGCTGTGGCTTACGCCATGAAGCTGGCACCTACAATGGACAAGGATAAGATAATAGTGATCAATGTATCAGGACGTGGCGACAAGGACGTTGCAGCCATCGCAAGATACAGAGGGGAGGATCTTCATGAGTAATATATCAAAAGCATTTGAGCATGGAAAAGCATTTATACCATTTGTGACATGTGGCGATCCGTCGCTGGATGTGACAGAGGAGGTAGTATACGCAATGGTGGAGGCCGGTGCAGACCTTATAGAGCTGGGAATCCCATTCTCAGACCCGACAGCCGAGGGTCCGGTCATTCAGGGCGCAAATATAAGAGCGCTTGCAGGCGGCGTGACGACAGACAAGGTATTTGATCTTGTGAGAAAGCTCCGCAAGAAAGTGACAATACCTATGGTGTTCATGACATATGCAAATGTCGTGTTCTCGTACGGTTCGGAGAGATTCATCAGCACATGCAAGGAGATTGGCATAGACGGTCTGATCCTTCCTGACATTCCTTACGAGGAGAAGGATGAGTTCGACGGAATCTGCAAGCAGTATGATGTGGATCTCATTTCACTCATCGCACCTACATCCCATGAGAGAATATCCATGATCGCAAATGATGCGAGTGGATTTGTATACTGCGTGTCATCACTCGGTGTAACAGGAACCAGAACCAAGATCACCACAGACATAGGAGCAATGGTCGATCTGGTGAAGAAGGCAAAGAACATCCCTTGCGCTGTAGGCTTCGGAATATCCACACATGAGCAGGCAAAGCAGATGGCGGAAAAGTCAGATGGTGTCATTGTCGGTTCAGCCATTGTCAAGCTGTGTGCCCAGTACGGCAAGGACTGTGTGCCTTATGTGAGAGATTATGTGAAGAGCATGAAGGATGCGATAAGGTAGAAAATTATAGATACTAATTGGGGTATGCATTTGTGGATGCATATTTAAGAGAGTCGGAGAAATCTGGCTCTCTTGTGTTTTATAGATATATTTATAAATATGTTGACACCTCAGTTAGTTTTTGATATAACATATACATCAGCGATTGCTGATATCCATAATGAAAATTGAATAAATCATATTTTAAGTAGAAGAGTTTGAAAACATGATGAGTAACAAGTGCTACAAGTCTGCGATCATGACTCTTTTTTTGTTGCCTTTTGGGCATGGGGCAGATTTCAAATGAAAACTGAATATGCATCTGCCCGGTATCCGGGGCAGCAAAGAATACGGACACAGCGACTGTCGTCGGCTGAAAAATGACAGACCGGGGAGCAGGCACCATGGAGGTGTGAGCTGGTGAAGCTTCAGATAACACATTGACAACATTTTGTAGATTTATTTTAGGTTTATTTTTTCATTATGGAGGTAACGATTATGAGATATTCATTTACAGAAAAGACATCACACAGACAGCAGGAGACAGCATACATGCTTTACATGATCATCGGCAGCTATTTTCACAGATGCAGCTGCAGATCAAAGGCGTTGGAGGAGAATCTCTTACTTTATTATAAGGAGCTTCAGGAGAAGAGACAGGTGGAGAAGGAGAGACAGATCATCAGAGTCAGCGAGGGTGTGCTGAAAGACAATATGACAGATCTTGCGGAGATGAATGCTGAGGTGGTTATCTCAAGGGCAGATGATCTGTATATATTAAGATTTTACACAGGATTTGAGAGAGTCGTGGTGACTGTTGATGACAAGGGCTGCTATGAGATAAGCCTGGGTAGGGATGAACTAGCGGCATAGAAGGTGTTGTGAGCAAACAGTTGAAGTATAGTGGCAGTTGTTCAGGGGATAAATAAACTTGAGCAACTGCCGTGTTTTTACTTGATATGGGAACTAATGTTCGATATAATAGATGCAGGTTTTAGCCTAGAGTAGGAGACTTTTATGGATCATTTTGAATTGGTATCGGAATACAAGCCCACCGGAGATCAGCCGGAGGCAATAGAAAAATTGGTAAAGGGTTTTCAGGAAGGTAATCAGTTTGAGACGCTGCTGGGTGTAACCGGATCTGGTAAGACTTTTACCATGGCGAATGTCATACAGCAGCTGAATAAGCCCACGCTTATACTTGCACATAACAAGACTCTGGCGGCACAGCTTTATGGGGAGATGAAGGAGTTTTTTCCGAACAATGCGGTGGAGTATTTTGTATCATACTACGATTATTATCAGCCGGAAGCATATGTGGCTTCCACGGATACCTATATTGCAAAGGATTCGTCTATCAATGACGATATTGACCGGATGAGACATAGTGCCACAGCTGCGCTCATAGACAGAAAGGACGTAATCGTGGTCGCGTCTGTGTCGTGCATATATGGTATCGGTGATCCGGACGAGTACAGGAATCAGATGCTGTCATTCAGAGTCGGAATGATAAAGGACAGAGATCAGGTCATCGATGAACTGACAGATATACAGTATGATAGGAATGACATGGATCTGCAGAGAGGCACGTTCAGAGTGCGCGGGGATGTACTTGAGATAATACCTGTGTCAACATTTGACGATGGAATAAGGATAGAGTTTTTTGGTGATGAGATAGACAGGATCACAGAGTTTGATCCGCTCACCGGAGAGGGAAAGAGGGATCTGACATATACCTGTCTGTTCCCGGCGTCCCACTATGTGGTTGGACAGGAGAAGATGGAGAAGGCACTGAAGAGGATAGAGGCAGAACTCAAGGACAGAGTTGCGTATTTCAAGTCAAAGGATAAACTCATTGAGGCCCAGCGTATTGAGGAGAGAACTAACTTTGATATGGAGATGATGCGGGAGACTGGATTTTGTTCTGGAATAGAGAATTATTCAGGACCTCTGGCAGGCAGATCAGCCGGGGAGACGCCGAGCACACTTTTGGATTTCTTTGATGACGACTTTCTTCTTATTATAGATGAGTCACATATGACTGTGCCTCAGGTTGGCGCGATGTATTCGGGAGACCGATCCCGTAAGATGAATCTGGTTGACTATGGATTCAGGCTTCCATCTGCACTTGACAACAGGCCGCTCAACTTCTCGGAATTTGAGCAGAAGCTGGATCAGGTCATGTTCGTATCTGCCACACCGGGCAAATACGAGGAGGAACACCAGATGCTCATGGCTGAACAGATCATCAGACCTACGGGACTTCTGGATCCGCCGGTTGAGGTCAGACCGGTTGAGGGACAGATAGATGATCTGCTGAAAGAGGTCCGCAAGGAGACTGAGCAGGGACACAAGGTGCTTGTAACAACACTTACCAAGCGTATGGCTGAAGATCTCACCAGCTATATGAGGGATAATGATATAAAGGTGAAATATCTGCACTCGGATATAGACACCATGGAGAGAGTTGAGATAGTGAGAGATCTCCGCCTTGGAGTATTTGATGTGCTTGTTGGAATCAACCTTCTGAGAGAGGGACTTGATATACCGGAGATCACTCTGGTGGCAATACTGGATGCTGATAAGGAAGGTTTCCTGAGATCGGAGACATCACTCATCCAGACCATAGGAAGAGCAGCCCGAAATGTGGATGGACATGTCATCATGTATGCGGATACTATCACGGGTTCTATGAAGTATGCCCTCGATGAGACGAGCAGACGTCGTGAGATACAGCAGAAGTATAATGAGGAACATGGAATAACCCCTAAGACTATAGAGAAGAGCATAAGGGATCTCATAACCATAGAGGTGAAGAAGGAGGAACTTCCAGATGAGGATAAGGACGCTGAGTCCATGACGAAGAAGGAGCTTCAGAAGGTTATCGCCAAGCTGACCAAGAAGATGAATATGGCGGCAGCAGACCTCAACTTTGAGGTGGCGGCAGAGATCAGGGATCAGCTCAAAGTGTATAAGGCGGCACTGAGAGATTATGATAAAGAATAGATGGATGCAGGGTAGATAATTAAGATATAACAAATATAAATGATAAAGAGAAAAGGTTAGATCAAGATGGAAGACAATAAGAATTATGAACGAAGTGAGCATCTGGAGAATATAACGGATGCGAGCATGAAAGATGATGATTATTTCAACGCCAGCAGGAATATTGACAGGAAGTATATTACTATTGAGGGCGCACGTGAAAATAATCTGAAGAATATCAATGTCAAGATTCCAAGGGACAAATTTGTTGTCGTGACAGGACTTTCGGGATCAGGTAAGTCTTCACTGGCATTTGACACGATATATGCGGAGGGACAGAGACGATACATGGAGTCGCTGTCCTCCTATGCGAGACAGTTCCTTGGACAGGCTGAGAAGCCGGACGTGGACAAGATAGAGGGACTTTCCCCTGCAATCTCCATAGATCAGAAGTCAACAAACAGAAATCCTCGATCCACAGTTGGCACTGTCACTGAGATATACGACTATTTCAGACTTCTCTATGCCAGAGTGGGAATACCACACTGCCCAAACTGTGGTAAGGTCATAAGCAGACAGACGGTTGACCAGATGGTGGATGAGATCATGAAGCTACCTGAGAGGACAAAGTTCATGGTGCTTGCGCCTGTGGTCAGAGGCCGAAAGGGAGAGCATGTAAAGCTGCTGGAGAAGGCAAAGAAGAGCGGATTTGTCAGAGTGGTTGTCGATGGCAGCATGTATGAGCTGTCGGAGGAGATAAAGCTCGATAAGAACAAGAAGTACAGTATAGATATAGTCGTCGATCGTCTGGTTGTAAGACAGGATGTGGAGAGGCGACTCACAGATTCCATAGAGACCGCACTTCAGCTTGCAGAGGGGCTTATGAAGATTGAGGTGATCGGGGAGAGGGAGGAGAATGGTGTTCAGAAGGAGAATACCATTATCAATTTCTCAGACAGCTTTTCATGCCCGGATTGCGGAATCAGCATAGATGAGATAGAGCCGAGAAGCTTTTCGTTCAACAATCCATTTGGCGCATGCCCGACATGTGCAGGCCTTGGCTTCAAGATGGAATTTGATCCGGATCTTATGATACCCGATCAGAGTTTGTCGATAAATGATGGAGCAATTGTGGTTCTGGGATGGCAGTCGTGCAATGATGGCAAGAGCTATTCAAATGCAATACTCAGGGCACTCAGTGCGGAGTATGGATTCTCTCTTGATACGCCATTTCAGGATTATCCACAGGATATCAAGGATCTCTTATTATATGGAAAGAACTCTCGCCCGGTTAAGGTGCATTATAAAGGACAGCGCGGGGAGGGAGTGTATGATATAACATTTGAGGGACTCATAAAGAGTGTTGCCAGAAGATACAGGGAGACATCTGCGGAGTCCACAAAGGCCGAGTATGAGACATTCATGACTGTAACTCCGTGTGAGGTCTGTGGTGGTAAGAGACTTAAGCCGACAGCCCTTGCTGTTACAGTTGGAGATAAGAATATTGCCGAACTTACAGAACTACCTATCACAGAACTTGCAAAGTTCATGAAAGATCTGGAGCTCACTGACAGACAGAAGATGATAGGTGCGGCCATACTCAAGGAGATCAGGTCGAGACTGCATTTTCTTATTGATGTGGGACTTGACTATCTGTGTCTGAGTAGAGGTACAAGCACGCTCTCAGGTGGAGAGGCACAGAGAATAAGACTTGCCACGCAGATAGGTTCAGGTCTGGTCGGAGTTGCATATATTCTGGATGAGCCAAGTATCGGACTTCACCAGAGGGACAATGACAAGCTGATAGCAGCGCTCAAGAATCTGAGAGACCTTGGAAATACGCTTATCGTTGTAGAGCACGACGAGGATACCATGAGGGCGGCGGATCACATTATAGATATAGGACCGGGAGCCGGTGCAAATGGTGGATATGTGGTAGCTGAGGGTACGGCTGAAGACATTATGAAATGTGAGAATTCTATCACCGGTGACTACTTAAGCGGCAGGAAGAAGATAGAGGTTCCAGATGTGAGGAGAAAGCCAACCGGATGGCTCACTGTCAAGAATGCTTATGAGAACAATCTCAAGCATATAGATGTGGACATACCACTTGGAATCATGACATGTGTGACGGGTGTGTCTGGTTCAGGAAAGAGTTCTCTGGTAAATGAGATCTTGTACAAGAAGCTGGCGAGAAGACTCAACAAGAGCAGGATTAAAGCAGGAAAGCACGACCATATCATCGGTTATGATGCTTTGGATAAGATTATCAATATAGACCAGTCACCTATAGGTAGAACGCCGAGATCCAATCCGGCTACTTATACAGGTACATTTGATCTGATAAGGGATTTGTTTGCTGGAACCAAGGATGCCAAGGCAAGAGGTTACGGCAAGGGAAGATTCAGCTTTAATGTATCTGGTGGACGATGCGAGGCGTGTCGAGGAGATGGAATAATCAAGATAGAGATGCACTTCCTGCCAGATATATATGTGCCATGTGAAGTGTGCGGAGGAAAGAGATATAACAGGGAGACTCTGGAGGTCAAGTACAAGGGCAAGAGTATCAATGAAGTCCTTGACATGACAGTTGACGAGGCATGTGAGTTCTTTGCAAATGTGCCAAGGATACTGAGGAAGATAGAGACTCTCCGTGATGTGGGACTCGGATATATCAAGCTTGGACAGCCGTCCACCACTTTGTCAGGAGGAGAGGCACAGAGAATCAAACTTGCAACTGAGCTGTCAAGACGTGGAACGGGAAAGACTATATATGTGCTTGACGAGCCAACCACCGGACTTCATTTTGCTGATGTTCACAGGCTTGTGGATATACTCAGAAGGCTCAGTGAAGGCGGCAACACAGTGGTGGTTATCGAACATAATCTTGACGTTATCAAGACCGCAGATTATATTATTGACATGGGACCTGAAGGAGGCGCAGGCGGTGGAACGGTCATTGCCAGAGGAACTCCTGAGGAAGTTGCGAAGATACCTCAGTCCTATACAGGACAGTATCTGAAGAGGTATCTCGATATGTAAGGGATGTGTCGAATAATTACATCGGAGGTAGATGACAACATGGATGAACAGAATAGAGTAGAAGATATTGACGGAGTTGATGGCGGGTCGACTTCTGAGCAGAATGTGGAGCAGGAAAAAGCTGTGATGGCTGAGCAAAGTCAGGCACAGAATGGTCAGGGTGTGCAGTCAGTTCAAGCACCATATAGTCAGGTACCACAGCCAGCTCAGTCACTGTATCAGCAGATGCCACAGTATGGCCAGCCGGTGCAGCAGTCATACCAGCCACAGTCGCAGTACGGTCAGCCAGCCCAGCAGCCATACCAGCCACAGTCGCAGTACGGTCAGCCAGCCCAGCAGCCATATCAGCCACAGTCACAGTATAGCCAGGGAGCACAGCCAATGCAGACACCATACCAGCAGATGCCGCAGTATGGCCAGCCAACCCAGCAGCCATACCAGCCACAGTCGCAGTACGGCCAGCCGGTACAGCCAACGCCATACAACAACCCTATGGGTTATATGGGATATGAGAACAGGCAGAACATACCTGATGATGTGAAGAAGGGATCCACACATGTACCTAATATGTTAAACCTGATCGGCATTATCATGGCTGTTGTATCAGTATTTATTCCTTATGCTTATATGGGGACAGATGCCAGAAGCATAGTTGGAGTGTTTGGGATAAATGTACTGTCAATGCTTGTTGTGGCGGTAGTTATCATAGCAGACGTGATCTGTGCATTTATCAACAAGGCAGGCTGTTATATAGCAGACCTTGTTATATCTATAGTTGTTGGCGGAATATTGATATTTGAATTTGTTCTGTCATTGATAGATCTTGGAAAGCTAGATGCAGCGGCAAATGCAAGACTCGGAGTCGGTGCATGGATCAGCGTGGCAGCGGCACTTTTCATGCTGATATCAGTTCCTATATGGTGGACAATCAGCAGAAAAAAGGATAAGGCAGAGAAGCAAGATTAGAATTTAGAAATTTATATTCTGTCTCTTATACACATCTCCGAGCCCAC